>Ga0164313_10000113_pt1 | contig 51643 bp, 45 predicted proteins | sample GuaBasSedimGuay4_FD_113735 | JGI IMG/M metagenome (GOLD analysis project Ga0164313, IMG submission 113735) | Subseafloor sediment microbial communities from Guaymas Basin, Gulf of California, Mexico - Guay4, Core 4569-4, 0-3 cm | ecosystem: Environmental > Aquatic > Marine > Hydrothermal vents...
CGGCCTCTACGAGGCTAATCAGGCGGGCAAAAATATCGACAACCTGCTCGTTGTCGAAGGTTACATGGATGTCGTGGCCCTCGCTCAATATGGCATTACTAACGCCGTAGCTACATTGGGCACGGCCACTTCCGTAGAACATTTGCAGAAAATATATCGTTACACCAGCGAAGTGGTATTTTGCTTTGATGGGGACAGCGCTGGCCGCAAAGCTGCCCAGCGCGCCATGGAAACCGCTCTATCGGTGATGGATGACGGACGAAGCGCCAGATTCCTGTTTCTGCCAGAAGGCGAGGACCCAGACACTCTGGTACGCAACATTGGCACCCAGGCCTTCGCCAAATTACTCACCGAAGCTGTACCGCTATCGACTTTTCTATTTGATACGCTCGAAGCGGGCCTTGATCTGGGCATTCCCGATGACCAGGCAAAACTGAGTCAACTGGCCGCACCTTTGATTAATCGCCTTCCCGAGGGCGTATTTCACCAGCTAATGATCAAGCTACTGGCAGAAAAAACCGGGCTAGCCGGGGCAACATTGGCAAAATTAATCACCGTAGAAAATAGTGATCCGCCGCCGTGGGAGTCACCACCACCAGAGACCTATATAGATCACTATCAACATGATGAGCCACCTGACCAAAGGCCCACTCTACCCCCACAGATAGAGAAAAAAGTAAAATTATCTCCGGCACACTGGCTGATCGCATTACTGGCACATGACCCCCGGCTGGCGGCAACCATAGAAGATGACCATACCGCTCAACTGGAAACACTGGATGCTCCAGGTATAGAGATATTGTTGCCGCTAATCCGCCTCCTCAAAGAACACCCCGACTACACGTTAAATCATCTACTCGGCTACTGGCGCGGCATTCATGGCCAGGAGCAGGGTGAGCACCTGGCGAGGATTGTCTCTAGCGATCTTATTTCAGCGCCCGGCCATACCCCGGATTCCAACAGTGCTCAGGCCAGGGATATCATCACCGGCCTGCTCCGCCATGCGGACCGCCAGCTGCCCGTAAAAGAGCAGGCTGAACGCCTGCTCAACAAGCATTTATTGAATGATGAAGACCATAAAATCGCTGTCCAACTGTGGCATCAACTCACTGCTGAGAATGCTGACGCAAACTTAATTCTTGCAGTAAAACAACTGCTTACAAAAAAAATACCTGCAGAAAAATGAGTCTCGTCTACACTTGTAATCGAGAGACAAGCCCACATAAATAAGATACAATTGCGCGTTTCATTTTCCCACCCCTGCAACCACGGAAATTCTATGAGTAAAGAGGCCCACGAACAATCACGGATCAAAGAACTAATAGCCAAGGGTCGCGAGCAAGGCTTCCTGACCTATGCAGAGGTCAACGACCATTTGCCCCAGGATATCTCTGACCCAGATCAGGTTGAAGACATTATTCAAATGATCAACGACATGGGCATTAGTGTCTTTGAAACAGCCCCTGACGCAGACACTCTGTTGATTAATGGTGGCGAAAATTCTCCTGATGAAATAGCCGCTGCCGAAGCTGCCGCTGCGTTAGCTGCAGTAGAAACCGAACAGCACAGAACCACCGACCCGGTGCGTATGTACATGCGTGAAATGGGCACAGTGGAGCTGCTCACCCGCGAGGGTGAAATTGCTATTGCCAAACGCATTGAAGAGGGTATCCGTGCAGTAATGTCAGCTGTCGCTGAGTGGCCCGGCTCCGTTGACCGAGTGTTATCTGAATACGACCTCGTCGAACTCGAACAGCGCAAACTCACCGATATCATCGCCGGCTATCTGAATCCGGTCGAGCATGTGCCCTCCGCCCTGGAACAAGCCAATAAAAAAGCGGCAAACGCCACCGACGACGATGACGATGAAGAGGACGAGAACGAAGGCGGCCTCGACCCAGTAGAGGCTATTCGCCGTTTTAAAGAAATCCGCAAGCAAAATGATAAAACCAAGCGCTCCCTGGCTCGAAATGCCCGCACCCATGCCTCTGCGCAGAAAAACCTGGACGAGCTGGGCGGTGTATTTCAATACCTGAAATTAACTCCGCGGCAGTACGACCCGTTAATTGTAAATGTACGCACGATTCTCAGTAGCATCCGTGTACGCGAACGCAATATCATGACAATTTGCATCCGCGAAGCAAACATGAGCCGCCGGGATTTTATTGACAACTTCCCTGGCAACGAAACCAACACAAAATGGGCGGCCAACCTGGCGCGCAGAAAACAACCCTATGCTGTCGCCATTAAACAGCGTCAATACGAAATCTCCCGCGAGCAGCAAAAGCTTACCCTTATCGAAAAAGAGTGCGGGCTGACAATTGGCCAGATCAAGGATATCAATCGACGCATGTCTATTGGCGAAGCCAAATCAAGACGTGCCAAGAAAGAGATGGTGGAAGCCAACCTGCGACTGGTGATCTCCATCGCCAAAAAATACACCAACCGTGGGCTGCAGTTCCTTGACCTTATTCAGGAAGGAAACATTGGCTTGATGAAAGCTGTCGACAAGTTCGAATACCGTCGTGGTTATAAGTTCTCTACCTATGCCACCTGGTGGATTCGCCAGGCCATCACTCGTTCCATCGCCGACCAGGCGCGAACCATTCGTATTCCTGTGCATATGATTGAGACCATCAACAAGCTGAATAGAATATCACGACAAATGCTTCAGGAAAAAGGCCGCGAGCCCACCCCTGAAGAGCTCGGCGAACGCATGGAGTTACCCGAAGACAAAATTCGCAAAGTCCTCAAGATTGCCAAGGAGCCTATCTCGTTGGAGACTCCCATCGGCGATGATGAAGACTCGCACCTGGGCGATTTTATAGAAGACGTCAACGTCGCTTCCCCTGTCCATTCCACTACTCAGGTGAGCCTCACCGAAGCCACCCATGAAGTACTCAACGGGCTGACCGCGAGGGAAGCAAAGGTATTGCGGATGCGATTTGGTATCGATATGAATACTGATCACACCCTGGAAGAAGTCGGCAAACAGTTTGATGTAACCCGTGAGCGTATTCGCCAGATTGAAGCCAAAGCACTACGTAAGCTACGCCACCCTTCCCGCTCAGAGCATATGCGCAGCTTTTTGGATGAGTAGCTTTTTAAAAGGTAACATCACAGACAAATAGACTGCCAGGCATGGATGCGAACTCTGGCAGATAGCCATAAAGCCTTTTATAATGCTGGCCGCGATCTGGGTCGATATTAAGGACCCCAGATTAAAGGTTCCGGCTATAAATACGCCGCCTGACCCGATTCAGAAATAACAGTTCCGTCTTCAGGGCCCATAGCTCAGCTGGTTAGAGCAGTCGACTCATAATCGATTGGTCGTAGGTTCAAGTCCTACTGGGCCCACCACTCCTTCCCTTCGGTCAGCCCCGCTGGACCTCAGAGAGACTATTCCAGCCATCAATCCCAGATTGACGGCGCTACGGACATGCTTGAAACTAGCGCTTCAAAAACGCATGTCTCCGCCCTACTGGGCCCACCATATAAATCAATAGCTTATGATAATAAAAGCTCATAGCAAAATTTCTGTGCTACCTATTTGCTACTTTTGAATTGCTTAAGATAAGTTAATCGAAATATCGGAAAGGTTCTATTGCGGATTCGTCACTGTCAGAGAAGCATTTATTGTTTTAGCGGATACCTGATATTGCTCAGTGGCGCAAAAAGCAAATCATCTCCTTCAAATTAGCGCCTGGGTAATTGGCAGCGCGTCAGCGGACGTCCGATTGACCGACTTGTTAAGCCGGGCTACACTTCGTTATAACATCTGTTATAACATAATTGGAGTGCCTGGCATGTTAAAAGTTAAAGTTACTACCGTTGGAAATTCAATGGGGATTTTGCTGCCAAAAGAAGCACTTAGCAGGATGAAAGCCTCTAAGGGAGATACTTTGTACATGGTAGAAACCCCCGATGGATACACTCTGACACCATACCAGCAAGACTTTGGAAAACAAATGGAAGCCAGCGAAGATATCATGAAGCGGTACAAGAACACCCTTCGTGAACTCGCTAAATGAAAGAACCCACCTGGATAATTAACGAAACTGTACTCCCGGTCCATTCTTTGCTGCTTGCCGAACATGGTGGCGGTGTTGGTATTCGCGATGAAGGGCTACTTGAATCAGCTCTTTCCAGGCCGATACAAAAATTTAGCCATGAACCTAAACCATCAATTTTTGAACTAGCCGCCTCCTATAGTTTTGGGCTTGCAAAAAACCATCCTTTTGTCGACGGCAACAAGAGAACTGCATTTACAGTTGGTACGCTGTTTCTGGAACTAAATGGGTACCGCTTAACAGCACCTGAACCTATAGCTGCCGTAGCCTTTGAAGATTTAGCATCGGGAAAGCTATCAGAAAGCGAATTAGCTAATTGGTTCGAAGAGCATTGCAGTAAAGCTTCACGCCTTTAGCAAGCGCCGTGCTTTTTTGCGGTCGCCTTGGCTAAAATTGTTATACCCATTTACTCGTAGTGACTCCATAAACGGAGCACCTTAATTAATTTTTCTTTTTCTAATACCTGGTAAACAAGACGGTGTTGAATATTGATACGCCGACAATAAGCCCCAGAAAGGTCACCCACTAGTTTCTCGTAGGGTGGTGGATTTTGATACGGGTCGGCTTCAATAATAACTAGCAACTCCTGGGCTTTATTTTTAAGCTCAGAGGAGGCTAGTTTTCGAGCATCCTTTTGCGCTTGTTTGGTGTAATAAAGCAGCCACATTACCAGCCTAGCTCTTGATCGCAATCATCTAGCTCAGCAGCCATTCCCTCCTGGATAGACTCCCTCATTCCAGGGACTGACAAAAGATGGAGGGTTTCATTAATCGCTCTCCAGTCTTCCTCAGCAAGCAGAACGGCGTTACCCCTTTTCCCAGTAATAACAATAGGCTGGTGCGTATCTGTGGTTTCGTCGATGAGGGCATAGAGCCTGGATCGTGCCTCAGTAGCATTTAACGTAGTCATAGTTCACCTCCGATCCACAGAGCGTACGCAAATACGTACGTTGCGTCAACGGGTTTTTGAGGCATAACGTCTAGGGTAAATCGCGCATGAAGCAGAGCGAAGCGCCGCGTAATGTCCATTTGATGTGGCTTGTTATATTTATTCCCAGCCTAATAAAATCACGACTTATAGGGTCGGAAATATAGGGTCAGGAAATATAGGGTCAGGACTAGATTCGATGCCTTCGAATTAGTGGTACAGCAGTGAGACGAACTCGATTGATTTTCATCAATCCCCACTATGATCCATTGCATTACAGCGTTGGCACGTTTTCTAATAGCCACCCCCGCGCGGTTTTATCCCTCTTGCTGAAAAGGCAACTTAACCCCAGACTTTTCCAAAGCGCGCCGCGCCTAATTACTGCACCTGTTTAAACCTATGCAGCAAGCGCGGATTCATCGCAAACAGGATCACGCTTGCCGTTGGCAGGTAGCTTGCGGGAACCAGGCTTGACCTCGCCAGGACCTGGGAGATCCAGCTCCCTGGCCCATTCACGCATTTGCGGCAAGACATTTTCGCCGAGCAATTTCATACTCTTCATGGATTCTTCGTGGGTAGTTGGGCCGCCTTCGATATGCCATACCGCGAAAATACCTGGACGCAGGGTCTCCATAATATTTCTGATTTTCACCAGGCAAGTCTCGGGTGTACCAGTAATTATTTGCCGATTACGAATCAAGTTCTCGTAGAGCACCTCGGTATTATATTTTTTCATTTCGGGAACATTGATTTCTTCACTGGCATCTTTACCAGAAACAACGGCTTCGTTGGTTTCCGGATCTGTCAGTGCATAAGCCATACGTTTGGTAGCTGCTTTGGAGTTGTAGCCAGCGGGAAACATCCACTCGGGCCGCGCAAAGGCGGGTTGGCCACCACCATAAACGTAGTTTTTACCAAGTTCGTAGGCTTCTTCATCGGTATCGGCACAGACAATTTTTTGCAGATAGCCAAAGCATTCCGGGCCAGCCTGATAACCTTCTTTCGCAGCGGTATCTGCATAAAGGTTCCACATCTCCATGGTCGGCGCTAAAAACGTCGCCAGGGCAAAGTATGAATATCGGTTACGCGCTGCAAATTCTGCGGTTTCGGGGCTAACCAGGCTCGGAATCCATGTTTCCGGAATGGGTTTCTGAATGGGTTTCACCCAGGGGTTTACATGACGATATTCATAATGCTTGCCTTCGTAGCGCCAGGGGCCGTCTTTGCTCCAGGCTTGCATAATAAAATCATGGGCTTCGTCGAAACGCTCGCGGTTATAGGTAGGATTGATGTTGTTGGCTAATTGCTCGCAACCCGCACCACGCACCCAACCGGTGACCAGGCGACCGCCGGATATCATATCGATAGTGGCCAGTTCTTCAGCCAGCCGCAACGGATCGGCGACGGGCAGGGGGTTTCCCATTAATGCTATTTTCACCTTTGACGTAATGCGCGCCAATATAGACGCTTCTACATCCATCACTCCACCCATGGTGAAGGGATTGGCATGGTGTTCATTAAGCATGACGCCATCAAAACCAATCTCCTCGGCGTAGAGTTTTTCATCGAAGTAACGATTAAACAGTGCCCCGCCCTTAACAGGGTCGAGAAACTTATTGGACACACCAAAAAAACTCGAATTTTTGATCACTTCTTCTTCGGGAATATGTGCGTAGGGCCGTTCGGTAAATGTTGTTATATGCATTATTGTATCTCCTGAATCTAAGTATTCATCTGCCGGGCTGATTCTTATCAGTTAAGACAGTATGGCGTTAACCTCGGCAAGGAATTTATCAGTTTGCTCTATTTCCGGACGATGACCACAAGCTTGAAAGGTCACCAATTTCGAACCCGCGATCGATTTTTGATAAACATCCGCGGTACTGAAAGGCACGATCTTGTCCTCGTCACCCCATAAGATTTTTGTAGGCAGATCTTTCACCAAACCAAGACGCTGACTGAGTGCCGGATTGTTCATATAGGGCTGCCAGGCAAAACGTGCCGATTCTGCCGTCGCATCCTGAAAGCCTTCAAACTGTTCCGGCGTGACTTCACCACCAAACAGATCGGCAAATTCAGGGGTCGTCTCAGCATTACTGACGCTGCGCCCGATGTAATCGCTAGTGAGGTAATAATAGATATCGCAAATCTCACCACTGGGCGGCTTGATGCCCATGGGCGCAACCAGAGTAAGGGACGAAAATTGAGCAGGATTTTGCGCAGCCATTTCAGCGGCAATCCAACCACCGAGACTAAAGCCAATGACATCAGCACCAACCCAACCTTGCTCGACCATGACCTGGGCATAATAATTTCCCAGATCACCGATGGTTAGCGCCCAGGCAATGCGTGGTGAAACGCCGAAGCCAGGGTGTTGCGGTGTTATCACCGTGCGGGTAAGAGCCAGCTCTTGCTTCCATTTCAACCAGCCGGGATCACCCAGCTCTTCGCTAAAAACCAGCAGTGGTTTGCCGCTACCTCCTTCGGTGAATGCCAGCTCAGAACCGGCAGCGGTAATTGTCTTTGTTGTCCACTCATTAGTCGCCAATGCTTTTCTCCTAATAACTCGCAGTTTGTTATCAGCCTATATTTTTTGGCATTTTAGTCGACCAACTAATATAAGCCAGAACCCCCAAAGGACACTCTGTGAATCAGGCAGCGTTCTCTTTATATTCCCACTTTTTAAGGGCAGGTAAGGCCTCTTCGGCAAACAATGTCATGCTTTGCTTCGCGTAGTCGTAATCCATACCCGCATAGGTAAAGAAACAATTCAGCTCAATTGGTCCCACGATGTCTTCAATGGCCCGAAGTTTTTCCAGACATTGATCCGGCGTACCGTAAATTTGCTGTTCGACATATTGCTCCGTAACCCGGTCAGCATTTTCACGCATGGCGACCGCCGAACGACCATAGTGCTCATAGCCTTTAATACTATCGAAATGCTCACCTTTCATTTCGTAATGTTTCATGGCCGACTCCCAGTAATCGCCCATATATTTAAAGGCCATATCTTTGGCACGACCGGGATCTTTATCACAATAGGTGAAAATGTTGGCTGAGGTGGCAGGTGCGGGTCGATTGTGCTCCTTCTGGAATAGCTCTCGATACAGGCGAATATCTTTGGCGCGCTGCTCCCACGGCCCTACTGCAAACGTCATCATAGTCCCGCCCAGGCGCGCCGCGTGAGGCACGGTATCTGGCGACATGGACACAATATAGGTGCGGTCCTTATAGCTTCTAACCGGCTTCGGACGAATATCCACGGCGATCTGGTCAAAAAATTCACCGTGATGTTCTGCCATAACCCCGGTTTCCAGGGCGTTGAGAATCATCGGCGCGGCTTCGTTAAAACGATCTCTCGATGAGGACATATCGACACCAAAACCGTCATATTCGACCCGACCCAGGCCGCGACCCAGGCCGACAATCACCCTGCCATTGGACAGGTTATCGAGCATGGATAAATCCGTCGCGATACGCAGTGGGTCCTTATGCCAGGGCAGTATCATCGCCGCTGTACCCAGCTTAATGGTACTGGTCACAGCCGACATATAGGTCAGGAACTCAATGGGATTGGGACACATGGTGTAATCAGTAAAATGATGCTCCACCCCCCAGATTGAGTTAAAACCCAGGGGCTCAGCCATTTTGGCCACTTCGATTTCGTTCTGGTAGACCTCAAGGTCTGATAAAGGTTGATTGTGGCTACTCTGAAAAGCCATGACGACGCCGACGTCCATACATACTCCTTACAGTTTTAGTTAATGACAGAATTTCAAAATAAAATACGGTCGCCGATTCTGCCATAATGCAGGGTCTTTACCTAATTTGACTGATATCTATCATTGACACTTTGAAGCATTGACACTTTGAAGCGCGTAGGTCAGAAGCCACATAACAACCCATCCAAACAGTCGAGTAACACAGCATGTAACACCCGTTACAGGTCAAACTGGCCAAAAAGGCCTTCGCCCATATCGATGCCGACAGCACCGATCTCGGCACCATCAGGATAATCAGCAGTTAACCGAAAATAACTACCTGGACACAAGCTATTCATGGACTGGATAACATTAACCGCCAACTGGTTTAGAGAAAACGAGTCGGTGTTATCGGGCATTGCGGCCCTGGTAGCGATTGTCGGCATACTGCTATCGCCACTGGGCGGTAATATCAAAGCGCTTTTTTCCGGAGCTAAGCCCAACACCGAGGCCCAACAAAGTCCTGAAACTAAACCTGGGCCCTCTCTGGATGGCCCGGGCAGACCAGCGGGTAAACCGACTATTTATATCGAAGCGTTTACCGGCAGCTCCGAAGCAGCCAGCACGCTTGCCCTCGAACTCTACGAAGAAGTGCGGCGCGGTGGCAAATTTTACTGGCAGCATCCTGGTTTCAGACATCGCACGCGCCAGCTATATCGCCCGCGTCAATGTGCTACTCACCGGCTCACATTGTCGGACCACCGTGCTCATGCAGGACCTCAACAGTAACGAGGATTTTCTGTCGGAACGTTTTGAAGCAGATATCGATGATCGACTGGAAGCCATCGACCAGCTTGGCGCACAATTATCAACAGCCATCAGGTACGGCATAACCATTCATCTACAAACGCTGCAGGGCGATGATACTCAGGCACTGTTGACCCGTATGGCGATGAGATTAGCCCGTTCGGATGAAAATCTTTACAAAGAAGCGCTGACCCTCGCAGAAGATGCGCAGGCGGAACATGCCAACGATTCAATGTTTCAAGCCATCTATAGCCGCTTGTTGTGGGGAGCGACAAGGTTTGCTTATCACCCACTCAGTGATGAGCAAATAAGCAAAGCTGAATCGGCCGCCCGAAAAGCAGTCGCGCTAAATGATCGCAGCGATTTTGCGCATGTGTGCCTGGGGACTCAGTTACTCTGGGCTAAACTTGATTTTGCTGGCGCGAAACGCAGTTTTTTGCGCAGTCTTGAGATCACACCGCGCTACCACTTCGCTTAGGCGGGTCTGGGTGAGATCGAGATATATAGCGGGGACACGGCAAAAGGTATTGACCTGTGTAAGCAAGAACTGAGATCGCCAATATTGAGAAATGGCCGCCATCATGAAGTCATCGCCGCAGGCGAAATCAGACTGGGCGACTACGCTGCAGCCATTGAAATGGCCGAAGACGCCATCCACAAATTCGGCGATGCTACGCCGACGCTTATTGTGCTCGCTGCCGCTGCGGGCCTTGCGGGTAACGATCAAGTTGGTTCTCATACCGTCAATTCATTAAAAGAAAAACATCCTGAAATCGCTATCGACACCATGCGCCGCTGGCCCTACAAAGACGATGCCGATTGGGAACTATTTGTTAGTGGTTTAAAAAAAGCGGGGTTGCCATAAATTAAGCTAAACTGGCCTGTAGAAGAACTATAACCTGTAGAAGAACTATAAATAATCGGTAACGGGTCGAGATGACTAGATGGACTGGATAACACTCATCACTCACTGGTTCGGTGAAAACGAATCGGTATTATCAGGCATCGCTGCGTTTGTGGTCATTACTGGTCTATTATTAACCTCATTTGGCCGCTACTTCAAAATATTCCTGGCAAAGACGGTCTACCCTGCCGAAACTAGCTCTCCTGAGCCGAAAAACCCCCGCCCCGAGAGTAAACCAGCCGTCTATATAGAGCCGTTTACCGGCAATTCCGACGAAGCACGCGGTCTTGCGCTCGAACTGAACGACGATGTCCGCCGTGCGGTGACGAATTTTACCGGCAGCATTCTGGTTACCGACATCGCGCTGGCCGACTATATTGCCTATGTGAACGTGTCATTAACCGGTTCACATTGTCGCGTAACCCAGCGTTTGCAGGACCACCGTAATAATGAGGATTTCTGGTCGGGGCGATTCGAGGCGAATATCGAGAATCGATTCAAAGCCATCGACCAACTGAGCGCCAAGCTATCGAGTTCAATCCGATATGAAGTATCAACACGCTTCACCAATCGCGAAGATGACAGTTTTGAGGTCGAGCTGGGGCGCATGGGTTTTGCCATGATAAGTCTCGACCCAGCGGTATGGGCTGAAGCTCTGGTCTCTGCCGAAAAATGGTTAGACGAGCAATCTGAAAACTCCATGTTCCAGGCCATTTACGGTGGCTTGCTTATGCACGAAATTGCCAATGGTTATCGTCCACTGGGTAACGAAGAGAATGAAAAAGCCGAACGGGCATTGCGAAAAGCCGTTGCTTTAAACAATCGCAGTGATTTTGCTCACACTATGCTGGGGCGCTATTTACTCTATGGCCGACTGGATTTTGCCGGAGCCAGGACCAGTTATTCGCGCAGCCTCGATATTAACCCCCTTTATAACCTGGGGCTAAAAGGTCTCGCCATTATGGATATATTCAGCGGCGATACGGCGAAAGGGCTTGAATTATGCAAAGATGCTAACGCAAATACGCAATCGTTTCAGCGAGACGAGCAGTCGATGCGTGTAGTGGCTGCAGGCGAGCTGAAGCTGGGAAATTATAACGAAGCCCTCAACTGGGCTGAACAGGCCATTCGCCACGCCGACACAACGACTACGCCATCGTTAATTATGCTAGCTGCCGCTGCGGGCCTGGCGGGTAACGATCAAGTCGCCTCTCAGACTGTCGATTCGTTAAAAGAAAGACATCCGGAAATCACCATTGATACTATGCGTCGCTGGCCCTACAAGGACGATACCGATTGGGAATTGTTTATTAGTGGCCTGAGGAAAGCTGGCCTGGATTAAAAAAGCCGATGCTATACGCATCGGCTTCGCTATCTCAAATACAGTGTCTGGTAATACCGTGCCCTTAGTTACAGGTTAGCCAGCACGTTTTCAGCGGAACTCACTTCAAAGGCCCCGCCTTCTTCAATAAAGGTTTGCGTCACTGTGCCATCTTCAACCACCAGGGCAAAACGTGCGCCCCTTTGGCCCAGACCAAAACCAGAACCATCCAGCTCCAGCCCCAGGGCTTTGGCATAATCGCCGTTGCCATCAGCTAGCATCATCACGTTGTCACCGACATTGGCAGACTTGCCCCAGGCGTCCATAACAAAAACATCATTGACCGCCGTACAGGCGACAGTATCGACACCCTTGGCTTTAATGGCACCGGCCTGCTCGACAAAGCCCGGCAGATGCTGCCGTGAACAAGTCGGTGTAAACGCGCCGGGTACGGAAAAAATCACTACTTTTTTGCCACTAAAAAGATCCCTGGTGCTAAGCGAACCTGGGCCATCTGAATTCATCACGTTGAAGCGGCCTTCCGGTGCTTTGTCGCCTGCCTTAATTGTCATACTATTCTCCTGCCTGTCGCTCGTTTACATTAATGTTTATGTGTGTCCGATTTATAGGCACCTCTAAAAGTGCACTTTTAGAGGTGCCTATATGTATAAAGAAACTTTCTCAGTGATTATGGCACTTTCACAGCGCACCCGTCACTGATAATTATTATCATTTGCATTGCAAGCCTTCCCTCCCCAGACAATTAACACTACGCTAAGCTGTTAGCTCTAACTGGAAGTCCATCAATACATGTAATGACCAGCCGTTTAGACCGCTTTATCAAAGACCAGCAATTGCCCAAAGCCTTCAGCACTGTCGTCGAAGACTACTACACACCACTCGCGGGATGGCTACATCAACAATGTATCGCGAAAAATAGATTGCGAAATAGTCCATTAGTAGCCGGCATCAACGGTGCTCAGGGTACGGGGAAATCGACGTTGAGCAGGGTGCTTAAAATTATCCTGGAAGAAAATTATCAATGGCGTGTCGCTATTTTGTCATTGGATGACATTTATCTAACCAGGGCCGCCCGACACACCCTGGCACAAACCGTACATCCCCTTTTACAAACACGCGGTGTTCCTGGCACCCATGACACGAACCTGGGAGTCGAGATCATCCATCAACTTAAACACCTTAAAGCAGGGCAATCCATCGACTTACCCCGCTTTGACAAAGCTCGGGACGACCGCAAACCCACGAGTGAGTGGGAAACATTTACCGGCCCTGCAGAGCTGATTATTTTTGAAGGCTGGTGTGTCGGTTCCGTACCAATGGAAGCTGACAGGCTCACCACCCCTGTAAATGATCTCGAAGCACAGGAAGATCAGGATGGCGCGTGGCGACGCTATATCAATCACCAGTTGCAAACCAGTTATCGCGATTTATTTGATCAGCTCGATGTGTTGATTATGTTACAGGCACCAGATTTTGACAGCATTCACCGCTGGCGCTTTGAGCAGGAGCAGAAGCTCGCTGCTTTAGGCACTGCGACAAATCAGATCATGGATAAGCAAGCGTTGTCACGTTTTATTCAGCACTACGAACGGTTGACGCTACATAATCTTAACGAAATGCAAGACCGCGCCGATGTGGTACTGATGTTGAATGACCACCATGATGTTGTACGCGCACACTACAAGAAATAAAGGGATCCCTATGAATAAATTAATTATTGAAGCACGCATCAATGAATACGCCGGGCGGAACCAAAACCCCCATGTGCCCTGGAGCCCCGAAGAAATTGCTGAAGCCGCCGCCCAGTGCTGCGAAGCGGGCGCATCGATCGTGCATTTTCATGCCCGCAGCAAAGACGGCAGTCCGGAACATGATATAGCTGTATACGCAGACATCATTCGCCGCATAAAGGCCCGTAGCGATATATTGATCCACCCTACGCTGGGTGCTTTTGCTAATGACGGGGACGCTGCTGCGCGGATTCAGCCGATATTAACGCTTGCCAAAGATCCACAAACTCGGCCCCACTTCGCACCCCTGGATATGGGCACAACTAATATCGATGCCTATAACCCCGCAGCTAAGGCTTTTCGCAGTGACGAAGCGGTGTATATGAATACCACCAAAACTTTGCTGTATTTTGCCGAACAGTTGAAGGCTACAGCGGTAAGGCCCTATGCATCGTTATGGAATGTGGGTTTTACCCGCCAGTTTCTCGCTTTTATGGATATGGGCGCCATTGCTGAACCTGCCTACGCTTGCCTTATTATGACCGGGGATGATCTACCGTCAGCCCACCCTGGTACGGAACAGGGCCTGGATGCCCACAGGATGTTTATTCCAAAAGATCGTAATATCCACTGGACGGCCATGAACCACGGCGGAGATTTATTAGCACTGGTGCCAGGAATTATCGATCAAGGCGGACATGTTTCCATCGGCCTGGGCGATTGGGCCTATACGGACACCATCCCTGGCGCGGCTACGCCTACCAACGCCGAAGTCGTCAGCCAGGTGACGAGTTTGTCGCGCTCAGTGGGTCGCGAAGTAGCGACACCGACTGAAGCTGCCGCAATGTTGGGTGTTGATCTTTAATCGATCACAACTAGCGATTAACACGCGCTTATACTACCGGAGCGCTAGAAAAGGATACTCTTCACTCATGACCGTTGGAGGCAGGGATGCCGACATCGAGCGTACAAGGACGTATTTACAGCGAGTCATGGGTGAAGGGTATCGTTTTCTTCTGTCTCACTAGTAACATGAGCTATTTATAAGCCACACCAATAGAACCAATTTTTTCCCGAGTAATAATCGTCTTCATAATTTGCGCGGTACCATCGCCGATCTGTAGACCCATCACATCCATCATGCGCTGGTGGTGGGGCATTTCGGTGGTGTAGCCGTAGTGGCCATTCAGTAGGATGCAGTTTTGTATCACATCGGTGGCCAGTTTCGGGCCCATCCATTTCACCATTGCGGCTTCGCTAGTGTGGGGCAGGCCCTTATCGCGCATCATCAAACCCTGGTAGCAAAGCGCCCGCACCGCAGACATCTTGCCTTCGTGTTCAGCCAGGGGGAAAGTCGTACCCTGGAACTTGGCCAATGGCCGACCAAAGGCTTCGCGCTCCTGAATATATTGCCAGGTCTCATCCACCGAGGCCTGAGCACTTCCCAGACATTGCAGAGCGATAAGCATGCGGCTGAGATCGAAACCTTCCATCACTTTGGTAAAGCCTTCGCCTTCCATACCGAGCAGGGAAGATGCGGGAATTTCCACATCATCGAAGAACACCTGACCACGACCCACGGGGCGCGTGCCGATATCGTCAAAATGGGTACAGGTAACACCGGGCAGATCCAGTGGTGCCAGAAAGGCCGACACACCACGGGCACCGGGTTTGTTCGGATCGGTACGGGCAAAAAGCAGCATCATCTCGGCCTGATCACCATAGCTGATGGAGGTTTTCTCACCATTAATAATGTATACGTCGCCTTTCTTTTCAGCCTTAACAATCAGATTGGCGGCATCGGAACCACCCCGGGGTTCGGTCAAACCCAACTGCACGATCAATTCACCAGCGGCCATTTTTGGCAGGACATCGGCTTTCATAGCTTCGTTACCGTATTTTTCGATAACCCCACCAATCAGCGGCGTGGTCATACACATATAACTCATGCTCAGGTCAGCATAGGCGACAGCCTCACATATCAGGCCAGACACCAGGCTGGTTGAAGCGATACCACCGTAGGCCTCGCCGAAGGTAGGACCAATAAGACCCAGCGCGCCCATTTCCCGCAACAAATCACGATCGAGACGATGTTCGTTGCAGCGATCCTGATAACCATCTTTGAGGCGCTCGCGAGCGAAGCGCTCGGCAGTGTCTTTGATAAATAAATCTTCTTCGGATAACCAGGGCATGGTCATTCAGTTCTCCTCACGGTGTGTGGTTAAAATCATTTCAGTACGGATCGGTTTCAGTGTGGATCAATTTCAGTGCAAATCGATAGTGCGAAACAATATCTCTATGTATTACGAATAGTTTTTGCGATCTCCCGCAACTGGAATTTTTGAATCTTGCCGCTGGCAGTACGGGGCATATCATCGAGTATTTCGAGATGCTCTGGAAGATAATTTTTCGCCAGTTTATTGGTTTTGAGAAACTCGATCATATCGGTGAAGGTCATACTCACACCTTCACCAAGGGTGAGGAAGCAGCAGCCCAACTCACCAAGCCTGTCGTCGGGCATGGCAACGACTGCACAGTCGATGACATCGGGGTGGGTGTAAAGCAGGTTTTCAACTTCGACGATGGGAATATTTTCACCGCCGCGAATAATAATATCCTTGGAGCGACCGGTAATACGAATGTAGCCATCTTCATCCATAGTGGCAAGATCTCCGGTATCAAAAAAACCGTCAGCATCGACATCGTAGGCTTCGGGCTTTTTTAGATAACCGATAAAAGTTGCGGGTCCGCGTGCTAGCAATAGTCCCTCAATACCGGCCGCCACAGGTTGACGATTTTGATCGACAATTTTCACAGTACAGCCAGGAACAGCAACACCATCGGTGCCAAACACTTTGTCTTTGGGATCATCCAGTTTGGTCGTGGTCACCACCCCGCATTCGCTCATACCCCAGACAGCCATCAAATGAATATCGAGTTTTTCTGCAGCAGTTTCCGCCAGCACACGAGGAATGGGTGCGCCACCACAAACAAACAAACGAAAGCGCGACGAATTACATTCATCTACACGATCAGAATTAGTCAGATCAGCCAGGAACGGTGTGGCGCCCATAGCGAATGAAGCGCTTTCTTCAGCTATCAACTGCCAGCCCGTATTAACGTTCCACAAATCAAGCAGGATCATTTTGGTTCTGAGTATCATCGGCATCCACATGCCGTACATAAAACCAGTCAAATGAGCCAGCGGTGAACCCATTAATATATTATCGTCCTGCGTTAACGCACAACGTTTAGTCATTTCATGGACGTTGTAGACAAAGGTGTTAGCACAGTGCATCACGCCCTTGGGCATACCCGTAGTGCCTGAGGTATACATCAGTAATATTACGTCCAGTGGGTTGAGCTGACGCTCGCGAAACAAAGTATCCGGATCGTCGGGCAAGCTATGATTGAGCAACTTATCTTCAAAACTGGTTTCGCCTTCGCCGCCCACTGCGAATAGATGCTGCAAATGAGGTAATTGGTCGCGCATGCCCTTAATCATGCTTTCATGGTCAAAACCGCGAAACAGCCTGGGCACAATCAACACTTTCGATTCGGCGAAGTCGACCATAAAAGACAGTTCCCGCTCACGAAAAATAGGCATCAACGGATTACTGACCGCACCAATACGCAGGCAAGCTAGATTGATAGCGACAAACTGCCACCAGTTGGGTAGCTGAAAAGATACAACATCCTGTTTTTCAATACCGTAATGGGCAAGTGCGACGGCAATGCGCCGGGATTTTTCATCTAACTCTCGATAGGTCACCAATATTTTTTCGTTGGTTTCTGTACGGTAATCGACAATCGCCACATCATCGGGGCACGCCAGCAGCGCCGCGTCAAAGTAATCCAGAAGATTTTCATCGCGCCACCAGCCCTCGCTACGCATCGCATTGGTTCTTTCCTGTGGAAGGATTGGGTCTACAACCATAATGATCTCCTGCTGTTCACTGATATAAATATCGCGTTTAGGTAACTGTGTTTTTTAGGTAACTATGGTGAATACAAGTTACTTATAATAGATGCTACTCACTGATAATAAAATGTTGCCGATAATAGGCCAGCTCCGCAATGGAGTCATAAATATCGTCCATAGCCAAATGACTACCTTTTTTGCGAAAGCCCTTGAGCAGTTCCGGTCTCCAGCGACTCACCAATTCCTTGATGCTACTGACATCAAGATTACGGTAGTGAAAAAAGCTTTCTAGCGCCGACATCTCCCGAGCCAGGAAACGACGATCCTGACAAATAGAGTTGCCACTCATCGGTGACTTTTGGGGCGGCACCCAGGCACTGAGAAACTCCATGGTTTGTCGCTCAGCATCGGCCGCACTTAACTCGCTATTTCGTACTCTTTCCGTCAAGCCAGAACGGCCGTGCTGCCGTGTATTCCATTCATCCATGCCATTAAGGATTGCGTCCGTTTGATAAATTGCCAGCGCCGGGCCTTCGGCAAGAGTATTCAGGTCCTTGTCGGTAACCACGGTGGTAATCTCAATAATTGTATCGTTTACAGTATCAAGCCCGGTCATTTCAAGATCGATCCAGATCAGATTAAACTCGTCTTTCTTACTTATCATTAAAATTACTCATCATTAATAGCCATTATTAAAGAGCCGCAATCAATAGTTATCAATTACCTGTCATCCTCTATTTGTCATCGTCGTTTTCCCTGGCTACGCGGAGGATATTTTCAAGGTGTTTGACGCGCTCCAGTGCTTGATGCATGCGCGTCTGTCTGTCAACTTTGTCTTCTTCATCCATACCACTTTGTTGATCATTCGATTTAATTTCGGCTTTCAGATCTGCAAGCTCCTGTTCCAGAGCCCTGACTTTATCAGCCCGATCAGCTTTATCAAATATAGCCTGTTCAGGCGCTCCAGAATCATCAGCCATACCTGCGTCAGGTCGTGGCGGCGCAGTAAACACATCAACCTCACTGATACGTCGTTGATTGATGAACGACGGCGATACGATTTCAATTCCGGCACCATGCAATTGATCCAGTACCGCCTTACGCAGCCTGGTTCGCAGGGTTAGCAATTGTTTTACTTCGGTACAAAATCCCGCCACCTGGTAGGTAATGGCGTTATCTCCGAGCATGAGTAGCTGTACAAACGGTTCCTGTAAGCCCGCATCAGAACCGGCCTGCTTTAACAGGGGTTCTACGCGATAATATGGAATATCATAGCCCAGAGACAATTTGCAGGTAACGACTGTCCCCGATGCCCGCACCACTTTTACCGGGTATCGAGTCAAATACAGATTGGGAAGAGTAATCAGGTCACTATCTTCGGATTGAATTTCGGTGTGAAACAAGCCTCGCTCGGCAACACGGCCAAAATGTTCGTTGACACGAATGAAGTCGCCCAGGTTAAAGCTCTTTACCGAGCGGAGCATAAAGCCAGCCATAGCATTAGCAACAAATGTAGTAGACGAAAGTGCGAAAACACCGGTGACAACCAGGCCAAGCAAACGCAGTAATTCGCTCCTCGACGTTTCTGCTATGGGCAATGCGAGAGTAACGGAAATGGCAGCGATAATAGTGAGCAGCACCATTGTAAGCTGTCGAAATAGAGGTGAGGACTTACGGCTCTCGCCGTGTCTGATTAACACGGTGTGGGCTAAGCCTAAAAGCATCACCGAGACTACTAGCACCATCAATAATGGCAGGTAGTCGCGAATAATATCGAAAGTAAAGTCCAGCAAAGCAGCGCCATCCCAGTGTTACAGCCCTGCATTATGCTATAAGCTAGGCGCCCGGGACAGGTGCCGAATAGAGAGGTCATGGCAAAGCCGAAACTCACGTTACAACAGCGTAGACGCATCCGCGAGCAGCGAGCGAGATCTTCATCAGCACCTGAAAAAGATGATTTGCTTACGACATTACTTTCGTCTGGTCAGTTAGGCCCTGAACAAAATGGCCTGGTGGTGACACGTTATAGCAACCAGGCAGATATACTTTTCGAAAGCGCCCCCGAAAGACCTTTACGCAAATGTTACTTTCGCTCCCATCTTGATTCGCTGGTTACCGGTGATCGGGTGAGATGCCGTGATGGCGAACCCTACGGAATCATTTGTTCTGTATTACCCAGAAAAAGCCACCTGGAGCGGCCGGACAACCGCGGTAATATTTGTACTGTAGTTGCAAATATCGACACTATCGCTATCGTCGTGGCACCCGAGCCTCAGGCCCACACGGGTCTTATCGATCGTTATCTTATTGCCAGTGAACACCACCAAATTTCCCCGCTTATCGTGGTCAACAAAATTGATCAGGATCCACAGCAGGTTGAACGCACGCTTAACCTGGTTGCCCCGTACAAAGATATTGGTTACCCAGTATTAGCCGTATCGGCCAGTTCCGGTAAAGGAATTAACCAACTGTCCGCTCAGCTCAAAGACCAAATGAGCGTTTTTGTCGGCCAGTCTGGCGTTGGCAAATCATCACTAATCAATACCCTATGTCCCCACGCCGCCGCTAAAGTGGGCAAACTTTCTGACGCCAGTGCCAGTGGCCGCCATACCACCACGACAGCAGATTTATTCCCATTGCCGGGTGGCGGCAATATTATCGATTCTCCGGGCATTAGAGAGTTTGGTTTGTTACACCTGGAACAACATCAGCTTATTAACGCATTTATAGAATTCAGACCTTTTTTAGGCCAGTGCCGCTTTCGCAATTGCAGCCATCGTAAAGAACCCGATTGCGCACTTCTCGAAGCCTGCGCTAACGGCAAGATATCTGCACAACGACTGGATAGTTTTTTTCGGATCAGCGAGAGCCTTAAAAATGATTAGTCCGATGAATATCCATCCTGGAGCCGGAGCATCTATCGAAGCGGCTTCACAGACATTCCGGCAGAGTCTTTTGTGAAAGACATAAAAGACAAACTTTTCTGCGCCCTGCAATATTTGTTGCCACAGCACCTGCTATCGAGGTCACTGGCAAGGCTCGCCGATACTGAAATTCGCTGGCTTAAGAACTTGCTTATTCGATCATTTATCCGCCATTATCAAGTGGACCAAAACGACACTGAATGTGAAGATATCGGCGCCTACACCAGCTTTAATCACTTTTTTACACGCGCCTTAAAACCGAATGTTCGCCCCATAGCTGATAGCGTCGGAGCTATTACTTCGCCAGCAGACGGCACCATTAGTCAGTGCGGGAAAATAGCGCAGGGCAACTTATTGCAAGCAAAGGGCCACGTGTATAGCACCGCCGATCTGGTCGGCGATGAATCCCTTGCGGCACAATTCCACGATGGCGAATTCTTTACCATCTATCTTTCGCCAAAAGATTATCACCGGGTACATTCGCCCATAATGGGCACGTTAATTGAGTCGCGCTATATCCCAGGCAGGCTTTTTTCAGTCAACAGCGCCACCACCGCTCAACTACCAGGCTTATTTGCTCGCAATGAACGTCTGGTATGCGTATTTGAATCGCAACAGGGACCAGTTGTCGTAGTGATGGTGGGTGCTATGTTGGTGGCCGGTATTGAAACCATATGGCAGACGAAATATTTACCCAACATCCCGAGTGAAGACAAGCATATCGGTGCTCACATCAAATTTGCAAAGGGAGAAGAAATCGGCCGTTTCAAATTTGGCTCTACGGTGATTGTGTTACTGCCAAATCATACTCGCGTAAACCACAGCCTGGAACCAGGCACGACCGTAAAAATGGGTGAAAACGTAGCGGGATACTCGGCGGACAGATCCAGTAACGTGTAAACAACGTCTAATTAAGGCGATCTATCCATTATCAAGGCCAAGTTTTACTCTGACAGTAGACCAAAAGCCGTCTTTCTTTACAGCTTCTTCGACCATAAACAAGTTAGCGACATTGGTCAGATCTATATCGTAGCCGGTGGGCTCCAAATCGCGTGCAATTGCAATCCGGTCGATATCCTCCAGGTTTTTTCGGCCTTTTTCGGCAAGAGCCTTGCGAACTTGTTCCTCGTCTCGCAAGTCGACCAGAAAAACATTCTCGTTGAGACCTTCCTCGATGTGATCAGGGATCGCGATTTGTGGTGTTAATCGGGATTTCGGGTGTTGTTCAACAACTACGCCAATATCACCAGTGGTCAGCTCCACAAGTGTGCCTGTTGGGTACAGGCCTATAGACTGAATAAACTGGACGACCAGGTCTTCCTGGAATTCGTTTCCCCTCATATTGTATAGCAGGCTTACTGCACGGGAAGATGCCACCGGGGCGTCGGTCTCTCTCGGATTACTGATTAGATCATAGGCCGTCGCTATACCAGCAATCCTCGCTAAAAGAGGTATTTTGGTCCCCATTACCCCCTCGGGGAAACCTCCACCATTATGTAGCTCAGCATGGTGGCGCACAATGGAGATCACCCGGGGTTCAATTTTTCGGGTATTACGGAGCATTTCAACCCCGTAAGTGACGTATTTCCGATACTCTAGTTCTTCTGCTTCAGTCCTGTTCTGTTTGCGCAAAATGACATTTGGTACCTTTATCTTGCCAATATCCTTCAGCAAAGTACCTAGACACAATACTGAAATTTCCTTTTTTTCCATACCTATATAGCGAGCGAACTGCACCGCCCACAGGGCTGATCGCAAACTATGATCATGGGAATATTGATCTTTGTCGCGCAAACGTACCAACCAGGTAAATGCGTCCGGACAGCGCAAAACACTATCCACCATATCACTGACGTTTCTTTTCAGGCTTTCATAATCTGCTAGCTTACCGCGCGAAATTTGTCTGCTAATGAGAGACAAATTACCTCTTAGATTTTTAGCTATTTTGCTGGCCTGCGCTGCTTCTAAACGTAAAGATACAGTGGTTTCGTAGACTCCTTTGCGAACACTAATCGGCGGAGTAACCTGTACATCATGCGCTTCTTCTACAACTCCTCGCACCTTAAGCTTTATTTCACCACCAACCACCTTTTCCCGCTGCACTCGCGGCCCTCTGGGTGGCGATGAAACACTGCCTTCCAGAACACCTCGGCCCTTGGCCACATCGATAAAAACATGGTCACAGTAGGTTTTCAGTGAGGCGATATCTTCGCTTGATCTTATATGAAAACCTTGTAAGGGATAGGGCGTATTATTCCAGGGGCGATCCAGGCGGGACACATACATACCCAGTGTCAAATCCGCCACGCCGATCTCGATCTCTTGAATAGCCATAGTGTTTGTGTATACCAACCTGGTCCGTTGAACTGGTATTCGTTGCGCCACCTTTCTTTATACAGTAGCTACCGATCTCGAATAAAACCAGTCAAAGTTTATTTATGTGGGTAAGAGTAAACTCCACAAAGCCAATTGCAAGGCGATTTACCCAATCGGCCTGTTTAGGCGATAAACGCTGGTTTAATCAGGCTTGTTCAGTGATAGTTCACAGACATACTGTGAACCGCATCAACAAAAGCTGCTACCTGTTGAGGATCTATATCGGGGGTCACGCCATGTCCCAGGTTAAAAACATGGCCGGCTCCCTGTCCATAACTCTGCAATATTGTAGCAACTTCAGCCTCAATAGCCGTTGTCGAAGCACGCAGAACTGCAGGATCCATATTGCCCTGTAAGGCTACCCGATCACCCACCCTGGCTCGAGCCTCGCCGATATCCTGACACCAGTCCAGGCCTATGGCCTGGCACCCGGTAGCGGCGATCGCTTCGAGCCAGCCACCACCGCCTTTGGTAAAAAGAATCACCGGTACTGTTCTACCTTCTGCCTGAGTGTTCAATCCCGCCACTATCCGTGCCATATATTTGAGTGAAAATTCACGGTAGGCTTTACCACTCAGTACACCGCCCCAGGTATCAAAAATCTGTACCGCCTGGGCACCAGCCATTATTTGTGCGTTGAGATAATCAGTGACAGAAACCGCCAACTTTTCAAGCAACACAGATAATAAGGCCGGATTGCTATAGGCCATTGTTTTAATCCTTGCGAAGTCCTTACTACTGCCCCCTTCAATCATATAAGTAGCCAGCGTCCAGGGGCTTCCTGAAAAACCAATTAATGGAACTCGCCCGTTAAGTTCACTGCGAATTAAACGAATGGCATCCAGCACGTAGGGCAGATCTGAGGTGGTATTAACAGGGGTCAGTTCTTCAATATCTTTGGCGGAACGCACCGGCTTGCGGAACCGAGGACCCTCGCCTTCTTCGAAATACAGGCCCAGCCCCATGGCATCGGGAATAGTGAGAATATCCGAAAAAAGTATTGCGGCATCAAGATCAAAGCGATCAAGCGGCTGTATCGTTACTTCACAAGCCGCCTGCGGATTTTGACACAGCGCCATAAAATCACCAGCTCGCTTACGTTTAGCGCGATATTCAGGCAAATACCGGCCAGCCTGACGCATCACCCAGACGGGGGTTACATCTACCGGTTCACGCAGTAGCGCCCGTAACAGGCGATCATTTTTCAAGTCTGACATATTTATCTAGTTTCTCTATCGTGATCAAACATCAAGGTAATCAAGGATTCCTTCTCCAGCCTTTCGGCCCTCCCATATGGCAGTAACAACCAGATCAGAGCCGCGCACCATGTCACCACCGGCAAAAATTTTGGGGTTATTAGTCTGGAACGGGTAACGTTGCTGTTCCCCTGCAATCACGCCACCCCAGTCGTTCAGTTCGATATCATGATCCGCAAACCACGATGCGGGACTCGGCTGAAAACCAAACGCCATCAACACCACATCGGCAGGGATAATCTGCCCACTGCCGGCAATCGGTACTGGCCGTTGCCGACCGTTCTCATCGGGCTCGCCAAGGCTAGTTTCGACCATCTTAACCCCGGTCACGCTATCATCACCGACAATTTCAACCGGCTGGCGATTAAACAGAAACTCAACGCCTTCCTCGCGAGCATTAGTAACCTCACGACGTGATCCCGGCATATTTACCTCATCCCGCCGGTAGACGCAGGTGACCTTAGTTGCACCCTGCCGAATAGCGGTACGATTGCAATCCATAGCCGTATCGCCGCCGCCCAGTACCACAACAGTCTGGTCTTTGACTGACACGTAGCGGTGATCCACCTGTGGCCAGCCCTGGTTGTGATTGACGTTGGCCACCAGGTAGGGCAATGCATCTTTGACCCCGGCAAGGTCTTCCCCTGGAAAACCCCCACGCATGGCCGTATAGGCTCCCATACCCAGAAATACAGCGTCATATTCTTCAATGAGACTGTCAAAAGGCATATCTTTACCGATATCGACATTCAGCTGAAATTCGACACCCATTTCCACGAACATTTCGCGGCGCTTTACTAACACTGATTTTTCCAGTTTGAATTCGGGAATACCGAACGTCAGCAAACCCCCGATTTCAGGATAGCGGTCAAACACGACTGGTTGAACACCGTTACGAATCAAAATATCGGCGCAGCCAAGGCCTGCCGGCCCGGCACCAACAATCGCAACTTTTTTATTTGTCTCTGGCACAAACGACAGGTCTGGGCGCCAGCCCATGGCCAGCGCCGTGTCGGTAATATATTTTTCAACATTACCAATGGTGACTGCACCAAAATCATCATTGAGCGTACAGGCTCCTTCACATAGCTTGTCCTGGGGACAAACTCGACCACAGATTTCTGGAAGGGTGTTCGTTTGATGACACAATTCCGCCGCTTCGAATATATTGCCTTCTGCTACCAGGTTCAGCCAGGTGGGAATGTAATTATGAACCGGGCATTTCCACTCACAATAGGGATTACCGCAGTCCAGGCAGCGATGAGACTGCGCCGCAGCACTTCCCTGACGGAACGGCTCATAAATTTCCGCAAACCCTGTCTGCCGATCGACAATGGGCTTTTTAGCAGGATCCTGACGTTTAAGTTCAAGAAACTGAAAATGATTATTCAGGCGTTTTTCCATAGTAAAAACCTGTTAAAACGACCAGAGAGCTATTCTGGTCGCGCGCGCGTGTTTTCGAAAAGGCTGGTCAATGATGCTGATTTGGGCTTAACCAACCAGAAGTTGGCTACATAGTCATCAAAATTTTCAATTAATTCCCTGCCCCAGTCACTGTGCGTTTCGGCAACAAATTCACCAATCATGCGCTTGAGAAATTGGCGTTGATTTTCCAGAGACTCTGAACCAATACGCTGAACTTCTACCAGTTCCGTATTGACACGATCATAGAAGTGGCGCTCTAGATCTAGTACGTAAGCAAAGCCACCGGTCATACCGGCGCCAAAATTGTATCCAGTGCCGCCGAGCACAGCCACCACGCCACCGGTCATATATTCACAGCAGTGATCACCTGCGCCCTCTATGACTGCATAGGCACCGGAATTGCGCACCGCGAACCGTTCACCAGCGCGACCGGACGCAAACAGTTTGCCGCCCGTTGCCCCATAGAGGCAGGTATTACCCATAATCGGTGTTGCGTTACTGGCAAAGCGACTGCCGTCAGGCGGCGACAATACTATCTTACCCCCCGCCATACCTTTACCAACATAGTCATTGGCATCGCCAGACAGGTAAATTTCCAGACCACCGGCATTCCAGGCACCCAGCGATTGCCCAGCAATACCCGTTAAGGAAATTCTGATCGGCGCGTCAGCCATACCCTGATTGCCATGACATCGGGCGATCTCGCCACTTAAGCGCGCGCCGATAGTACGGTCGCAATTGGAGACACGGTATTCAAAGTGGCCACCCGCACTCGCCTTTATAGCGGGCAGCATGTCGGCGACCATATTTTCTGCCAACTCACCTTTGTCAAAAGGTGTATTACTTGCTACCAGACAATACTGAGGTTTGGACTGCAATAAATCATCGGTGTGCAGTATGGGCGACAGGTCCAGCTTTTCCTGCTGGGCGGTGTTGCCGGGTAAAATTCCCAGCAGGTCAACGCGCCCAATTAGCTCCGCCAAACTTTCTATACCTAAAACCGCTAGCCATTCACGTACTTCCTGAGCGACAAAAAGGAAGAAGTTTCGGGCGTTCTCTACCGTGCCTTTATAGTAACCATCGCGAAGCGTTTGGTCCTGGGTAGCCACACCTGTGGCACAGTTATTTAGATGGCAAATTCGCAGGTACTTGCAACCCAATGCCACCATTGGCGCTGTACCAAAGCCAAAACTTTCGGCGCCCAGTATGGCTGCCTTAATCACGTCCAAACCAGTCTTCAGACCACCATCTGCCTGCAAGCGTACTTTGTCACGCAAATCATTGGCACGCAAAGTCTGGTGCGTTTCTGCCAGCCCCAACTCCCATGGTGATCCAGCATAACGTATTGAAGTTAACGGGCTGGCGGCGGTACCACCATCGTATCCGGAGATAGTAATCAAATCAGCGTAGGCTTTAGCGACGCCAGCAGCAATCGTGCCGACACCTGGCCTCGACACAAGTTTCACCGAAACTAATGCCTGCGGATTCACCTGCTTCAAATCAAAAATCAGTTGCGCGAGGTCTTCAATCGAATAAATATCGTGGTGAGGAGGCGGAGAAATCAAGGTAACGCCAGGCACCGAGTACCGCAATGTTGCAATCAGATCATTCACCTTGCCGCCGGGTAACTGACCGCCTTCCCCAGGTTTGGCGCCCTGGGCAACCTTAATCTGGATAACTTCTGCATTGACCAGATAATGGGGGGTAACACCAAACCGTCCAGATGCGACCTGTTTGATTTTTGAGGTTTTGATAGTGCCGTAGCGCTTCGGGTCTTCGCCTCCCTCCCCTGAATTGGAGCGCCCTCCCAAACTGTTTAGCGCTTCCGCCAGCGATTCGTGGGCTTCTGGCGATAAAGCGCCCAATGACATACCTGCCGAGTCAAAGCGCGCAACGATCTTTTCAACTGACTCCACCTGATCCAGAGCTATGGATTCATTATCGGTTTTTAACTTCATAAGATCACGGAGGGCGGCTACTGGACGCCCATTTACCAGGTCAGCATAGGCCCGCCAATGTTCATACTCGCCACTGCGAACCACCTTATGGAGAGCCTGCACGACGTCGGGATTAAAAGCGTGGTACTCCTCACCGTGAATATATTTGAATAAACCACCAGGTAAGATGGGCTTTCTGTCCTGCCAGGCAAAATCGGCAGCTAGCTGCTGATCTCGCTGGAAATCAGCAAAGTCCGCCCCCTGAATACGGCTGACTAACCCAGGAAAGCACAAGTCGATTATTTCATCGGCCAGACCAAGCCCTTCATACAGCATCGCTCCCCGATAGGATGCGATAGTGGAAATACCCATTTTTGAGAGTATTTTCAGCAAGCCTTTATTGATGCCCCTGCGATAATTCCTGAAGGCACTACCAACATCGACGGCGAGATCTCCGTTTTCGGTCATCTCATGGAGCATGTGATAGCTAAGGTAAGGGTAAACAGCCGTTGCGCCGCAACCAATCAAAGTCGCTATTTGATGAGAATCACGGGCCGCGCCGGTGCTAACAATTAGATTAGCATCGCAACGCAGTCCCCTGGCGATCAAGTGGTTATGAACAGCACCGACGGCAAATACAGCCTGAACAGGAACTTCACCAATATCTATTTTATAGTCAGAGAGAATACAAATAACGACTCCCTCACGCACAGCCGCCTCTACATCAGCACATAGTTGAATAATTACCGTACGCAAATCGTTTTCTGTCGGCGTGTATTTCAACGCGAATTTGCGCACCTCAAATCCAGAGTGATTATGATTTTTCAGTGCAAAGTACTTACGGGGTGACAATACAGGACTATTAAGATTAATACGTTTGGCGTGATCCTGGGTGTCTGCAAAGATATTGCGTTCTTTGCCCAACTCCGTACTCAAGGACATGGCAATGCCTTCACGCAAGGGGTCAATGGGCGGGTTGGTGACCTGAGCAAACTGCTGTCGAAAGTAATCGAATACACTGCGGCGTTGCTCCGACAACACTGCCAATGGCGAATCATCACCCATCGATGCGACAGCTTCCTGGGCACCTTCAGCCAATGGCACAAATACCTGATTGCGCTCCTCCAGTGATACACCGTACATTTTCATATAGCGGCGGATACGTTCCTGGGGCAAAGCACCCTCGGCTTCTATGCCTTCCTCCTCCATGGTGGACTCAATAGCCTTAGCACCCTCACGCAACCAACGGCGATAAGGCTGAACGGCAGCAAGTTTCTTATCTATTTGTTCGCGAGTTTCCATCTCACCGGTGAGGATATCAATGGACAATATATCGCCGGGACCAAGGCGGCCCTTGGCCACCACGGACTCCGGGGTATAAGAATAAACACCGACTTCTGAAGCCACTGTAATTACGTCATCGTCGGTAAGTACCCAGCGGGAAGGACGCAGCCCATTCCTGTCCAGTGCACAAACAGCGTAACGTCCATCAGTGATCACCAGGCCTGCCGGGCCATCCCAGGGTTCCATGTGCATCGCCTGGTATTCAAAAAAAGCGCGCTCGTGGGGATTAATATCCTCTACATTATTCCATGCCGGTGGGATCAACATGCGCACCGCCCGGTGCAGCGGAACACCCCCCGTAACAAGCACCTCCAGCATATTATCAAGACTCGATGAATCGGATCCCTCACGATTTACGAGCGGCGCTACTGCGGCCAAATCAGGTAATAACGGCGAAACAAAATTGCTCGTTCTCGCAACCGACCAGTTTCGATTACCAAGGATTGTGTTAATTTCCCCATTATGAGCCAGCATCCGAAATGGCTGTGCCAATGGCCATTCAGGGAGGGTATTGGTACTGAAACGTTGATGGAATACACAAATAGCTATTTCGAGCCTGGGGTCAGAAAGATCCAGGTAAAAATGCGGCAAGTCCACCGGCATCATCAGACCTTTATAACAAACAACACGGGCTGACAGGCTGGCTATATAAAAGCCCTTATCCCCGCTCAGGCGCTTTTCAATATGCCGTCGGGCCACAAAAAGTCGGGCATCAAATCGTACTGGATCCCAGTCTTCAGGCGCTGTAACAAACAAATGTTCGATTACCGGCTCGGAACGCAGGGCAATTTCGCCTAGACAACTATTGTCAGTCGGCACAACCCGCCAACCCACTATGCCCAGGCCCTGACGAATCAATTCTTCTTCTACCGCCTGCTTGGCCTTGTTACGTAGTCCCTCATCGGGGCTAAGCATCAATACGCCAACGGCATACAGCTCAGGTAGTGTTTTTGCCAATTGTTCTTTAACAATATTTCTAAAAAAAGCATCCGGCTTTTGTATAAGCAGACCACAGCCGTCGCCGGTTTTGCCATCAGCGGCAATGCCGCCACGGTGCGTCATACACGTCAGTGCCTCAATCGCCCGTTGCAATAAGGCATGGCTGGTTTCGCCCTGTAAATGCGCAATCAGTCCAAATCCGCAATTATCGCGAAACTCATCGAGCCGGTACAAACCTTTAGGCATAAATTAACCTTAACAAACAGGGGGTTATAAAAGAAATACTGTGAACAATTCAACTGGGTTTCACAAAAGGACGCACATTCTACACAGCGGGAGGGGGCTGGACAAATGGCAGGAACACTTATGCTAGCGAGAAGTTACTATTTCTTCCAATATAGACGGGTCGTAATCAAAGCTAACTGTAGCATGACCGATTGCTTCTAATAGCACCAGGCCAATCGTCCCGCGTCGAGCTTTCTTGTCCACCGCCATAAGATCAAGAAATTTTTGTGCGGAAATATTTTCTGGCGGTGCAATCGGCAGACCTATTTGCGCCAGAATGCGCCTCACCCGACTAACATCAGACTCCGATAGCCATCCTATCACCGACGATAATTCGGCAGCCATCACCATACCGGCCGCTATAGCTTCGCCATGTAGCCACGAAGAATATGACTGAAACGTTTCTACAGCGTGGCCAAATGTATGACCCAGATTAAGAATCGCCCGAATTCCGGACTCTCGTTCATCTGCGCTGACCACCTCCGCTTTTAAGCGACAGGAAGATTCAATAGCATAAAGCAGCGCCTCTTCATCCCGAGCCAGCAAGCTCTTAACGTTCTGCTCTAGCCAGTCAAAAAATGCACTATCGATAATCAATCCATATTTAACCACTTCTGCCAGTCCGGCCTTAAACTCTCTTTCCGGTAGCGTCTTTAAGGTATCTATATCAATTAGTACGGCGCGCGGTTGATGAAAGGCGCCGATCATATTCTTGCCCAGGCGGTGGTTTACGGCAGTTTTACCACCGACAGAAGAGTCCACCTGTGCCAGTAAAGTGGTGGGCACCTGAATAAAATCGACACCGCGCTGGTAACAGGCCGCAGCAAAACCGGTCATATCACCAATCACACCTCCACCCAGGGCAATTAAGGTAGTGCCACGGTTGTGACGATTTTCCAGCAACGCATCAAAGATAAGGTCCAGGGTATTAAGATGTTTATATTGCTCACCATCGGGGAGAATAAGTCGATCAACTTTTCGATCACCCAGTGTCGCTACCATCAGGTCGAGATATAAAGGCGCTACCGTTTCGTTGGTAACAATCAGCACACCTTCATCACCGAGATAGGCACTCAGGATATCTTTTTGTGCCAATAATCCGCTACCAATGAAGATTGGATAACTGCGCTCACCAAGAGCAACATTTAAACGATGCATATTTAACAAGGATGTTTGATTTGACTACAGGAAGGGTATTGGCGCTAGTATATCACTTGCTGTGTAATTGAATCAGCTGATTTAATTTTTCCGCCGTGGCTGCTGGGCTATTGCTTACACTGTCATAGACAATATCCGCAACCTCCCTGTACAAAGGCTCTCTCTCGAACATTAGTTTGTTTATGACCGCCAGCCTGTCGTCCACCTGCAACAAAGGCCTTTTCGTATCGTGCAATGTTCTCTCATGAAGGGTATCTACTGGCACCGCAAGATAAACAACCAGTCCACTGGCGCCCATAAGCTTTCTATTTTGCGGACTCAGTACGACACCGCCGCCGGTGGCGATAACAACGTTATTTTTCAGCGCCAGTCCGGCGAGCAGCGTAGATTCTCGTTTGCGAAACCCATCTTCACCTTCCACATCGAAAATCCAGGGAATGTCAGCACCACTACGGGCCTCAATTTCAGCATCCAGGTCGAAAAATTCTTTACCAAGAAGCCTGGCAAGCTGTCTACCAACCGTAGTTTTGCCGGCCCCCATCGGGCCAACCAGGAAGACTGGTTGGCATTCGTTCATTGATCCAGAAGTGGATCACTAACAATTCGCGGCGTGACAAATATTAGAATTTCTTTCTTCGAGGTATCAGTAAGCGTGTTTCTAAACAACCTGCCGAGATAGGGAATATCACCGAGCAAGGGCACTTTTTCGATGACTTTTTGCTCTTCCATCTGGAAAATTCCGCCAAGAACTAATGTTTGACCATCGCCGACCAGGGCTTGCGTTCTGACCTCAGTGGTATCAATGGTTGGCTCCGCGCCGCCTTGAGCGGTGGGCACTATCTGTCCAATTCGATCCTGATTAATAACCAAATCCATAATAATACGGTTATCAGGGGTTATTTGTGGGGTGACCTTCAACTGCAGTACCGCATCCCTAAACTCAATTTGAGTTTCACCACTGGAAGTACCTGTTTGATACGGAATTTCAACACCGGATTTAATAATGGCCTCTTGTTTGTCACCGGTCATTACTTTGGGCTGGGAAATGATTTCGCCAAAGCCATCGGATTCCATGGCGCTGATTTCCCAATCTATCATAGTATTGTCTTTCAGCAAGCCCAGGCTCAAACTACCAAAGCGGGTCGATGCCCCCAGGTCAGTTGCCAGAGTATCGATAAGATTCAAGTTAGAATTACCCTCACCCTGGTCGCCCTGGCCGCCAAACGCATCCCAAACACCCTCCCCCCTTTGCCCTGTCCTGTTACCGACAAAGGAAGCCTGAGTATCGCCACCACCAACATTACGAACCCCTGCAATACCCCAGCGCATACCGATTTCTTTACGGAAGTCTGTTGTCGCCACGACGATCCTTGCGTCAATCTCAACCTGTCGGATGGGGATGTCTATTTCTTTGATCAAGCGCCGAAAATCATCTATTTTTTGCTGTACATCGGTCAGAATAATTGTATTTGTGCGCTCATCGACAATTGCCGAGCCGCGCGTTGATAAAAGACTGGAGGTTGCATTTTCACCACTACCACCACCGCTCTGGTTAACATCAAATAAATCATACAATTCTCGCGCATCCGCATAGCGGATCCTGACATAATCAGTGACCAGTGGCGCAAGCTCGACTAACTGCTTATTCGCCTCAACCTGCAAACGCTCCTGTTCGGCAATTTCCACCGCAGGTGCCACCATCAATACGTTACCCTGCTGTCGTTTGTCCAGCCCCTTGGCCTTCAAAATAATATCCAGTGCCTGATCCCAGGGAACATTCTCAAGCCGCAGGGTGATACTGCCCCTGACCGTGTCACTGGCCACCAGATTAAGTTCGGTAAAATCAGCAATCAGCTGTAGCACCGACCTCACTTCAATATCCTGAAAATTTAAGGAAAGTTTTTCGCCTGTGAACTCAAACTTCGACTGTTGATCCGCTAACTCTTCTTTCGTCAGCGGCTTGACACTCACCACGTACAGATTGTCCGCCTGGTAGCCGAGGTAGTCATACTCGCCAAGCGATTCAATGGTGACCTTTGTCATAGTGCCATCGCTGCGAGTATCTACGGATTTAATCGGAGTAGCAAAATCGATCACATCGAGTTTTCGATCAAATGCTTCAGGTAATGCGGTATGGTAGAAAGAAACGACAACGGCGGAGCCCTCACGGGAAATATCAATAGGTGTATTTGCGTTGGCTAAAGCTATGGATACTGTACCTTCGCCTTTTTCACCACGTGAAAAGTCTACATCCTCAATAGAATTTCTATTTTGTGCGATTTCTACTGTACCCGTTGTACCGTTAACAGCGGGGACAGATTTTGCTACCCCCTGGGAATTTGCTTTTCCAACCGAACCAACACTGGTCGATGCGCTACTGTTACCTACCAACAGGGTTAAACTATTAGCCCCCATGGTCACCTCATAGGGAACCGAGGTTTTCAGGTTTACGATCATGCGGGTTCGCCCTTCCGCACTTAATACCACTGTGCTTTGCGCATTATCAAAAGCCAAAGGATATTTCTTTTCAGCCAATGCACTGTCAGTTCCTTCAAAATCGAGCACGATGCGAGCCGGCGAATCAACCGCGTAGCCTTTAGGCTCCACTGCCTGACCTCCAAATTCAAGCTTGATTTCGAATTGATCACCCGGCAGAGCAGCAAAACTAATATCTTCAATAGTTGCAGCCTGAATCCATGCAGCCTGCATCAACACTCCAATACCGACAACAGTTTTAATACTAGATGCCATTGACCTGGCCACCCGACGCGTCACTTTCATGCCTGCTTCCCCAACATTTAACATCAACCATTCTCCTTCAGCGCTAAGGCTCGTGGCCTTTCAACCCACCCGCTTTTTCCATCCGGTACGATTTCAATCACATCAACTTTAGAATCACTAATACCAACGATTTTGCCGTGATTTTTGCCTATGTAGTGCCCCAGCGTAACTCGATGCACTCCTCCGTCCCCATCGTTGATTAAAGACCACAAAGTACCATCTTTTTTAATGCTTCCAACCAGCTGAAAAGATGAAAAATTAAAACTTTCCAGATACTCTTTTTTCCTGTTTCCATCTGGTTTAACGGTAGACTTTCTGCCAACAGTCCCTTCAGCGGTGATAGTTAAAGGTACTTCAAAAGGACTGCGGTGAGACACGACACTATATTTAAAAGTTTCGTAAGGGTGGAACGTCGGCAGCGGATCAATTTCGCCCTCCGGCTGAGACTTCGCCTCTTCCACAAATATTTGCAAATCTTCATGTTCTACGCCCTTGCTACAGCCAAGGCATGAAAGACAAAGACCAATGAGCAATAGGTATTTATTACTGAAGACCTTGTCCATGCTAATCATCCTGCCCTTTGTAACGATAGGTTTTTGCTTTTACTTCGAAAACCTGACGGTTTTGATTTCTACTTAGCTTAATCGAGAAATCATGTAACGTAACGATACGTGGCAAACCTGCGATACCACTCACAAACGTACCAACATCATGATATCCGCCTTCCGCTACAATCCTGATTGGTAACTCGACGTAAAATTCCTTACTCTTTTCCGGCTGTAAAGAAATAGTCTTGATTTCCAGACTACTGCCGTAACCTATCTCAGTGATATCTTCCAACAGACCCGGTACTTCAGTGTCTCCAGGCAGTTGCGCTAACAAGGCGCCAAATGTTTTTTTGAGCTCAACCATCTGTTGTCGATAAGCGTCTATATTGGCCGCTTCAAATGCCCTCTTCTTATAGGTAGTGCGCAAGACCTCTTCTTTTGCTGACACCGAACTCAACGTTCCATAGAGATCTTTGACATGAAAAAAATACCCCGCAACAAGCACAACCACTAACAATACAAAACATAGCAACCCTCTATACTGAAGGGGCCACATGCCAATATTCTGGTAACTAAACTCAGAGATATCGAGGCTTTTGGCTTTAAATTTGTTTGCTTCCGCCATGGCTAAACCTCCTTATCCTTTTCATCTCTGCCAACCACTTTTACATGCAGCTCAAAGCGACTGCCTTGCTCTCCTAACTTCGTATCGGCTACCACATTGGTGAGGTTTGGATCTTTAAACATTTTCGACGCATCCAGCTCCCTCATCAAAACAGAAATCCGGCTATTCGATTCAGCGTAACCAAGCAACGATATATTGTTAGCAACTCTTTTCATTTCGACAAAATAAACACCATCGGGTATAGCCCGAACAAACTCATCAAAAACCTTGACCACCTCTGGCCGGTTACCCTGCAGCGCGAGAATCACCTCCATTCTCTCAATCATTTGCTGTCTACGTAATTTCAGCTCTTTAATTTCTTTAACTTTTTCATCAAGAACCGTTATCTCACGTTGCAAAAAACTGTTGCGGCTGTTTTGCCAGTCGATTCGACCATTGACCCACTGATCCCAGGCAAAAACAGCTAGCAACCCAAAGACGAGCACGCCCGCTAAAATTATCAGGAATTCCTTTTGTTTTTCCTGTCGATGATCTTCTCGCCAGGGAAGTAGATTAATATTCGCCATAATTATTCAAAACTCCTTAATGCCAGGCCAGTAGCTATCAACATCGCTGGAGCATCCACTGCAAGTGCGACAGCATTGACGTTGCTGCTAACAACCATATCGGCAAACGGATTGGCAACAATCGTATGCAAACCCAGCTTTTCTTCTACCTCGCCGACCAGGCCATCCATTGCAGCAACCCCCCCTGCTAACACCAGTTGATCAACATAATTGTATTGACTGGATGAAAAGAAAAACTGCAATGATCGCGATATCTGTTGTATTAAAGCCTCTTTAAACGGCTCAACTATTTCAGATTCATAGTCCTCAGGTAAGCCACCCTGCTTCTTAGCCTGCCCAGCCTCCTCAAGTGACAAACCGTAGCGACGCTGAATTTCTTCGGTAACTTGCTTACCGCCAAATAACTGCTCTCTTGTATACAGAGTCTTACCCTCTACAAGAACACTGAGGGTCATCATGGTGGCGCCGATATCAGCAATGGCGACGACCTGCTCGCCCAGATCTTCAAGTTGCTCCGCGATTAACTTGAAAGCGCGTTCGACTGCAAAAACTTCCACATCTACAATCTTTGGCCTGAGTCCGGCCAGCTCCAAAGCTTCTGAGCGCGCCTCGACCGTCTCCCGGCGACATGCTGCCAATAACACCTCGACCTGATCCGGATTGTTTTCGGATGGACCAATCAGTTCGAAATCCAGCGCCACTTCATCAAGCGGATAAGGAATGTACTGATCGGCTTCGACAGCGAGCTGGAATTCCATACCCTCTTCACTGAGGTCGGCTGGCATTTCAATAACTTTGGTAATAACGGCTGAGCCTGCAACGGCAACGGCGGCGTCTTTAGTCTTCACCTTGGCCTGACTCGCTACTTTCTTAATGGCCTCTGCTAATGCGTTAACGTCGTTTATATTTTTTTCAACGACCGTATTTTGCGGTAACGGCTTAACGAAATAGCTTTCAATCTTGTAGCGACTGCCAGTTTTGCTTAATTCAAGTAGTTTGACAGTAGAAGATGTAATATCGATACCAACTACAGATTTTGCCTGCTTGTCTAGAAACGCAAAGATTCCCATTTTTATTTTCTATTTCCTATAGTTATGCGCAACACGTTACAACCTACTGTAACTTATTGTCACTACTTTGCAAGTATTTATTGATGCTCGCACCTCGGTATAATGCACCACTTCACATTCTGGCTTGCGACAACGATAGTAATTTATGCATTTCACCTTTAAACGGTTCATCCGCTTTTTCCTGTTGCTCACAATCCCATCAATTGGCCTGGGCCTGTTAGTTGCCGCTAGCCTTTATCTGTACCTTAGCCCGAAACTACCTTCTGTTGAAACACTAAAAACCGTTAAATTTCAGACTCCTTTGAGAGTTTATTCACAAGATTTGAAACTAATTGGCGAATTCGGGGAAAAACGCCGGACACCAGTGAAATTCGAAGACATCCCCCCCTTACTGGTAGAGGCAGTGCTGGCTGCGGAAGATGACGCGTTCTATCGCCATATCGGCGTGGACTTCAGAGGACTACTACGCGCCGCAATGGAACTGGCCCGCACTGGCCACATACAAACCGGCGGCAGCACTATAACCATGCAGCTGGCAAGAAATTTTTTCCTCACCAGAGAACGAAGTTTTATTCGCAAATTCAACGAGATTTTACTGGCGCTGCGCATTGAAGACGAAATAGATAAGGATGAAATATTCACTCTTTATGCCAACAAAATTTACCTTGGCAATCGAGCCTATGGAGTCGAAGCAGCAGCACTGACGTACTATGGGGAATCAATCAGCGCAATTAACCTTGCGCAACTAGCCATGATAGCAGGGCTCCCCAAAGCACCATCGGCTTTCAACCCCATTATCAACCCCGACCGGGCTCTTAGCCGGCGTAACTGGATTTTGGGCAGGATGCTTAAACTCGGGTATATCAACCCTGCACAGCACGAAAGCGCTCAAAATAGTCCTATCACAGCAAGTTATCACAATCCAAAAGTTGACTACAACGCACCATACGCTGCTGAAGAAGCTCGCCTGAAAACGTTGGCCTATCTGGGACCAACGGCTTACACCAACGGGTATGCGGTTATCACAACTATCGATAGTAATTTGCAGCAATACGCTGACCAGGCTCTCATCAAGGGGCTGACTAATTACGACTGGCGTCATGGTTACCGCGGTTCGGAAGCGCATATAGATGACCCTCAACGGTGGCACGATACCCTTGCAAAAACTCCAGTGGTTGGCGGCCTGCAGCCAGCTATCATTACAGCGGTGACAACTGACAGCCTGTCTATTATCACCAGGTCACAGGAAAACCTGTTACTGATAAGTAGTGAACACAAACGCTTATCGAGTTTAAGGCTATTTATCTCTGAGAATCGTCGCAGTGCTGTCGTCAAAAACCTGACGGAAGTTTTTGCGCCCGGCGACTTAATTCGTATCGGCATAAACGAAGACGGTCCCTACCTCAGCCAGCTGCCTCTGGCTCAGTCAGCGTTGGTGTCCCTTGACCCTTATTCGGGTGCGATCAAAGCCATCATTGGTGGCTTTGATTTTTACCAAAGCCATTTCAATCGTGCCAATCGGGCACAACGACAGCCGGGATCAAACTTCAAACCGTTCATATATACAGCGGCCCTTGAGTACGGCATGACCGCAGCCACGGTAATTAATGATGCTCCTATTGTCTTCGATGGCAGCACCACAGAAAGGGCCTGGCGCCCAGAAAATAGCAGTGGTCAGTTTTATGGGCCAACCCGCCTGAGAAAAGCGCTCTACCGCTCAAGAAATGTAGTATCTATCAGAGTCCTGCGCCGCGTTGGCATAGACAAAGCTCTTAAAACAATCCAGAAATTTGGTTTTGATAAAAAGCAGTTACCGCACAATCTTTCGCTTGCGTTAGGCAGCCACGCATTAACCCCCTTGGAGATAGCTACTGGCTATGCAACGTTCGCCAATGGTGGCTATAAGATAGAACCCCACCTCATAGAACGGATCGAAAGCATAGACGGAGAGCTCGTATACCAGGCAAATAGTCCTGTCGTCTGCAGGGACTGTGAACTAACTGATCTAGCCGATAATGAACCTGCGATCGCTTCCAGAACCACTTATGACGTTCTTGAAGAAACAGACCCAACGCTCCACACCGCACCGCTCTACGCGAGCACCGATACCCTCACGGACACATTAAAGCCGGAAATAACAAAGGGGCTTGAAGAAAAAAACACTGTAGATCCTCGGCCGATGGCCGAACGGATAGTTGAACCACGCGTTGCTTATCTCATCGATTCAATGCTCAAAGACGTAATCCGCCGCGGCACCGCCACCAAAGCCAGAGCCCTGAACAGAACAGATATCGCTGGTAAAACGGGTACGACTAATGGACCGCTTGATGCCTGGTTTTCAGGATATAATTCCGACCTGGTAACCACCGTCTGGCTTGGCTTCGACGACAACAAATTATTAGGCAAAAATGAATTTGGTGGGTCTGCCGCCCTGCCTGTCTGGATGGACTACATGGCAGCAGCACTGGCAGGTAAAAAAGAAAAGTTGCGCCGCCAGCCCAAAGGTCTGGTCTCGGTTAAAATTGACCCCAATAGCGGGTTAAGAGCTTCCGCCAATACAAGAAATGCGATATTTGAACTGTTTCGCCAGGAGAATATCCCTGCCGCTTCCGCCGCGTATGTGACTCAGCCTGCCCACAATAACGGCCAACCACTTAACAGTCAGCCACTTTTACCTGAGGATATTTTTTAGGCTTACCAACCCCAACTCCAACTAAAGCACCCTCGCAATATTGGTCGCTCGCTGCTTTGCCTTAACTCAACAACTCTTGCCACCGAAAATTCTGATCACCAAGCACATAGAAATAGGGGTTAAGCAGGTCATCTTTGGTGTTATAGCGCATTGGCTGCAAATTAATATCCAGTACCACACCGCCAGCTGCCTCCACCACAGCCTGCGCCGCAGCTGTGTCCCACTCCATCGTGGGAGCGAGCCTTGGGTAGATATCCGCCTCCCCCTCACCCACCAGGCAAAGCTTCAGAGAACTACCCATATTGCAGGTCTCCACCTCCCCGAGGGTTTCTCCAAGCTTGTCCAATAGCTCATCGACAGCACCCGCACCATGCCTTCTACTTGCCACCACGGCTACAGGCCTGCCAGGTTGACCGCGTCCTTGCATAGAACGCACTGTAATTGGATTCCTGTGTCCGTTTTTGTCCTGTCTAATGGCTCCATCACCACGAAGACCCGCATAGGTGATGCCGGTAACGGGCACATGCACAACCCCCATTACTGGTATATGATTTTCAACAAGGGCAATATTGACAGTAAATTCACCATTGCGATTAATAAATTCCTTGGTGCCGTCCAGTGGATCGATAATCCAGTATCTCTGCCATTGACTACGCAGGTCAAAGGAGGGGATAGCTGCCTCTTCAGACAACAACGGCACACCATCTATCATGGTCTCAAGGCCAGCCTCAAGCACCTTGTGGGCGGCCAGATCTGCAGCCGTGACTGGAGAGTTATCGTCTTTCGTTACGATATCAAACTCCTCCCCCTCATAAACTTCCAGTATCGCCTCACCTGCACGCATGGCCAACTCCATGACCTTATCCAGTATATTTGAATCCACACTAACTCCACTTATGTATGTAAAAATCTAAGAAAAGGAAGATGCAAAGCACCCATTCACTCAGCCTTCGCTCTGAGAATTAACGTAATCCCTCACCATATAAAGCGCGGCAACCGAAACACCGTCACACACGTCATCCCGTCTTAACAGCTCTGTCAGTTGACCAAGCGGCCATGTCATTGTCGCCAGAGGTTCCGGCTCATCACCGGGCAACGAAGCCTCGTAAAGGTCTTCGGCGAAAACAACATCAATAGAACGCTCCATATAGGACGGGCTGAGATGGATACTCTTAAGAAAATGCAGCGAATGAGCACCCACTCCCGCCTCCTCCATTAGTTCACGATTAGCTGCAGCAAGCCGAGTTTCGCCAGGATCGATGGCGCCTTTCGGCACACCCCACTGATAGTCATTGACTCCCGCACCATATTCCTGAACTAGAATAACTGAGCCATCGCTGGTCACAGGAACAATGGCTACCGCACCAAAACCGGACGAAGCCAGCCGCTCATAAGTACGCTCTACCCCATTAGCAAAGCGCAGTTCCAGTTGCTCGACCTGAAACAGGCGAGTCCGGGCAACACGGTGTCGCTTCAAAATTGTTGGTTTAGTCGGCATACTCACTCCATCGAACAACTACGCGACAAACATTATCCGCCATGATCGACTGGAAAACCATTGACACCGTATTATTGGACATGGACGGCACCCTCCTCGACCTGCACTTTGACAACTATTTCTGGCAGCATCACCTGCCTGCCCGCTATGCCGAACATCATCAAATCGATCCTGACGAAGCTATTCAGGAGCTATACCGACGCTTCAACGAAAAACAAAACAGCATCCACTGGTATTGCACCGATTACTGGTCTGAGCAACTGGCGCTGGATATCCCCGCCCTGAAAAGAGAAGTCCAGCATCTCATTGCCGAACGTTCTCACGTCACTGAATTCCTCAACCACCTCGGCAAGTGTGCCACTGAGCGCGTACTTATCACCAATGCCCACCGCCATAGCCTCAACCTCAAACTCGAAGTAACCGGCATCGGTGCGCACCTCGATACCCTCATTTCGTCTCACGATTATGGTGTACCCAAAGAACACCAGGAATTCTGGCACCATTTACACCAGCAAATTGCTTTTAATCCGGCACGCACATTATTCATTGATGATACAGAGGCGATGCTTGTGGCGGCGCAGAACTATGGCATCAAACACCTGCTGTGCGTCAGTCAGCCCGACAGCACTAAAGCACCGAGGACAGATCTAACATTTACCGCCCTCAGCGAGTTCAGGGACTTGCTGCCAAAAAATTAGGCGCATTATGGAAAAGGTTCGCATTGATAAATGGCTCTGGGCAGCACGTTTTTTCCGCACCCGTGCGCTGGCAAAAAAAGCTATCGACGGCGGCAAAGTTCATGTCGATGGACAACGCACCAAACCCAGTAAAGAGGTAAAAGTAGGAAACTCCATTGTTGTTCGTCTGGGCTGGGATAAAAAAGAAGTCGTCGTTAAGGAATTATCCGATCAGCGCCGTGGTGCACCCGAAGCCGCCAAACTCTATGCCGAAACACCGGAAAGTCTTGCTCGACGAGAACAGGAGAAAATCGAACGACGGGCAAATCGCCTGAGTCGCCCGCTCGACAGTCAAAAACCTAACAAAAAACAACGTCGACAGATCCATCGCTTTCGGGAAGACAGCACCTCATCTCACTGAAAAAGGCTATCACCGGTAACTAAGGGAGCTCTGAACAAGTCATGAACTCGCATTCTGCGCTCAGAATACCCAGCTTCTTCGTCGCCTTAATAGCGCCTACTGTTGGTACAAACCTTCGCAATAGCTGGCTATTACGTACGTTTTGCGCCTCGCCTAAAAGCGCCTACTGTTGGTGAATCTGAATATTCTGAATCACAGTCTACTTCGTCCAGACTTATTCAGAGCTTCCCTAAAGATTAGATACGCTCATCACCTGATAAGTAACTTTTAACTACTGGTAAGACCTTATAAGACAACGATGACTGCCATTATCCAGAAACTGCCATGAAGCACAGTCCTATCGCGTTATTCATCGTACAGTCCTCAATTGCCGCTTACCTGTAATATAATTCAGCGTTCTGAGCCAGTTCCCCCAGCCCCGAATATGATGCCAATTCAATGACAGATTTCGACAAAGATGTCCGCCAGCGTTTTCTTTTCGAACACAGCGATATTCGCGGGGAGATAATTTCCCTGCAGGAGAGCTACCAGAGCGTTCTCTCCAATGGTACTTATCCTGCCCCGATTGCCCACCTGATCGGAGAATTCCTTGCTGGCGTTTGCCTGCTCAGTGCCACGTTGAAGTTTGACGGCATCATTTCTTTACAGGCATCCGGCACGGGGCCGCTGAGCATGATCATGGCGGACTGCACACGACAGCACAATGTGCGGGGAGTAGCCCATTACATGAACACACAAAACAATGAAACGAACGAGGCATCTACTCCACCAGCCTCACCCACTTCACCCCCTCAGGATAAGCCCGTGCAAACACTGACCGACTTGCTCGGGGAAAATGCTACTCTCGCCGTAACCATTGATCCGAGCAAAGGCCAACGATACCAGGGCATCATTCCAGTTGAAGGTGATACGCTTAGCGAATGCCTGACAAATTATTTCCACCACTCCGAACAATTGCCCACCAGGCTTTGGGTGCATGCTAATGGACATCGTGCGGGGGGCCTGTTGCTTCAGGCTCTGCCATGCCAATTACAGACACCGGAAGAACGAGAGAAACACTGGCACCACCTGAGCCAGCTGGCAAATACACTAAAACCTGTTGAACAATTGAATTTTGACCACACTGAGCAACTACATCGCCTGTTTCATCAGGAGTCACTGCGGCTTTTCACCCCCACCGACATCCGCTCCGCCTGTAGTTGTTCAAGAACCAGAACTGCTAATATGCTCGTCAGTTTAGGACTAGAAGAAGCTCAGGCCATCCTGGAGGAAAAATGCCCCATTGAAGTCACCTGCCAATTTTGCCACCAGTTATACAGCTTCGATCAAAACGACATACTGTGCCTGTTTAAGCAAAGCCCACCCACCTTGCACTAATTAAGATCAGCAAGCCTTCGCGGCGCGCATCTTTTTCTGGCATAATCGCCAGCTTTTTTACACGCTCTATCGTTGCCAAACTGTTGGACCGTTCACAGGACAATCTCTAATGACCCGAACTGAAAATTCTGCAGCCAATGTCTATCAGGACCTCTGCTCTGCTGAGCTTATCGAACAAGCCCTGCAACGCTGTGAAGGTGTACTCACAGATACTGGTGCTTTGCGCACTGAAACAGGAAACCATACTGGCCGCTCGCCAGCAGACCGGTTTGTTGTAGAAGAACCCAGCACCAGTGATGCTATCAACTGGGGTCCGGTCAATCGACCATTTTCAGCTGAAAAATTTGATACCCTGTGGGAGCGCGTCAAGGCCTATATGGCTGATCGTGATCGTTTTATTTCACGTCTTCACATAGGTCAGGACAGCGAGCACTATATTCCCGCAAAAGTTACCACCGAAACCGCCTGGCATAACCTTTTTGCGCGCAATATGTTTATCCGCATCAACAAGTTCAATCCTTCCGGCAAGGAAGAATGGCACATCCTGCACGCCGCTAACTTTGTTTGTGATCCAGAACGTGATGGCACCAACAGCAATGGCGTGGTGATTATTAATTTCGCCAAACGCCAGGTACTACTGGCGGGCATGAAATATGCCGGGGAAATGAAAAAGAGCATGTTTTCCGTACAAAATTTCCTGCTGCCTGAAAAGGATGTGATGCCCATGCATTGTGCTGCAAATGTAGGCGAGAAAGGCGATGTTGCGCTGTTTTTCGGACTTTCTGGCACTGGCAAAACCACGTTATCAGCCGATCCCAACCGCTATCTGATTGGCGATGATGAACACGGCTGGACAAAAGGTAGCGTATTCAATTTGGAGGGTGGCTGCTACGCCAAAACCATTGACCTGAGCCGTAAAAATGAGCCCGTTATCTGGGACGCTATTCGCTTTGGTGCAATCATCGAAAATGTCGCTCTCAACGAAAGCCGCCATGCAGATTATGCTGATACAGCATTGACCGAAAACGGACGTTGTAGCTATCCACTAGACCTTATTGAAATGCGCTCAGAAAAAAACCGTGCCGGTGAGCCCAAAAATATTCTCTTTTTAACCTGTGACGTGACCGGTGTCCTACCCCCGGTATCAATTCTGTCCAAAGAAGCAGCGGCCTATCATTTTCTCAGTGGCTACACTGCCCGGGTCGGCTCTACCGAACTTGGCGGCGAACCGGGTATCAATCCAACATTTTCGACCTGCTTCGGTGCGCCATTTATGCCGCGGCCAGCCGGTGTCTATGCAGAACTGCTAATGAAACGTATAGATGATTTTAGTAGTCGGGTTTACCTGGTCAACACAGGGTGGACCGGTGGTTCAGGCGGTACAGGAACCGGCAAGCGCTTTCCTATTCCAGTAACACGAGCCATTGTCGCCGCCATACAAGGCGGCGCACTGGAAGATGTGGCCACTCAAAAACTACCCGGACTCAATCTTGATATTCCCCTGAGCGCACCTGGCGTAGAGGATCACTATCTCAACCCGAGAACCGCCTGGGATGACCCCAGTGCGTACGATGAGCAGGCCAAAAAACTGGCCGGTCTGTTTATCGAAAACTTTACTAAATTTGATGTGCCCGAAAATATCGTTGCTGCTGGTCCATCGCTCTAACAATCGGTCCCAACAATGAGTGCTAACAGTTAGGGAACCTCTGATTAACTCTGGACGAAGCAGGTTGTGATTCAGAATGTTCAGATTCAAGGCGAAAATTGCACGTAATAGCAAGCTATTGCGAAAACTTACAACGAAGAAGCTGGATATTCTGGGTGCAAAATGCGAGTTTATGACTTGATCAGAGGTTCCTTAGTTCTATCGGAGCTAAAGCAGGCATGTTTCTTACGCTTCAAAAGCGTCGGAGACACCTGCTCAAACTCGGTGGCAAACGCCCACGGTCGTCTGTAAAGATAGTCATTCTCTTGTAAAGATAACCGTCCTCTTCAAAACAACGTACTCTACAAAGATAGCCGAAGAGTTATGATTTAAAACTATTTTGCAGCGTCGGCCAGCAAATCATCTTCGAGCCCAAGACTTTCCAGCAAACCTCGTTTAAAGAACTGTCTGCTCTGCTTTTCCTCACCAAGCTTCGCCATTACCAGCGCCAGTTCCGCACAGGTTTCGGGGCGGTTGTTAAGATTGAGGGAAGCTTCCAGGTAGTCCCGCCCCTTACCCCAGAGTTTATTACGCTTACACAAACGGCCCAGGGTCAGCAACAAATCTGCATTGTCTGGCTGGTCGCGCAACCAACGCTCTGCAACCACTAACTGACGCATCGGGTCACTGCCCTGCAAATGACCATATAACAGAACAAGGTCATTGCCCCAATTCTTGCTTATCGCCCGACGTAAAACAGTTTCCGCTGCACTTCGTTCACCGGTACTTTCCAGTGAGCGTGCATACTCACCTAACACCTCTGGAACCACCTTGACAGACTTGTGAACACGCGACCACAGTTGCTCAAGTTTATTTAATCTTAGCGTGTTTGGCTCCTGGCTCTCCTGCAACAAACGCAGCTGTGACGAGCGAATCTGAACCTGCCAGTCAAAAACTTCCTTCTTATCAAGTACATTATTACGTTGCAAGTCGGGTAATAATTCCTCCAGTTTATCCCACCGATTGTCGGCCTGATAAGCTTGTGCCAGCAAAGACAAAACATAGGGATGGTTATGATATTCAGAGTGCAAACGATCCAGTAAGGGCAATGCTTCTTTATACCGTTTTTGATCAAGGAAGAGGCGTGCCCGCGTCAGTCTAATGGCGGGTCCACTCACCACCCCGGACTGTTCAGCCATGTCCAGTGTATGAAGTGCATCGTCTATGTCGCCCTTTTGCGCTGCTGCATTTGCCGCAGCGATATAACTGATCAAGGCCGCGGGAGCATCCAGCTTATCTGCTGTTCTGAGTAAATCTTTTTTGGCGACATCCCAGCGCCCCTCTACGAGGGCTAACAATCCATGGTTGTTTTGCATACGCATACGATCATGGCGTCGCCGTTGCCGACTCGCCAGCAACTGCCAACCAGGCATAAGAACTGCACGCAATGTGCTATAGGTCAGCCGTATTACTATGAAAGCCACTAACACCAGTAAAAGTGCCGTCCAGAGGCTGAACTGAACGATGTAATGCTGTGTGGAGATCAACACAGAACCATGGGTGTTTTCTACCAGCCAAAACAAAACCCCACCAATAACAACCAGCGGGATAAGAATCAAAAATATCCTTTTCATAGCCCCCCACCTCCGCCGACAGAGACCGCCGGTTGGGCGGTTTGCATCTGCCTAAGGATGTCAGCAGACCCGGAAATATCCGGCAACTGCTGCCGAATATCGAGGGTACGCAAGGCCTGTATTTCACCTATCAGTGCCTGTGCTTTATATGAGCCAGTAAAATAATCCTGCAAACGACTCTCGATAACTGTCAGGCTGGCATTATAGATTTGCTGTTCTTCGCGCAATAAAGCCTGCTGTGCATTGGCTAAATTGATTAACATATCATGACGCAGCCATTGCTCCTGCTCGGTTGAAAGCAATGACTCAATGGGCACCTGGCGATATCGAACATGAAAATGATCGCGACTAAACCGTGATAACGCTGCCTGAGCATTGACCCACAAACGTTTGTACCATGTGGTTTGTGTTGTCGATGAATTAGCGACAGCGGAATAATCGATCTCCGTATCACTTTGCTCCATACCGGGATTAGCCACCAACTCATCCATGCTCTCCGAAGGCAAAGCACTCAACGACAGTATCGTGGGGGCCAATGCGCCCAGCCGGGAGTAAATGCCCTCTCTATCGACTGTTTCAACCATGCGCAATGCGGCGATATCTTTTGCCAACACCTCGCGAACAGCGAGGGCATGAACATCGTCCACAGTAGCAAGTAATTTATCAGCCGCTTCAAGCAAAGTTTGCGCACCCTGGGGTCGACGCTCCGTCAACAAACGCTGATTAGCCAGACGGATTAGATATTCCAGCTCAGCGACAAACAACTGGTCACGGTCAAGCGTAGAAAGTTTTGTAATCGCCTCAGCCTGGGCATCCATATCACGCTGCAGAGCAGCCAGCTTTTCTGTATATGCAAGTTCATTTTCGCTCCGCGCAAACTGCTCTGTTGTCAGCTTTTGCTCAATGACGGCTACCCTGGCTGCCTGCTGTGCGTTGTCTCCACTGGTGATCGCGGCATGTTGCTGATACTGAAAGCCAAACCACGCCGCTGCACCAGCGAGGCCCACTAACAATAAAATCAGCAACAATGTAAACCAGCGCCAAGCCTTGCTAACACCACTTTTAGCCTGCTGCTGAGGAGCGTTATTTTCGACGGGTGCCGACACTTCTTCAGGTTTCTGTTCGCTACCTGATTCTTGCTCTTCCACTGTATTACTTGCGGAGTCTTTCTCCATAACACTATCCCGACTGGTTAAACTATTTCGTTAAATATTTTTATTAGCCTTTTGTAAGCCTTTTTGTAAGCCTTTTTGTAACGTGCTGATTGTTATTAGCAATATGCGGCAAGCGGGTAGTATCACCTGCCTGGGGCTGGCTTTTGAGTGTACCAGTCTACAACAGCTCTCTCCATATCCTCAGCCAGTGCACTCTTCGCAGTGATGACCTGTTGAAAACCAGTTTTACGCGCATATTCTCGCAATCGTTGCCCGGGGACAACTGTAGGTATCGTCAAAACGCTTTTTGTTTGCTCTGTCCCCACTACAGTGAGCAAAGCATCGAGAATTCCGCCACTATGGGCCACTAATATAGGGGGATGTTCATCGGCACCAAGCAACTCAAGAAGTTTTTTTTTCCATTGTCTGTCGGGCTGGCGCTGGTACAACTCACAATAGTCAACCTGCGCACCTCGCTCGGCAAGTGTGTCACCGAGTAGTGGGCGCCCTCCCACGCCCCGAAAAACAATAATGTTCTGACCATAGACCTCTTGCAGCGCAGGCAGCATTAACAGCCCTTCACTCGTCGATTGCCGTGGTGGATATACTACCTGTATATGCCGCTGCCCCAGGAGCTGGGCCGATGTAGGTCCAACAGTGAAGCACTGCATTTTAAACGGCAGGCTCAAACAACTGCGATCCAGCCAGCGTAGCGCTAATGCAGTTGCATTTCTGCTCACAAATATGGCTTTATCGTAAGTGGAAATCCGTTTTATCTGAGCATCGATCTGCGTATCATCGTCGGCCAGGGGCACAATTCTCTGGACAGGGAGTTGATGAACTTGTCCACCCAAAGCCACTATCGCGGCCGCCAGAGGATCGTCATCTCGGGGAGAGCGCAAAACGATAACATCCAGGCCATTTAATTCACTCATCTACTGTCGGATGTTGTCAGGTCAACGGCACAAAAGCCGCCAATATTTTATCGGCGCCTTTAGCAAACAAGCGATTGGCCAGTTCAATACCCAGCTGCTCACCCTCATCAGCTTCACCGCTAGCTTCCTCATACAAAATCGTTTTACCGTCGACGGAGCCAACCAGGGCACGTAGAAATATCTGGCTATCCACAATGTCGCCATAACAGGCCACCGGCACCTGGCAACCGCCCTGCAATTGGCGATTGATCGATCGTTCAGCATTTACGGCCAGGCCCGTCGATGAATGGTGCAGGGGGTTTATCAACGCCGCAATACGATGATCTCCAGCACGGCATTCAATACCTACAGCCCCCTGACCGGCCGCTGGCAAAGATATTTGTACTGGAATTTTCTGCCTGATACGCGCCGCCATACCCAGTCTTAAAAGACCTGCCGCGGCAAGAATAATAGCCCCGTATTCACCTCGATCTAGTTTCGCCAACCGGGTGTTCACATTGCCGCGCAAATCATCGATTTCCAGTGCCGGATATTGAGCCCGTAGCTGACACTGACGCCGCAAACTGGAGGTGCCAACGCGGGTACCAGCGGGCAGAGCATCCAAATCGACATATCGCTCACTGACCAAAGCATCTCGAGCATCTTCGCGCTGACAAATCACGGGTAATACCAGACCTTCCGGCAAAATCATTGGCACGTCTTTCATTGAGTGCACGGCAATATCAGCTTTATCCTCAAGCAACGCCAACTCTAATTCTTTAACAAATAACCCTTTGCCGCCAACCTTTGACAGAGCCGTATCAAGAATACGATCACCCTGTGTAGTAAAGCCAATAATGCTGACCTCCAGGTTGGGGTGGGCCAGCTCTAGCGCATCTTTGACATAATTGGCCTGCCATAGCGCCAGGGGGCTATTACGGCTGGCAATGCGCAAAGAATTGCTCCCCGAAGGAGTTGTCATGTAAAGATTACCCTGAGTTTGAAGCCATTGTGCGACCACCTGCGCCAACCTTCGTGGGCATAATGGTCGGCATTACCTAAATTTTCCTGCCGCCCTGATAATTGACCACCTGGCACACATTCGCCCGGCACGTATTAAAGCTGCTCGATTAGTTTACGAACAGTAGTGGCATGGCGCCTGCTCACCTGTGGTGTTATATCCAGGCCGTTAAGACGCACAAAATACTGTCCATCCAGGTCTTTCACCAAACCTTTAATATGACCGATTGAAACAAGCGCATTGCGATGTACGCGCACAAACCGGCCGTCAAACTCCTCCTCTAGGTCTTTAAGCGTTTCGTCTAGCAACGCCTCCCCGTCACCGTAGTAAGCCGTCACATATTTGTGATCCGCCTGAAACAATCTGATATTGCCGACAGATATCAAATCAACGCCTCCGCGGGTTTTTGCAGCAATGTGAGTACGCCCACCAGACGACAAATCTGGATGTTGCTGTAATTCTGTCAACTGGGCCTTATTCACACGCCTGGAATGATTCAGCGCCTGTTCGAGGTCGGCCTGTTTGACAGGTTTTAGCAAATAACCAGTAGCCTGAGAAGAAAATGCCTCAACTGCGTAGTCGCCGTAAGCCGTACAAAACACTACCGCAGGGGGCGGTTCCAGCTCGGCCAGATGCTGGGCAGCAGCCAAACCGTCCATGCCGGGCATACGCACATCCATAAACACCAGATCAGGCTGGTGTTTTTCCGCCAGACGTATTGCTTCCTGGCCATTGCTGGCCTGACCAACAACACGTACCCCCTCCTGCAGCAAGACCATACGCGCTAACCGTTCCCTCGCCAGAGGTTCATCATCAACAATCAGAATATTCATAATCTCTTACTATTTTATTGGGTAACTAATGCGTGTTATGTAACCATCTTCCATGATTTCTGAAAGTACCTCCGCCGCAGATCCAAAATGGGCCTTAAGCCTGTACTGTACGTTTTTCATTGCCGTTTTTCTCCCTTTATTATGCTGTAAACGGGGGTTTCGCGGATTCCGTACCTCTATGCGGATCTTATTTTTTTCTCGCTTGACTTTAATTTCAATTTGACCACCTTGCTGAATCAATTGAATACCATGGTATACAGCATTTTCCAACACTGGCTGTAAAGTCAGGCAAGGGATTTGCACACCTTCCCCATAGTCGCCGATCTGCCATTCGATGTCCAAACGATCACCCAGGCGCATTTTTTCCAGTGCCAGGTATCTTCGGCACAATGACAACTCTTCACGAAGGGGGATTAACGTTTTCGAGCCAGTCAAAACGTGTCTAAACAGCTCGGACAAATCCTCTACCACACGCTCAGCTTTCACCGGATCAGAACCGATCAAACTGGCAATCATATTCATACAATTAAACAAAAAGTGGGATCTTATCCAGGCCTGATAGGCTCTGACATCCGATTCCTGAGCAGCATGCTGCTGGACATGAGTTTTCTGTTGCACAAATAAATAACGAAGCAATATCGCTACAGGAATCGCAGCAATGGCGACTGTCTCAAATACCTTGAGCCAGGAAAAGTCGCGCACAGGCATGACAAATATCATCGCCTGTTCGCCCAACATGGCACAAAGGGCAACAACAGCCATAACCATGGCGTAACCCAGTACTGCACTGCGCAAAGGTCGCGAGCTAATTAGTAGCCGTCCACAAAGAGTTAACGCAACAGCACTTAATAAAGTCATGCCCATGGTGAGCAACGAAACGCCACCCCAAAGCACCCAGTTAAAACCAAATAACCCACTCTCGGCAATTACGATTAGCACGGACAGTAACTGGGTAATTATTATGGTATCTATAAGCCCCTCTCCCTGAGATAAATCGGGGAAAAAATGATCCCATCCTTCCCGCGGGATGGTACGCAGCCTGGGCATATATCGTGCTTTCCAATCCAAAATAAATTCCTCTCAGTGCAATCCCGGCACCGTATTACCTAACGAAACTACCTAACGAAACTACCTGACGAA
>Ga0164313_10000114_pt1 | contig 51487 bp, 46 predicted proteins | sample GuaBasSedimGuay4_FD_113735 | JGI IMG/M metagenome (GOLD analysis project Ga0164313, IMG submission 113735) | Subseafloor sediment microbial communities from Guaymas Basin, Gulf of California, Mexico - Guay4, Core 4569-4, 0-3 cm | ecosystem: Environmental > Aquatic > Marine > Hydrothermal vents...
TACTCAAATTTGAAAAAGCGTCTCGATAAAGAAATCGTATTCCATAGAAATACTTTGGAGGGAATGGTAAGATATTGGCTTATGCGTGTGCATACTCATGAATTGTTTTATATATTGAAATGGCCTTTTACAGAAGCACTTAGCGTAAGGGGAACCGCAATGTACCGTAATGATATGTATGTTACAATGGCTACCGACCAGATAAGCCTGGAAACACCAACCGTTTATAATCATTGGGCCGGAATAAAGGGTGAATTGGTATTTGATAATACACGAAACGTAGGAATGAATCTTTATTATGGATTGCGATATAAACTATTTGCCGAATACCATCAATTGTTAGATCTTGACCATACTGACAGAAACCTGATTGTTCTGGGTTTCGATATCAGGCACTATCAAAAAATCAGTCGAACTTTTATTTGGGCTAACCGAATTGCTGGTAGTACCTCAATCGGAAATGAGAATCTTATATATTACATGGGCGGTGTTGATAATTGGTTATTTCCGAAATTTAATTATCAAACGCCAATTGATTATGAGCAGAACTATGCTTATCAAACACTGGCAACTAACATGAGGGGATTCAATCAGAATATTAGGAATGGAAATAGTTTTATTGTATTAAATTCAGAACTTCGTTTCCCATTGTTTCAATACTTCTCCAAGACACCACTCAGCTCAAGTTTTTTAAGAAATTTCCAGATAGTTGCATTTGGCGATATTGGAACAGCATGGACGGGCATAAGTCCTTATTCGCCGGAAAATGCCCTATATACAAGATATGTTGAAAGTGGTCCGTTGCTTATTTCCGTTGAAAGGCAAAAAGAACCCATAGTAGGAGGATTTGGATTTGGAGCAAGGTTGCATTTGTTGGGTTATTTTATTCGGGGAGACGTTTCCTGGGGCGTTGAAGATTATCATATCCGAAAACCTGTATATTACCTATCACTTAGCTTAGATTTTTAATACAATTAATTGGAAATCTAGCGACTAGTTTTTTTGTTGCTTGAATGCTAAAACTTGACTAATAAAATTGTGCCAAAATGGACTGAATTTTTTTTTCAATCTTTTTTCAATATATAAAGACTTAATTCAGCGCATCTTAGTTTTTATTCACCTACACTTGTTGAAAACAATTAACCAAACCTAACTATTTTGTGTTGTATATTGCACCACAATTAAGGCAGGCTTTCCTTTTTTGTAACACGTGGATTTACAGGCTATTAACCAATAAACAACTTACGCAAGACACACTTTATAATGGAGAATAATCTTTTCTTAAATTTTGAAAGAAAAACGGTGAAAGATCAAGACGTGAAGGAAAAGTCGGAGGTTAAAGAAAAGGATTTTTATGATAAAGTTTTGGATGAAAGAAGAAGATCAGAAATGAGAGAAGAACAGGTGGATTTAAATGTGGTTGCAAACTCAGATGTACTACAAAGTGATGTTGATGTAAAAGAGAAAAAAACCAAAGAAAAAAAATCTCAATTAAAACAATATACACACGAAGAAGTTTTAGAGGCAGCTACTGAATATTTTAATGGTGATGCACTTGCTGCAAATGTTTGGATGAATAAATATGCATTGAAGGATAGTGCGGGTAATATTTACGAACTGACCCCTGAAGATATGCATCATAGAATTGCAAGTGAGATTCACAGAATGGAGCAAAAATATCCTGATCCGTTAAGTGAGGAAGAAATATTTGAGGTTATAGACAGGTTTACATATATTGTACCTGCCGGTAGTCCTATGGCAGGTATCGGAAATAATTTTCAGGTTTCATCTCTTTCTAACTGTTTTGTTATAGGTAACGATGGCGATTCGGATTCATACGGAGGGATCATGAATATTGACCAGGAGCAGGTACAGTTAATGAAGCGAAGAGGTGGTGTAGGGCACGACCTCACTCATATTCGTCCTTCTGGAAGCCCTGTTAAGAATACAGCATTAACATCTACAGGTGTTGTTCCATTCATGGAAAGGTATTCCAACTCAACCAGAGAAGTTGCCCAGGATGGAAGACGTGGAGCCCTTATGCTAAGTATCGGAATTAAGCATCCTGATGCAGAGAATTTTATTGATGCAAAAATGGAACAAGGCAAGGTTACAGGAGCAAATGTTTCTGTAAAACTTGATGATGAATTTATGAAAGCTGTAAAAGAGAATAAATCTTATAAGCAGCAATTCCCGATAAATTCTGAAAAACCACTTTATGAAAAAGAAATAAATGCCTGGGATTTATGGAAAAAGATTATTCATAATGCCTGGTCGTCAGCTGAACCCGGAATACTCTTTTGGGATACAGTAATCAGAGAATCTATTCCTGATAACTATGCAGAAGATGGTTTTGAAACTGTTTCTACCAATCCTTGTGGTGAAATTCCGCTATGTCCGTATGACAGTTGTCGGTTACTCGCTTTGAATCTATACAGCTACGTAAAAAAACCGTTTACCAAAGAAGCGTATTTTGATGGCGATTTGTTCACTAAACATGCGCGAATAGCTCAAAGAATGATGGACGACATTGTAGATCTGGAGATAGAGAAAGTAGAAGCAATCATTAATAAAATCAATTCAGATCCTGAATCAGAAGGAATTAAGTACGTTGAAAGACACCTTTGGGAAAAAATTAGAGAGAAATCAATTCAGGGAAGAAGAACCGGAATTGGTATAACTGCAGAAGGAGACATGCTTGCAGCCTTAGGCCTAAGATACGGATCGGATAAAGCCATTGAATTCTCTACTGAAGTACATAAAATACTAGCCATCGAGGTTTATCGCTCTTCTGTTGACATGGCCGAGCAAAGGGGAGCGTTCCCTATTTTCGATTATAAAAAAGAGTTAAATAATCCATTCATTGACAGGATAATAGAAAATGCCCCCCATATTTACGAAAAAATGAAAATGGTTGGCAGGCGCAATATTGCCATGCTCACAATTGCTCCTACAGGAAGTGTGAGTATTTGCACTCAAACAACATCTGGGATCGAACCGGCTTTTATGGTTTCATACAAACGTCGAAGAAAAGTTAACCCAAATGATAAAAGCGTTGTTGTTAGTTTTATTGATGATATGGGGGATTCATGGGAGGAATACAATGTTTTTCATCCAAAGTTTAAGGTTTGGTTAGAAACACAAGGGTATAATGTTGAAGAAGTGAAAAACTCACCTGATGAAGAACTAAATAAAGTAATTGAAGAATCACCTTATCATAATGCCACTTCTAACGATATTAATTGGCTGAGCAAAGTAAAAATGCAAGGCAAGATTCAAAAGTGGGTTGATCATTCTATCAGCGTTACCGTTAATGTTCCTAAAGATGTTACCGAGGATCTGATAAGTGATATTTACCTGACAGCTTGGGAAAGTGGTTGCAAGGGTATGACCATTTACCGGGATGGTTCCAGGACAGGTGTTCTTGTGGGGAAAGATAAGGATGATAAAGATGAATTTCAGGAAACAAAAGCTCCGTCAAGGCCAAAGGTAATTGAAGCTGATATCATTCGGTTTCAGAACAATTATGAAAAATGGTTGGCAGTAATAGGAACTATCAATAACAAACCTTACGAAATATTCACCGGAAAAGCCGAAGGCTTCTATATACCGCCCTGGGTTGAAAAAGGTTTGGTTGTGAAGGAAAAAATAAAAGGTGAAAAAACCCGATACGATTTTAAATTCAAAGATAAAGAAGGCTATGAGATGATTTATCAGGGTTTATCTCGCTCATTCGAAAGGACATATTGGAATTATGCTAAATTAATTTCCGGTGTTCTTCGTCATGGTATGCCTTTACCTTATGTTATCGATATGATTGCTAACCTGAATGTGGAGGACGACAACATTAATACTTGGAAAAATGGTGTTGTACGAGCTTTAAAAAGGTATGTACCAAATGGTACCCCTGTTGATACATTATGTCCTGATTGCGGAGAAGATACGCTCATATACGAAGATGGCTGTTTGATCTGTAAGTCGTGCGGACATTCTAAATGCGGATAATAAATTCCAAACAGTCTCTTAAGATGCATTACCGCTCAGTTCCGGAGCAGCTTTTTGTTTTATGATCTTAGAAATGTAATTTGTGATAATCAAAAGATTGATTGTTACGGTATGAACTGATCTTCATAGCAAGGTAAACGAATATATCCAGATTATGTTCTTTTAACCAAACCGCTGCTTCCTGTTTTTCATTTATTGCATCAGCAAAAACAGCTAAAAAATCAAATTTGTGTTTCCTTAACCATGCATAGGCTCCTGCTTGCTTATCAATGGCTCCATCCAATACTGCAAAATGCTGATATTTATTTTTCATCAGCCATTCGATGGCCTCTTTACTACCCCTGATGCCACTACTTAAAGCTGCTAGCTCAGGATAACCGTTTTCTAACAACCATTTATAGAAACTCTCGCCATCATTGCCAAAAGTTTCGCCGAATGCCATCAATATTTTAGGAGGATATTCAAGCATGGTTTAGAATATATTACAAAGATAATAAGAAGCCTGAATCTGAGCAATGTGAAAAATGCAGGAATTTGACTTTTCCTAACATCAACTCATTTCTAAATTAATACCTGTTAATACAGTTCAAGTCACTAAAGGCTTGTTTCAATCTTTCAACCATTGATTCTTCACCTGCTCTTAACCATTTACGAGGGTCGTAATATTTTTTATTAGGTACGTCATCTCCGTCAGGGTTTCCGATCTGGCTCTGAAGATAATCATGATATTTAGCTTCATAATGACGTATGCCATCCCAGTAAGCCCATTGTGTATCAGTATCAATATTCATTTTAATGACACCATACGAAATCGCTTCTTTTATTTTTACAGGTTCCGATCCGGATCCACCATGAAAAACAAAGTTTACAGGATTAGTTTCTGTGTTGAACTTCTGAGCAATATATTTTTGTGAATTGGCTAATATAATGGGTTCAAGCCTTACATTTCCAGGTTTGTATACCCCATGAACATTTCCGAATGCAGCTGCAATGGTAAAATTGTTACTTATTTTTGAGAGCATTTCATATGCTTGTGCTACCTCCTCTGGTTGGGTATATAATTTCGAACTGTCAACATCCGTATTATCAACACCATCTTCTTCACCACCGGTTATGCCCAGTTCAATTTCAAGAGTCATATCTATTTTGCTCATTCTTTCAAGATACCTTGCACAGATTTCCAGATTTTCTTCCAGAGGTTCTTCAGACAGATCAAGCATATGTGAGCTGAAAAGAGGTTTGTTGTGTTGTGCAAAATATACTTCACCGGCATCTAAAAGTCCATCAATCCAGGGAAGTAATTTTTTTGCTGCATGATCTGTATGTAAAATTACAGGCACACCATATATTTCAGCTAATTGATGTACATGTAATGCTCCGGATACGGATCCTGCAATTGCTGCATTCTCACTGGTATTGGAAAGTCCTTTGCCCGCGTAAAATGCTCCTCCTCCGTTTGAGAATTGAATAATAATCGGAGAGTTTACCACTTTAGCAGCTTCTAAAACCGCGTTAATGGAGTCGGTACCAACAACATTTACTGCCGGAAGTGCATATTGTCCTTTTTTTGCAGCATCAAATATTTTATTAAGCTCATCACCGGTGGCAACACCGGGAGCTACGTGTTCAGATAATTTTGTCATTTTGAAAGGGTTTAATTCTAATTTGAGTGACAAATTTAAGTGAAATAATCATAGTTATACCATAACAAAAATTGTAAATTATTAAATGATGTATTCTAATTCTCTATGTTGTTATCTATATCAATCGATTGCATAATTTGTATAATTGTTAAACCATTGCATTATTTCAGGATTTTTTATCTTTACCGTTCTTAGAATGTGTTTTGTACCACACAAACACCTGAGTTTCTTTATAATAAAGCAAAACACTATGATCAAAAAGATTTTAGTCGCCAATAGAGGAGAAATAGCTATACGCGTTATGCGTTCATGTCGTGAGATGGGGATTAGTTCCGTAGCTGTTTTCTCTGAGGCAGACAGGACTTCAATGCATGTTAGATACGCAGACGAAGCCTATTGTATTGGTCCTGCACCTTCAAATGAAAGTTACCTTGTAATTGATAATATCATCGAAGTGGCAAAAAAATGTAAGGCTGATGCCATTCATCCGGGCTATGGTTTTTTATCAGAAAATGCTGAGTTTTCAGACCGGTGTAAAAAGGAGGGAATCATATTTATAGGGCCATCGTCACATGCCATTAATACCATGGGTGATAAGATCACTTCTCGCAAATCAATGCAGGGCGCAAATGTGCCTGTCGTTCCCGGAACTACTGAACCTATAGAGGATATAGATAAGGCCATCGAAATAATTAAGGAGATAGGACTTCCGGTAATGATAAAAGCAAGCTCCGGAGGCGGTGGAAAAGGTATGCGACTGGTTAAAGATGAAGCAGATATAGTAACTGCGGTTAATTCGGCTAAATCAGAAGCAAAAGCTGCTTTTGGCAATGACGCAGTCTATATTGAAAAATATATTGATTCTCCTCATCATATTGAATTCCAGATATTGGCTGATAATCATGGGAATTGCATTCATCTTTTTGAAAGAGAGTGTTCTGTGCAACGAAGGCATCAAAAAGTAATTGAAGAAACGCCTTCTCCAATAATGACTCCCGATGTTCGGGAAGAAATGGGTAAGCATGCGATTACAGCTGCAAAAGCGGTAAATTATTCAGGGGCCGGAACCATTGAATTTATTGTTGATGACAAGCTCAATTATTATTTTCTGGAAATGAATACACGTTTGCAGGTTGAGCATCCGATTACTGAAAGGGTTGTGGGTGTTGACCTGGTGAAAGAACAAATAAAAATTGCTAACAATGAAGTTTTAAGTTTAAAGCAAGATGAACTATCCCAAAATGGTCATTCGATAGAAGCAAGGATATATGCCGAAGATCCTGATAACAATTTTATGCCAAGTCCCGGATTAATAAAACATATTACGGAGCCACTCGGGCTGGGAGTAAGGCATGATGGCTATGTTTACGAAGGTTACGAAATCCCCATGTATTATGATCCGTTGATCTCAAAGCTAATTGTGTGGGCGCCTACCAGGGATGAAGCAATTGCAAGAATGAAAAGAGCCCTTTATGCATATAAAATTACAGGGATTAAAACATCAATATCTTTTCTAAATAAAATAATGGATGTGCCTTCATTTAAACAAGGGGAATATAATACGCATATCATCCAGGATAATGAAGACGTATTAATGGAGAAAGAAGAACCAACTCAAAAGTTAAAAGATGTTGCTTCCATTGCAGCTTTTTTTAATTACCTGGGAAGACTGGAAGAACATAATCCCCCTGTATTCAAGTCTTCTGAAGGAAGTAACTGGAAAAACTGTGGCAGGAAAAAGAATCTAGAACGATTATAAAATTAAATCAGCAAACGATGTTATACGATATTAAGCTCAACGATGAGCAATATAAAATTGAATTACTTGATCGAAATGGCAGCAACACGAAAGTTGCTGTTGACGATCGGATTTATGATGTAGACGTTATTGAAGTAGAAAAAGGGGTTTATTCAATTTTATTGGATGGCACATCATTCAATGTTGAATTGATTCAAACTGAAAATAAAAAATACAGCGTTAACACACTATATAATTCATTTGATGTTGAGATTATAGATGCAGAGACAAAATATGCAAATAGCAGGAAGAAAGAAGATAATGATGACGCTGCATTTATTTCAACACCAATGCCCGGAAAAATTGTTAAAATAATGGTGAAGGAAGGCGATGTTGTAAAAGGAGGAGACACCGTGATTATTGTTTCTGCAATGAAAATGGAAAGTGAGTATAAAGTAGTAAGTGATAAAATTATTAAAAAGGTACTGGTTAATGAGGGAGATTTAATAGAAGGGAATCAACATTTGATATTATTGGAAGATATTGAAAACAATTAAAAATATATAACATGTCGTTACAATCAAAAATTGAGTTGCTTGAACAGAAACGAAAACAGGCTGAATTGGGTGGAGGAAAGGAGCGTATTGAGAAACAGCATAAAGCAGGAAGGAAAACAGCCAGGGAAAGAATTGATGCACTACTTGATCCCGGGACTTTTGTTGAGATTGATGAATTCGTTACCCATAGGGCGACAGATTTTGGTATGGATAAAAATAAAATTCTGGGTGATGGAGTAGTCTCAGGTTACGGAAAAATAGATGGCAGGCTGATGTTTGTATTTGCCCAGGATTTTACTGTTTTTGGAGGGTCGTTAAGCCATGCCAATGCTGATAAAATTGTAAAAATAATGGACATGGCGATGAAAATGGGCGCACCGGTAATAGGCCTTAACGACTCAGGTGGTGCCCGTATACAGGAAGGTGTTGAAAGCTTGGCTGGCTATGCAGATATATTTTATCGTAATGTAAGAAGTTCGGGTGTTATACCTCAAATATCAGCCGTTCTTGGTCCTTGTGCCGGGGGTGCAGTTTATTCACCCGCCATTACCGATTTTATTCTGATGACTAAAGAAACATCTTTTATGTTCGTAACCGGTCCTGATGTAATCAAAACGGTTACCAACGAAGAAGTTACTATGGAGGAACTTGGCGGGGCAATGACCCATAACCAGAAAAGTGGGGTAGCACATTTTACTGCTGAAGATGATGACCAGGCCATGATGATGATACGTGAGCTGATGAGTTTTCTGCCTTCAAATAATTTAGAAGACCCGCCTCAAAAAGTGTGTACAGATGATCTTTGCAGAGAAGAACCAAAGCTGGATGAGATAATACCTTCCGATCCTAACAAGCCGTACGATATGATGGATATCATTTTGCCGGTTATTGATAATGGTCATTTTCTGGAAGTGCAACCCCACTATGCAAAAAACATTGTTGTTGGATTTGCCCGAATAGCTGGAAAACCCGTGGGAATTGTAGCTAACCAACCCGCAGTATTTGCCGGAGTTCTGGATATTGACAGCTCAACGAAAGCGGCTCGTTTTGTGCGTTTTTGTGATGCGTTTAATATTCCTTTGGTTACATTCGAGGATGTGCCGGGATTCTTGCCCGGAACAGCCCAGGAATTTGGTGGAATAATCAAGCACGGTGCAAAATTGCTTTATGCCTTTGCAGAAGCAACGGTTCCAAAGATTACAATCATTACCAGAAAAGCTTATGGAGGAGCATATGATGTAATGTCGAGTAAACACATTGGTGCCGATTACAACTTTGCTTATCCAACTGCTGAAATTGCTGTGATGGGGCCTGATGGGGCAGTAAACATCATCTACCGAAATAAAATTAATTCAGACGAAGAGAGGCAAAAAGCCGTAGATGAATATCGTGAGAATTTTGCAAGTCCGTACAAAGCTGCCGAATTAGGATATATTGATGAAATCATTTTCCCTCATAATACACGTAAAAAATTGGTTCAGGCACTTGAGATGACACAGAATAAATCAGCGAGCAACCCAGCTAAAAAACATGGGAATATTCCGTTGTAAAAAATATAACCAACAATAAAAAAACCTTAGTAATAAGTAAACCGTTGGTGCGAGCTTGTAGCTCGTACCAGTGTTGCTTGTACAACCAGTAAATCCTATTCTAATAGCTGATAATTTGCAATTATTCATCCTATAAATTTTCTAAATAGCTTCATCTTTAAAAAACTTACCTTTGTTATGATGAGCAGAAAGTATAAGATGTTGGACAAAGAAGGAATGTATTTCGTATCATTTGCTACGATTAATTGGATAGATGTATTTGTGAGGCAACAGTACTTTGAATTGATATGCGAAAGTCTCGACTATTGTGTTAAAGAAAAAGGGATGGTTATATATTGTTATTGTATTATGCCCAGCCATATTCATTTAATATTTAGTGATAACCATTCAAACCCATCTAAGCTATTAGGGGAATTCAAGACTTTCACATCTAAAAAAATGAGAAAGTTAATAGAAGAAAACATACAGGAAAGCAGGAAGAAATGGATACTTTGGATGATGAAAAGTGCTGGTGCTAAAAATAGCAATGTTAAAGAATACCAGTTTTGGCAGCAGCATAACCATCCAATTGAGCTTTGGAGTAACAAAGTAATAGATCAAAAAATAGATTACATCCACAATAATCCGGTTGAAGCCGGTTTTGTTGAAGAAGCACATTATTGGAAGTATAGTAGTGCGATAGATTATTTTGGAACAAAAGGTGAAGTGGATATATGTTTGGTGTAATGGTACGAGCTACAAGCTCGCACCAACAGGTAAAATAAATCAAAACACTAAGCATAGTTTTTAACTGCGCTTTTTTATATTTGTTATTGTGGTTCAAAGAATTTATGCAGACACAGAGTTTTTACAGAAGATTGATATGATATAAGGGTGTAATTACAAACTACACCCAGTTTGGGGCAAAATGTTAAGATATGAAATACTTGTTTAAATTTTTATTCAGTTTTGTTATAATATTTATACTTCTTAGTTGTGAAGAAAAAAATAAAATAAGGCAACAGAAATATAGTTATTGTTACCAAGGAATTATTGATAATTTAGAATTAAGTAATAACTTAAGAGACTATTTCATAAAATACGTTTCTAATATTGGAACTGAAAAGGTATTAGTTCTGGATTCTTATCAAATTCAAGATACAAATGTATTTATCATTTCTTATGAAATGAATTTATACAATTTGTTAAGAACACAACCTTTAATATTACTTAAAGTAGATAGTATAAATGTTATTATGAGAACTAACGCTGATAGTTTTATAAAAATAGAAACTGATTATCAAAAGGATATGTTAAGACAAATTTTTCCATCTCAATTTCACGAGTTTGAACTATACGGAGAAGCTCCTCCTCCTACGACATATCACTGTGATAAATGGATATTGAAATTTGTTGAGGATAAATTAGTTAAGAAAGAAATAAACTAACTTCTTTTAACTAGTCCCCCTTGTTGGTGCGTGCTTACAGCTCGTACCAGTCAGTCAAAGTTTTTTTTAAAATCAATCTTTTTACATCGCCAAATGCTTCCTTTCAAAAAGAATAAGCCAGAATACGCCTATAGTAATTGAGGAATCAGCTAAATTGAATATGGGCCGGAAGAAAACGAAGTGTTTGTCGTAACCAAATAAAAAATCAGGTAGCCACGAAGGCAAGTCAGCCTGGGCCATATTGATAATAGGAAAATATAGCATGTCAACTACGCGGCCATGCAAAAACCCTGCATAAGCTTGCCCTGATGACGCAAACTCGGCTACTGTATGGTAACTACTTTGCGTAAATATCAGGCCATAAAATGCACTGTCGATGATATTGCCAATGGCACCAGCTAAAATCATCGAAATACTGATTATTAAGCCGGCATTTTTCTTTTTCCTGGTAAGCATATACAGGTAAACACCAATGGCTATAATAGCAAGGATGCGGAAAATACTCAGCGAAAGTTTACCCCATTCGCCTCCAAACTGCATTCCGAATGCCATGCCATAGTTTTCGGTAAAGTATAGCTTAAACCAATCACCGATTACAGGGATCTCTTCACCCAGAGTCATGCTTAGCTTAATATATATCTTAAGCGCCTGGTCAAAAAATAAAATCAGGAAAATAACTAAAAAGGCTTTTTTCAACGAATCGTAATTTAGAAATTAGTTCATTATCTCAGGTTTTGCCTGAGCTAATTTTGCATCAATACTAAGGGTAGCATGCGGAACTGCTCTCAGGCGTTCTTTGCTAATCAGCTTTCCCGTAACACGGCAAATACCATACGATTTATTCTCGATACGCAAAAGGGCATTTTCCAAATTATTAATAAAGCGTGTTTGACGGGCTGCCAGCCTGCTGTTTTCTTCTTTCGAAAGTACTTGTTGTCCTTCTTCCAATACCTTAAAGGTTGGAGAAGTGTCATTCGTGTCATTTTCGCTGTGGTTTGTATATGCCTCTGTTAACAATTTGAGGTCTCCTTTTGCTTTTGCAAGTTTATCAAGAATGATTTGCTTGAATTCTTCAAGTTCTTTATCCGTGTATCTCGTCTTCTTTGATTCTGTCTTATTTTCTTTCATAGTCTCTTATAATTTAATTACGGATGTAATAAATTAGTGTTTAAATATACAACACATTTTGTTATTAGTCTATTATTATTTATGCTTTTTTATATTTTAATCTTTATCAAGAATTAAGTTCACACTTATTCCACCAACTAATTCTACCTTTTCAATACTATTTCCTTCCAGTTTTTCGATAACAATCATGCGTGCTAAAGTTTCAGAGCAGATGTAATCTTTAAAATTTTCAAAAGCTGCGTTGGTTGAATCTGATTTTTCAATTGTCAGTACAATCCTGTCAGTTACCTCCAGCCCTTTGTCTTTTCTTAAATTCTGAATCCGGTTAACTAATTCTCTTGTCAGTCCTTCACTAATGAGTTCAGGAGTAAGTGTCATGTCAAGGGCAACCGTTAAATGATCCTGTGTGGCTACACTCCATCCCGGTATGTCCTCTGTACCAATCTCCACATCCTCCAAATCAATTTTAACCTCTTGATCGTCAATAGTGAATTTAATCTCCCCCAAATCTTCAAGTTGTTTAATATCATCCTGCCCAAATTGTTGTATCTGTGCAGAAATTTGTTTCATCAGCTTACCATATTTAGGTCCTAAACTTTTAAAATTAGGTTTGATCTTTTTAACTAAAACACCTGAATCTTCAGTAATGTATTCAAGTTCTTTAACATTTACCTCTGAAAGAATCAATGCTTCCACCGCTTTTACAACATCTTTAAAACGCCTGTTCAGCACAGGTAACATAATCTTATTCAACGGTTGCCTTACTCTGATGCTATTTTTTTTACGTAATGACAGAACCATCGAAGAGATTTTCTGTGCCAATTCCATTCTTTCTTCCAAACCTTTATCAATTAATTTCTCATTTACAACCGGAAAATCAGTCAGATGGATTGATTCTACATCAAATCGTTTTGAAACATGGTTCAGATCGGTAAATATCTTCTCGGTGAAAAACGGAGCAATCGGAGAAGCGAGTTGTGCGATTACTTCAAGACACCTGTATAGTGTTTGGTAGGCTTCAATTTTGTCTTTCGAATAAGTTCCTTTCCAGAATCTTCTTCTCGACAAACGAACATACCAGTTGCTTAAATGTTCGTTTACAAAATATTGAATTGCTCTTCCTGCTTTTGTTGGTTCATAATTTTCAAAAGCCTTGTCAACAATTTTAATGAGTGAGTTCAATTCGGAAAGTATCCAGCGGTCGAGCTCAGTACGTTCTTCAACAGGAATTTCTGCTTCGCTATACGTAAATCCGTCAATATTGGCATAGAGTGCAAAAAAAGCATAGGTATTGTAAAAAGTTCCAAGGAATTTCCTTCTTACTTCATCAATACCTTCTATATCGAAACGGAGGTTGTCCCACGGCTGCGAATTGGTAATCATATACCAACGTGTTGCATCAGGGCCATATTTTTCAATGGTTTCAAACGGATCGACAGCATTGCCTAAGCGCTTAGACATTTTGTTGCCGGCTTTATCGAGTACCAACCCATTTGATACTACGGTTTTAAATGCGACCGAATCAAACATCATAGTAGCAATAGCATGAAGTGTAAAGAACCACCCTCTTGTTTGGTCTACACCTTCTGCAATAAAATCGGCAGGGAAATTATTTTCGAAAACCTCAGCATTTTCAAAGGGATAGTGGAACTGTGCATAAGGCATAGCTCCCGAATCGAACCAAACATCAATCAGCCCGGGTTCCCTGTACATTTTCTTTCCACTTTCTGAAATCAGCACAATATTGTCAACATAAGGACGGTGAAAATCAAATGTTTTATAATTTTCAACACTCATGTTGCCTGGTTCGTAATCGGCTAATGGATTATTATCCATCACACCGGCTTTAATGGCTTTTTCCACTTCAGCTTTTAATTCTTCTGCTGAACCAATTGCAATTTGCTCGGTTTTGTCTTCCGTTGTCCAGATAGGTAATGCAACACCCCAAAAACGAGAACGTGACAGGTTCCAGTCGACAAGATTTTCAAGCCAGTTACCGAACCTGCCTTCGCCAGTTGCTTTAGGTTTCCAGTTAATGGTTTTGTTCAGTTCAATCATCCTTTCTTTGAGTGCTGTGGTTTTTATAAACCAACTATCGAGTGGATAATAAAGAATGGGTTTGTCGGTACGCCAGCAATGTGGATAATTATGCACATGCTTCTCAATTCGAAAAGCTTTGTTGTTCTTTTTTAGGTCAACGGCAAGATCAATGTCAAGAACAGGATTACCCTCATTATATGAAGCATCATAATCATTCTTTACAAAACGGCCTGCATATTTTTTATAATTATCTGAATAAACATAATTTTTTACAAAATCATCATCCAGCTCGTCAAGATTGAAGAATTTTCCTTTTAGGTCAACCATTGGGCGGCGTTCACCAACTTTATCAATCAATACAAGTGGAGCAATACCCATTACTTTTGCAACACGGTCGTCGTCGGCACCAAAAGTAGGTGCAATATGAACTATTCCCGTACCATCTTCTGTTGTGACAAAATCACCTGGAATAACCTCAAATGCTTTACCTATCGGTTTTATCCACGGGAACAATTGCTCATAACAGGCTCCTGTCAGTTCAAAACCTTTACATTCTCCAATTACTTTGAAAGGAATATGCTTATCACCAGGATTATAGTCTTCAAAGTTTAAATCTCTGTCTTTTTCAGGAAAGTATGCACTTAGCCTGTCTTTTGCAAGAATGACTGTAATCGGGTCACCCGTATAAGCATTAAAAGTTTTGACCTTTACGTAATCGATTTTGTCTCCTACAGCTAAAGCCGTGTTTGAAGGTAATGTCCATGGAGTTGTGGTCCATGCTAATATATACAGGTCTCCTTCAACATTTTCAAATAATTGCTCGGGAGCTTTCCCTTTTATAACTTTAAACTGTGCTACAATTGTAGTATCGGACACATCACGGTAGCAACCAGGTTGGTTGATTTCGTGCGTACTTAATCCTGTCCCTGCAGCCGGAGAGTAAGGTTGTATTGAGTATCCTTTGTATAGTAATCCTTTTTCATAAAGCTGTTTAAGTAAATACCAGACAGTTTCGATATATTTATTATCGAAAGTGATATACGGATGCTCCAGGTCAACCCAATAACCTATTTTTTCGGTAAGTTCGTCCCATAGATCCTTATACTTCAATACTTCTTTCCTACAGGCATTATTGTAATCTTCTACACTTATTTTTTTACCAATATCTTCTTTCGTAATTCCAAGGGTTTTTTCTACGCTGATCTCAACGGGTAAACCATGAGTATCCCAACCGGCTTTGCGTTCCACGTATTTACCTTTCAGGGTTTGATAGCGGCAAAAAAGGTCTTTAATCGTACGTGCCATTACATGATGGATGCCCGGTACCCCATTTGCTGAAGGCGGGCCTTCATAAAATACAAATGGCTGATTTCCTTTGCGAATATCAAGGCTTTTTTTGAAAATGTCATTATCTTCCCAAAACGCCCTTACTTCATCGGCAATTTTTGTCAAATTCAGCTGTTTGTATTCCTGGTATTTCATTCGATCTCTAAGCTTATTTGGTTGTTACTTAAAAAATTGGATGCAAATCTAAGAAAAATGCTGCATTTGATGAATCAGTTACGTGTCAAAAGTTATTAAGTAGTGAATTCAGGCAAGAAAAAGAATGCATGAGAGTAAAAAATATGAAGTTTGTAATATTCTAAATTGCTCACAAACCTAAAATAATGTCATTTGATTTTGTACTTGTAAGCATATTTGTTAAAATGTCATAAGCACTATTTTCTCCTAGGTTTTGCAATATTTCTTTGATCTTTCTTTTTTTCTCCTCCGGGTTTTCATGGGATGAAAGTATGGACTTAAGTTCTTTTACTTCAGACCCCTTTAATTCATCGAATAAACAGTTCAATAATTCTAACAGTGATTCATCTGAACTATCCTTTTTTGTAGTTTCCGGAAGTCCGAAAGCTTTTAATTCATCAATGGCTGCCTGCAGAATTTCCCGGGCCAGCTTTATGCTTCCCTCTTCATACGACTCGTTTCCTGAAGCATCTCGTAATGACCATGAGCTGAATTCGAATTCAACCCCTTTAATCATTCGTATTTTTTCATTGTTAGGACCAAAGATCCTTTCCAGCAGGATAATCGTGTATTTCTTCCAGGGTTCAAGATCAAAATCTTTAATATATAATTTATCGATCTGCTGTTGTAGTAATTTTATTTCTTTTTGTGCCATCGGTTCTATTTTGATACCTATAAAGATACATTATTTCTAATTATTGATCAAGATAACAAATGAATTTAAGTAATTCTAAAACATTCCATTATTTAGTAATTTCACCCACCAAATAAATAACGGATTATGATTCACTTAAAATTTAATTATAAAAATGCGCTAAGTTTCATCTCAGATACTAAAATACAAAGTTACCAGGATGAAATTAATCAACACTATAAAGCTCTTTTTAACAAAACGGCTAAGGGAAATGATTTCCTGGGATGGATAGATTTACCTGAAAATATTTCTGAAGATTTAATCAGAAGAATTGAAAAGATTGCTGATAGACTAAGGAAGAAATCTGAAGTTTTTGTTGTAATTGGTATTGGTGGTTCATATTTAGGGTCACGAGCAGTAATTGAAGCATTAATTCATCACTTTTCTCATTTGCAACAAGACAGAAAAGAGCCGGTGATTCTATATGCTGGGCAGAACATCAGTGAAGATTATATGAATGATTTGCTGGAAATTTTGGATAAAAAGGAATATTCAATGACAGTGATCTCCAAATCAGGAACAACAACTGAGCCAGCTATCGCATTTAGGATTTTGAAAAACCACCTTGAAAATAAATATGGCGTGGAAGAAGCGCGAAAACGGATTGTTGCTATAACCGATAAGGAAAAAGGAGCGCTTAAGCAATTGTCAATTGAAGAGGGTTATGAAACTTTTATTGTGCCTGATGATGTAGGTGGAAGGTATTCGGTTTTAACACCTGTGGGCTTATTACCTGTTGCTATGGCCGGATATGATATAAAAGAATTGCTAAAAGGAGCTAAACGAATGAAATCTTATATTGAGTCAGATTATTCAATTCTTAATAACCCCGTATCAGCATATGCAGCTGTGAGAAATGAACTTTATAGGTCAGGAAAAACCACGGAGATTATGGTGAATTATGAACCCCGACTTTTCTATTTTACTGAATGGTGGAAACAATTATATGGTGAGAGTGAGGGAAAAGAGAATAAAGGTATTTTTCCGGCAGGTGCAGGTTTTACTACCGATCTTCATTCAATGGGTCAATACATTCAGGAAGGACTGAGGAATATTTTTGAAACAGTGTTGTCAGTTGAACGGCCAAATACCAGTTTGAAAGTACCGGTAAATGATAAAAATCTTGATAAACTCAATCATATAGCTGGAATGCCAATTCACGAGGTCAACCATCAGGCTGAGTTGGGAACTACATTAGCGCATCTGGATGGCGGCGTGCCAAATTTACAGATCACAATTCCCAAAGTTAACGAAGAAGTATTGGGTGAGTTGATTTATTTCTTCGAGATGGCATGTGCTCTTAGTGGTTATATTCTGGGTGTAAATCCATTTGACCAGCCCGGCGTTGAAGCATACAAAAAAAATATGTTTGCCTTGCTTGGAAAGCCCGGATTTGAAAAAGAAACAGAAGAGATAAGAAAGCGGGTAAACTAATTAATATGAGAATATTTCTTTCTTATTTTATTATCATATTCCTACTGTCCTCTTGCTATAGGCCTACTGCTCAACAATCTTTTAATGATCTTCAGCAATTGGAAGGAAAATGGATGTCGTCCCAAAACGTACAGTTTAACGAGCATTGGGAAATAAAATCGGATACATTAATGCAGGGGATGGGGTTTAGCTTACAGGAAAATGATACTGCTTTTAAAGAAGAACTTAAAATATATTATGAAGAGGAGATTGTATACTATGCTGTAAAAGTGGGTGGTAGTCTTCAGTTTGTTTCATTTAAATTAATTGAAGCGAAAAAAAATCTGTGGATATTTGAGAACAAAACACATGATTACCCCAATATTATAAACTATAAATTGCTTGATGATAATGAGTTGACCGCTACAACAACAAATAGTAACGGTAATAAAAAAATTGAATTTGTAATGAAGAGAACACAACAATGAAATTTATAGAATTGGTAAATAAAAGGCAAAGCGATAGGAAATACGTTAACAAAAATGTTGAAAAAGAAAAAATCGAACGCTGCCTTGAGGCGGCAATATTAGCACCGTCTGCCAGTAATTCTCAGCCGTGGTCATTTATTGTTATTGATGATCAGGGTTTAAAAAATAAAGTGGCCAAAAAGACTTTCGGGCCTGCTAAAACATTTAATAAGTTTGTTCCTCAGGCACCTGTTATTGTTGCGATTGTGATGGAAAAGCCTAAAATTATTACTGAATTAGGTGGCAGAGTCAAGAAAAAGGAATATCCGTTAATGGATGTAGGGATCACCGCCGAACATTTCTGCCTGCAGGCTACTGAAGAAGGCTTGGGTACATGTATGCTTGGGTGGTTTGATGAACGTTCAGTAAAAGAACTGCTCAATGTTCCCGAAAATAAAACCATTCCTTTATTAATAACATTAGGCTATACTCCTGAAGACTATTTGACAAGGAAGAAAATTCGTAAGAAATTTGATAAAGTGGTTAGGTGGAATAGCTATTAGATTGCATTTACCAACTTGTCAATTACCACCGGGAAATGTTTGTGTTCCAATTTGTGAATTCTTGAAGCCAGGCTATCTGCCGTATCATCATTTAATACTTCGCATGTTGCCTGAAAAATAATGTTTCCTTCATCGTAATTTTCATTTACATAATGGATGGTAATCCCCGACTGAGCTTCCTGATTAGCAATAACCGCTTCATGCACATGATGGCCATACATGCCTTTTCCGCCATATTTTGGTAAAAGAGCCGGGTGAATATTAATAATGTGCCGGGGGAATGCCCGTAAAATGGACGCGGTTATCAACCATAAAAAACCTGCCAATACAACAAAATCAATGTCATTCTCTTTTAATGCAATTGCTACTTTATCTGTGTTATAAAACTCATCTTTTGAAAATATTATGGATTGTACATCGTACTTTTGGGCTCTTTGCAGAACACCCGCCTTGGGATTGTTTGTTAAAATGAGTTGTATCACTACTTCATTAGAAGTAGAAAAATGCTCCATTATTCGTTCGGCATTTGTACCATTTCCTGATGCAAAAACGGCTATCTTTTTCATTAGGTATTACCTGTAGTGTTTATTTTTTCAAAAATAGACATATTCATTTTAAGGTTTAGAAAAACCTGTTATTTTAAACTGTTTATGTAATGGATTGGGATGTAAATAATTACAAGGATAAAAAATTAAAATATTTATTTTTTTATTGTTTTTTATTCCATTAATGCCTTTCTTTGCAACAGTTTAACCAATAAAAAAAATAGACTTATGTCAGATGTTCGTTCAAAAGTTGTTAGCATCATCGTTGATAAACTTGGTGTTGAAGAAAGTGAAGTTACTAATGAAGCTAGTTTCACTAATGATTTAGGTGCTGATTCACTTGATACCGTAGAATTGATTATGGAATTTGAAAAGGAATTCAATCTTTCAATTCCGGACGAAGAAGCAGAAAAGATCGAAACTGTTGGAGACGCAGTAACGTATATTGGAGACCACCAGTAGAAAACCATTTATTTATGGAATTAAAGAGAGTAGTTGTTACAGGGATTGGTGCAATTACTCCGATTGGCAATAACGTCAATGATTATTGGGACGCACTTGTTAATGGAGTAAGTGGTGGTGGTGATATATCTTTATTTGACTGCGAAAAATTCAAAACAAAAATTGCGTGTGAAGTAAAGAATTATGATGGTAAGGATTACTTTGACCGTAAAGAATTACGTAAACATGACAGATATGCCCAATTTGGGATAATTGCTGCTGATGAGGCTGTCAAAGACTCAGGAATTAATTCTGAGGCTGTTGATGGCAATGGAATTGGTGTAATCTGGGCTTCCGGTATTGGTGGAATCAAGACTTTCCATGATGAAGTTACCGGTTTTGCTTTGGGAGATGGTACACCAAGATACAGCCCCTTCTTTATTCCAAAAATGATCGCAGATATAGCTGCTGGCCATATTTCAATAAAACATGGGTTTAAAGGCCCTAATTTTGCTACGGTTTCGGCATGTGCTTCTTCGGCTAATGCCTTGGCTGATGCGTATAATTATATCAGGTTAGGAAAAGCATTTGCATTTGTAACCGGTGGATCAGAAGCTGCTGTAACTGAAGATGGTGTAGGAGGCTTTAATGCTATGCATGCTATATCTACTCGAAACGATGACCCAAAAACAGCGTCTCGTCCTTTTGATAAGGACAGGGATGGTTTTGTAATTGGAGAAGGTGGCGGTGGTGTGATCTTTGAGGAGTTGGAGCATGCCCTTGCCAGGGGTGCAAAAATTTATGCAGAAGTGGCAGGTGCCGGACTTTCAGGAGATGCCTACCACATGACATCTCCGCATCCCGAAGGTGATGGAGCTTATAGGTGTATGGAAGCAGCTATAAAAGATGCTGAAATGACCATAGAGGATATTGATCATATTAATACACATGGTACTTCTACCCCTTTGGGTGATATTGTGGAACCAAAGGCAATTGTGAATCTTTTTAAAGAGCATGCCTATAAAATTAATATCAACTCCACAAAATCAATGACCGGACACCTGCTGGGAGGTACCGGCGTAATTGAAGCTATTGCAACCTTGTTAGCGGTGAAAAAGGATATTATTCCGCCAACTATCAACCACTTTACCGATGATCCCCAAATTGATAATGACCTTAATTTTACATTTCACAAGGCAGTTAAGCGAATTGTTAATGTCGGTTTAAGTAATACTTTTGGTTTTGGTGGTCATAATGCATCTATTATCTTTAAAAAATTTATAAAATAAAATTCCTGATTTGATAGTATCTGGTTATATCAAGTCGTACTTTTCTTCAGACAAAGAATTATATAGTTCGATTAAAAATATTTTTGGGTTTTATCCCGGAAATATCAATCTGTATAAACTGGCACTGCGGCATAAATCAGCAACTGCCAAGAAAATAAATGGATTGAAAATCAATAATGAACGGCTGGAGTACCTTGGAGATGCTATATTAAGCGCTATTGTTGCTGATTATCTGTTCAGGCGATTTCCTTATAAAGATGAAGGCTTTCTAACTCAAATGCGGTCTAAAATCGTAAGTCGTACTTCGTTAAATAAATTGTCGCGTAAATTGGGCCTTCAAAAACTTGTTGTTTCGGCAGACATTCTGCCTGTTCAGCCAAAATCAGTTGGGGGTGATGCATTTGAAGCATTTATAGGAGCCGTATTTTTAGATAGGGGCTATAATTTCACTAAAAGAATATTATTAACAAGAATCATAGGTGTTCACTTTGATGTGGAGCAACTGATTGAAGAAGAAGTAAGTTATAAAAGCCGCATTATAGAATGGTCGCAAAAAGAAAAAAGAGATTTGCAGTTTAAAGTGCTAAAACAAGTGGGTGAGAAAAACAAGCGGCAGTATGTAGTTTCTGTTTTAATTGATAATAAAACCTTTGCAACTTCACAGGACTATTCAATTAAAGGCGCAGAACGTTTGGCAGCCGAAAAAGCCTGGCAAAAAGTTGAAGGGTCTGCAGAAGAGTAAACATTCCAATTTTTTCTTAAGAATCTAAAGCAAACCTAGGGTCTCCCTATTGCTTTGTTTAGTAATTTTGGATAGTTGATACGGGAAAGACCATGGCCAAAAAACTTCACCTTAAAATTGATTATTTTGAAGAATACCATATGCTGGCAATTGTCAGCCATTTAAAGGATTACCGTTTGGCATTTCACATCAATCAAAAATTAGGAAGCCATTTTAAAAAGTATGATGACCTGAAGATTGTTAATGGCGATATTCATAAACATGCATGGTATTATTGTCATGACAAGAAAGATCATATGACACTTTATCTTATCAGTAATTCAAGTCAGGGTATTAAGCTGATTCCATCAAAAAGGGAAATTGACTTCTTTCTGCTAATTAAAAATGCAATTAGCAGCGAAAAAATAGATAAAATTGCAAGAGAAATAAGGTCAATCCAAAATGTGGTTGGGGTGTTCAGCCAAAATATGACAGTAATAAAAGATATGGATGTAATACTGGAAACACTTGAATTGCATGAGTTGGAACAAATGAAGAAGAAAACAAAACATAAATAATTTCGTTAATGTAGCATGAGAACTGAAGACGGCTTACTTAATTATTCCAAATACTTTAATGAATCGGGGCTTTTTATCAAACTTGGAAAAGTAGTTGGACTGTTGGGGCAAAAAGCATTGTATTCGGTAGTTATTGTGTATTACCTTATGTTTGATAAAAATATCCCTTTAAAAGTAAGGACTGTTTTTATGGCTTCTTTAGGATATTTCATGCTTCCTACCGACCTTGTTGCTGATTTCCTTCCTGTTATCGGTTTTGCAGACGACATTGCTTTGATTTCATTCGTTATTGCCAATGCAATTGAATATATCACACCTGAAATAAGGGAAAAAGCAAGTGTTAAATTGAGTCGTTTATTAGATTAGTAAATCAATTCGTTTACTAGCGATTAAAAAGTGTGCACGGATTTTAGGAACATTTGCGCACCGATAACTCATATCAATAAGCCGACTTAAACTGCTCCAAAAATCTCAAGTCATTTTCAAAGAATAAGCGCAGATCGTTTATCTGGTATTTAAGCATGGTAATACGCTCAATGCCCATACCGAATGCATAACCGGTATATTTCTTACCATCAATATTGCATGAGTCAAGTACAAACGGATCAACCATTCCGCAACCTAAAATTTCCACCCAGCCGGAGTATTTACAAATATTACAGCCCTTACCACCACAGATATTGCAAGAAATATCCATTTCCGCTGAAGGCTCAGTAAACGGAAAATAAGAAGGCCTGAAACGGGTTTTGGTGTCTTCACCAAACAATTCTTTGGCAAAATAGAAAAGGGTTTGTTTCAGGTCGGCAAACGACACATCAGTATCAATACATAAGCCTTCTACCTGGTGAAAAATACAATGAGCCCTTGCCGAGATGGCTTCGTTACGGAATACCCTACCGGGCAATACAGTACGAATAGGTGGCTGGGTGTTTTGCATCACCCTGATCTGAACAGATGATGTATGCGTTCTTAAAGCAATATCAGGGTCTTTTTCAATAAAAAACGTATCCTGCATATCGCGTGCCGGATGGTCTTTTGGAAAGTTGAGTGCTGAGAAATTATGGAAATCGTCTTCAATTTCTGGGCCTTCGGAAACAGAAAAGCCAATCCTTGCAAATATCTCGATGATCTCGTTTCTCACTATCGACAGAGGATGCCTTGTGCCCAGGTTAATATTGGGAGGTAGTGTAAGGTCCGGTTCGGAACCGGTACTTTGTGTTGAATCGTCAAATGATTCCTTCAGTTTAACGATCTTATCCTGAACTGCACCTTTAAGATTATTGATGAGCTGGCCAATCTCTTTACGATCCTTGGGGTCAACGTTTCGAAAATCAGCAAAAAGAGCCGGAATCTTTCCTTTTTTGCTCAGGAACTCAATTCTGAAATTCTCTAATTGTTCGAGTTTTTCAGCTTTAAACGATTCAACTTCTTTAAGATATTCCTCTATCTTATGCTTCATTATTCAAGAATTTCAATAGTCATGGTAACAGGAACAACAGGAACATCGCCTCTTCCGGTTTCTACCGTTGCAATTTTATCAATTACATCAAATCCTGTAAGCACTTCACCAAATATTGTATATCCACCATCTAAATGAGGCGTACCATTCTGGTTTTGTACAATATAGAACTGACATCCCGAGGACTTCTTTTCAGGGTTAACCTGGTCGCCCTGTCGTGCTGCTGACAACGCACCCTTTTTGTGAGAATGATTGGGTAGTATCTCAGCATCAATGGTATAGTCAGGGTCTATTTTTCCATCCTTATTGTGTCCACCCTGGATCATAAAATTATTGATTACCCGGTGAAAAGGGGAATCATCATACCAACCTTCATTGACGAGTTTTATAAAATTATCCCTGTGAAGAGGTGTGTCATTATATAATTTGGCGGTAATATCACCAAGCGTTGTGTGAATAATCACCAGTGTTTCAGGTTTTGTTGATTGCGACATAAGTTGAATACTTGTTAATAAACTTACTAAAAGGATTAATTTTCTCATTGTGTATTTGATTTTTAAAGAAATGCAAAATTAGTAAAATTGTGGATTGTCATTATGTAAGATTGTACTGATAAATTTTAATGATTGCCCGAAATGATCATTTCTTCTTCTCAAGAAAACATTTCCTGCACAATGGTTCATAGGCATCAGTTTCACCCAGTACTACCAGTTTGTCATTCTGAACAGTACGATGTGAGTAGTTGGCGAGGTTTCCACACCTCATACATATCGCATGTACTTTAGTGACGTATTCGGCGGTTGCCATCAATTGTGGAATAGGACCGAAAGGCTTACCAAGATAATCCATGTCCAGCCCGGCAATAATAACCCGTTTCCCGTTGTTAGCCAGCTCATTACAAACACTCACCAGCTCATCTCCGAAAAACTGTGCTTCATCAATACCCACAACTTCAAAATCTTCCGCATAAAAAAGTATTTGAGCTGCATTTTCCACGGGGATAGATGAAGATTTCTTCGAATCATGAGAAACGACATCATCATCATCATAACGTTTATCTATGCCCGGCTTAAAAACTTCCACTTTCTGGCGAGCAATACGGGCTCTGGTGAGTCTTCGTAACAGTTCTTCAGTTTTTCCGGAGAACATAGAACCGCATACAACTTCTATCCAGCCTGTGCGTTTTGAATTATTACTGTCTTTTTCAAGAAACATCTCTGATTATTGATATTCTTTATACTTTTGAGATAAGCAAAATTAAGGAACTTTTATCAATGGAAAAGGAAAAACTTATTACAGAAATTGACCTCACTTTAGAATCCATAAGAGCTCATATCAAACGAATTAAAAATGACAGTCACAATGTTCATAAAATGGATATGGATTTGTTAATTGAGAAAACAAGGAATGTTTACGATAAACTGATCCGGTTGGATGGATTAACAATACTATTTGAAACAGAAATACCGCAACATCTTGAACCGGAAATTAAAGAAATAGAAACTGAAGAAACTGTAGATGTTAAAGTTGAAGAAATAGTGAAAGAGGAGGCTAAGGCTGAGGAGGAGGCTGAGATAACTGAAGAAGATGCTAAAGTTGAGGTTCATGTGGAAGAAACTGCTGAGGAAGTAAAAGAACAAATTGAAGAAGAGCAAAAAGAAGATGAATTTAAAGATGATTTAATAGAAGAAAAAGAAGAAATGCTAATTGATATCCAGCAAGATGAAGTAAGAGAAACTCTTGAAATAGAGGAGGAGAAGGAAGAAAAAGAAGAACCTGAAAAATCAACTATTGACTTGTTTACATCCTCCGCAGGGCCGACATTAAGTGATACATTTTCAGAAGCAAAGCAGCCAACTATCGCTGATAAGATAACCACAGAAGGGATAAATGAGTTAAGAGAGGCTATTGGAATTAATGAAAAATTCTTGTTCATAAATGAACTTTTCAATGGAGACCTGGGCAGGTATAATAAGGTAATCGACGAATTGGACGGATTAGCTACTTTAGAGGGAGTTAATACCTATTTACTTGAGCTTAAAATTCAAAGCCAGTGGGCAGATGATAATACAGCATTAATTAAACTTACAGATTTATTAAACAAAAAATTTGCAAAGTAATGTTAAGGTCTTTTTTATTTCTTTTCATCGTTTTAATAGCAAGTCAAATAAACGCTCAAAATGAGCAATACGCCCGAAAAGTACTGGATAAACTTACAAGCTCTTCAATGAGAGGAAGAGGTTATGTAAAGCAAGGTGATAAAAAGGCTGCTGATTATATTGCCAGACAATTCAAAAAAAATAAGTTGAATTCATTTGGCAAGGACTACTTTCAGCATTATGATTTTCCGATAAATACCTTCCCGGGTAAAGTTGAAGTGATTGTTAATGATAAAAAATTAAAGGCTGGTGTTAATTATGTTGTAAGCAGCTCTTCTCCTTCAATAAAAGGTACTTACAACCTAGTTTATGTTTCTGATTCTGTTTATAATGACAGCACCTTTAATCTGTACTTGGAAAAAAATGAATTTGATGATAACTTTTTAGTGATCAAAGGAAATTTTAGAAAACATTATGGAAAAACTATCTCTGGTTTAAAGGGTGTAATCCAATTGTCTGATAAAAAACCATGGTGGCATGTGTCGAATGGTGACTCGGTAGCTTCCACCTGTTGGATAAAAAGTACAGCCGAATATTTTCCGGCAGTTGCAAAATCGATATCGCTTAATGTGGAGAATGAATTTATTGAACAGCACCAAACGCAAAATGTAATTGCATATATAAAAGGAAAAATGGATACGAGTCGTTTTGTTGTGTTTACAGCACATTACGACCACCTGGGGATGATGGGTAATAAAACATATTTTCCGGGGGCCAATGACAATGGTAGTGGCACTGCGATGCTGCTGGATTTAGCTGCATATTACAGCAAGCTGGAAAATCAGCCGGAAAAATCAATTGTTTTTATGGCTTTTAGTGGTGAAGAAGCAGGATTGCATGGTTCCACTTACTATGCTGATCATCCTTTATTTCCCTTGAAGGCTATTGATTTTCTGATCAATCTGGATATGGTGGGTACGGGTAGTGAAGGCATTACCATAGTTAACGGAAAGGCGTATAAAGATGTTTTTGACGATTTTGTTTCAATCAATGATCAATACAATTACGTGCCTGAAATAAAGGCGAGAGGGGAAGCCTGCAATAGTGATCATTGTCCGTTCTATAAAAAAGGGGTGAAGTCGATTTTTATTTATACCAGGGGCAATGAACACACTGAATATCATACTGTTTTTGATACAGATGATCAATTTCCTTTCACTGTTTACAACGGACTTTTTGAATTGTTAACTACATATGTAAGCCAGCTTAAATGAAAACTCCGAAATTATTTATTGTGCCAACACCAATAGGTAACCTTGAAGATATAACGCTCAGGGCAATCAGGGTGTTGAAAGAAGTTGATCTGATTCTTGCTGAAGATACACGCACAAGCGGTAAGTTGCTTAAACACTACGAAATTGAAACCAGGAAATATCCATATCATCAGTTTAATGAGCACAAGGTAGTAAGTGGGCTGGTTGAGAGATTGTTAGCCGGGGAGAATATGGCTTTAATAACCGATGCCGGAACCCCGGGAATATCCGATCCGGGTTATTTACTCATCAGGGAGTGCATTAAAAACGATGTTATAGTTGAATGTTTGCCCGGAGCAACGGCATTTGTTTCCGCTCTTGTACAATCGGGCTTACCATCTGACAAATTCTTTTTTGAAGGATTTCTTCCTCATAAAAAAGGTAGGGAAAGTAGATTGAAATATTTGTCAGGCGTACCAAATACTATTGTTTTATATGAATCACCTCACCGCCTTAATAAAACCTTAAGCCAACTAATAAATCATTTCGGCCAGGAAAGAAAAGTTTCAGTTTCCAGGGAATTAACAAAACTATACGAGGAAACAGTAAGAGGTTCATTACAGGAAGTCAGTGAATATTTCAATAATAAAACTGTAAAAGGAGAGATAGTAATTGTTATTGGGCAAGTTGAATAGTAAACCTATTTAATTTCAATTCATAAACTTTAGTAAACGTTTCATTAATTGTGTTCGTTACCGAACAGAAATGGTCGGATTAATGACAAATATTCATGTTCTATGTTCTTGATAAATACGATGTAAGCAATTGATAAACACATATATATAAATTATGGCACGAAAATAGCTAAGCTAAATGAAATTAACTAAAGAAAATTATAAAACGATGAATACACTAAATATAACAAAAACAATCGCAGCAATATTTATCATTCTGTTTTCGATTAACCTGAGTGCAACTGTGCTAAATATTGAAGATGAAAATTACATTAATGATATCCCGTTCGATACATACGAAATATATAATGATATTGTAGACAGAGCAGATCTTATGATGTTTGATTTTGAAGAAGAAGCGTATATTAATGATATACCGTTTGACACGAAATGTATAACATCTGATTGTGAATACGAAAAAGCATTACAAGAAGAATTTTCGTTTGAAGAAGAAAGCTATATTGATGACATTCCTTTCGATACTGAATGTATCACCACTGAATGTATTTATAATAATGCTTTAAAAGTAACTTTTTCATTCAATAATGAATCTTACATCGATGATATTCCATTCGCAACAGAAAATGTTGTTAACGACACTCAAAGTACTCAATTTGTAATGAACAAATAAGTAAGTTTTTTCACAATGATGGATGCCGGCTCTGTAAAGGGCCGGTTTTTTTATTTATTCTTCATATATTTATTCATTATTATAAGATTGGAGATGACGTATACATATAAATATCCAAGACCCGCGGTAACTGTTGATATTGCTGTATTGAAAAAGAATAGTAATGGGTACGAAATTTTACTCATAAAAAGAAAGTTCGATCCATTTGCCAATAAGTGGGCTTTACCCGGTGGTTTTGTTGATATGAATGAAACCATAGAGGTTGCTGCTTCTCGAGAACTTTTTGAGGAAACAAACCTGTCGGGTATACAACTTGAACAGTTTCACGTTTTTAGTGAGCTTGATCGCGACCCGCGAGGTAGAACAATTTCTGTTATTTTTATCGGATTTCTTACAGATCAGCAGGAGGTTATTGCAAAGGATGATGCAAAAGAAGTGTGCTGGTATAATTTAAATGAACTCCCCGAATTAGCGTTCGATCACGGCGAGGTAATAATAATGATAAGAAATAAATGGTTTAACTAATCATCAGTTACGGCCTCTGACATCGCTATTATTGTCCGGGTATCTCAAAACAATTGGCGTCAATTTATTTTGAACTTAAAACGATTTTCTATTTTTGCTCGTAATTTATACAGAGATTAAATGACAAAAATCATTCTGACTTTTATTATAATTTTTAGCCTAAGCCAAAGAGCCATTGCAATATATGATGTTAATGAAAATTGCAAAAGTGCCTGGATGCTTCTTATGGATTTGGAAATTGAGAAAGCAAAAGATTTGTTAGCCGAAGAAATTAAAATAAACCCAGAAAACTATTATGCTTATTATCTAGATCAGACATGCGATGCATATAAAATGATCATTAACTCAGGCGAAAAAGAGTATGAGACGTTTCTTGACAACTATTATCAGAAAAGGGAAATAATGGACGAAAAGAATGAGGACTCACCTTATTACCTGGCTTGTTACTCCGAGATGGAATTGCATGTGGCGATATTTAATATTATAAATGGCTCGAACCTTAGTGGTTTAAAAAAGGGATATTCTGCCTATAAAAAAGCATATAGAAATTTGGATAAATTTCCTGATTTTAAACCCAATCTCAAACTGGATGGCTTTTTCAATGTTGCTATATCTAACCTCCCCCCGTTTGTAAAATGGGCTGCTTCCTTTTTTGGTGTTTCAGCAGATATTGATTATGGTTTTAAGTTACTGAATGATAATTACGAATTACAAAAAAATATAAAAGGAATAAATGCTGAATCGGCTCTTTTTGTGATTTTGGCAGCAAAAATTAATAAAACACCCGAGAGAGTTTATGATTTTACTAAATCACTAGACAGTAGTATTTCTCAGACATTTATACATCAATATTTTAGGGCAAATATTGCCTACAGGATAGGTAAAAATGATGAGGCACTAATGACCATGGAGCAAATAGATATGAATAAACATGCCTTTGCTGATGTTATTTACAGTTATTTAATGGGTAAAATACTTCTACGGAAGCTGGATTACAATACAGCATATTATTTATCGAGATACTTAAGTTATCTTGAAAAGAAAGAATATGTTAAGGAAATAAGCTATAATCTGGCTCTTCACTATCTAATAAATGATAACCGCTTGAAATATCTGGAATATTGTGAAATTGTGCGGAATGAAGGTATGGACATGAATGAACGTGATCGTGAGGCTCTTTATGATGCAAGTCTGGATTATATTCCTGACGTAAATCTCGTTAGAGCTCGTTTACTGCTTGATGGGGGTTATATTTATGAGTTTGAAATTGCAATGAAAGCATATGAGGAAAGCAAGGGCGAGTTATTAGCATATAAACTAGAATACCTTTTTCTTAAAGCACGTTTTGAAGCTTTAATGAAGCATAATAAAATGGCCATTGAAGCTTTTATAAAAGTTATTGAAATGGGTAAATATGAAGATTACTATTTTGCTTCAGAAGCTGCACTGAGGTTGGGTAATATTTATAAAGAAATTGGAAAAACTGAATTGGCAGAAGAGTATTACGATAAATCAATTAAGCTTTGCAGAAATAATTATTATGAGTATATAGAAGATAAAGCAGTAAAAGCTCGCAATAACCTTTTGAGGCTTTAGGTTAAATACACCATATTATTTTGTGAATCCACTTAAATTTAATCCCTATTTCGCTCTTATTGAATATCCAGCCAACAAAGCTAAATAAGCTCAAATACGTTTATAAATCTGATTAATTTTTACCGCTTATAGTATGGCATATTTTTTTAAATTAGCTCCTTTTTTAAAGGAAAATACAGTTTCCTTTTAACTATAAAGCATAAATCAAAATATTTATGAATATTGTCATAGCTATTGACTCGTACAATGATGCCAATGGAGGCACTATTGCAACCAAAAGGTTGGTAAAGGAACTAAGGAAACGAGGAAATAAAGTTACAATTATAAGTGCCATTCATGAAGACCCTTCAGATCCTGATTACTATAAAATTCCTGGTTTTGTTTTGCCCGGAGCAGAGGAGTCGCAGGAAAACATGACGTTTCTATTTGGCCGGAACGATTATAAAGTTTATAAAAAAGCCATGAAAGACGCTGACATTGTTCAGGTTCAGTTTCCTTTTTTGATGGCCAGAGGTGCGGTAAAGACAGCAAAACGATTAGGAAAGCCAGTTGTAGGTGCTTTTCACGTTCAGCCCCAGAATATTATGGCGGCGGTTGGCAAAACGAATAAATTATTAGAACGTTTTCTTTGGTTCATATTTAAATACTTTTTGTTTAATCGAGTGGATACCATCATCAGCCCATCCAAATTTGCATCGGAACTTCTAATATCGGAAGGGATAAAAGTTAATCATAAATCAATTTCAAACGGTATACCCAAAGAATATATTCCTGGGGAATATGATAGACCGGAGTGGTTTGGTGACAATTTGGTATTGATAAATATTGGACGGCATGCAGATGAAAAAAGGCAGTCACTTCTAATTGAGGGCGTGAAACGTTCAAAATATAAGGACAAAATTCAGCTTATTCTTGCCGGAAGAGGAGAAAGAACAGAAGAACTCAAAGCAAAAGGAAAAGAACTGCCGAAAGAACCATTTATTGAATATATAAGTTTTGAAGATAAACTTAAGTATTTGAATACTGCTGACTTATATGTTCATGCCTCTATTGTTGAACTTGAGAGTTTATCCTCTTCGGAAGCCATTGGTTGTGGCCTGCCTTGTTTGATCAGTGATTCTAAATATTCTGCGGCTTCTCAGTTTGCTCTTGATAATAGGTTTTTATTTGAGGAAGACAATCCGGATGATTTTGCTAAAAAAATTGATTACTGGTATGAAAATCGCGAAGAGTTAAGAAGCACAACCCTTAAAAAAAAGATTCTTGCTGAAGCTGATTGGTATCGTTTCGATAGGGCTGTAAACGAATATGAGGCCTTTATCGGGGAAATTGTCAACCGTACTAAGCCTAAGAATATAGCCTTAGAACCAGAAAGAGTGAGAATAAAAAGATAAAACTATATATGGTTGCAAACAAGGTTCGCGAACAGCAAGTTCCAATGGAGTCGGTTTACCCAATTACCATTCCTTCAGATTATACATATATAAGATCTGATTTCAAATATCTTTTTTTTTTCTAGTATCGCATACTCGATTTTTTATCTTGTATTAGGGATTGGATTTTTTAAAATTATCGGCAGACATAGGATTTATGGACGTAAAAATCTCAAATCGCTTAAGAAACTGGGGTTCATCAGTGTTGCCAATCACTGTCATATTCTTGATACAGTACTTACAGGGTCAGCTTTGATGCCTCGCTGGCCATGGTATGCTTCAGTGCAAAGAAATTTTGAAGCACCCTATTTCCGTAAAATGTTTCGCATACTCCGAGGTTTCCCCATTCCTGATGGTGTGTTTGGCCTCAGAAAAATACTCAATCCCGTAGTTGATGCTGTTAAACAGGGTAAAATAGTTCATCTTTTTCCGGAAGAAGAACTATGGCATCTTTACAAAAATATTGATTATTTTCAAAGAGGAGCTTTTTACCTTGCTCATCAAGCAAACTGTCCGGTAGTACCAACTGTGCATCTTTTTAAACCCAGAACTTTTTTTGGAAGGAAAATATCTGATAACATTTTAAATATAAAGTCCATCATAGGTGAGCCCATCTATCCTCAAGTGCCTATGGAAGAGGGGAAAAGTGTAAATCTTGATTCAGTGCAGGAGATGTCTGACAGAACCCAAAAATGGATGAGAACTCAAGTGGAAGAGTATTATCAAAATAGTAAGAAATCAAACTAATTTTGCACCACTAACAGTATCATTTGCTGATCAATCAATCATCAGATTACAACCCCTGACATCGCTATTGTCATATCTTCCAAGCATCTCAAACGTATTGTCATTTATTTTTTTACCAAGGTCTTTTGTTGCGATAAAAGAACAAGAATGAATATTGGCAAGGTCAATAATATTGATGCCCCCTGTTTTACCGGCAGGAATTAGGGACAATGGATCATTAAGGTCTCTTATCAGAATTTTCATCCAGAGAGGTGTTTGAAAAATACCGTTTTTGTGTGAGTAAGCTTGCGATAAAAGCTCTGTCATTCCATATTCCGAGCAAACCTTTTTTATTCCAAAAGCTTTTTTTAAAATGGCGTGAAGTTCAGCTCTAACCAGCTCTTTTCTTCTGCCTTTCATACCACCGGTCTCCATAAGCATCAATTCAGGAAAATGAACAGGGTATTTATCAGCAAGATTCAGTAAAGCATAGCTAACACCAATCAGTAATACTTTTTTCGATGTTCTCTTCAAGCCAGATAATACCTGTGCTAATTTCTCATAATCATGTAAATAAAAACCGTTTTTGGGATCATGAGACATCTTAATCAGCTTCTCAACCATATACACTAAAGAAGAGCTGTTTTGTTCAAGGTATGAAGGAAGCAATGCAAGAATAATGTAATCTTCAAGTTTACCAAACTGCTGGTTGAAATTCAGAATGAACGATTGCTCGTACAGATTCAATGATTTAATGTAATGCCTGCTTGTGTTTTGACCCGTAGTTCCGCTGCTTGTAAAAATTGTCTCTTCCTTGAAATCACCAGTAACTATTTTTTGATCTTTAAAGAATTCTATTGGTAGGAATGGAATTTTTAAATAATGGTTGACAGCAGAAGGTTTTATGCCTATGTAATCAACAAAATTTCGGTAAACCTTATTATTTTTGTATTGAAAATAAAATATGTCAATTGCTAATTCGTTAAATGAATCAGATGATGAGATCGAAAATATTTTTTTTTCAAAAGCCTTTAAATCCGGCATATAGTTTGATATATTTTATAATTTTAGGCTTTACAATGCCTTATGTCTACTTTTGTAATTATGTTCCGTATAACAAAAATACTGTTTATTCTATTCCTTACTTTCGGACTTGTTTTTCATTCCTGTCGTAAGTTTGAGGAGTTTCCTGTTGAGCCTGAAATAAAGTATGAGAATTTCTTACTTGAATACAATCTGGAAACCGGGAAAACAGAAAGAGGTGTTTTAATTTTCTCATATACAGATGGCGACGGCGATCTCGGACTGGCAAATGATGAATTATATCCACCCTATAATCAGGGAAGTAAATATTATTATAATCTGATTATCAACTATTATGAAAAACAAAATGGAGTTTTCGTTGAAGTTCCATTATTGTCATGGAACCCTGACTCTGCCTATTATGATACCCTCACATTCAACTCAAGATTTCCCAGGTTACTTCCGGAGATTTTTGATCAACCTATAAAAGGAGAGTTTAATGATACGATGTTTATCTTAAACCCTTTGTCCGATTACGATACCATAAAATTCTCTGCTTATATTATCGATCGTGCTTTACATGAGAGTAATGTAATTGAAACTCCTTCAATCGTAAGAATCAGTAAATAAGTTATCATTCCTGGGCTTCGCTTTATACTCAGATATATTTTTTTAAGATACACTCAACAATATCTTTCCTGAAAGTCATATTTCTTAACTTTGTACAACAAACTTTTTTTTGACCATATAAGGTAATTTGATGTATTTAAAAGATTATTCATCAAGAAAATACATTGTCATCGGATTGCTCATCCTGGTGGCCTTAACTTATATTATTCGGTTATTTTATTTGCAGGTGATTGATAACCGGTATAAACTTTCTGCTAAAAATATTGTTTTACGTAACGAAAAACAATATCCCGCAAGGGGAAATATTTATGACCGAAATGGAAAACTACTTGTATATAATGAAGCATTATATGACCTGATGGTAATTCCAGGGCAGGTGAAAGACCTTGATACAGCATCATTTTGCGAACTGCTAAAGATTGACCGTTCCCGATTTGACATTCAAATGGAGCGAGCAAAACATTATTCGTATTACAAATCGTCAGTTTTTGTTAAACAAATTTCGAAAGAAGAGTTTGGGGTTATTCAGGAAAAACTATATCAATTTTCGGGTTTTTATCCATTAACAAGAACTATGCGTCGATATCCTTTCCCGATAGCTGCTCATTTATTGGGAAATATTGGTGAGGTTAATCATAATGAAATTAATAAAGATTCGTATTATCAAGCGGGTGACTACATCGGTAAGTCAGGGATTGAAAAATATTATGAGAGTGAATTGAGGGGTGTTAAGGGCATGAAAGTATTGGAGGTTGATGTTCATAATAGGGTAAAAGGTAGTTATCAGGATGGTAAGTATGATACTATTTCTATTCCAGGAAAAGACCTCTTAATAAGTATTGATGTTACTTTGCAGCAATATGGTGAACAACTAATGCAAAATAAAAAAGGCAGTGTTGTTGCGATAGATCCGAATACAGGTGAAATATTAGTATTAATAAGCAGTCCGGGCTTTGATCCTAATATGCTGGTTGGCCGTCGGCGTTCAGTAAACTTTGAGCAACTACTTGAAGACACTTTAAAACCTCTTCTAAACAGAGCTGTAATGGGAACTTATCCCCCTGGTTCAACCTTCAAGATGATTAATGCGTTGGTTGCCTTGCAGGAAAAAGCGATTACACCAAATACTATGTTTGCTTGTCAGGGAAAAAAGTCTAGGCCCATCAGGTGTACACATGATCATAAATCTCCCTTGAGTTTAGAACATGCCATTCAAGAGTCATGCAATACATATTTCTGGAATACATTTAAAAGAACCTTAAACTTACCATTGTTTAATGACCCGAAAAAGGGTTATGAAAGGTGGTATGAGGATGTTAAAAGCTTTGGTTTTGGTGAAAAGTTCAATACAGATATACCGTATGAGCTAAGTGGTAATATTCCTACTTCAGCATATTATGATAAAGTTTATAGAGGTAGGTGGAATGCGTTAACAGTAAGATCATTAAGCATTGGGCAGGGTGAAATATTAGTTACTCCAATACAACTTGCAAATATGGTAGCTACTATCGCAAATAGGGGATTTTATTACGCTCCTCATTTTTTAAAAGAGATTGAAAACAGTCAATATGATAGCAGTTTAGTTAAAAAAAGGATCAAGACTTCCGTAGATCAGAAATATTTTGATATTGTAGCAAAAGCAATGCTACAGGTATTTGAAGGAGAGTTTGGTACAGCGCGTTATTATAAAATGGATAGCATTCAGCAATGTGGTAAAACCGGAACAGTACAGAATCCGCACGGAGAAGACCATTCAATGTTTATTGCGTTTGCTCCCTATGAAAACCCGAAAATAGCATTAGCTGTCATCGTCGAAAATTCGGGTTATGGGTCAACATGGGCAGCCCCAATTGCGAGTTTATTAATTGAGAAATATATTACAGGTGAAGTGAAAAGAACTGCACATGCAAAAAGGATGTTGGAAGGTGACTTGATACATAAGAAAAACAAATAAATCTTGAGAAGCAGAGAAAGTATAATAGGAAATGTTGATTGGGTAATCTTAGTACTCTATTTTATCCTGATATTTTTTGGATGGTTAAGCATCTATGCTTCATCAAGTGGGGAAGAAGTAAGCAGTATTTTTGATTTATCTCAGCGTTATGGAAAACAACTACTATGGATAGGCCTGTCTGTAATAATAATTATTGTTGTCCTGTTAATTGATTCAAAGTTCTTCTCAACATTTGCTTTCATATTTTATGCTGCAATGATAATTATTCTGATTGGGGTTTTGTTATTCGGTAAAACAGTTGCCGGATCAAAATCCTGGTTTCAGATAGGCAGTTTTGGTATTCAGCCTGCTGAATTTGCCAAATTCACAACAGCATTAGTTATCGCAAAATTTCTAAGTATGACCAATATTGATATGAGGAACATCAGAACGCCTGTTATATCAATTATTTTAATTGGGCTACCGGCACTATTAATTCTATTTCAAAACGATACTGGTTCTGCCATAGTATATTCGGCTTTTGCCATTGTATTATTTCGCGAGGGATTTTCAGGAATCATTATCATCTTCGGTGTGGTTATGTCAATACTTTTTATCCTAACACTGCTGTTTGGTGAGATTTATATTATTGCATCAATAGCATTCGCGCTGACACTCATACTGATTTTATATAAAAAAACAAGGAAAAAATATAAGTCATTTATTGCAATATTCTTATTGTCTTCAGTTTTTGTTTTTAGTGTAAACTATACATTTCAAAAGGTGCTGGAACCACATCAAAAGAAGCGTATTAACGTTTTGCTTGGGATTGAACAAGACCTGAAAGGGGCTGGATATAACGTGAATCAATCAAAAATAGCGATTGGTTCAGGAGGATTTGCAGGAAAAGGATTTAGGCAAGGGATGCTGACAAAGAATCATTTTGTTCCTGAACAAAGTACAGATTTTATTTTTTGTACTGTTGGAGAAGAATGGGGTTTTGTGGGATCTACTGTGGTGATTTTACTTTTTTTAGCATTACTTATACGTATTATTTTACTTGCTGAACGACAACGATCCCGGTTTAGCAGGATATATGGATATGGAGTTGCTTCCGTGTTATTTTTTCATTTTGCAGTAAATATCGGAATGACAATTGGCCTTGCACCTGTAATTGGAATTCCTCTTCCATTCTTCAGTTATGGTGGGTCATCGTTGTGGGCATTTACTATTTTACTATTCATTTTTGTAAAGCAAGATGCAGACAGGCTGAAGGCGTTATAAACCATGGATATAACAAAAAAGGGAACCAAACTGGCTCCCTTTTTTAATTGCGAATAGCAATAATTATTTCTGAATCTTTACATCGAATGTAATATAGGATTCGTTGTAAGGGTTATGTTCAATAATAGTTTCAGTAACTTTTATTATGCCTTTATAACCCATGTGTGTTTCAAAAGCAATGTAGTCACCTACATAAATACCACGATATTCAATTTCAGTTCCAATGTCACCATCAATATCATTAATAGCATCATAGTCTAAACTATCCCAATCTGTTACATCTACACTTTTAAAATAAGTTTGGTTTTTATCGTCAGTAGTGTAGTCGTAAGGAGGATCAAAACCAGGAAATTCAGCCCACATTTGATGCAGGTTAGCTGAATTTGGCGACTGGAATGCTAACTCATCATTTGTTTTAAAAACAGAATGATGTGTAAAAACCAGGTCGATTAAAGCAGCTGTGTCGGCATTTGCAGACTGGTTAAGCGTAAATGTTTCATTTGTTGTTGACGAATAGAAACTAAGGTTGGTTCCGGCTGTTACAGGGCCATCTGCCTGCGCTTGTAAAATAACACCTTCAAAGGTTGACATTCCTGATTCAACCAGTACATATTTTGTCAAATAAGTGCTGTTATCTTTTGAGCTTCCGAAATAAGTGAATTCGATAAGGGTACCTACCGGAATTGCATCAGTTATTTCAATTTCCAGGTTAAACCCGAAATTCTTTACTTCGGTTGTAAAAACGGTATCAAGAATGATCTGTGATGAAGTACCTACTTCATAGGTAATCTTAGCCGTTTGTAGAGGATCAGCGCAACTCCAGTTCACCTGGTAATTCACAATTTCACCTACATTAACCTTTAAAGTGTCATTGTCAGGTGTAACTGTAATTGTTGGTGCCTGCGTGAGATCATCATCAGTATTACAAGATGATATAACTAATAGGCTTAATGCGATTGCGATAAATAATAAGTTTAATTTTTTCATAAGAAATAATTTGGTAAAGGTTTGTAATTAATAGTTTTAATAATTTCTAATCAGGTGCGCTAAGAAAAAATAGTGCCAAACGGTTTTTAATAGAATAATAACCTGTTATCCTTAATATCTGATGCTTTTTCAATAGCTCTAAAAGGATAATCCTGATCAACTCGCTGTGTAAAAGTATTTTTTAAAGTAGTATTATTTTGGGTATAGTCATCTCTTTCAGGAGCTTCAGTCAGCTTATCCACCTTGATTACAAATACGGCACCACTACCGATAATCGGTTCACTAACTTCAGACGGGTTCATGCCAAAAACACTTCCAATTACTTTATTTTCAGCACCAAATCCCTGGATATTTCGTGAGGAAAAAGTTAAGGAGTTTATGTCGACTTTATCGAGGTTCAGGTTTTCTGATATCTTATCAAATTCTTTTCCGTATGCTCCCATTTTTTCTGCCAGAACATTTCCTTTAACTTCATTTGTAACAAAAGCAGTGAGCCTGCTTTTTATATCTTCTAAACTGGGATAACCTTCTTCAGTTTTTAATTTTAACGCAGCAACTACGAACATCCCTTCAAGATCGAAAACAGGAGACACATCACCTACTTCCGTATTTTCATTATATGCCCAATGTATAATCTGGCGTGGATTCTTTAAGCCTGAAATATAATTGCTCATTTCTTGGATATTGTTGGCAGTACGTTTATTCAATTTTTCTTCGGTAACGGCTTCATTAAAAGCATCAATTGTTTTATTTTCTGAAGCTAATTTGGATGCTTTTGCAAAGGTTTTCTGGTAGGTTTCATTGCTTTCAATAACCTCTCTGTTAACTATGGCTACTTTTACCTTTTTTACATCTTCCTTTTTACCGGTTACTTCAATAATGTGATAACCAAATGGTGTTTCAACTTTAGTGATACCGCCAACTTTTGTATTAATGACCGCTTGGTTGAAAGCATATACCATCTGTCCGTCAGCAAACCATCCTAAATCACCAGCATTTTGTGCAATAGAGCCATCATCTGAAAATTCCATTGCAAGTTGCGTTAGTTTATTCGATGATTTCTTAACGACATTATACAAGCTATCAGCTAACTCTTCTGCCTGGAGTTTGCTTCTGTTAATTTCCGGATTGGCTCTTAACGCACCAGCGTATGCAATTAAAATATGGCTGGCTTTCAATGAATCGGGTCTGTAACTTACGTCAACTAACCGAGCTGTACTGAATATATAATTGTTGAGATAAGGTTCCGTTACTGTTCCAATTTCACTGTTGAACATGTTTGAATCTATTTGAACCGGAAGTTGGCCCTGAGCTTTCCAACTGCTATCGTAAGGAGTGTCAGAAGCAGATTTAACAAATCGCACTATATCTGTTGTAAGCTTAAATTCAGCATAAATCTCATCGATATCTTTTCTTGAGGCTTCCATGTCTTTCATTGAAGGTTTTATTTCGAAAGTCACATACTCTAATTCTCTGGACGCCTTTTGTTCATAACGTTCTTTGTTCTTTTCAAAATATTCCTCATAATCAGCATCAGTCACATCAACCAAACTGTCAGCTAAATCTGCATAATTACTGGCAAGGTATGCAATGCTAGCACTGTTGTTATCATCTGCATATGCCATTTTAGCGAGTGCATTAGGAACATAATAACCGTTGCTAACTAAGGCTTTATATTTTGTGCTCAAATAATCATTTCTAATATATTCTTCAAACTGTATCCACTGCTGCTTAGCTTCTGCGGGCAGGTTATCCAGATTTTTTAAATAATCAATGATAAGAGCTCTATTGTATTGACCTGTGTTGGGATCAGCAAAATATTGCTTAATTAATGGATGTGGATTAGGCCCCTGAACCAGATCAAATAATTCTTCTGTTGTAACTGTCAGCCCTAATGCTTCATATTCTTTCTCCATTAATATTTCGCGAACTATTTGTTTCCAGGTATCGTCTTTTAACCTGTAGATTTCATCAGAAGTTAATCTCTCTTTATTTTGTTGTTGCTTCGTGTTTTGAATGAACTGATCAACTTTTAAATTGAAGTCCATGATAGTTATATCCTCACCTGCAACACTTCCAATATTAACCTCTCGGGAACCCCCGCCTCCTTTGGCAAAATCACCTAATACGAATGCTGCGAGAGCAACACCAATAATAATAATTAGAAATGTTGAATGCTTTCTAATGTTTCCAATAACAGCCATTTATCTTTATTTTTAAAATTTGAGGTGCAAATGTACGAATGTAAATGGAAGTATGAGCAAAAAAGTTGCAATTTATAGTTATTGCCAGATAGTTAAGGATATTTAAAGTTAAAATGATTTACTAATCGAGTATTTTAAGTTTTACTTCTTCAATTCGGTTACCACTTGATTTGAGGATTGTAAACAGGAAAGGGTGAATTTCAATTTTCTCATTAATAAGAGGGATGCTTTCATGATGATGAATTATGAACCCTGCCAGTGTTTCATATTCTTCGGAAGCTTCAATGTTCAGATTGTATTTTTCATTTAAATAGTCAACTTCAAGCCTGGTTGAAAAAACAAACTCTTTTGGAGATAATTGGTTTTCGATGGTTTCTTCTTTATCGTGCTCATCCTGAATTTCACCAAAAATCTCCTCGATTATATCTTCAAGAGTAACCATACCTGAAGTTCCTCCGAATTCATCAAGAACAATTGCGACAGATTTATGCTTTTTAATCATTTCGTTTAAAAGATCGTTGGCATTCATGGTCTCGGGGTAAACATCTATTTTTTTAATAATATTATAGATTTCTTTTGGTTTTGTAAATAAACTATTTGAATGTACAAAACCTATCAGGTTATCAATAGTTTTTTTATAGATCAGTATTTTTGAGTGTCCGGTTTCGGTAAACAGATTTTGTAAAGTGTGAATATCCTCATTAATATCCAATGCTTTTATCTCTGTCCTGGGCACCATACATTCTCTTAATTTAACATGTTTAAATTCGATGGCATTCTGAATCATTTGGAATTCAGGATCAATTTCTTCAGTTGGCTCAACCGTCTGTTTATATTCTTTCACGTATTCTTCAAGATCGATCATGGTAAATTGATAATTACCATGATCTAATTGTAAACGAAAGATTTTTTTCAATATAAATTCAGCAAGCCCAATAAATAGAAGAATAATAGGGTAGAAGATGAAATAAAACAGCCAAATTGGGAAAGCAAAGAATTTTAAAATGGAGTTAGGGTTTATTCTAAAAAGTATTTTCGGAATAAACTCAGCAGTTATTAAAATAATTAATGTAGAAATAAGGGTTTGAATTAGTAAAATGATCAATTCTGAGCGATATTGTAATGGTAACACACTAATTATAACAGGTTCGAGCTGTTTGGCCATTGCAATACCATATACAACAAGGGCAATATTATTGCCTAAAAGCAATGCGCCTATAAAACGGGAAGGATTTGTATAGAAAATGGAAAGGATTCTGGCAGGCAGAATTTTTCGTTTAAGATCAAGTTCCTGTTTTAACCTGTTAGAGCTAACAAAAGCTATTTCCATTCCTGAAAAGAATGCTGAGAGCAATAGCATTATAATGATGAGCCATTCATTGATATTCATAAATGAAAGCTTTGGTTAAAATTACACATAAATAAAATTATACTTTGTGTCAGAATTCTATTATTTGTCATCTTCTGCAACTTCGATTTCACCCTTCATATGATAAATTTCACGAAAACTGAAATCTTCTTTTGCCCATAAACTGTCACCAAAAATTATACTTTCAGGTGATGTGATTTTGACAAATGAGCTGGTATAAATGATTTTCTTTCGTTTATCCCAGATTAGTTTCTCTGAATTTAACTGTTCTTGTGTATCGTAGTTTTTAACTATAACATTGTTTCGTGCCCGCATCATTTGGCGTTTTTCATAATTTATCCCGTATTCGGCACTAATAAAAGAAACTTTAGCTCCACTGGTATCATAAAATGTAATTTCAAAGCCTTCCGGAAATTCTGAATAAGGATCGTCGCCATCATACTTTTCCATTAAAGGGCTTCTCAACAACACCTGTTGATAACCCGAATCACTTCTTTTATATATTACATCATATGCAGCTACTGTTGCAAGTGTGTCTTCTTTTGTGATCTCTCGAATTGTTTCCATTGAGTTCTCACATGAAAAAAGCATCAACACAGAAGAAACTATGATGATGCCTTTAAGAAGTTTCGAAATCATTTTATTACAGATAAAAACTATTTAGCAGGTCTTATTATGGTTTTTTCATTTATCCAGCAGCCAACTTCGTATGGTTCTCCTTCTTTTAAATTGTAAAAGAATAATACTTCAGCCGGAGGAAAATAGGGGCTGTACCTTCTGATAAGAACATTCATTTCATCAGTCATTTCAGGATCAACAGCTTTTGCTTTTTTGTACTTATCGACTGCAGCCCAGTAAGCTACTTTTTTAGTAAGATCATTATCACCACATTTATTGGCACTTATTACGTATAAATCACCAATAAATGAATATGGCTTTCCCCAGTCAGGATTAAGTTTAGCAGCTTCAAGTGCATACTTACGAGCCATTGGAAAATTATCAATAGCGCGATATGTTTGTGCAAGAAATATTAATGCATCATCCACTTTTTCCTGATTATCCATTTTTGTTGCATCTTTCATATAAGGAATAGCATCTAAATATCTTTTCTGATTTAACATCATTTTGCCAATTAAATAAGCTGATTCAGGGGACTGTTCTAAATCATATAAGCTAACGGTTGCATCAAAGTACAGAGGGTCTTCAATACATTTCTTTTTATCAAGCAGTCTAACAATCTTTTTAAGCAAATCAATATTTTCAGGATCTAAATCGTATTTTTGTTTATAGATGCGAACAAGGTCGGTACACTTTGCAAAAGGTTCAAATGTGTTTTCAATGTTACCTTTTATATTTTCATATTGCTGTATTTTTTTATCATCACCTTTTTCAATATATACTTTCAGGTTGGCATCAATATAATCACTTATTTGATCATAAGCATCAACTATGGCAGCAGTATCAGTATCTCCTTTGATCGCCATCTTTGTTAAAGTTCGGAAATAATATACAAATACAGGCCCTGACGCATTTTGACCATCTAATTCGATTGATTTTTTAAGTATTTCATGTACCTGCAAATATTCTTCAGGTTTTAGTTCGTACAGAGCAACACCTTTTCTTCCAAGTATTTTACCTACCTGAGGTTTTTTTGTTTTATAATGAACCGGGAAATATTTAATACGTTGATCATAAACCATCATCAATGTATCAATCAGTTTATTTTTCAATTCAGGATCTTTGGCCTTTTTAATTCTGTATTTAACCATTTTAGACCCATCAACATAAATATTTTCGGTGGCTCGCGGACAATTTGCATAAACCCAGCTCCACCATCTGCTTGCATCAGTAATAGCATCATTTTTGTACTTGCTTTGCTTCCATTGTTTATAAAATTCTCTGTAGAGTGAAAGATTTGCAACACAGGTAGCACTATCCTTGCCATATTTTGGAATGTCATTTTGCGGATAATAATTCTCCAAAGGTTCTGCTGCAAATGATAACAGGCTGAATCCAAATCCAAGTAAAACAATTAATACTTTTAATTTCATCGTTTATTTAGTTTAAAATTATATTATTGATATTTACGTTTATGGAACCAGTGCTCATGTATTGAAAAACCTAGTGAAATGTTCACAAAGTTTTCCTGTATTAAATTATTTGCAGTTGTTCCACGTCTTCCTATCTCAACTCCAAGATCTATAGCTGTTTTCGTTTTTTTCATCGGAAATGTAAATCCAAAACTTATGCCAAATTCATTAATAGGTGTGTCAAAGATCGACAAATATGAGTCATAATACCTAAAACCAAGCCGATATGTCATTCTTTTTGCTAAAGAAGATATGCTAGAGTGTTCAGGAGTAAACTGTCCTCCGACTGCAATTCTCCATGAATTGTCAAGAGAATCAGTTGCTCCATAGGATGTATATTTTTCCCAATTTTGCCATTCAAAATCAGCTCCAATTAACCACCTGCCGGTTTCTTGTAATGTAAATCCACCACCAAACCGTTGAGGAATAATAACTGTACCCTTTTCTTCGGGTGAATATGCAATGGTATCCTGAAGAGATTCAACAATTTCTCCGTAACCACCGAGAAGTGTGTAAGATAAGTATTCACGTTTAGCTTTTACATTCCAATTATTAGAATATATAAGCCCTAAAGTAAGTAGTTTGTTAGTTTTAATTTTAATATCATATTGTGCACCATAATCAAAAATAAAATCTCCTCCTCGTGTATAAGCTATTGTTTTAGTGCCGAAAATATTTACTGAATCAGGAAAATATATTAAACTGCTTCTGCTACCCTGGCCAAAAAGATATATTGCATCGAATCCTAATCTCAAATTTTCACCAATTTTGAATGCGTTACCCCAATAAAATTGATTTAAACCGCCATCTCCTTCAATTGAATTAATGACGTTACTAAAGCCTTCAACAGGGATATAAATTTTAACATCATAGCCAATCTGACTGTATGGCAGCATACCTAAACTTGATTTCCACCATTTAGTTATTGGAAATCCAAACACAATATAGTTTAAAGCAAAATAACTGGAGCTTTCTGATTGTAAAACTGTTTTTGAATTAGTAACGTTGCTGGTAACTCCAATTTCAAAAATGAAAGATGTTGAATCATAAACTGCATAAGAAGCAGGGTTCCCCGGATTTATCATTGTCGGATCGGCAATTCCAATTGAAATCCCACCCATTCCCATCAAGGCCGTATTAACGTTTTCACCATGTAATTGTCCCAGCCCAAACCGTGAATAGGGTGAATTTATTTTCTGAGCCTGAGTGGTCAGGCTTAAAAATATTACTATAAAAAGAATAAAATGTTTAATAGCTTTCATTAAAATCAAGGATTCTGTTCAATCCCCTTAGAACAATATTTGGGATTGCAAAGATGTTATTTTTTAAGGTTTTATCAAAATATTTATAATCACCTCCACTTAATACAATTTTTAAACCTGGAAATAGCATTTTATAAGCGTCAATTATTCCATCCACTTCGTGTAAAACGCCATTTTGAACGCCCGATAGGATTGACTTTTTCGTATCGGTTCCAATGAGTTTGACACTTTTTTCAGGATCTGAATTGATTAACGGAAGTTTACCGGTAAAAGTATTTAATGCTGAAAACCTCATTTTTAAACCCGGGCTTATTCCACCACCTATGTATTCTTTCGCGGATGTAATAAAATCATATGTAATACATGAACCGGCATCTATAACAAGTACATTTTCGTTAGGGAAGATGCCAGAGGCTCCGGCAACAGCAGCAATACGATCATAACCTAAAGAAGAAGGTGTTTCATATTTATTTATAAATGGCAGAGGTGTTGTTTCGTTAAGCACTATGAGATTCAGATTAGATGCAAGATAGTTGATGATTTGTATATCAATATCAGCAACATGAGCAATTATGGAAGACTGTATATCTTGAAGATTCTCTAATAAATTGTGAAAATAATCAACGGATATTTTTTTTGTAGTATTAAGTTCAACGATATCGGTTCCATCAAATACGGCTACTTTTGAAAGCGTGTTTCCGATGTCGATTACTAACTTCATAATATATTCATATATAGGAACCCCAAAATTAGTCGATGAATTACAATAAGAGTGAAGATTTTAAGATTTTTTTTGATAAAGTAAAAAAATAGTTATTTTTGCCGTCCTGAAATTAAGGTGCCATAGCTCAGTAGGTAGAGCAACGGACTGAAAATCCGTGTGTCCCTGGTTCGATTCCAGGTGGTACCACTCCTAATTATTATAAACCCCTGTATATTAGATAACTACAAGGGTTAAATTTTTCTGGCTGACGGCTCAGTTGACGAATATGATAAGGATTTTAATTTATAGCTAATCTGAACTTATTTCAAATTAACAGCAATTCTTTTTAGAAGATCATTCAGCATTGATATTTCTGCTTCTAAAGTCATTTTACCAATTTCTTTATCACTAAGTATTGCTTGGATGATATCGTTACGATTATATGGCATTCCGCTTATTGTTTGCATTGTAAAATCAGGACCTTGCTTTAATCTTTCAATAACCAATAATTTCTTGTCAAAAATTGAAAGTTCATCTAAAAAGACAATATTCTCTTTGCCTGATATTATATCATTATAGTAAATGAATTTTTGGTTTTTGGGATTATAACAAAGTGGTTTTTTTATATTTTCTTTGTCAAATTCTGGTAGTGACATATATTTAGGTTTTATAATTTGAGTAAAAATATTTTAAAGGGATCACCTTAATATTCAAGGTGATCCCTAATGATAAGGTGTAAAATTAATTAAAAAATCTAATCGATAAGTTCTCCCATTTCTGCTAACATTTCTTCATGAAGCCGAATCTTGAATGGAAAGCAAAGCTTTACATAACGATAAGGACGTATTTTAGTTGCAGGATCACCATGCAAACGCAGATGGTCCCGGTCATATGATAGCCAACTGGCCGCAGCAGTGCCAGGAACTAATGCAATATTAGCGTTGAAGGTAGCTATTGTGGCATTATAGGCCTGCTGTGCTGTATAACCATACGCCATCCAGATGTCAAATGTACTATCGCTCTTTTTGAACAAGTCAATCTCACTTATAGGAGTAGTAGAATCATCCCACACAAAAGTGAAGTTTTCATCATAGCCTGCATAGCACTTAGCACCTTTTGCAATAGTGTCTGGCCCCAATGTAGCAGCTGTTTTGCAACTCAAAAAGTGAATTGCTTTATCTTTCACTTCTTTAGCATCATAGGCACCAACTTTAAGAATATGTCCTCCGGCATGTCCCGTATAAACATCATAACCGCCATGCCCAATTCCACTAATATAGGTTGTTAACGATTTTTTAGCAGTAATTACGAAATTAGTTCGAGTATCACTGGTTCCGGTATTGGCTACCACATTAAAACCTCTAGAAGCAAATATAGGGTGTACATGAGCAATTCTGTATGCGGCAAAAGAGTTTGTAACAGAATCGGTAGTGTTTTCAGCGAATAGGGCAGTTGTTTTCAACTTTATCCAAAAGCATCTTCTTATATGCCTCCAATCAGGCACTACACGGATTGGTTTCCTTGGAATTTTTGGTATTCTTGGGATAGATGTTTCTTTAACTAATCCCATCAATTCATTGCAATATTGCATTTCAACCTGAACTGCCAATTTTCCAAAATCAGTCTGGTCTTTGATATTTTTCATTACTTCGGCTTTAGACATTGTGCCACTATCGAAGATTCCCAACTTAAAATCGGATTCTAACTTATATCGCTCAAGGGTGAGCTTAACCTGAAGGTCATTGGAAAGGGTATGAAGCGATCCAAAACTAAGACTTCTGTCTTTAATCACGTCTTTTAGCGCTAAAAATTTTCCAGAGGCAGCTATAAAAATAGGTTTCTTAGCTGCATAGTCTTTAAAGTTTAATTTGTTGATTTTCATAATTTATTGAATTAAAAATTTTTCCTACTCTCTTTTGGCTTTTCGGCAACGCCTTTTTTTCATAGTTAGGTGGTCAGCCTTTAATTGACCTTTTATGATTTATAATAATTGGGATAACATTTCACAAATGATTGTGGCTTGATAAACTGATTGTTAGATGATTTACTGATTTGAAACTGAGAAAACGCAATAACGATGAGTAGAGTCAGGTTTTTCATAAATGATTTAGACGAGTAAGTCTATTGCTTGTATACTGTAAATATACGAAATTAAAAGGCAGATGTCAACTCCTTGAAATATGGAAGTTACACACGCCAGCCAGATGTATTTCAGGTATATTCTTGCTTTTTCATGATTATTGTATTATATTTGTATCTAACAGAACTTTACCAGATAGAAGAAAAAAGATACTGATTATCCAAGAACATCACGATCGAAAGTATCATAACTAAGGGCATAAACTAAAACTATATATACAGGCCATTCTTGTTTGTCATTAATATTTCCTCGACAGTTTAATAGTAAGCCAGGATAAACTCCGGGTATTGATTTAAGGTGTGTATTTACATACCTACCCGGTGGATTTATACTAAATAATTACTAACTAAAACAAAGGAAAGATGAAAGACAAAGCAAAACTACGTCCGCTCAAAATTGTAGTGGACATGAAAGAACTAACTAAAGATGAGGGGTGGCCGAACATTGCGGCCTATGTTTTTAGCAGTTCCGGAAGATTTATTAAGAAGCAGGTGCTTAAGCCTGACCTGAAAAGCCCGTCGATTGCTGTCGGGGAGATCAAGATCAAATCCAAACTTGACAACCTGATTGTCAAGATCGGTCCTGACATGGAAAATTTGGCTATGCTGGACAAGTACCAACCTTTTACTGAAAGGGTATCATTAATTGAAAAAGCTGAGTTGGTGGTAGATGTAAGCAAGATCTACTGGATCTGCTGGCTGAAATACGCCTACCACGTAAAAGGAACTGTGACAAAGATCGGTAATGTTCCGATTTGCGCAGGCGAAGTAGATATTTATGATGTGGATATCCGCTATTGTATTTTAAAACTGCCTGATCTTGTGATCGAACGGATTCGTGAAGGGTTTATCGATATCATCGTTGATCCACCACCATTCGACCCACAGATTATTGATTTTGAAAGGCCACAGATCTGGTGGGGTGATGATGATGATGATGACTGGTGTGGTACCGGTCCCAAAGGTCCCTTTCCTCATAAAATCGACATCCTAAAGAAACTTGATGCATTGGAACCTAAATGGAATTTTGCCCGCGACAGGTATCAAAACCTTGACAATGCGGTAACAAGGGTGAATGAAACCATGAACACCATGGCGTTAAGCGAGAAACGTACTTTTCTGGATACAGAATTGGTTGAGGGTGTCAAGCTATCGCAGATACTTTATACCAATACAACACAATTCAGAACTCTTCTCCTAGATCATTTTGTGATTATCCGCTACTGGTTATGCTGGTGGCCGTGGATCTACTGGTTATGGTGGCCATATTGTGGTTACAGCCTTGAACACCTGGGTACCACCATTCTGAAGCCTGATGGCAGCTTTGATAAGACTGTATGGCTCTCGGTTTGTCGTAAGGACACTCCGGACTTGTGGTTCAGAGTAAGACAGAATATCAATGGATTAGATCGGGTGATCTATGCCCGTTACCCTGTACCATGCAATACCTACTGGAACCATCCGAGTAATGTGCCGGTACACTTGCTGATAACTGATCCTAACGCTATTGCCTGTCACCAGGAGCATCCCGGAATTGATACTCCTTATGTGCTGCCAATGGGTATTTATGAAGATGAATGGTACAAGGTTGAGCAGGCTCATATTAAAGCCCATTGTAATCCGGCAGTAGCCTTACCTTCCGATTGCGGACTATATGATCAAACTGACCCTTATGGTACAAGGCTTGACCTCCGCATGGAGTTCCACGATGACATCTACAATAACAACATCCGTTATTACAGGTGGTCGTATAGAAAGCATGGCAATGTCAGCTGGGCCAGTATTGCTACGCCTATCACCCATCGTCATGTTAAAATGGTAAGTCCCGGGAAGTATACTATCGATGCAGTAAACCTGGGCCCGAAAACAAAAGGTGGCAATAACGACCTTTTTGAAGTGCCTGATCCAAACCTTAGTTGGTTGTCCAATAGGAATGACCTGGCCTTTGCAATATGGCATACAGCTACCTGGAATGGCAGCATGTATATACCAGAGGTCAGCGATGGAAAATATGACCTCCGGCTGGAAATGTTTAATCAGAGTGGTAATAAGGTTAAACCTACCACCGCCGGTTTTAAGTTCATACTGCCAACTGCAGTTATCGGCGACCTCGATGATACACTATTTGTGGAAACTGACGGAAGCCTGATCATGCATTTGCATGTGAATAACAAGGACACGGTTGCAGATATTAAGGCTGTAAAGCTCAATGGTGCAGCTATGGCAAATTGCCAGTTCCTTGAGTATTGTAATAAAACCACAGACGATGTAACCATTAAGTACGATGCATATCATCCGACTGCAGTTTATGATTTCCTTGATCATTATAACTTACATATCAGAAGAGGAATATACGGAACAGTGGTTCAGTCACTTGTTAATCAACCGGCTTCGGTAGTGAATGAACAAAAGACTTATAAGGTGGTGGATCTTTTGGGAACATATAAGCAGTGTGCTTTCACGGTATCAGTCCACACTTATCCGCGCACACGTGATGGCCACAGTCGAATCAGGGCCTATGAAGCCTATGATTCATCAGCATTTGCTCTTACGGAAAAAGCAGTATGTCCATAAAGGACAGATGTTACTTTTATGACTGATTTTAATATCGGCTGTAGATTAACTTCAGCCGATATTTTTATGATAAGGTAATTGAGAATGTAATAATTAATTTGAAACTTACATATTATCTAACTAAAGAATAAGGTATTCTGTATTACACAATTCTATTCTTATTCAGAGTAATAATTATCAGCCGTTTACAAATTATTTTAAGATTTGGTTGACGGCTCAGGTGACGGATTTAATAAGGATTTAGATTTTAATCGTCTTTCTTGCCTGCTTTATCGTCTTTCTTTTTTTCCTTGTCGTCTTTCTTTTGAGTTTTTTTTGCTTTGTCCTCCTCGGTTTCTTCTCCCTTGAAAAATTCTTTGGTTTCCTTAGCGCCTATTTTGGTTCCCTTCTTCGTCGCTTCCCATCCAGTGTCTATTCCCTGGCCGGCTTTACTTTTGTCTTCGTGAGCCTTTTTTTCTTTCTTTTCTTTCTTGTTTTTTGATTTATCATCCTGACTATAGGCAGAACTACCTA
>Ga0164313_10000115_pt1 | contig 51371 bp, 21 predicted proteins | sample GuaBasSedimGuay4_FD_113735 | JGI IMG/M metagenome (GOLD analysis project Ga0164313, IMG submission 113735) | Subseafloor sediment microbial communities from Guaymas Basin, Gulf of California, Mexico - Guay4, Core 4569-4, 0-3 cm | ecosystem: Environmental > Aquatic > Marine > Hydrothermal vents...
AACCAGCGGTTGTGCCGCTGCGGCCAGGCGCGCATTCCCCTGCCTGGATCGTTGGAACTGTTGCCGGGCGGCCTTGAACTCCTCAGCGGTCAGCTTGCTGTCGTCGGTGGTGCGATCCGACTCCCCTTTCGAAAACCCCAGCATCCACTCGACCAACTCAACCGAACTAAACACCGCTGTGCCCGCGCTATGATCCATCCCTTCAAACTCCGTATGTTTCACGTTCACATTCCCCGCCGCCCTCAATCGCTCCACCATTTTTCTCACTCCAGTTGTATTCTTCCCATCATCGCCTCCCGCCATCGCCCAAATCGGCAACTTCACAAGTTTCTTCACATCCCCCGTATCCGCAGGATTAAAACCACAAGGCGCCGCCGCCGCAAATCGATCCGCCGATTCATTGATCCAAACCCAAGTACCCTTACCCCCCATACTGTAGCCCATCACATACACACGATCCTTATCAATCTCAGGAAAATTTTCCAACACATAATCAAGCATCGTGTCAAGCGTCCCCGCATCCCAAAGTCCCGCCGTGTTCGGCTCAAGCAAAATCATCCTCTTCCCCGCAAGCTCCGCCAAATCATACCCCCGCAGCTTCTTAACCCCCCGCTTCTTCTCGAACTTCCCTCCTGGAGCCGAAATCGCAAGCTGCTCTTGCAAACTCAGGTCCCACCAACGCTGTCCTCCACCATGCAACGAGATCAACAACGGCAGCTTCCCCGCAATCTTCTCCACAGGCCGCGCCACAAAAGCAACTTTCTTCATTTTTCCAAGTTTCTCATGCAACTCACTAGGCCACTCTAAAAGCTCCAGCTCAACATTCTTAAACCGCGCATTGATCTCCTCCAGCTCCTTGTTCAGTGCCGCGTCCCCCACTTGCCTCGACCGCTTCTGGGATAGGGAAAGTTCAACTCGGGTGTAGGGGCTTGAAAGATACTGCCGGTAGCCGTTGGACATGTGCCCGTGATTGGTGAAGAAATCGACGCGTGAAGCCCCTTCCTGTAACGGGATGGTGGCAGTCCAGGAGCCGGTCTTGGGATCCCGTTCCATATCCGCCCATTGGTCTTCGGGGATTTGCACATGCAAGAAGGGAGCTGAGCCCGCGGGCGCTCGGTCATACATCCACCAGATGCGTCCGCTCTCCGCCTGAGGTCCTTCATTAAAACTCACGCTAACACTTAGCTCGTCCCCAATCACCTCATAGCTCGACGTCGGAGGTTTCAGCAAGGACTCGCCGCCAAAAAAGTGATTCCAGAGGAAGGCCTCTTTATTCTGTTCGTCCTTTGCCGAAGCGACATGCGGCGTTTGGTAGTGCCCGCCATTGGGTTCGTAATAGACAGGCAATTGGGGATGGTTTTGCGCTCCCCAAAGAACGTCATAAGCAACATAGTCATGTGTTCCCGGCTGGAAAAGAATATCGCCGCCGCGCTCCATCAGTCGATCCCAATTCTCCGTAACGCACACGCTGGGCCAAAAACAATCCGCAAAGTTTTGCATTTCGTCCACGGATCTTCCCGCTTTCATATCCTTGCTGCTCTTAGATCCCACCATAACGCGTTGATAAATTTTGGCGCGTTTTTGATCCAGATCGATATCGCCGGCCTTGACAGCCTCAAAGAATGCATTGTTTGCCGCGTCCGCTTTGGCCATTTCTTCCCTGTCGGCTCTTCGAGTCGGCGAATAGTAAGCAAACGCAATGTTGGAGCATGTCGCGGTAAAACGCTCGTCATTTATCAAGGCAACTGCGGGCGATATGCCGTTCTTAGAGCTACCCAAGCCGGCCACTTTGCCTTTTTCGAAATGATCGGTCTCCGCATACGCCGCGGTTGTTGCCCGCATTAAGGTCATCGACCAAATCCATACCGTCGTGTGTCGCGGATTTAGGCCTTCCATAAACACGCGCTGCATTTTTTGCTCCAAGCCCTGTTTGCCTGGAATCTGCCTAAACGCCTTGACGTGCGTCTTAACGATGCCAACACCACCTGCCAGCAGTTTTGCCTGAAAGTCGTCTGGTTTCGAATCTTTCATCAGCGTTTCATATGGATTTGCTCCTGTAATACTAAAGCCCTTTGCCTTGCCTTCGAGCGGAACAATCATACGCACAGGAATCCGATAATCTTGTCCAGGACACCATTCAGCGACATTGATCTCGATCAGCTTCTGTCGCGTCGCGCCTGTCACCTCGTCCACATGCCAATCCTGCAGCGTTTTTATATCCAATGTGCTTTCGTCGAGTATCTCATCGATATTGAATAATGGGGCTACTGTGGTCTTTTTTTTCTCAGATTGAGTTCTGTTTTGTGCAACTATCGTTGAAACACAAAGTAGAAAAAGTATAATTGAACTGATTTTTTTCATAATTGTTTATTTAGGACCAGTCATAATTCTATTTAAGAATATTCTTTAGCCATTGTTCTGCAAGCATGGGCCAGGTTTTCCCGGCGATGTTACCTGCTCGCAAGCCATACCCGTGTCCTCCAAAAGGCAGCAAATGAGATTCTACCGGGATGCCGGCATCCCTTAGTGCTCCAGCCATTACAAGGGTTCCATTTCCATGTTTATCATCGGCTGTGGCAAACAAAAACATCGGTGGAGTGTTCTCATCGACCTTTAATACCGGGGTTAAACTCCTGCCTTCCCCTCTATCAAGACCGGCCCCATAGATCAGCATGGAAAAGTCCGGCCGGCAGGAGAGTGTATCAGCATTGTCAATCATAGGATAGGTTTCCACCCTATACAATGTGCTGGCGCCGGCACAGAGACTTCCTCCGGCTGAAAAACCGATGACGCCCAGTTTGTCCTCATCCAGTTTCCAATCCTCTGCTCTGCTCCTTATGATTCGGATTGCTCTCTGGATATCCATCAGGGCTCCTTCCTGTTTATTCGGCACCCTGTATTGCAATACAAAAGCTGTGATTCCAAGAGTATTGAACCATTGTCCCACCTCTATGCCTTCTTTATCCCAGGCAAGAATTCTTCCTCCACCACCGGGACAAACAATCACCCCGGCTCCATTGCTAAGAGATGCCTCTGGTTCTAATACGATAAAGGCGGGATCTGTTACATCTGTTAATCGAATTACATTGCCAGATGTATTCTCATCCTGCCTTGGAGGATGTTTCGCATCGGATTCACCAGGAACAGAATCGGGCCATAAAAAAATGGTTTCATTGGTCTGGGCATTCATGAGCAGGGGCACAATTAATAATGCTAATAATGTCAGAATTGATTTCATTTTGTTTTACTTATTGGTGGAATATAACTTATCAATTCGCTCGTCCGGTCAAAACTAGTGCCTGGTGTCCAGTGCTCCGGAATCTATTTTTTTATCTTCCGGTTTCTTATACTGGTTCTCCACGTTCCCCTTCACGGTTACTGTGATTACACTGGCAATTTTATCAGGGGCTTCGGTGGGAAGCTCAATCATCAGATTACCGTCCTTCTTATGGGCTTTCAGTTCCGTGTTATCAGCCATGAGGCTTACCTTCATCACGTCGTTGGCTATCCCGGGAACCTCCAGTCTGCCCTCCGCAGGCCAGTCAAAAACGAATAAATAGAGCGTGGTCTCTTTTTCATTTTCTTTTTTGGAGCAACGCCCCCAGGTGAAGGGTTCATACGGCCCGGCCTTTGTACCATGAACGGCCTCGCTGTTAACGGTCATCCATTCGCTGATCTCCTTTAAGCGAACGATGCTTTCCTCGGGAAAGGATCCGTCCGGCTTGGGACCGACATTCAGCAGGTAGTTTCCACCTTTTGAAACAATGTCCACCAGGTTTCGGATTAAGGTTTCGGAAGACTTCCACTCAGCATCCATTTTCCGCAATCCATATCCCCAGGTTTTATTCATGGTCATGCAGACCTCCCAATTCACCCCTTCCAAACCGTGGACATCAGGAATGTGCTGCTCCGGAGTCTTTGTATCGCCGGGAAAATTCGGGCGTTTCAACCTGTCGTTCGTGATAATATGGGGCTGCAGTTTAAGTTGCTCCTGTAATTTCAGAGCCGCGGCATCGGTCATGCCGCGCGGGGTATCCCACCACAGAACGGAAATTTCACCATAATTGCTTAATAATTCCCGCACCTGAGGAACAGCAACCCGGTCGATATAGTCGTCAAAAGTCGCGGTTTCCTGAGCCGGATCCCAGTGTCCATTATGTTTTTTGGTGTAGGCATCGACTTTTGCGGCTTCAGGGTTGGGCCAGCCTTCCTTCGATAACCTACCTGCGGCCGATCCGCCGGGATTACACCAGTCCTGGTTTTGAGAATAGTAGAATCCCAATTTGATCCCATGCTTTTTACAAGCCTCAGCCAGCGGCTTTAAGAGATCCTTGCCATACGGTGTGGCATCGACCACGTTCCAGTCACTGGCCTCACTGTCGAAAAGAGCAAATCCGTCATGGTGCTTCGCAGTAATGATCAAATATTTCATCCCCGCATCCCTGGCCATTTTCACCCAGGCCTCCGGATCATAGTTTTCCGGATTAAAGCTTGTGGCATTTTCCTTGTATTCGGTCACCGGAATTTTACACCGGTTCATAATCCATTCCGCACCACCTTTGGCCTGATCATGTCCCTTGTAAATTCCGGCATACTGGGAATATACCCCCCAATGGATAAACATACCGAAACGGGCTTCGTGCCACCAGGCAAGCCGCTCTTCATCGCTTAAGGGGTTCACTTGCTGTTGAAGCAGCTCTCCACATAGTTGTTCAAACCGTTGGCGATTGACTCCGGCTTCCTTTTCACAGGCGCTGACAATCCATGTTGAGAGGACCTTTGCGGGCTTTGAAACCAGCAGGATTTCGCCATCGGTTTTCACCGTTTGAGCAAAGTCGCCTGGGTTGTAAAGTACGGCGGCGCCGATGGCCTGCGGGGATGCCGCCACATCTTCCGGGTGAAGTCCCCAGGTGCCAATATATTGATCGCCTTGGAATGTTTCCGTGGTCTTCCAATAATTAATACCTGTAACAAATTCGACCGGATCGTCGCAATGCGCGAACGCCTCCACCTTCATCTCCCGAATACCGGCAAAGGCAGAAACACGGATCAGGATATCCACCGTTCCACCCTTATACGGAATGCCCTCAGAAAACATCTCAATCTGAGAAAAACCGGCCTCTTTGCGCACCCGGGCTGTGCGCATGGAAACCGGATTAAGTCGGACAACCTTGCCATTGTCCCACAGGCGTACGCCCCCGAGCCCAATGGTCTGCCCAACCTTATACTGATCGGAACCCCAGCCCGCCTGCTGCTGTTCTTCGGTTGGATACCATGAAGCAACCGCCAGCTCCAGACCAACGCGTTGCTTGTTATAAACATCCAGTGCACACCTTTTGTCGAAATAGATTCGAACCCCCATCCACTCGTTTTCGATAGCAGGGCCGTGATGCGCTAGCTTCTTGAACAAGTTGCCGCTTTCGGAGCGAATTTCAGATACCTGCGTTGAGCTGTCCTTCCACTTCAGGCTGACATCCGTCCGGTTTTTATCTGGAGCGAATCCCGTGAGAAAAAGGAGCATCACTGCAATTATTATGTTTTTCATTTGTTTATAATTAATTTCATTCTAATTACGATTAGCATTTTTCTTCTCCGCCTTTTTCAAATACTTGCTCATATTTACAAATTCATAGAACTCTTTTATCTTCAAGTATTCCGTTCCGGCCAGTAGTACAGTTGCCAGTCCATGGCTGTCATTGACCAGAGCCGGACGATTGTAGTAGAAGCTCAAAGAAGGATCAGTTGACGAACCCATGCAGATGTCTTTAACATCGTACTCATCAGATATTTTGGTCATCAAACCTTCCCATCCATATTTTGCAACGCTGGTGTAATCCTTATCAATCCAGCCATTATTGACCGCTTTTGATATGCCGTAGATAAACATGGCTGTACAGGTGGTTTCGGTGTAGGAATCCGTCTTGTCCAACAGCTGCCTCCAGCATCCAGATCCGCTTTGATGTCGTGCGAGGCCCTGGATATGCTTTTCCAGATTTGCGATAAGCTGATCTCTATGAGGATGGTCTTCGGGCAGCAGCGTCAGCAATTCCACCGTAGCCACAATAACCCAGCCATTGGCCCGTCCCCAATGCGCCACACCGCATGTTTCCAATTCGGTAAAATAACAATGAAAATAGAGCCCTTTTTCTTCATCAAACAGAATGTCGAAATAACGTAAGAGTTGGAAAACCGCATCATCCATCATTTCCGTGTCATCGGTCAGTGCAGCGTACCTTGCCATAAAAGGCACAGACATATATAGGTCATCCGACCAAACAGTGTATTCACGGGGAATGGGTCGTGCGAGCGTCCCATCCTCCAGGCGGCACTCCTCTTCTCTGACAAATTTTGCAAATCGCTCAATGTACTTACGGTAGATCTCTTCCCCATCTTCCTTGTACACCTCAATCAGTGCGGCTCCCTGAGCGCCGCAATCATCCAGTTTTTTCAGCCGGAAGATCTGCCAGAAGCTGGCTTTCGCTGTATTTCCACGCAGCTTTGCGAATTCAGGGGATGGTTTGCCATCCACTTCACCTGATTTGATGGCCTTAACCTGTTTTTCAAAGTAGCCCAGATTTCCGCTGTTCAGGATAAAGTCATATTTGCCGTGCACATGCTCCTTATACTTTTGATCGCTGGTTAATTCACTCAACTTAATTAAAGCCAGGTTGAGTACTCCATTTTGATATTTCCACTCATTGTATTCGCTGGTTACCTTCAGATCGGGAGACAGGGGCAAGCCCTTTACACTTTCATACCGCTCTCCTGTATTCTGATCTGTAAAGGAAAACTCAGAATTCGCCAATATTTTGTCGGCTATTCCACGTAATACATCAACATCTTTGCTACGGGTGTTTTGCCCGAAAGTATTTGTCATAATAAAAGTGACAAACAAAAGGCTTAAAATTTTCTTAATATTTCTCATCTTTTTATATATTTCTTACATTTCTTTTATAAAGTGGATTATAAGATTTCTCAGGGATATGTCCCTTATCGTCATCATAATACATAAATACCACATGTAAATAATCATTATTATCTGCCCAGATAATGGGTCCAGAATGATGATCCCTGCTTGGTTTATCGATGTTGGGCCTGAAAAGATGAGCTGGATTCATAATGCAATGATAAGCCATAAACGCCCCCACTTCCACAGAACCAGAAACAGATCACAATACATATCGTTCAATGGATATAAGAATCCGTACAAACAGGTCCTCCCCTTACTTGCAAAACACACTGGGAGAGATGCCCTTTTGAGAAGCCAATATCTCAATCATTGTGGTGAAGATTCTGACGATTTGGAAATTCACATGGCTTGCTTTTGTCTAATACCCAAATTCTGAACCTAACTAAATACTGCTCATTTTTTATCATTTCGAGCAGTATTTCGTGTAGTATTGAGCAGAATATTAAATAAGCAAACTACTTATCGTTAGTTTTAATTCTGGATCGAGATTGAAAAATTCTCTCAAAGCCAATCTGATGTCGAAATTTATATATTTGCTGCAGGTTATCCTCAGAAAGGATTATCAAAAGGAGTTGGGAAATGAAAACAAACATCAGCCTGCTTATATTTTTACTTTTCGCCTGTACACAGCTTCAGGGACAGTACCGATTTATCTCCATGGGGACCGGCGAAGGACTTCCACACGACAAGATCATCTCCATCCGGCAGGATGCATCCGGTTTTATATGGATTGGTACGAGGGACGGAATCGCAAGGTATGATGGCAGGGACCTGAAGGTAATCCGCCCGGAGCAGGCACAGGAAACATCGAGGGTCGATAATCACATCGTATCCATATTCCCCTCCAGAAACGGAGATACATGGTTCTCCACTTTCCAACCCGGGATATACAGGTATAGCCTGGCTGAAGATAAGATTGAATACTTCCCCATGAATGCTGGAGGGAAGGTCAGGGCCCGGGACCGGATCATTTCCATGGATGAAGATTCCAGTGGGAAGCTGTGGATGGGAACCATTGGCGAAATGCTGAAGTTTGATCCCCGGGATGGCAGGTTTCAGCGGATAAAAGGACACATGCATGTCAATGCACTCCTGGTCAATGAAGACTCCACACTCTGGATTTACGAACCCGGAAAAGGTGTCCTGCTTTTGAATTTCCAGGGAGAGATCCTGAAGCAGTACGCCATGCCGGATCTTTCAGGACAGTTCTTTTATCGAAACGGCACCATCATCAGGGATGAGCTGAACATCCTGTGGGCCGGCGCTGAAAAATCACTCTTCAGAATTGATCCCGCTAGCGATTCTGCCGAGAAGATTGCAGACTTCAAATCCCCTGTCATGAACCTGGTAACACGGAAGAGTGGGGAAATCTGGATCGCAAGCGCTCAACACGGACTCCATATTTACAACAGGTATACGGAAGAGCTAAAGAACGTGGAAGCCCGGCTTAATGATTCCGACTGGCTCAGCGAAACCCCATTGCAGGACATATACATGGACCGGTCCGATGTAGTCTACCTGGCTTCCGCCAGGGGGGTGCATATCATGGACTGGAGCAGGCAATTCTTTCATTTTTTTCCTACGGAATCCAGGATCGATGAATTCCAGGTGGTGAATTTCGGGGGCAGGCTGCTTGAACCTTTCGGAAACACCATCTACAGGGTAAAAACTCTTGACAGGGGCAGTGAAATCATCCAGACCCACTATAAAGATCCTGGGTATAAGAATAAGGTCAAGGAAAAACAGGTGGCATCCTTTGATCCTAAGGACCTGTCAGCCATTGTCCGGGTAAAAGATGGCTATTATGCTGGAACCCTGAAGCACGGCCTGTGGTTCAGCAAATCCGGCAGCGACAGCAATGAAAACATTCCGATTCCGAAAGCACTTTTCGATCCGGAAAAGCATCAGATTAACGACATGATCATTGATCTGAAAAAGAACCTCTGGCTTGCCTGTTCTCACGGCCTGTTAAAAGTTCCCGCATCCCTCAGGCCACGTGACTACCTTTTTCTTTCCGGTATGGACGGAGCCGGGAAAGTGCTTTCCGGAGGCCGGTGCAAGGCCCTCTTGCTTGACAGCCAGGGCTGGCTCTGGGTGGGAACCCTGCATTCAGGAATTACCCTGGTACATACAGATACAGAAGAGATCAGGACTTTCGGGCGCAATCCGGGGAACGACCAATCACTCTCGAACAGTTCAGTAAGCTGTATCTATGAGGATTCCAGGGGAATGGTCTGGGTGGGAACCAACGGCGGTGGAATAAACAGCTTCAACCGGGCCACAAACAGTTTTTCCAATGTATCCATTGCCGATGGACTGGCCGACAACGAAATATGCAGCATCCTGGAAGATGATGGCGGGAAGCTTTGGGTAAGCCACCTTAAAGGGCTCTCCTGCTTCACTCCTGAAACAGGGAAGATCATTAACTATTCCAATCACGAACTTGGAGTAAAGGAAGCATTCATAAAACGTAATGCGGGAAGACTGGAGGACGGGACCCTTGTTTTCGGCAGCATCAAAGGTTTCCTGGTATTTGATCCCTCCCGGGTGGTGGAAAATAGTATCGTACCTCAGCTCTTTATCGATCAATTGTCTGTAAACGGAATTCCCCACAACAGTACCCAAAACAGGCTCAGGATCGAGAGGTCGGTCACTGGGATCCAAAGGCTGGAGCTAAAAAAGAAGCCAAGCTCCATTTCATTTGATGTGCATGCACTGTCCGGTGTCTCGCAGCACAAGAACAGAATACGCTACAGCTGGAATGATTCAGACTGGATCCTGATGGGGGGTGAAACGCATACAATCAACCTGATGCAGTTCAGGCCAGGCCGGAATGAGCTGCGGATTTCTGCAGCAAACAACGATATGATGTGGAGCAGGCCTGAGACCCTTTTCATTCAATTAAGCCTCCTTCCACGGATTCTTCTTCTTACTGGAATTGTGCTGGTACTGTCACTGGTATTTTTCATTCTCTATCAACGCAGTACCATTGGCAACAATAAGAAGATAAACCTGAGAAGATTAAGGAACAGGCATCCGGAAATCGATGTGGATTCACTGCGCGAAGAGGGGGAAAGAATCAAAAATCTTCTCCAGGACAAAAAACCATTTCTTAATCCAAAACTAACTTTGAAAGATCTGGCTTTGATGCTTCATTTGCCCGCCTCCCAGCTATCGTATGTGATCAATGAAGTTTTGCAGATGAATTTCAATGACCTGGTAAATTCTTACAGGGTCGACTATATCATCGGTCTGATGAACGATCCTGAAAACAGGAATCTCACACTGCTGTCCCTGGCCTATGAAGCAGGATTTAACTCAAAGGCCTCCTTTTTCAGGGTCTTTAAGAAGCAGACCGGACAAACACCTTCCGAGTACCTTAAAAAACTACAGACCAGCAATTAAGCATCCAGTCTCAAATTTTTTGAGACCTACCCGGGCAGGAGTGAGACATCTTATTTGATATTTTATACTTCAGAGTCGGGGAAATGCCATTTCTTGGCTTTTATATGAATCAAAAGTTTATGATCATGAAGACGGTGACCGGAATACTGATAATGCTGATGCTTGTAAGCCTGGGATGCAAACCCAGGGCCAGGCTTGAGAACAAAAGCGTGAGCAGGGAATCTGCCCTTGAGCAGTGGAAAGAGATGAAATTTGGGATGTTCATTCACTGGGGCGTCTATTCAGGTCCGGCCGGAATGTGGGACGGGAAGCAGATAGAAAAGCTGGGCGAACAGATTCAACGCCATGCCCGCATATCCCATGAAGATTACCAGGAGGTAGCCAGGCAATTCAACCCGGTGAAGTTCGATCCGGAAAAGATCGTGCTGCTGGCAAAGAACACTGGCATGAAATACATCGTGATCACCTCAAAACACCATGATGGATTTTGCATGTGGGATTCCGAGCACACCAATTTCGACATTGTGGATTTCACTCCATATAAGAAAGATATCATTGCTCAGCTTGCAGATGCCTGCCGAAAACACGGGATTAAGCTTGGCCTCTATTACTCCACACCCGACTGGCACTTTAACGGCCCCCATCCCGAGATTAATCCTGCCGATGGGAAAATCTCCGTATTCTCCAAAGTATCCAAAGCCAACGAGGATTACCAGGATGCCCATTTAAACGAACTTCTGAGTAACTACGGCGATATCGTGGAACTCTTCTTTGACATGGGTGAACCCACTCCCGAACAGAGTGCCCGCTGGGCACAAACGGTCCATGAACTTCAGCCTGGCTGTGTGATCAACGGCCGGATCATGAATAACCAGGGCGACTTTCTGACCATGCCGGACAACCATGTTCCGGATCTCCCCATTGAGGATCTGGCCTGGGAAACACCCGGAACCTTCTACCACACCTGGGGATACAAATCCTGGGTGAAAGGAGATACGCTGCCTGTCCAGGTTAAAAAACAAATCCACAAGCTCTCGCTTATTGCAGCCCGGGGTGGGAATTTTTTACTCAACATCGGCCCCCGTAGTGATGGAAGCGTGGTTCCTTACGAAGCGGAGGTCCTGACCGAGATGGGACACTGGGTTAAAAAGAATGAAGAAGCCATATTTGGCACCGAAACTACCCCGTTTAAAAAGTCACCCTGGGGGGAATGTACCGTGAAGCCGGGTAAACTCTACATCCATGTCTCCAACTGGCCGGAGGACGGAAAACTTGAAATACCCGGGCTGGTGAGTGGGGTGAAACGGGCCTATCCCCTGGCCTATCCGGACCAGGCAATTGAAGTGGGGGATCTCGAAGAAGGAAAATCGCTGTCGCTGAAGGAGCAGTGGAGAGATCCCTACCTGACCATCCTGGTGCTGGAATACGTAGATGAACTTGTGATCGAAGATCCGGTTCTGAAAGCGGACGAGTCCGGGAAAATCAGGATAGGTGAAAATGATTGGATCAAGCACGGAAAGTACGGGAAAGTCAGCTACAGGTCGATATTGAAGGACTCCTACAGGACCGTAAGTATAGATATCCCTGAGCCTGGCAAATACAGTCTGAACATGAGCTACAGGATGAAACATGATCAGAAAAGATTCATTCTGTCGGCAGGTGACCAGGCCATATCTTTTGACCTTTATAACAATAAGACAGGCATGTCCTCTATGATGGAGTTTGAGGAGGCCGGCCAATACGAACTCTTGCTGGAACAGGGGGAAACCTTCGAATTTAAACCCACCCTGGAAGAGTTCAACAAACAGGACCGGAAATACATGTCCCTGGGCATTACACTGGAGAGCCTGACATTTGAAGCTGTTAAATGATCGTCCCATGAAGCACATTAAAATATGGGTCCTTCTGTTTGCTGTTATTCTGCTCGGTGGCAATCCAGCAACAGCCAGGGAAAGCAGGAAGCCCAACATCATCTTTATCCTGGCCGACGACCTCATTTTCGACGGTATCGGGGCCTATGGCCGCACCGACATGAAGACCCCGAATCTTGACCGAATCGCAAACAAAGGTTTCAGATTCACACGATACTATAATACCACGGCCATCTGCATGGCAAGCCGGGCACAATATATGACCGGTCTCTATGAATTCTCCACGGGCTGTAATTTCGACCGGAACAACCTGGCACATGAGCTGTGGGAGCAGTCCTACCCGGAGATATTAAAGCAGAATGGGTATACCACTGGCTTCGCCGGGAAATTTGGTTTCAGGGTGGATGAAGCCCAGGGAAAAGGATCGGTGGAGACCGTAAAACGCTCTTTCGACTGGTGGTGTGGCTGGCTGGGACAGGGCAAATATGACATGGCCGGTAACAGTGAGGCCGAGGAGTATATTAAACTTCATGGTGCTCGTTCGGAACACACCACCCATGCCCTGGGAGAGATGGGAAAGGCCTTTATAAAGCAATATGCAGACGAAAAGAAACCCTTCTGCCTCTCGATCAGTTTTAAAGCCCCGCACACCCCCTATCACACAGATCCACGGTATGACACTACCTATGCATCGTGGGAATTTAGTAAACCCGCTAACTACGGCGAAGACGAAACACTCCCTCCCCATGTAAAAGCAGGCAGGCCTTATGCCAAAGGGAAAAGCTGGCTTAAGGATTACCAGAAATCCATGAGAAATTACCACCAGATGGTATATGGCATGGATGCTGCTGTGGGTTTGATCATCACCGAGCTTGAAAAGCAGGAGATCGATGAGAACACGGTGATCATCTTCACGTCGGATAACGGACATATGAACGGAGTGAAGGGCTGCAGCGGAAAACTCCATCCCTATGAAGAGGGATCGCTGGCACCCCTGCTCTATTTCGATCCAAGGGTCCGCAAGCAGGAAAACAGTGTGGTGTCAGCACTCTCCGGAAACATCGATATTGCACCCACCATCCTTGAGCTGGCAGGAGCCGCTTTACCGGTGAAGATGGAGGGCAAAAGCCTGCTTCCCCTGCTCAGTGGAGAGGCCACCTCCATTCACCCTTCTCTGCTCTTAATCAATGCATGGGGCGCCAGGGCTGCACAGTCGGTTGCGGTAGTCTCCGAAGAGTGGAAATACATTCACTGGTTTTACGGAGCAGAGGGTTACCAGCAGGAGGAAGAGCTTTACCACATGGGAAGTGACAGGCTTGAATTATCCAATGAAGCGCATAACCCGGACTTTCATGTCGATCTTGAAGAAATGCGGGGGCTGTACGATGGGTGGATGGATCACTGGGAAAGCCACTATCTCCCCGGATCAGACTACGGGGTTTATACCGAACTTGCCGGAAGAGGAGCCGATTACAGCATGGCGAGCGATTCTGTCCTCCTCCTGATGGGCCCGGGAGTCACTGAAAGTGAGAGGAAAAAGGCTGGCAAAAAACGCACGCAGCCCAACATCCTCTTCATTATGGCCGATGACCATGCTTCCAATGCAGTGGGCGCCTATAACAGTCATCTGAAAGATGTGGTACAGACACCGAACATCGACAGGCTGGCCAGAGAGGGAGCAATGCTCACCTCTGTGGTCTGCACAAATTCGCTTTGTACCCCGAGCCGTGCCTCCATTCTAACAGGAAAATACAGTCATAAGTCCGGTGTTTACACCCTGCGTGAAGAATTGAATACGGCCGGGATCCCTACCCTGCCAAAACTTTTCAGCAGTTCCGGATACCAGACCGCGGTGGTGGGCAAATGGCATATCCATGGCGACAACCTCGAGGGATTTGACCATTACGCGGTCACACGCAGCCAGGGTGCCTATATAAACCCCTCTTATGAGACCAGGGAGGGAAAGATAAGGCGGGAGGGCCACTCCACTGACATCATCACAGATTTAAGCATCGAGTGGCTGCAGCAGAAGGAGCAGGATGCCCCCTTCATGCTCTTTACCCATTACAAGGCAGCCCACAGTCCCTGGCACTATGCAGAACGTCACAGCGAACTCTTTGCTGCGGATACCGTCCCGGAACCACCCACTCTGTTTGACAGCTATGAAAACAGAGCAAGCGGGGGAGTGGAGAACAACCAGGCACGGATTTTTAAGAAGGGCAGCAAAATGTCTCTCTCCTACTGGTTCCAAACCAATAAAAAGGGTAAAGAAGGTGTTTGGCCCACCGGGCAGCTGCAGCTTGAAGGAAAGTCGGATAAAGAGAAGGCCAGGGCCACCTACCAGAAATATGTCAAAGACTATATGCGATGTGTGAAGGGGATCGACGAGGGAGTGGGCCGGATCATCGCTTACCTGGAGCAGACCGGGGAACTGGACAATACGGTGATCATCTACACCTCGGACCAGGGAATGTACGTGGGTGAGCACAATTTTTTTGACAAGCGACTGGGACTGGAAGAGGCCATGAAGATGCCCTTCCTGGTCCGCTACCCCGAAGAGATAAAAAGCGGGATGGTGGTGGATCAGCTGGTCAATAACGTGGACTACCCCTCCACCCTGCTCGATTTTGCAAACATAAAAATACCGGAAGAGATGCAGGGCATCAGCTTCAGGGATGTGCTGAGGGGAAAAGAGCCGGAAAATCCTCGCCGGGCCTCATTTTACGCCTTCTATTCCAACGGTGCACCAAAGCATTATGGAATCCGGACCAGGGAGTACAAACTGCTGAAGTATGTGGATAAGGAGGGTGAGGTGACAGGGTCCGATCTTTTTAATCTCTCTGAAGATCCGCATGAACTGTTCAGCCTTTATGATATGCCTGAACACAGTGCCCTGCAGCAGGAGATGGAACAACTTCTCGCCGGGGAGTTGTTGAAGGTGGATATTGAACCCGGACAGTTGCCGGGCAAACTTATTAAACAGTAGTCGTATCAGGCCATGAAAAAAATTGCATCCCATATCGCCGGACTGGCCTTGCTCTGTAGCCTCCTTTCCCCCATGAACGCCTTAGCGCAACCCAACATTCTCTTTATTATGTCCGATGACCATTCATACCGGGCCATCGGAGCCTATAATGAATCATTAAAAGGACTGAATATCACCCCCCATATCGACCAGCTGGCAGCCGAAGGGGCCATGTTCACCTCTTCGGTCTGCACAAACTCCCTCTGTTCACCAAGCCGGGCTTCGATCATCACCGGGATGTACAGTCACCACAATGGTGTCTATACCCTGAGGGAGCATCTGAATGGAAGCTACCTTCCCACCCTGGCCAAGGAGTTGAAAAAAGCGGGCTACTCTACCGCTGCTGTGGGTAAGTGGCATGTTGAGGGAGATAATCTTCAGGGTTATGACTACTATGCCATCACACATGGACAGGGCAGTTACTGGAATCCCACCATGAGTACAAAAGAGGGAAAACTCAGCAGAACCGGTTACACCACAGATGCCTATACCGATGTGGCCATGGAGTGGCTGGATGCCCGCGACAAGACCCAACCCTTCTTCCTGATGCTTCATCAGAAAGCCACCCATGGTCCCTGGTTTTATGATACCATCAGCTATCCGGACTTTCTGGAAGGGATTAAAATTCCGGAACCAGGGAACCTCTTTGATGATTATACGGATCGAGATGTAAACGGGGTACCCAAAAAGCAACACAAAATTCATGATTACTTAAACCCTGACAACACCAATAAAGACATCCTCTCAAAAGATTTCGTTGATCCGGCATGGGTGACCGGTACCATTGATACCAGTGGCATGAGCAATGCGGAGATTCTGAAAGAATGTTATCAGAAGTATATGCACGACTACCTGACCTGTGCCAAGAGCGTGGATGACAATGTGGGTCGGATCGTGCAGAAACTGAGTGATGAGGGGATACTTGACAACACCATTATCATTTATACCTCGGACCAGGGGATGTTCCTGGGAGAGCACAATTTTTATGACAAGCGGCTGGGGCTGGAGGAGGCCATGCGGCTACCCCTGATTATGCGTTATCCCCATGAAATTCCACAGGATACAGTAATTGCAGATCTGGTAAATGTGGTGGATTTTGCTCCCACCTTTCTGGATATAGCCGGCACGGCTATTCCGGATGAAATGCAGGGAATCAGCTTTAAAGACCTGGTCTATGGGGCTGGCCCCGATACAGTCAGGGAGGCCTCCTTTTACCACTTCTATTCCAGTTCCTGTCCAAAACACATCGGGTTACGTACCCGGGATTACAAAATGCTGGTCTACCTGGGTAAAAAAAGGGGCGACATCCTGGGCTATGACCTCTACGACCTGGTGAATGATCCATATGAGATGAAGAGTGTGTATGACGACCCGGCCTATACAGCCATGGCAGATATGATGCATAAAAAACTCGAGTCGGAGATGGCTGCAATAGGTTTCTCTGAAGGCCTTTACCCGGGAAGGGATCAGAAAAATATCGATCGCAGGGTGGTGGTTCAGCTCAGGGGCCAGGATGGTAGCATACTGAATCATGGAAATGTCAGGTTCAACAATACCAGTGATCACTCTATTTCAGAGAATGCTTATACGAACATCTATAATGTGGTACCCGGCACCTATAGCCTGCAGGTGGATGCCACCGGGTACGAATCGTATTCGGGTTCAATCACCATCGAACCCAGGCCCAACTATAAACAGGCAAACGACACCCTTTTCAGCCTCCAGTTGTCCCCCCTGCTCTATCTGCTGGAGGTCACAGTAAGAAATTCCTTTTCCCTCCTACCCGGTGCAACCATCCGGGTGAATGAGCAGTTCTATACAACAGACGAATCAGGAAAAATTTTAGCCACCGGTTTGACATCTGGAGATTACACCCTTTCCATTGAAGCAGAAGGATATGAAACCATTCAGGATACCGTAAGTCTTGAAGGTGAAAACCTCTCCCTGGAGTATCTCTTATCAGAGATCCAAACCGGGCTGGGTAAATATGGGGAGCAATTAAAAATCTATCCCAATCCGGCCTCAGGCACCCTGTTTATTGAAGGTGCACGGATCGGTTCAGTCCTGAAGATCTGTAACATCAGTGGGATCGTGTTGAGAGAGGACTTCATCCTCTCCCCGTCGGAAGAGGTGAATATTACTAATTTGCCGGATGGCCCCTGTATCATTGATGTGGATGGCACATTTAAGGCGCTTATTCATATCAGAAACTGATCAAATGAGAAGAAACCGACACACTACTACCCTCCTGCTGATTATCTGGTCAATAAGCCTTTTTGCTACTGACCGTACCATTGAATTCCCCAATGGCGGATTCGAACTGGGCGATAAAAGCAAATGGTCCTCCCGTAACGGCCTGGACACACGGATTGTATCAGCCGATACCGCCGCCTCACACGTCTACAATGGCCAATATTCCCTTCAGATTATCTATGAGGATTTTGGTCTGTTGAGGACCTCAGGTACCACCTATTTTAATGTGATTCAGGGAAATGAGTACGAGATGGTTTTTTATGCCAAATCGGCAAACGAAGGATCAGAACTCTCGGCAGCCATGACCAGCGGATCCAATGAACCGGTTGATGGACATACGGAGTCCTTTACCCTCTCCCCAAACTGGGAGAGATACAGCTACAGCATCACCTCTCCCCTCACCGGTACCTTTGGATGCAAATTCCATTTTGGCACTGCCGATACTTTCTGGCTGGACAAGATCCACCTGATCGAGAGAGGTGATACCACCCAGCACTCCTACGGCTCCCGCATCTATGTCTCCCCTGTCAACGGGGATGACAGCAGTGATGGTTCCATGGAGAATCCCCTGAAAACAATCGGGAAAGCCCTCTCCGCTGTGGAGGAAGGAGGCCGGATCATTTTAAGGGAGGGTCGTTATCATGAAGAGAATGTGGTGACCGTTTCAGGCAGGGAATCGGCACCCTTCTCCATCACCGGCTACCCGGGTGAGAAAGCCATACTGGATGGAACAGTGGTGGTGGATGGCTCCTGGGAGCAACATGAAGGAAACATATGGAAAATGAAGATCACTCACCCCGAAGTATTAAACTACGGGGCGCACCAGGTCTGGCTCGACGGAAGAATGATGAAGATAGCCCGCTGGCCCAATAACAAGGGTACCTTCGCAGACGATTTTAATTTTGAATACACGGCCCGTGACCCGGAGCCGGGAAGCAACTGGGACATGGCTACAACATTTGTCTCCCTGGAGGATGATTTTTCCCAGGTGAGTGAAGACTCCGACATTGCCACCTGGAGAAGTGAGGGTACGGGGATACAGAGCCTTGGCGGGACAGGCATCGATTTCACCGGCGCCATGGTGGCCTTGAAGATGGGCTATGAAACGGTACTGGAGGAGGTCCTAACTCACCAGGCAGGTGACAACATAATTATTTCATCTGCCACTGAAGGCAAGAACCGTAATGAATTGCTGACCCTGGGAAAACAGCATTACTACTTGCTTGCCCATATGGCCTGCCTCGATGATGCGGATGAGTGGTATTACGATGCCTCTGCCGGCGAACTTTACCTTTATACTGCCGATGGTAAGGACCCGGGCGAAAAGGAGCTGCGGATGAAGACCCAGAACCTGGCTCTACAAATCAACAATTCAAGCCATGTCATCCTGGAGAACCTGAACTTCTTCGGAACCCATTTCAGGATTGAAAACTCCATGAACATCGAGGTAAACAACAGCAGCTTCGAGTACCCGAGCTATTTCCCGGCCATGCTGAAAACGCGGACCCTCTTTTATACCCCGCACATCATGAGCAACTCCTCGGTAAGGGTTTATAACTGTGAATTCAGCAATTTTGATGGCAGTGCGCTGGCTTTCGACGCCTCCAACACCCACAGTCCGGAGGTAGTAAACTCCCTGTTCCACAACGGCCGCTTCGACCACATGGTCAAGTTCTTTAAATCCAAAGGGGGCTATGCTGCGCACAATACCTTTTACGTCTCGGAACGGGGCAATGGCATCAAGTTCTTCAAGAGCCCCTACGGACACTTTGTGGCCGAGTTCAACTACATGCATAACCTGGCCACCCACCGCTCCGATGCCAGCTGCATCCAGGTACAATCAGGGTCCCAGAATTACGACACCCTTCGTTATAACTGGTTCCACGACACTGAAAACAAGGGGATTCGCTTTGACGGGGAGCCTGCGGGTAAACTGGGGACCATGTTTGCCAACGTGGGCTGGAACCTGTGGCAGGGGCTTCAGGTAAAGGGTGATTCCCAGAATGTGGTGAACAACACCTTTTTCGATTGTGCGAAGCGTTGTGATATTACTGTACTGGCCGATGAACGTTTTGGTGGCAACGAAGACAGCTGGATCTATAACAATGCCGCCGAACGAATGTCGGGACACCGGGTCAGAACCCTCGAGGAATTCCCCCTTCCCGGAAGTAGTGGTAATAACTGGAATGGTTATGTCACCGGGCTGGATATTGCCACGGTGCTCAGGGATCCCGGGAACAGGGATTTCAGGCCCCGGGAGGGATCCAACCTGGTGGATCAGGGCTACAATCTTGAACCTTTTGTGACCACATGGATGGGTGAATCAATTGATATCGGAGCTTATGAATGGGGGGATAGCATCTACTGGCTTCCAGGCAGGAAGGCAGAAAAAGCAAGCATGCCGGTTCCTCCAGACGGGACTGCCACCGCCCTGGCAGACTGTGACCTGATGTGGTTGGAGGCGCTGGGAGCAAAAAAGCACCGGATCTATATGGGAAACTCAATGGAGGGGATGTTTATGGTCAGTGAACAGACCACCAATATCTATGATCCCGGAGAACTGGATCCCACAAAAATCTACTTCTGGAGGGTTGACGAGGTGACCGATAGCACGGTGATCACCGGTGACACCTGGCATTTTGTGCCCAACGGTACCCGCAAAACGGGCAATGAACTGCCCCTTACCTACCTGGAAAATTTCAATAAGAGTGACGATGATGCCAACCATGATCCCTGGGATGAAAATATATGGGAGCCACAATACATGACCCAGGACAGCACCTATGTGGTGGGCGACAGTCTGAAAATCTGGCCGGCAGCCGGAAGGACACCCTTTTCAAACTGGTTTAAGCTGAAGGGAATCAATATGATCCTGCGCCCCCATCCCCTTATGGAGTTCTCCTATGATGTGCCTGCGGGGACCACCTCCATTCCTGTGGCCCTGAATGTGACATCTGAGGAAGTCGAGGGATCAGCGGTGGTATTTGACCTTCCGATTTCAGACTCCAAAGGATCGGTTTTTGTAAATATTGGTGAAGTATTTGAGGTGTGGGACCGGGAAAATCCCGGAATAGAATGGAAACACCTTCAGGATTTGGATGTCTGGTTCTTCCCTGAAACAAATTTTACGGGGAGCGAAGAGATCACCATTGATGACTTTATGCTGGGTTTCGACTGCCTGATAAAACGTGATTTCGAAATTGAGATTAGCGGTCAGGATACCATCATCACCGAGTTGGGGATTCCCTTCTATATGAGTGTGGACAAGCTTGAACTTAGCCTGACCTCTTCGGAATTTCCCGGTGAGAAATTCCCGGTCATCGATCCCTATGCACTCCCGGGCTATCCCAGGGTAAATATCCAGAAGGGTGAAGGATATGAGGCCAACAGCAACATCATTACTCCGAGAGTCCAGGATGTTAATCCCATCATCATGCCTGTGGATGTGGTAATCGGAGAGAAGCAAACCGCCCCGTATGATTTCAGGATTTACATCCATGATTTTATCTCGGGAATCAAAGACCTGTCTCCGTCCGAGGTCATGATCTATCCAAATCCATTCCATGAAGGCTTCCACATTGAAAATTTCGAAAATGTGAAGAAACTCAGTGTGTACAATACATCCGGGTTTCTTGTAAAATCAGTGGGATCGAAGATTGGCTTTGTCGATATGAGCGGGTTTGAGCCAGGAATGTACCTGCTTGAAATTCACCTGGTCAATGGTGAGCGCCTCTATACAAAACAGATAAAGAATTGATATGAGCGTTAATAACACCATACACTCAGGCGGATTCTTTTTTTTACTGACCCTTGTCCTGTCCTGCGGGCCATCCACAGGCCGGCAACTCTTTGTCTCTCCCTCGGGTAGTAACACAAGTGACGGATCCCGGGAAGCTCCTTTTCAAACCATCACCGGGGCAAGGGATTATATCCGCACCCTCCACGTGTCGGAAAGAGATCAATCCCTGGAAGTGATCCTCTCAGGCGGAACATACTTTATTGATGAGCCCATAGTTTTTCATGTGAATGATGGGGGTAAGCATGAACATTCTGTAAGCTACAGGGCTGCAGAGAATGAAGTTCCGGTGATCTCCTCGGGAAGGAAAATCTCCAACTGGGAATTGCCGGGCGAATATCCCGAATCCCTGCCAGAGCTTGCCCGGGGGAAAGTGTGGGTGGCGGAGATCCCTGCAGATATAAGGCGCTTCTATACGCTCTATGATGGCCATGAGCGACTTCCAAGGGCGCGTAGTAAAGGATTCCAGTCGACCCAGATAAAATTTCAACGTTTTGCCAGCAGGAATGTGGCCAATCCGGAGGACCGTCACCTCCTGAGGGAAATTACCTACCCCGGCAGGGAGATCAAAAACTGGAACAACCCGGAGGATATTGAAGTTTTCTTCAGCCCTGTGCCCTGGTGCCTGAACTTCAGTCCCATTGACTCGGTAAATGAACAGGCAAAGACCGCCTACCTGAAATTTGAAGCCAACTCCCCTCCCTTTACCACACCCAAACCCTATAATCCTGCCTGGGTGGAAAACGTGATTGATTTCCTGGATGAGCCGGGCGAGTGGGTGCTCAACATGAAGGATCGTAAACTCTATTACTGGCCGGTTAATGGTAGCCCCGGGGATAAAATTTTCGCCCCTCAGCTTCATCAGCATATCCTGGTCGAGGGTGAAATTGATTATGAGGGACCCGTGGACAACCCGGTAAGGAACCTCCATTTCGAAGGCATCCATTTTATGCATGGCGACAGGTATTCCTGGTGGGAGGATCACAAGGGATGGGGCATACAACATGACTGGGATAAATTTGATCATGGCAATGCCCTGCTACGCTTCAGGGGAGCTGAAAACTGCTCAGTCTCTGCATGCCGCTTTACTGCTTCAGGAAACTCTGCCATCCGGCTCGATCTTCATTGTCAAAATATCTCAATAGAAAAGAACCTGATTGACCATGTGGGCCATATGGGGATCCTGCTTGCAGGTTATGGTCCGGGAACAAAGGATGTAAATAAGCAGAACAGGATCGTGAATAACATCATCGATCATGTGGGGGAGGTAGTGTGGCACGGCCATGCCATTTTTATCTGGCAGAGCGGGGACAATTATGTGGCACACAACCTGATTCAGTATTGCCCGAGAAAAGGGGTTGGAATCTGCGGCGTAAGGGCACCCATTTTTAAAGAGGGGCCGGATGTAGATTGGGATGAGGCAAGCAAAACACTTCGCTGGCATGAGATAAACAGGGCTCTTCGAAACCCCGAGAATGTTACCCAGGAGGCCATCCTGCCCTACGAGCATGCAAGGAATAACCTGGTAGAGAAAAATTACCTCTACCGTTTAAGGAGTAAAATCGGGGATGGGGCAGCCCTGAATGTTTCCGGTGCAGGGATGGGCAATGTACTGAGGAATAACTTCCTGGGGGAAGTTGTTGGAAATGGTTTGAGAACAGATGACTGGCAGCGGGGAACACTTTTTGAAAGCAATATTATTACAGACGGAGGAATCGTACATAAGGGATTCAACCATTTAAAAAATAACATCCTCTATAATACGAACATCCGGTTCACCTCCTATCCCGGACAGGTGTACTATCCCGGATCGGAGGTGTTTTCCAACGTGATCTATTTCGATGGCAATCCAGTGCCCCCTTACAAGGAGAGAACAGTAAAGGAATTCTCCACACCAGAAGACTGTGTCCTGAAGAACAATGTATACTACCATGCAGGTGATAACCGCTATGTGGAAACTTTTCTCAGTGAGAGAAAAGAGCAGGGTTGGGAGACCGGCTCCGAATCCTTTGATCCCGTGTTCAAAAATCCCTTGCCACGTTTCAGAGATCCTGAACCGGATGATTTTACTTTATCCCCCGATTCAAGAGTATTCGACAAATTCTTCCTGCCCATAAACTCTACTGACATTGGTATTCTGGACGATTACCCAGAAGAGCTGAGAAGTCAGGTTGATCCAGGGTTCCAGCGGAAGCTGATCTCGGGAAATGCAGATATTGAGGCCTCCTCCATCGATGTGCACCGCACAAAAAATCGTGATGTTTTCACATCTCAGCTTGGGGATGAGGAGATGGATGTGGTTTTTGCCACAAAAACTGAAAATAATCCCTTCTTGCTACTCGACCTGAAGAAGCAGGGCGCTTTCGACGCCTTTACAATCCTTGCACCCAAAACTGGGAGCAGGGAGCAACTGAGAACACTCACAGTCTGGATATCGGACGATGGCCTTAACTGGAGGCAGATCTGGAAAGCAGACAGGTATCATGGGGAAATGCCACGAAGGTTTGATAAGGTATTTGAGAATCCTGTCAGCTGCACTTATCTTAAAGCTGGCCTGCAGGAGAATAATGCACTTGCATTAAAATCCATTCAGGTTTATTCAAAACAATCTAATTCTTCAAGGTGATCAAGCTTGCTAAAATATTATCCGCCATACTCTTAAGCGCCTCTGCAGGGTGCATCTCTCCTCTCCCTGATCCTCCAAATGTCATTCTGATCCTCACCGATGACCAGGGATATGGAGAGGTGGCTGCCCATGGCAATAAATCCATTCAAACACCCCATATGGATGCGCTTTATCACGAAGGGATTCGCCTGACCGATTTTCATGTAAATAATGTTTGTTCCCCTTCACGGGCAGCCATCATGACCGGGAAGTATTCCACCTCGGTGGGTGTATGGCACACCCTGGGAGGAAAAAACCTCCTGGACATTGAAGAAAAAACCATGGCCGACATTTTCAGGGAGAACCACTACAACACCTTTATGGTCGGGAAGTGGCACCTGGGAGATAACTACCCCTACAGACCGGAAGACAGGGGATTTGATGAAGTATTCAGGATCGGAGGTGGCAGCCTGGGGCAAGTGGCAGACTACTGGGGCAATGGTTTATGGGACGGGCACTACTGGAATGCAAGGGAATGGGTTCAGACAAAGGGTTATTGCACCGACGTTCAGTTTGATGCGGCCATGGAATTCATAAACAAAGCCGGGGATGATCCATTTTTCCTCTACCTGGCAACCACAGCCCCCCATGCTCCCATTGGTGCTGCACCCGAATATGTGGAACCCTACCTGGAGATGGGATTCAACAAAGAGGTATCCAATTTTTACGGAATGGTCAGCAATATTGATGAGAACCTTGGACGCCTGAGATCCTTTCTGCAGGAGAAGGGGATGGATAAAAATACCCTGCTGATTTTTTTGTCAGACAATGGTTCTGCCTGTGCAAAAAAGGACAGCACCATATATAATGCCGGCATGCGGGGGAAAAAGGGAAGTGATTACGAGGGGGGACACAGGGTTCCCTGCTTTATGTACTGGCCGGAGGGCAAGCTAAGCGGGGGAAGGTCAGTCACCAGCCTGACTGCCCACATTGATTTGCTTCCCACACTGGTGGATGCCTGCGAATTAACTGTTCCTGAAAACAGCCGCTTCGACGGCATAAATATCCTCCCCATGCTTCAGGGAAACCCGCGAAAGTGGCCTGTCAGGGTCATTGTAAGCGAGGGCAAAGTCAATAACCGGGTTAAGCTATTTAGTTCAAGCTGCGTGATGAGCAACAGCTGGAGGCTTGTCTCTGGCACAACGCTGTTTAATATTCAAACCGATCCCGGTCAGCGGAGGGCCCTGGACAATCCGGGGAAGTATGAAGAGATGAGGCAAGCCTATATAAAATGGCATTCACGCGTAAGTGAATCCTTTTCGGAGGAATACTGGTTTCTCTATGCAGACTCCCTCTCCTCCACCCCTTATGTGACCATGGACCTGCTCCCAAGTGATATCAATCAAAAACCAAAATCTGTTTGGAACCAGGCTGGCGTAAAAAAAGGGATTCCCGACCAGGGGGTGTGGAATATCGATTTCCCATGTAAGGATCGTTATACCTTCCGCCTCTGCCGCCTTCCCCTTGAAGCGGAAAAAGTGAACAATAAAAAAGCAAACATAAAAGAGATGCAGATCTCGGGTGCTTCGCTGGTGATTGACGGGGAGGAAGTTGCCTCATCAGAAACCATCAAAAACGGGCAGGTTAAACTAAATGCAGATGTAACAAAAGGCAGGCACCGAATCTCAGCCAACTTCAGGGAAAAAGATGCAAAAAAATTCAGTGCCTATTACCTCTATATCTCCCGGGAACCGCAAAGCAATGAAGATTAACAACAGTACATATGAGAGCTAAAACAATAAACTACGACATTCTATTCAGAGCCGCAATCTTCATGGCCGGATTTTTAATTGCCGGCTGCTCGGCAGGTGGACAGAACCAACAAAAGCCCAATATAATCTTGATCATGCTGGACGACGTAAGCCCGGATGTTTACGGGTGTTACGGGGAGCCGGGAGCTGCAAATACCCCGGTCATTGATCAGCTTGCCCGTGAGGGAGTGATGTTCGAGACTTGTTACGCCTCCTCCCTCTGTGCCCCCACACGGGCCATGATTATGACTGGCCGCTATGGTACCACCACCGGGGTGCTGCACAATAATATGTGGCTGGGAAATACCCGGGGCGATGTATATAAAGACAATCATGCATTTGGAAAGCTGTTGAAAGATGCCGGCTATGCCACTGCCATCGCGGGAAAGTGGCACGCAGGTGCACAGATGCCCTACGAACCGGAAGTTGGTTTTGATGAGTACTGCCTCTGGGAAGGAGGTGCCGAATTTGCCAAAGCAGAGGGAAGCGAAAACTACCAGTGTGCTTGGAGGGGAGACGGACAATGGTCAAGGTACTGGCATCCGGCCATCGTGAAGAACCACCAGTATTTGGAGACCAAACCGGATGATTTTGGCCCGGATATCTTCTGTGAATTTATTCTCGATTTTATGGGGCGCAAGGTAAAGGAGGATCAACCCTTCCTGGCATACTGGCCCTCCGTGGCTCCCCATGGCTGTCGCGAAGGGATTACAACCACACCACACCGCGGGCCCACGGGGGTCATGACAAGGAGTGAGACCGAGGACGAAAAAAAAGCACGTTGGATAGCCCTGAACGAGTACATCGACCACCTCGTGGGACAGGTGGTGAACAAAGTGGAAGAGCTGGGCATCAAAGAAAATACCTATGTGATCCTTTTGTCAGATAACGGAACAGCCGTCACAGCCAAAAGCCGGGGTGTGGAACGCGGCGTACATGTGATGAATATCTGCTGGGGAGGCCAGGTGAAGCAAAGAGGTGCAACAGCCGAACTGACCGACTTCAGCGATATCGGCCCTACCCTTTGTGAAATAGCCGGTATTGAGATGCCAGAAGCTTCCTTCGACGGGGTAAGCCTGAAATCATTTCTGAACGGGGAAAAAGATACACATCGCGACTGGATCTACGGATACATTGGCACAACCCGGCTGATCAGAACAAAAGAGTATATGATTGAAGCGATAAATCCGATGCTTGGAAGCCCCGAGGGCAGGTTCTACCTGGCCGGGAATGACCGATTTGGCCATACCTACAAGAAAATCAATGATCATCCCGACTACCTTAAAGACAGGGCTGAATTACAGGTCATCCTGGATGCCTTACCGGATGTGGTAGGCGACAATCCCTGGTGGAAAACAGGAAAAGGCATGAAGGTATGGGAAGGCTATTCAGAAGAAAAAGCGGTGAACAAACACCTCTACAACCATAAGGACTATAAGTACTATGAAGAATAAGAATGCCGGTCAGCAGCCATGTTTAATGGAAGATGTATGATTTGTGTAACTGTATGCACGATTTGTAATACGGTTCGAAATGTTTCATATCCTCCCCGGGCGTACTTTTATTTCGTGATACGATACTTCAATAAAGAGTGCTGAGACAAATTAGAATATGTAATGTATACTTAAACTAAAATTTTTCATTATGGATCAGAAAACTACTACTTTGAAAAATGCTTCCCGAAACCACAGGCCATTACGTTGGCTGGCTGGGCTGATCGGGATTTTTATTATTTTGCTTACCACAGGCACTGCGAGTGCCCAGGATTATGAATCCCTGTTGAAATCGGATTCAATGTTTAACGACACCATCGACCACCTGATTATCTCCGAATGGAGGGGTGATTCATGGCAGACTTCCTATATTGAATTAACCAATATGGGAGATACCGCCATCGATCTTCGTAAAATGGCCGTAAGATCACTTCCGGGCGGAAAAAGTACCTGGGATTTCTGGGGACCCGAAGCAAATAATGCGACCATGTCGATCCTTTTAGATTCCCTTAAAATGAGCGTGGAGGACTATACCCTGGAACCAGGTGAGATATTCCTGATGGCACCGCATTATGATGCAACTACCGAAGATGGTAAACCAATCCACAGACCTGAGCTGGTGGAGATGGCTGACTATGTGGGGTATAAAATCGAAAATAACGTTGACAATGATACCAGCAGTTATGGAGAGCGGTTCTTCAGGCAGTGGTCCAGTTATCCTATAGGGGTATTTGTGGCCGTTCGTGTAACAGACACCATCCCTCCTTTCTACCAGACAAACTGGGTACTGGTTGACAATATAAATGGAGACCGGGACCCGGTTTCCAACAATATCGGATTGGGAATTTCCGATGTGGCAGGTTTTTTTGAAGCCACCGGAGAGGCAGTTCTTGTTCGTAAGCACACGGTTACCAAGGGTACCCGGGAAGGCGAATGGACCGCTGCGGCAAGTGATGATATTACCACTTCGGAGTGGATTCCCATCAAACATGATGAATTAAACCCAGGCGGCAAGGTGTTCAAAACAGCAGGCAACCATGGCAGTTTCACCATGGATGTTACGGGTGGAGCCGGTGTTACCATCGACCTGGATAACGGAACACTCGAAGTACCCTGGGGTGCTTTGCGCGGTGAAAGAATCATCGACAAGGAGGTATTATTGGGAGACGGGATGGCCTGGACTTACAGGAATTTTTCAGAGGAGGGAGACTCACTGCTCGATATCAACGACCTTTCATTCAACCAGGTTGCCATGCCGGGTGATGTGATCAATCTCTATGCCTGTGGTGATGATTTGGAAACTGCAGAGTTGACCATTCAGTATGCAGATCCTGCCCAGAACAGTGTGAAAGTCTACCCTACCTACAAGATGAATGACCTGGGTGAATGGGTTGAAAATTTCTACGTAACCGTTGATGAACCCACCATCGATACCATTGGTATGGTACCTTTCGCAACCAGGATCGACACCCTGATAAAATACCTGGATATTGCTCCCAACTCCTCATGGACTCTCGTACCTGTAAATGGAGAAGAGCACGTCGACCTGCTTTTGGGTGACAAGCTCCTGGTCACCGGGGCTGACGGTTCAAGCACGAAGGAATATTTTATTGATGTGCTGGAATATGCGGGCAATCCTGAATCACGGTTGTCGGTCATCACCTGGCCCGACATCTCCCTCCAGGGTGCTGCAATCGGATACTACCTGCAGAATGGATGGGCATACGGATCTGTGCTTTCCGATACCCTTCCCGGATTCAGTAGCTCCAAGCTTACCTACATGGTAAAACTTGCACCAAACACAATGGATGTGCCGGCCTTTGAGGCAACAACCATGAATCTGAATTCCTGGGTCAAAATTGACCGTGCAGTTGATTTGTATGGCTCCGTGGAAAACCGGACCACCACAATCACGGTGACTTCAGAGGACTCCTCATCGGTGACCACATACTCACTATTATTTGAGGTATTCAGCGATGAAATTCAGGAATATGCTTCTGATCCCTTCTTCAGCACCCTGATGATGACCATCAATACACGAAATGCCGGACTGGAGCTTGTGAATCCTGGAAATGTGGAACTTGATCTGTCACGTTACCTGGTTATAAAAACATACAGGAACAACGACCCATCCCAGGCAATACGGGATACCATGAGCTATTTCAGCAGGTATAACAAGTATATTCCCGGATATGTCTACAAATCAAAGGATACGACCGCATGGAATGTAACCATGGATTATACTTTGACAAAGGGCGGTCCCAACATTAAGAGTAAGATCGGACCCGGAGATGTATTTGTCATGGCAAACATGCATAATAAAACGCCTAAGTGGTGGAAAAGCATTGCACATACCCAGGAGATCGATGTAATGTTCTTTCCCAAGAATGCCCTGGTCGACCCATACTATCCTGAGAAATCCATCTATACTCCTGAAGAATTTGATCTGGATGGCTCTGACAAAGATGGTAATCCCGTGGATCAGCAGAACCATGTGGGTTATGCAAGGGCGGACCACAGCTTCTTCCTCTTCAAAATCCTGAATGACTCTATCCTTGAAGGAACAAAAGCAATCATTGATACGGCAGATTTTGAGTTAATTGATGCCATCGGAGATCCCATTAACTCTCCGGGCTACAAGATAGGTAGCTGGGATGAATACGGAGACAGCGCCAGGGTCTGGGAAGTGGGCTCAGGCGGACAAGGTATTATGCTTCTTCGTGAACCGGATATATACCAGGGTGTTTCAAAAGTGGGTGAAGGTATCAGTGAAGACCATGAAGTCTCTCAATGGATCGTGGGTAATGAATTCTACTGGCCCGAAGTGGAAGGCCGTTGGACAGGAATGACCCAGCATTTCGGCACACACAATATGGATGTGGTTTCGGTGTATGTGTCAACAATTACCTCTGCCAACTATATGGTCTCTACAGGATTCGAGGGACTCCAGGATGTGAAGGGTGTGGTTGATGGCACAACTGTGCAGCAGTTTATCGACAACATCACAAAAGCAGATGAGGAGCAAACACTCCAGTTCATTGCCACTGCCGACGGGGCCGAACTTGGCCTCACCGATGTGCTGCTGAACAGTGATTCACTCAAGGTAGCCGCTGCCGATTCTTCAAACTTTACCACCTACGTACTGGAGGTAACTGCTTCAGGCCTGAAGGACAATGCCATGCTGACAAGCACCACCTATACTGTGACCGATAACGGCACAACAGGGACGGTTGAGGGAATGGCCTATGGCACCACGGTTGTGGATGTATTGAATAACGTGGAGAAGGATGCAGATGCAACATTAACCATCGTGGATGGAAATAATGAGCTGCTTGGCAAAAATGTGGTGACAGCAGATGGACAGGTTGTGATGAGGACAGCAACCGATGATGTCTATTTTGAAGTGGTTGCACAGGACAAGGTGACCAAGATACTCTACCAGCTCAAACCTGCAACATCCGTGACAGATGCCTACGTATTGTCAGATGTGTATGAGGTAAGCGATGTGTTGGTTAACGGGATCACCTTTGGTATCACCGTGGATGCTTTCTACAATAACATCACTGTTATTGGAGGAGAAAGCTACATTGAGGACCGGGCTGGCGTTAAAAGATCCCAGGGTACCCTGAACCTCGATGACATGATTGTCGTAGTATCCGGTGATGGATCGCTTACTGTTAAATACAGTTTTGGGTTCCAAGGCATGGCAGTCAACCAGGCCCCGGTTATTGACCTGGTTGAAAGTGCCAATGCAAATGTAGATGTGTTGTTTAATCTCTCTGCCACTGTCACGGACGACGGACTACCCGAAGGAGGCACATTAACATACACCTGGTCAGTGACCAGTGGAGCCGAGGGTGATGTGACAATTGCCACTCCCGATGCCGAATCGACCGATGTAACCATCAGTGCGGAAGGTGTGTATGTACTTGAATTGACTGCCAGTGATGGCTTACTGGAGAGCAAGGCCGCCGTAAGTGTGAATGTGAACATGACCGGTCTTTCTCAAAGAGACGCCTTCACTCTTGAGGTTTATCCGAATCCGGCCAGCGATAAGGTCTTTATCAATGGCTTGAGGATTGACTCGGATGTCACTGTAATGAACATGAGGGGTGCGGTTGTGGATCAGTTTAATGCAAATGACGGCAGACATTTCATAGAGCTGGGCAATCAGCCTGCCGGCACCTATCTCATTCGCGTTCAGGAAATGAACGGTTCAGTGAGAATTGGGAAAGTTATGAAACGTTAATACCCAAATAGAAAAACAGGAGTGACAAACTATCACTCCTGTTTTTCTTTCTTTCAACTATATTTACCAGCATGAATTCGAGATTTTTCTGTACGGGTTTCGCATGGTTTGTGATGCTTCTCTTAATAGGATGTAACGATCCCTTTTCAGGGGTTGAGCAGCACGAAAAATACCAGATACCGGAGGAATTGGCAGAAAAATTATACACCCAGGTGAAAGCGGAAGAAGACCTGTCCACCTATGCATCTGCCCTGGAGATTACAGGTTATGATGAAATATTTGACAAATCGGGTAGTTATACCCTGCTCGCACCGAGCAATTCTGCATTCGAGCTTTTTTTCCAGGATCATCCGAATTATCAATCCATTGAGGATGTACCGGTGGGAACCCTGACCCGTATGGTAAAGTTTCTAGCCCTGCAAAACTCCTGGAACGAGGAAGAACTGAGGAAATTGTCCGCGAACAATGGTTGGGGTTCGGATGATACTGATGAATGGAAGAGCTCATTTGTATATAAAAAAGAAACCATTCTGGAAGAAGAGCCCAGAAAGGTATGGATGGATGAAGAAGGCCGAATTGTCGATTCCCTCAATGCAAGCTCTTATTATCTCCGACCGGCAGATTACAGGAAGTTTATGCCCGTATTTACCCGGGAATATTTTGAGTTTAACGAGGTAGAGAAGGAGGATTACGAACTTTATTTTGACCGAAGTATTGAGATTAATGATGATATCTATATGGCAGAGGCCAAAATAGAGGGAGAGGGAATTTTTGCCTCAAATGGTTTTATTTATACCATCGACAGGGTTGTTTTGCCCCCTGACAATACGGAGGAGTTCCTTGAAAACAATGGAACCTATTCTCTATTCCTGGCTCTGATTCGGGAGTTCTCCCAGGGTGACCAGGCCTACCCCTACTATGTTGGCAGTTTTCAGCCTGGTTTGGAAAAGATCAACACCACCAATGAGCGCTTTCCAATGTACAACCATGCCGGGATTGTCATCCCAACAAATAGGGCGTTTATAAGCTTCATCGAGGATTATCTCCTGCCTCAGGGTGGATTAAATGGCATTCCGGAGTCTTTCCGGGAATTAATAGCCAACTCATTTTATGTGGCTGGTGTGAATCCAATTTTCACAAATGAGTTGGAAAAGGGTTTTTATAATGCTGCCGGAGAGATTGTATTGCTTAATCAGGAAAAGATTGTGAAGGAGACATTTGCCTCAAATGCTACATTGATTGAATATGATGATTTTATCATTCCAAATATATTCACATCAGTAGGTGCACCGCTGGTCCTTTCAAACAAATACAGGCTTTTTCTGGATGCTGTGCTCCAGAGCGGGGCAGATAATGCGCTGAAAGCTATGGATCAGGATTATTCATTCTACATAGTGCCTGATCTAAAACTGGAAGAAGACTCTTCACTCTATATCTCAGACAACAATGACAGGCTGACCACATTCGATTACGCCAGTTCATCCGAGGTTCAACACTCCTCAACAATATTAAAAACAAGAATCCTGAACCAGGTGGCTCTTGGATTCCCTGAAGGATTGGCGACAAAGGAGTTTTTGCCCAACCTTGCAGGGAACTATATTGTGGCTGAAAAACAGTTGGATGGAAGCGTCCTGTTCTCCGGGAAGGAATTCTCCACCTTTGGATACAACCAGCCTGACACAAGCCTCAGGATCAAAATTTACCCACAGGAGATCACAGCTTACGATATACAAAATGGAAAATCCTTTGAAGCAAATGGATGGTTTAATTACAGCTACAGGGCTTCCGATGGAATTGTAGACAGGCTCAGGTACAACTATATAGAATTTTTTAACGCCCTCAGGCAAACAGGTTATCTGTCCCAGAATGAGCAGGAAATCCTGTTTTACAATGAAGATCTGCAACATACCATATTTGCCCCCACAGATGAGGCGTTCCTCAATTCCGATTTTGAATCGCTGAGCCCTGATGAGAAAAAGAAATTTGTAAAAACACATTTTGTAGTCGGGAGCATCATCTTTACCGATGGTAAAGAGCCATCAGATTTTTACCGGACAATGGCCGGGGGGGCCATTAATCTCGATCCGGGTGTTGATGTCATTCATCTCCTGGAGCCCGATGGTTCACCATATTATACGGTGGATGTTGCCTCGGAGAACAGCAATGTAATGCTCACAACGGTAAAACCCGAATATGACGATGACCAGCAATTCACCAGCTATGCAACAACAGCGGTCTTACATCAGATAGATACGGTCTTATATACTACTATACTCACAGAATAGGATTTGTTAAACTAATTTGCAAATGAAGATTGCTAATCTCATACTCCTGCTAGGATTTATCTTCGGATCTTTTGCTTCAGTACTTGCACAAGAGACCATTCTCCGGGGACGTATTGTTGATGCCATCCAGGGAGAACCACTTATAGGCGTATCCGTTGCAGAATTCGACGAGGATAACCGCATTATCGGGGGTACCATTACCGATGTGAACGGGAATTTTCAGCTTGTAGTGAAAGCCACAAACCATATCCTGGAAATAAGCTCAATAGGATATGCTACTTTAAGACTTGAGATAGGCTCACAAACCACCTTTGATATCGTCATGGAGGAGGAAAACATTTTGATGGAGGAAGTGGTTGTTACCGCAGTAAGGGAGTCCGGTGGTCTTACAAACATCCCGGCTGCTGATCTAGCAGCGTCTGTTGTAGAGGTATCAATGGCCGACATCAGTGAAGTAGGTGTAAGTTCTGCAGCCGATGCACTGCAGGGCAAGATCGGCGGATTGGATATTACCTCAACAGGCACACCCGGTGGAGGCTCACAAATTGTCATCCGGGGAATGACCTCACTGAGTGGTTCGAGCCCCCTGATCGTCGTGGATGGCCTGGCCCAGGATGTTACTTCAACCCCGGATATTGATTTTGGCTCTGCCGATGCAGAAGATATTGGGGACATGGTCAGCGTGGCCCCTCAGGACATTAAAAGCATCCGTGTTCTGAAGGATGCTTCAGCCACTGCGCAATGGGGAGCTCGCGGAGCAGATGGAGTCATTGAAATTACAACCAGAAGAGGCAGAAAGGGAAAAACCGTATTTAATTATGATTTATCACTTTCCCGTTACTCCGATCCGTCTCCCATTCCCATGTTGGATGGAGATGAATATGTAACACTGATGATTGATGGATTGAAAAATCGCTACGGGGTGATTGACCTGACCAACGATTATCCTCAGATCGCCAATGATCCGTTTTATCCCCTTTATCACAATTACAATAATAATACCGACTGGATCTCAGAAATTACCCGACCAGGTAATAAAATAGAGAACTATTTCTCTGCAAGCGGAGGAGGCGAAAGAGCCAGGTACAGCACCTCTGTGGGTTTTGAAACGCAGGAAGGAACCACCAAAGGGGAGGATGCTAAGAAACTAACCACCAGGGTCAACATCGATTATAAGATAACCAAGCGCTTAACACTGGTAACAAGTTTTAGCTACACAGACCAGAAGATAGGGAAAAACTATCATGAAAATGGCAATTCTCCCTTCAGGCCACATATCAGGAATATTGCCTACAGGAAGGCTCCTAATATGAGTGTCTATGAGTATGATTCTCTGGGAAATGCCACAGGCCAGTTTTTTAATCCCATCGATAATTTCCAGGGTAATGAGATCACTTACTATAATCCGGTTGCTCTGGAAGCATACAGTTATACCGATTTGGAGAGAAACGATCTGAATGCCAGTGCACAGTTAAGGTTTCGGATAACAGACTGGCTTTCACTGGATCAATTGTTTGCATACCAGTATCGTAGTGAGACTGAGAACAGTTTTCTTTCTCGAAAATCGCTGGCCACTGCATGGATTGACGATTGGAATGATAAAACCAGCGAAGACAATTTCTGGTCCCTGAAAAGAACCAGCAGAACTAAATTAAATTTTAACACATTTTTTACTGATTTGCATCACATTACAGGCACACTGATGTGGGAGGTTATTGGAAAAAACGACTTATTTTCAATGGCTACCGTATCAAACGGTCTGGGTTTAAATATCCCTGAAAGCTCGGTGGAAGCGGTGATCAATAATTTGCAGTCGGGAGAGGGCCAGGACAGGATGGTTTCCGGACTTGGAATGGCGAACTATAACTACAAGGGGATATATGCGGTCCAGGGTGGTGTCAGGATTGAAGGCAGTGGAAAGTTTGGCAAGAACAATAGATGGGGTTTGTTTCCAAATTTTGGTTTTACCTACCATATGCACAGGGAGGCCTACCTGGAAGGTTTATCCTGGATAAGCAATTCAAGACTCAGGTTAAGTTATGGAATAGCCGGGAAGGCCCCAAGAAGTGCCTTTGCCCAATATAGTATATACAGTACTCCTTTAAGAAACACATATGCCGGTAACAGGATCATTGTTCCTCAAAGGCCCGAACTCAGGAACCTGCTCTGGGAAAGAAGCTACTCTCTTTCTGCAGGCTGGGACATTGGCCTGTTCAAAGACCGCCTTAATCTGACCGCTGATGTCTATAGAATCAGAACTGAAGACATCCTTACACAAAACTATGCAATACCTGCCTCCAGTGGATATTCCGCCCTAAACTGGTTCAACGGGGGCACCATTGAAAACAAGGGATGGGAGCTAAGCATAAATGGTGACATTAAAAGGCGTGGCGATCTGAAAATAGGTGCAAACTTTAATATTAACAGGAATATCAACAGCTTTCTTGAATTTGCAGAGAACTTTGAACCAGAGAGAAATACAAGTATCGGAAATGGCCAGTATCCATACAGACTCCAGCTGAACAAACCCATTGGATCATTTTATGGATTTATTTATGAGGGTGTTTACCAGACTGATGAAGATGCATACGCATACGATGCAAGTGGAGAGCCTCTTTTAGATATGAATGGAGAGCTAATCACAATGGTTTACAATGGAACTAAATTTGGAGCAGGCGACACCAAATACAGAGATATAAATTATGATGGAATCATTGATATCAATGATGTGGTCTACCTTGGTAATATGATGCCGGAATATACCGGGAACCTTGGGGCCCGGTTCAACTACAAAAACTTTTCCCTGAACATTAACTTTTTATACCGGATCAACTTTCAGATCATTAACAGGCTGGGCATGGATCTTGAACGGATGACCTCATTTGACAACCAGAGCCTTGCCACTCTGAATCGATGGAGGGATGAAAATGTAAGTATTGAAAATCAGATTCATAAAGCTGAAAATGGCCACTCCTTCAATAGCCTTGGATCCAGTTATTACGTGGAAGAAGGTGACTATATGCGATTAAATTCTGTATCTCTGATTTATAGCGTCCCAAAATCTATCCTGGCAAAAATAAAACTAAAGAGCCTGAGGATCACACTGTCCGGAAGAAAACTCCTGACCTTTACCAATTATAGCGGGGTTGATCCGGAGATTAGAACCAACAGGCCCGACCGGCTAACGGTAGATAGTGGGCGGACACCGGTACCTAAATATTACACCTTAAATTTTCATATTGGTTTTTAGCCGTTCTCATGATAGGAAAAATTAAAATAATTATTAGCGGCGTTTTTCTGGCGGCGGTCCTGATGAGCTCCTGTTCAGACTGGCTTGAAATTTATCCCACAAGCGGGCTTATTGCTGAGGACTACTGGCAAACAAAAGAGGATATTGAGGCGGTCCTTATGGGTGCTTACAGAACACTTGCCGATTTAGATGCAGAGCTGCTTTTGCAGGGTGAGCTTCGGGGTGATATGGTTCAGGAAATGAACAACACTCCAAATAATCTCAGGGACATTAAAAATGGGATCATTGAACCTTCAAACGATTTTACAAAATGGGATCGCTACTACCAGTCCATCAATTACTGCAACCTGGTGATTGCCAATTCCGAGGCAGTTCTGGATATTGATCCGACATTTTCCCTGGTCCAGCTAACTTATTATCAATCGGAAGCAAAGTTTATCAGAGGCCTGGCCTATTTTTACCTTGTTCGCATTTTTGACAGGGTACCTTATGTTTTGGAACCCACTCTTGCCGATGACTCAAAACTATACTATCCAAACGTTTCAGGCGATTCACTGCTGTCAGAAGTAGCATCCGAACTGGATTTAATTGGGAAGAATGCACTCCCTTTTGACTACGGAGTTCCTGAATATAACAAGGGTCGTGCTACCTACCTGTCGGTTCAGGCACTTCTTGCAGATATTGCGCTCTGGCAATTCAGATACGAAGATTGTCTGGAATACATTCAGAACATTGAAGATAACAGCATCAATGGATTGGATCTGCTGGAATCAGAGCTCTGGAGAGACCTCTTTTTTCCAGGAAATTCTGAAGAATCTATTCTGGAGTTTCAATTCAGCGATGCAGCCGCAGAAAGCAATTCTCTGTTTAATTTGACCTATGGAACCAGCAGAACCATAGAAGCCAGCACATATGCCGGAGAAATATTTGGCGAAGACCTGGTGTCCCTGCGGATGGAATTCACAATTGATGGCCATACCATTACAAAATATGCCCTGAACAGATCTGGTTTTCTCAGGTCAGATACGGAACAGGATGCAGCCAATTTGATCATACACAGAAATGCAGAGATTTTATTAATGAAAGCTGAGGCGCTGGCAATGCTGGGCAGATTTGAGGAAGCAGAGCCCTTGATCAATGAAGTATATCGCAGAAGCAACCCTCTTGCACATGATCTGGAGATAAATAGAAATAGCAACAGTTTTGAAGATGCCATTTTACTGGAACGAGCAAAGGAGTTTGCTTTCGAAGGTAAGAGATGGTTCGATCTCTTGAGATTGGGAAGAAGAAATAATTACCTGAGAAAAGATTTATTTATTGAGTATGTGGTATCCCAGTTTCCTGAACAGGACAAATTTGTAAAACGTTCCAGGCTGAGGGATCCAAACGGATGGTATCTTCCCATCCATGAGGATGAGCTGGAAAATAATCCTGAACTGACTCAGAATCCTTATTATGCAACATTCACAGAATAGCAGCACATGAAGATGAGAATCGGAATTTGGCTAGTAGCAATAATGGCTTTCCTTCTGCACAGTTGTAAGGAGAAGGAGGACGAATTAACACTTTTCGTATCGGAGGAAGAGCAGTCTATAGGCGAATACCTGGAAGAAAACAGTGAGACTTACAGCCAGTTTTATCAGCTCGCCATTCAGGCAGGCATCCTGAAGCCTCTCAAACTATATAATCCATATGGTGATGGGAAGTTTACTTTGTTCCTTCCGGGAGATGATGCATTTGAGACTTTTCTAAGTCAATCGGGATATAATTCATATGATGCATTTTACGATATGCAGGACACTGTGGATATTCTCGCGCGCTATCATGTGGTAGCCAGCAGCTTCAAATCAAGTGACTTTCCTTTTGGTAGCCTTGGAGATTCCACTTTTACCGGTGAATACCTTTATATGGGGTTTGATGAGGAACTCAACTACCGGGTAAACAATGATGTAAACATCCTTCAACCCGACCTTGAGTTTTCTAACGGCTATATTCATATTGTGGATGGTATACTCGAACCCATCATTTCAAACAGCTACGAATACCTGCAGGAGAAGGAAGACTATTCGATCATTACCGAGCTTTTTGAAATTACGGGACTATCAGATACAATGGCGATATTCCGAACGACAGAAACAGGAATTAGCATTAGGAATTATTTCACCCTGCTTGTGGAAACCGATGAAGTGTTTGCCAGGTATGGAATTAACAATATCGATTCACTGATTGCCCGACATGCTACCCCGGGACTGGAATATACTGATCCGGACAACGGTCTTTATCAGTATGCTGCCTATCACATGCTCGAGGGAAAGTATGCCGTGAATGACTTCATTGATATCAGCCCCTATGTGACCTATGGGTATAATCCCGTAACCGTTGATGCTACCCAGGACATTATTATAAACAGGGGCATCCCTGTGTTCGATACGATTGTGGTATCAGGTGATACCATTCCCCTGAATTATATCCGGATGGACCTTTACAACAGCAATGCATTCTCCTTAAACGGTCCGATACACACCCTGGAAGACCCTATCGTTATCCAGAAACCTACGGGAGCTTACGAATTTCAATTTTATAATGAGCCAGTAATTCAGGAGAATATAAGGGGTGAGAGGGTGTCGCCGCTGGAATTTTCGGATCCCGATGAAATGATCTACCTATACTGGACCAGCATTGAATCAATCTATCACCTTGTGGGAATAAATGGTCCAAAAGACGATGATTGTCTATTTATGTATGGAAATTTTACGCTGGAGTACACCACTCCGAATGTAGCATCTGGGGCGTATGAAATCGTGCTGAGAATAAATAAGGGGAACCAGGCTCCCCAAATAAAACTATTTATTGATGGAATTCAACAACAATCAATAGTCGACCTGGCTCTTGGTCGATCCGGATACAGGGAGGTGGCGTTTGGGGAAAGACTATTCGAAGATTTTGGACCGCATACCATTAGAATTGAGACTGTTGTTGGTGGAGAGTTTTATTGGGACTGGATTCAATTCAGACCAGTTGATTGAGATCTCTTCCTGAAAACGGATCATGATATGAAAAAAATTAATATACTTTTAATCAGTCTGGGAGCTTTCCTCCTTATTACCTGTGAAAATCCATGGGAGGAGCATTATGTTACTGATGAATCCTTTGTAGATCGCAGCATCTGGGAAGAGATCCATTCTAATCCTGAATATACCAGTTTTGCAGGCTACATTGAGCAATTTGGTTTGGAAGCATATTTCCGGAATTCTGATACACTTATTAGTACAAAGACACTTTTTGCCCCGTCGAACACTGCCCTCCAGCATTATTCTGATGAAGGTGGAATGGTGACAGAATCTTTGATCCTGTATCACCTGGTTAAATCCTATTTTTTACTGTCCAATATTAATCACAACATTAAATCCCTGACCCAGAACAGCAAGTTTCTTTATTTCGAGAACAATGCCGGAAACTATCATGTCGATGGCATTAAATTGTCTCCCTACCCTCAAAGGTTCAGGGATGGGATAATTTACCCGCTGGATGTTGTGCTGGAGCCGAAACCAAGCATTGCAGAATACCTGGATGCGCACGCAGAATATTTTAGCACCTACATCAACTCCTTTGATACGATTCTGATGGATTATGCCAATAGCGAAATCATCGAAATTGACCTGGAGAATGATCTGATCATCTATGATTCCGTCTATACGATATACAATGATTTCAAATCAAAATATTTTGATGTGGATTACAATACCCGGGATACTTTTGCAACCCTGCTTCTTTATACCGACGAGCAGTTTTACAAGGCCATGGATGAGGTTGCTGAAGACCTTGGCTATCCATCGGGTGAAGACCTACCTGTCAAATGGATCAAAGAGGTATATTTTGAGTACTATCTCAAAACCGCATTTTTCGACGGACTATTAACCTATGGTGACTTATCGCAGGATGATGTAGTCAATATACTGGGAGATACTGTACAGGTGGATTATTTAAATCTTAATCCTGAGCAGGAAATTTGCAGCAATGGTTTAATCTATCAATACCTGGACCTTGTCATACCAGAAGAACTGTACAAAAGTGAAGCAAAAACGGAGGGTGAATCACTGGTATATATGGATGTCAACGGCAAGCTGATATTTAAGAACGGTGTCGGGACCACATACAAGGATCCATCGGGTAATAACCTGGATCTTTCAGGCAAAATTAACTATGTCCCGGGGATATCCGGTATAGCATCCAACGATTCCGCCATACAGATTACCATTAGTTCGAATTTTGACGGTATCTTCGAACTTGAAGTACCCATTCTGAACGTATTCCCGGGCAGGTATATTTTAGACTGGGCCGGGTTCAGCTCAGTTTCAGGTATTTTTAATGTTTATGTAAATGATAGCCTGGTATATACCAGATTACCCTTTGAGCCTGCAAGCAACCCCGGTTCCCTGATCTCGGAATTCGATTCCTACAACTTCAGTAGTTTCACCCTGGATGATCTCACCCTTCACGAAAATGGAGTGGATTGGAACCACCTCCGTGCTTCAGTCTCTTCCTGGAATATCAATGAATTCTATGTGGAAAGCGATCCAACAGATCCGCAGGAGTACTATCTCAATGATTTTGGTGATGTAATCGTAAAGTTTGAATTTATAGCTTCCAGCCCGCTTAACTCCAGCAATACAGGTATTGTCATTGATTATTTGAATCTACGGCAACGATAATTGGCAATATGTACAGATATATGACAAAAATTCAAATCATACTGCTTTTCCTCATTTTATTCGGGAACCTGCCCACAAGGGAACTTGTGGCACAGGATTCACTGTCGATAATGGGAACAGTCTTATATAGCAAAGGTCTAGCTGTACCGGATGTGTCCATTAGTATAGAGAATGAAAGTATAGCCCCGGTGTATACCGATTCCACAGGAAAATTTTCCATAAGAGTACCCAGGGAAAAGGGCTGGTTGATGATCAACCCTGCATATCGCTATAAATCCCAACGTATCTATATTGGAAAGCGACGATCTTTTGAAATATACCTTACTGATTTAGAGAATCCAAGTGGATATGATCAGATCAATACCCATATGGGATCGATCAGCAGAAGGGATGTTTTGAGCTCAGTCTCACACCGGGATAACGAAAACTTTTCAAATTACGGATATGCCTCCATTGAAAAGTACATGCAGGGCTCCATGAGCGGATTTTATCATATTAGTCAGACAGGAACACCTGGTTCCGGGAGTTACACTTCCATAAGAGGTGCAAATTCCATATATGCTTCAAACCAACCTCTATATATCATTGATGGAGTGATCATGGAAGATCCGGGAATCTATACCAATCTGATTGGCGGATTTAATTATAACCCCATTGCATCCATAAAACCAGAAGATATTTCGTCTGTAACTTTACTCAAAGATGCCTCTGCCACTGCAATTTATGGGATTAAAGGAGCAAACGGAGTTATTATTATTGAAACGCTCCACACCGAAGAGACAGAAACAAAGATCAATTTTAATGCCCACTATGGAGTCTCCCTGAAACCAACACAGATGCCGGTTCTGAATGCAGACCAGTACAGAAACTATGCACATGAACTACTGCAATCAATAAATTTTCCAGAGGAAAACATCCAGACCAGTTATCCAGGATTATTAATAGATGAAAACTCTAACAATACCTATGACTATGCAAACAATACCGACTGGCAGGATGAGATGTACAGTCATGGATGGACTTCCAATGCCTACCTTTCTATTCTGGGAGGGGATGCAGTAGCAAAATATGGAATCTCATTTTCTTTTGACCGCTATGAAGGAATCGTGTTAAATTCAGATTTCAGGCGTCTGGGTGTGCGTTTAGTTGGAGATATTAATGTGCTTCCAAAACTTAAACTATATGTGAATGCATACCTGAACACTGCCCTGGAAAACCAGGTGGAAGACATGACAAATCAACAGGTTAGCCCACAATATGTTGCCATGGCCAAACCACCTATCCTGAGTCCTTACGTATATGATAAGAACGGTAATCAGACCAGGCTCTTAATGGACCCCCTGGAATATAATATCAGTAACCCCCTTGCGGTTTCACAGGGATATATAGGAGAAGTGAACAATACGCGGATTCTGGCCACTTTCAGGTTAGAAGGCGAACTTACCGATCGACTTAATATCAAATCCCTGTTCTCGCTTAATAGGAGCAATCTGACCGAACAGATTTATCTGCCTAACATTGGTGTTGCACCCTATGAAAATGGTGAAGTAAATAATATATCTAAGCGAACTCATAACAGGTTAAATACGCTCTATAGCAATACCTATCTGGAATATGCCAATAACAATTCAGGCGCTCATAATTTCGTTATTACCTCAGGAGTACGGATCAATAGTACAAGCCTTCAGACTGATTTGCGTATCGCGAAAAATCTTCCTGAGAATGATGCCGTAAACAATCTTGGCTCCGGAGAGAATAGCATGAGAACATTAGATGGCGACTCACCTGTATGGACATGGATTTCGTTTTATACCAGTAGCAGGTATGTATATAAAGACAAATATTTTTTAAACGCACTTATAAGCCTGGATGGCTCCTCCACCATCGGGAAAGAGGCGGAAGGATTAATAAATTTTGGAGAGCAACCCTATGCTCCCTTTTATTCCATTAGCGGTGCATGGCGTTTATCAAATGAGCGCTTCCTGAGTGGCCTTTCGCGGCTGGATGAACTGAAATTCAGGGCCTCCTTCTCCGTATCCGGTAATGACGACATCGGTCCTTATTCAGCCCTTGACTATTATGAACAGGTATTATACCGGACGGTAACCGGGATTATTCCTGGCAGAACCCACAACCTGGGACTGAAACAAGAGACAATGTCCATGATAAACCTTGGAGCCGATCTTAGCCTGTTTGGTGAGAAATTGAAGTTTGTTGTCAATGTTTTCGAAAATAAAACGGATGATCTTTTTCTTAAAACCCAGGCAGAAGGATGGATCTGGGATGAGCTTCTGGCCAGAAATTCGGGTAGTTCCACAACAAGGGGGATTGAATTTGAGGCTGGAACATTTTTCAGGATGGGCAGAAACGCAAGCTTCAGCTCCAACATCAACATTACCAGGCTAAACTCCGAGATAGATGAAATCTATAAAAACCAGGTGGTTATTCCCATTGAAGGGGGTCAGATGATCTATCAATCCGGGTCCAGCTTCCCACAGTTTTATGGGTATACCTATGAAGGGGTTTTTACCTCAACTGAAGAAGCCAATGAGGCCGGACTTTTAAACAATGCCAATATTCCATTTCAAGCCGGCGATGCAAAATTCAAAGATATCTCTGGCCCTGACGGTACGCCTGACGGAAAAATCTCCGATTATGATAAGACCGGCTTTGGCTCCCCCTTTCCTGAGCTATACGGGGGCATGTTCAACCGTTTCACTTATAAAAGATGGATGCTGGATATCAATTTTCAATTTGTTACCGGAATTCAGCTGTTTAACTACCGAAGATATCTTTCAGAACGTATGTATGATTTCTCAAACCAGTCCTTGAACGTGGAGCAGCGCTGGAGGCAGGAAGGCGATATCACCAATACGCCCAGGGCTCTGCTTTATGACCAGGTTGGTAATTCAGCTTTCTCTACACGGTGGGTTGAGGATGGTTCTTACATCAGGCTAAAAAGTGCTGCGATCCGCTATATCATACCTGATAAATTTGGCATGTTTCAGAATGCCGAGTTTTACCTGACCGGGACAAATCTTTTTACATGGACAAATTACCTGGGCGATCCTGAAGTTGGCAGTGGTTATCAGAATTATCAGCAAGGAATTGATTATGGTTTATTACCCAATGCAAGAACAATTATACTGGGTGTAAAGCTGGGACTGTAGCGAGCATTATAAAGATAAGTTGAGTTATGAGAAGGATTCTGTTTCAATATATCATCAGACTAAGTAAGATTGGAGTGATTCTGCTTATATTCTGTGTGAGCGCTTGCGAGAAATTTCTGACACCAGATCAACTAAACATTGCTAAAACGAATGAGATCTTCAAAGAATGGGATGAATATCGCTCTGCAGGACTTGGCCTTTATGCCCTTCAACAAGACCTTGTTGACCAACTGTTTGTATTGGGTGAGGCAAGGGCGGATATGTTGAAATTAACACAAAATGCTACCTCTGAACTGGAAGAGGTTGCAAATTTTGAGTTTAATCCTGATAACGAATTTATGAACCCAAAAGGCTTCTACAGGCTGATTGCTGCAAGCAATGCGCTGGATGTGAAGATCATGGAGAATAACTCAGACATATTTGGCAAATTGGATTCAATAGCCTACAGCAATATTCCTGAAAATGAACGAAATTACATAGGATTATATGGAGAAGTGTTATGCATGCGTGCATGGGCCTATTTCAACCTTGTGAGGATATATGGTGAAGTTCCCTATTTTCCTGCTCACCTGGCTACGGAAGAGGAGATCAACGAATATGTCTTATCAGATGTATCCTTAACATTTTTAAATCTTCAGGAAGTCGTGGATACCTTCTCTTTGCAGCTCGAGCAAAACATAGGGGAAGACAGGGTTGGGGTAAACTATAATTCAGAAGGGATCGATGATCCTACCTGGAGCATCACCAGTTGGAATAAGTGGGCTTACTACTCATTGATGGGACAGATGTTTCTTTTTACAGAAAACTACGCCAGGGCCCTGGAGTATTTTGAGAAAATCATTTATAATAACAGGGACTACTACTATTTTAACCTGAAACAGTATGATGCAGCAGGCCATAACGAGGATAGTCGAAACTACCGCCCGATTAACAATGATTACTGGACTGCTATGTTCACCAGTTTCGATTCGGATGAACACATACTTGCGGCCTGGTTCAATAAAGAGAGGAAGCAACAGAACCAGCTACAGTATTTTCTGTCAAACGACGGGGTCAATATTTACGCCCTGGCCCCTACAGGACGGGCCATTCAAAACTGGGAAACACAGTGGCACGACGCCACCTTCGTAAGCGATGCAGTAAATCCCGAAAACATGTACATGGTTGAACCGGGTGTCCCGGGAGACTTCATCCGGGGCCACGGTGCCTCGTATGCTTACATAAGGGGCGGAACCATGCTCTCCCTTGAAGAAGTGGATCATGTACTGGAATTGAAACAGAAGGGGCTCTTTGAGGAGGCAAAAAGTTTTATGACCGGTGTGGATACGGTGGTTTATAAATATTCTATAGGCAAGGACCCCTTTGACCTGGATGCGCACTACAGCTTTTTCAGAGCAGGACCACTTCACCTCTACTATGCAGAAGCCTTGAATGCAACAGGTCGTTCCCGGGATGCGGAAGATGTATTAAACAGGGGTATTAGCTCTGGCACATCATCAGTGAGTGGAGTCCGCAGGCGTGCCTACCTGGCTCACACTGAAAGGATAAATACCGATCCCATACAAAATCTTGAGGAGGGTCTGGTCATTCTTGATGTCATGCCAATTCATGATCCATTTACCAATCAAATCGTTGGATTCAATAATTATGCGGGTCAGCAAAGCGCAAAAACATTTCTGCGCGACAGCCTGATTATCAGGGAACGGGCCCTTGAATGCGCCTGGGAGGGTGAACGTTTTTACGATCTGATCCGGATTGCTGAAAGGTGGGACGATCCCTCCTACCTGGCCGACAAGGTTGCCTCAAAATATCCTGCCCAGGAGCGCGAATATATCCGAGCCTTACTGATGAACAAGGAGAACTGGTACATTCCCTTTTTCAAGGCTTATCAACAGTAGATTTCTCTTTTTAACCCCTATTATCGATGCTCAATAGACTATTTTTCAGGTTTTTATATGCTTTAGTTTCTATCACAATTGCCTGTCCTGCCATTTCGCAGAACATCTATGTATCCCCTGGTGGAGACGACAGCAATGCTGGTACATTGAACAGTCCCAAAAGGACCATCCAGGCAGCTGCAAATCAACTGAAAAGCGGGGATACCCTCTTTCTGAGAGAAGGAAGCTATCATGAAGAAGTTTTCCTGGAAAACCTCCGTGGATCAGCTTCAAACCCGGTAGTTTTTAAAGCCTATCGTGATGAACACCCAATCGTGGACGGCACCGTCAACCTGGAGGAAATAAAATCGGCTGGAGCCTCGTGGGAACTGGCCACTGATGCCTTTCCCGGCACGGAGAATATATACAGGATGCAGCTGGATGAGGATATCTGGCAGCTGTTCGTGAAACAGCCCGAACTAATGCATGAGCCCAACGCGGTGGGTGGTGAACTGGCCGGATTCAGGATGCAGGTGATCGCCCGGTGGCCCAACGGGAGAACCAACCCCTGCGATCCCCTCCGCAGACAGGCAGGGAGTCCTGAAGCGGCCGTAAATACATGGTGGTCCTTTAACACCACATGGGCATTTGCCTCCAGCCCTGAAACAACCTATACCACCATCAAAAATGTGCCCACCCGGTTTAACCTGGCCGGCACCGGTAAAAGCTTCCAGGGAGGAACGGCCATCCTCTCCATCATCAAACAGGGACCTGCAAATATCCCGGTAGATATCCTGGAACATGAAGCCGGATCGGATATGTTCACACATTCCGGGGTCAGTACAAGTCATGAAATGTACACCTATCCCAGTAGCCATGGTCCGAGTTATATTGTCCAGCACCTCCAGGCCCTTGATGCTCCGGGAGAATGGTACTTTGATGCGGAAAGCAAAACAGTCTACCTCTGGACAGAAGACAGTGGTGATCCAAACGGGAGAGAGATCAGGGGGAAAAGCCAGACTTACGCCTTTGACCTGGATAATTGTGAATTCATAACGTTTAATGGTCTGGGCCTGTTTGCCACAAGTCTGAAGCTCGACGGCGACCACATCAGTTTTGTGAACGGGGCCATCTCCTATCCCGACATGCCCAAAACCCTCCTGGGGATCTACGGCCATGAAGTTCCGGCCATCGAAGCAAGCCAGTGCTGGAACTTCACCATGGAAAATTGCATCGTGGAGTACTCCCAGTACCACGTCATCCAGGTGAAAAATGTGGGCAGTGTGTTTGAAAACAACTATTTCCACCACCTGGGAATGATGGGGCTCGGTACCACGGGATGCTTTATGAACGTAAACACCTTCAGGTACAATACCCTTAAAACCATCGGCCACCGGGCCGCGGTGAAATGCAATTCAAGTCCGGAGTCAGGACGCAATCAAAGCTGGAACATACTGGATGGCTGGGGTTACCTCTACTCCAACGACGGCGTGGGCTTCCAGACCAGCCAGGGAGGATCCGTAAACTCGGTCAGGGCCTATAACTGGTTTCTGAGATCTGATAAACCGGGTCACCGCTACGATGGTCCTGAGGAGGGAAAGGGATTCCCCACCCTGGGACTCAGCCACCACCTGGTTGGACTGCGCACCAAATCGGTATCGACCAATATTAAGGGAGATTACAACCAGGCTTACAACTACCTGGGAATCGAAAGCACCAGCGAGCATGGAAGTATTGCCATCCGCTGGAACCTGGAGACCGGCGAGGGAAACAGGAACAGCATATTGCAGAATTGTGCTGCGGATGGCATCAATATCGGGAAGTGGCATCCCCTCCCCTGCATCCACAGTAACAACTGGGATGCCAGTAAGAAAGGGGGCAACATGCTGGATTTTCACCCTGGTGCCGATCTGCTCGATTTCCGGCCTGAAGCCGATGCCCCCCTAGTGAATGCCGGCACAGAAGTCCCGGGCATTACCGATGGCTACCTGGGATCAGCACCCGATATCGGGGCCTATGAATGGGGAGATGACACCTACTGGATCCCGGGTTACAGTGGTCCCTCATGCTCCCTGCCCATCCCATTCCATGGGGCTTTGGAGATGGCCCTGGACCGGGATCTGATATTCAGGCATGCCTACCAGAGCGACCGGGCAATGATCTATTTCGGGGTCAGCCATGATGCGGTACTCAATGCCACCCAGGCTGATGCTGGTGAAGTGGTATTGGTCTCTCTGGACAGCGGACGGAACATTGTAACTCCCACTATGCTTATGGGCAATCCCAATGGGTATGATCCCTCCCCCTACCTTCTGCTTGACGACCCTCACACACTGCTCTCCCCCAATACCACATACTACTGGAGGGCTGATGCAGTGGGTGGAGATGGAGATACTATCAAAGGGGCGGTATGGAGCTTCTCCACCGGCGAGCAGACCCATCTCGTACAATTCAAAACTTACAGCAACAAAGAGGGAGTGGTGACCCCGGCCGGAGAGGTTACCATTGTACTGGACAGTGGGGTATTCATTTCCAACAGTGAAGGATCCTCATATGGGATCAGAACAGCCCCGGGAGTGTATGAATATCAGATGAATAAAAGTGGCTTCGGCGTGGCATACGGAACAGCAGCGATCTACTCTGATACTGTAATTTCAGACACACTGGAGTATGAAAATTACCAGGTTTCCATAAAAATTATGGATGTTGACACAGACGATCCGGTCCCTGGCGCCACTGTCACTTTTGGGGATGAAAGTTCAGTGGCCGATCTTCAGGGCGTGGTCCAACACCCCGGCATCGACTATGGATTCTATGAAATCGATGCGTCGGCAGAGGATTTCCTTCAGCCGGATATCAGGAATGTGGAGGTGTTCTCCGATACCACCTTTCAATTCTACCTCACAAGAGATTACCATACCGGTTATTTCACCATCCTGGATGATGTGACAGGTGCCCCGGTATTCGAGGCCCTGATGTCCACCGACCTGGGAGATGCCGGCCTGACCAATAGTGACGGTGAAGTGACGCTGGGAAAACTGGCCCCCGGCTGGTGGGATTTCCTGATCGAGCACGAGGACTATATCAGCCTGAGGGATTCCCTCTGGATTACAGGCGATACCTCGGCAACTATAAAGCTGGCTAAAAAGAGTGCCAATGTCACAATGGTGGTCAGTGACTCTGAGGGACCCCTGCAGGATGCTTCCATAAGCTTTGGTGAGTTGAATAGCTCGAGCAATTATGACGGGATGGCCTGGTTTTTTTTCATCGCCGCCAGGGAGACCTACAGGTATACCGTGCAATTTGAAGGATATGAGCCGGTGAATGATTCCATCTTTCTCAAAAAGGACACCACCATCCAGATCATGATGCAGGTGCTTACAGGAACCGGAAGTACAAATTCAGAAATGCTCAGGATCTATCCCAATCCGGCCGCAGAGAAACTCCACATTGAATTTTCCGGAGGAGAGGCTGAAGCCAGATTATACCATTCGGACGGCACGATCCTTGCCATAGGTAACCTGGCAAATGGAAAATATGAGTTCGACCTGACCGCAATGGCCCCGGGAGTATACTGTGTACGGATTATTCATAAGAGCGATTCAAAAATCCGGAAGATTGTTAAGCTATGAGCACAGGATTAATGGCCGTTGAATCTCCCCGCCGCAAGCAGCGGAGTATCATGATAGGTTTATATTTATTTTATTCGCCGCAAGCGGCGGGGAACTAACCCCTAATGAGATAAGAGTAGTGTTGGAACACTTAATCAAGTTTACTACGGAATCACTAAAGCGGACGTCAGGATTGCGAGGTGCAAAAAGCAACAAGGTAGCTGGCGCCGCATAATTCCACAGTTCTGCTTATTAATGCTTATAATTCAGTATCTTTGGGTATAGGCTTCAGATCCAATGAAAAAGGTAGTTACAAAGCGCGATTTAAAGGATAGTTCACAATTGGACGATCTAGCATATTGGCTTAATCGCCCTGCTGAAGAACGAGTCTCTGCTGTAGAAATATTAAGGCGCCAATACTATGGAAGTTCAGAAAGACTTCAAAGAGTTTCTCGCGTTGTTGAACGCACATGAGGTAGATTTCATGATAGTTGGGGGCTATGCATTAGCATACCATGGCGCTCCACGATACACAGGCGACATTGATGTCTTCATTAAGTCGGATAACAAAAATGCTCAGCGTATTATCACTTCCATAAGTGGAGTAAGCTGGGAACAAGCTGACGCTTCAAAAGAACCTGGAATGTATGGAGATGTACCTGTGTTCTATATTGGCAAGAATCAATACGTAGCGAATAAGAAGGCCACAGGCCGTACCAAAGATATCGCAGACATTGAAGCTCTGGGGGAAGAAGATTAAAAGCAGAACAATGCACTAGAGCCGACCGCTAAAGCGGCGGCTTAATGACTTCCTCAATTAATTCAGGTACTCCGAGGGACTAACATCGTACTTCTCCTTAAAACATAGGGTATAAGAAATGTTTAGGGACAATATGAAAAATCATGTTATGATTCAGGGGGAGAACCATTGGAGGAATACTCTTTGGGAGTAAGGCCGTATTTCAACTTAAAGCACTTAACAAAATAG
>Ga0164313_10000116_pt1 | contig 51301 bp, 47 predicted proteins | sample GuaBasSedimGuay4_FD_113735 | JGI IMG/M metagenome (GOLD analysis project Ga0164313, IMG submission 113735) | Subseafloor sediment microbial communities from Guaymas Basin, Gulf of California, Mexico - Guay4, Core 4569-4, 0-3 cm | ecosystem: Environmental > Aquatic > Marine > Hydrothermal vents...
CGGCGGGTGCCCGCCTCGAGGCCAGAGACGTCCCGACCGTCGCGCTCTAGCGCCTCGATGACCGAAGCGACCGCCCGCCCGGAAACATCCCTCCTCTCGCCAGTCATCACGCCAAGAAATCCCTGGCGAGAAGCCTATACCAAGAGGCCCCTGGGATACGAATCCCCGGGGCCGTAGCGCCCCACGTACCGAGCACCTGACACGCACCCCAAAAGGTGCCAAGGTCCGCGCCGCCTGGAGGGGTAATGGGAGAGTATGTAGCGCTACTGATCCTGCTGGCGGTCATCGGATTCGTCGTCCTGCGGCTGCCGAAGATCGATCTCGGCCATACGGACGCCTTTCGGTACCGCCGGGCGATGAACTGGCTGCCCCTCGGGCTGACCTACGCGTTCCTCTACATGGGGCGCTACAACATCAAGGTCAGCCAACACGCCTTCGAGGAGATGCCGAACCCCGCCGGCGGGCCGCTCATGGGCACCGCGGAGTTCGCGAGCATCTTCGCCGTGGGCACGATCGTCTACGCGTTTTCGTTCCTGATCAACGGCCCCCTCACCGACCGCTACGGCGGTCGCCGGATGATCCTCATCGGTGCCACGGGCTCCGGGGTCATGAACGCCCTGATGGGCGCCGGCGCGTGGTCCCTGACGACCCAGGGGCCGCTTCACGAGTTGATCGCGGCGAATTTCGTCGTCTTCTACTCGGTGCTCTACGGCATCAACATGTACTTCCAGAGCTTCGGCGCGACGGCCATCGTCAAGGTCAACGCCGCCTGGTTCCACGTCCGGGAGCGGGGCGTTTTCGGCGCCATCTTCGGCATCCTGATCTCCCTCGGGATCTATTTCGCCTTCGACCTCGGCTACAAGATCCTCGAGAACATCGGGCTCACGGCGCTCTTCGTCATCCCCTCGGGGCTCCTAGCCCTCTTCATGACCATCAGCTTCTTCGTGGTTCGAGATACGCCGGGTGATGCGGGCCAGGACGACTTCGATACCGCCGACGCCTCGTCCGGAGACGAGGGGCCGCAGCTGGGCGCGGTGGCGGTCTTCAAGAAGATGCTGACCAACCCGGTCATCATGACCATCGCCGGCATCGAATTTTGCAGCGGCTTCCTGCGCCAGGCGATCATGCAGTGGTTCCGCACCTATGCGAAGCACACGGACGGGACCCTCGGGCTCAAGGAGAGCTTCGTCTACGAGCATTGGGGGCTCTTGCTCTGCGTTGCTGGGATCCTCGGCGGAACCATCGCCGGCGTCATCTCCGACCGGGTCTTCCAATCACGCCGCGGCCCCGTCGCCGCGATCCTCTACGCGGTCATGGGAGTCAGCGCGACGGTCCTCGCGTTCACGTACCAAACGCAGGCGGTCGGCTGGCTGGTCGTGTTCATGACCATGGCGGTCATCGGGGTGCACGGCATGCTCAGCGGCACCGCCAGCATGGACTTCGGCGGAAAGAAGAACGTCGGCATCGCCGTGGGCATCATCGACGGCTTCGTCTACGCCGGCACGGCGTTCATGGCGATCACCTATGGGTACCTCTTGCCCGAGGACGAGCTCGACCCGGTGACCCACGCCGTCGTCGGCGCCACGACGGATCCCGCAAACTGGAGCCCCTGGCCCCTCGCCATGATCCCCATGGCCATCATCGGCTTCCTGCTCGCCACCCGAGTATGGAACGCCAAGCCGAAGGCCAAGGCCGCCGCACCGGCCGCCGCCAAGTCTGATTGAGCGCCGCTCCGGGCGACGCCCGTCAGCCCACCCGGAAGTCGACGATGTGGTGCAGGGTCTCGTCGGGGTCCGGGGCGCCGGGGACCTGCTGCGTCTCGAGGAGCGCGACGTAGGCGTCGGGGAAGTGCTGGTGAGCGATGTTGCAGTTCGCCGGCTCGTTGTCGAAGAACGCCAGAGTTTCGCCGATGCGGCCGAGAGTCGGGATCGCCGAACGCTTGAACGCCTCGTCGCCGAGGGTCGCGTCGGGCTTGAGCACGAGCTGAACGCCGACGACGCCGATGGGGAAGCCGTGGTCCCGAAGGCTCGAGACCGTGCCCAAGAGCATGCTCGGGATGTCACGGCCGCCGAGGTAGAGCACCCCAGCGCCGGACTCGTAGCAGGCGGTCACGAACTCGGGGGCGCCGTCGGTCGGAACATCGTGACGTAGGTAGTCGTCGCTGTAGAAACGCTCGCGCCAGAAGCCGGTGATGTCCCTGACGACGTCGACGTGGGTGAGGCCCACTTCTCGGAGGGTATTGCTGATCAAGTAATGCAGACGACCGATGTCGAGCTGATCGAGGCACTCGGACACGTCGGGGTAATCGGCGCGAACTTCGTCGGCGTACTCCGCGAGGACCGCGAGGGTCCGCGGGCGGCTATCGTAGAGCGTGCCGTCGAGGTCGAAGACCACGACGGGCTGACCGCCCTCCTCACGCATCATCGGGATGCGCTCGAGGATGACCTCGAGGACGTCGACTTGCTGGGGCAGCGGGGGAGGCAACACGGCGATGGACCGTATCCCATGATTCCGCGGCCGGCCAAGGGCGCTCTGTCGGAATATGAGGGCGTGGAATCGGGACGAAGAGCGAGACGTTGGTCCCCAGATGGGAAGCGTCGAGATGCGTAGTTTTACAGAAATACGGAGAATACCGTTGCAACGCGTGGGATCGCGGCTTATAAAGAGACCGCCTTCCCCCTTATCCTCATCGGAGAACGTCCCAATTGGGGCCTCCCGAAAGAGGCGGCTGACTGCCGGGTGGGACGGCGCGGACCAAGGTTCACCGGAGTTTACGGAGAATCGCAGGGAATCCGGGGGGGTTTCGTGACGATCACGAGTGATCGAATGACGAGTAAGGACCGAATGAAGGTGGCGGCAGCGGCTCGGGCGGCGGAAGCGGCGGGGCCCATGCTGAGCGGGATCCTCGTGATCGAGGATGACCCGGACCTGCAATGGCACCTGGCCCGAATGTTGACGGTGCAGGGTCACCGAGTCGTCGGCACGAGCTCCGGCGATGGGGCTCTGGCCCTGGTCTCGCAGTGGCCCGTGGACCTGATCTTGGTCGACGAAGAGCTCCCGGGCATGAACGGCCTCGAGGTCGCGACCCGGCTACGCGAAGAGCATCCACAGATCCCGGTGGTCCTGATGACCTGCGAAGCAACCGAAGAACTGCACATTGCGGCCAGGGTCGCCGGCGTCGTCGAAACCCTGGTGAAGCCATTCCGCAGTGAGGTCATCACCGAACTCGTGCTCCGGCTCTTCCCCGGCGCCGCCCCCGAGCCCGCCGAATAGAAAGCCGGCGCCGAGGGCCGCGAGAGCTGACCGCAGTCACCGTTGGGGCGTTTCGGACCTTGGCGCTGACCGTCGCCTGGCCCTACTCTCCTCCCTGCTTTGCCTGCCTCGCGTAAGCCCCTGATTCTCCTGGCCGTAACCTGGCTCGCCCTCTTCGCCGCGGCGGCGGTCGGACAGGAGCGCGCGCGGACCACGATCGACGTCTCGGAGATCACGCCTGGGATGCGCGGCTACGGGCTCACGGTTTTCCGCGGCACCCAGCCGGAACGCTTCGACGTCGAAGTGATCGACGTCCTGCACAACTTCCGGCCCAACATGGACCTGATCCTCGTGCGAACGGATCACCCGACCCTCGAGCACGCCGGCACCGTGGCGGGCATGAGTGGCTCGCCGATCTACCTCGACGGTCGCCTGGCCGGCGCCTACGCCTACGGCTGGCCCTTCGGCAAAGACCCGATCGCGGGGGTCACCCCCATCGCTTCGATGATGGCCGAGATGCGGCGCCCGGTCCGCCCTGACTCGTTCCCGGGAGCCGATCGCCTGACACCACTTCCCGGACGGCGTCGGTCCCGGGCCCGAGAAACGAGCCGAGGCGGTGGGCCCCCAGCGCGCCTTGCAGGCCTCCGCCCGAACTTCGGCGAAACGCATCGCACGGCGTTCAGCGCCCTCGACGAGTACGCCCGGGGGAGGACCCACGGAGCAGCGGCGTCCCGCCCCGTCGTCGGTCCCCGGGGCATGCGCCGTGCCAGCACGCCGGTGATGCTCGGGGGGATGACCGACGGCATCGCCAATCTGCTCGCGGATCGCCTCGAGCCCTTCGGCCTCGTCGCCCTCCAGGCGGGCGGCGCCGCGACACCGGCCCCCAGCGCGACACCCGCAGCATTCGTGGACGGCGGAGCCATCGCCGTCCAGCTCATCCGCGGCGACATCAACGCCACCCCCATCGGCACCGTGACCCACGTCGGGGCCGAACGTACGATAGCTTTCGGGCACCCCATGATGAACGCCGGTGAGACGGGGCTTCCCACCGGCACCGCCCGGGTGCTGCACGTACTCGCGAGCGAGTCGCGGTCGTTCAAGATCGCCGAAGGGGCCACGCCCCTCGGCACGCTCATCCACGATCGGCAGCCAGCGATCGTCATCGATCACGGCGTACAGGCCGAAACCATCCCCATCCGCGTGCGCATCCACGGCATCGAGGGGGCGCCCAAGACCGAATGGAACGTGGAGGTCGCATCCCACCGCGTGCTGACACCGGTCCTCACCTTCAGCGCCATCGCCAACGCCATGCAGACGACGGCCAGCGATCACACGGACGTGATGTTCACCGCGCGTTCGACGGTGCAGCTGGAGGGGCAGAGCCCCATCGAGATCGAAGACGTCGGCTACATGGCCGGTGGGCCCAACGACACCCGCGCCCTGAGCGGCCTGCGCCTCTTCGACCTGATGGACATCGCCTACGGGAACCCTTTCGTCGAAACCCGAGTCCGCCGCATCGAACTCGACATCGACGTACGCTTCGAGCGCGACGTCTTCGAAATCGTCGACGTCGCGACCCACACCGCCGAGGTCGACCCGGGGTCGCGGGTCTACGTCCGGGTCGTTCTGCGCCGCCACGGAGAAGCCGATCGGGTACGGACGTTCCCGGTCGACGTCCCGATGCGCGCCGCCGGCCAAACGGTGCAACTCACCATCCAGCCCGGCAACCGCGTCAACCTCGAGCAGCCCCAGGCCCGGAACCTCGACGACCTGATAGCCATGGTGCATCGACGCCTGCCGGCGACGACCCTCGCGATCAACCTGCGCATGCCATCCCGGGGCCTGAGCTTCGGGGGCCACGTCGTCCGCGACCTCCCGGCCTCGGCCCTCGACACCCTGCAGATGGTCAACGACACCGAGAACAGCCGCCCGTTCGTAACCTACGAACGACAACTCCACGACGTCGGAAGCGTGCTGTCGGGCTCGGCCCGGCTCAGTCTGCGCGTCCGGCAAACCCCCCGTCACCGATGAGTAGAATCTCCCGCCGCGCACTCCTTCTGGCCTTGACGACCTCCGTCGCTGCCGTCGCCCTGGCTCTCCTCGCCCCTCGCGCCGACGCCGTGTCCACGCGCTCGTTCGTCCTCGACGACGCCGCCAGCCTCGCCGCTGGCGAGCTCGACGGCACCGCCGTGCACTCCGACGGCTCGGTGACCATCGGCGTGGGCACCCGGCGCATCGGTCTCGACGAGGCCGCCGTCGCGTGGAGCTTCACTCGGGGTAGCGGTTCGGTATTCGTCGGTACCGGAAACGACGGGAAGATCTACCGGCTCTCCGGAGACGACGTCAGCGAGTTCGCCGAGACCGGGCAGTTGGTGGTGACCTCCCTCGCGTTCGGGAGCGGCAGGCTCTATGCGGGGACGCTCCCCGAGGCGAGGATCTACCAGGTCGACGGCCAGGGACAGACCCAGGAGTTGGCGCGCCCCGACGGGGCCGAGCACGTGTGGGACCTCGCCTACCACGACGGCACCCTCTTCGCGGCGACGGGGCCCGAGGGCAAGGTCTTCGCGATCGACGCCAGCGGCCAGGCCGAGGTGTATTGGGACTCGGACGCGGCCCACGTCATGTCCCTCGCCGTCGGCGACGACGGCTCGCTTTATGCCGGAACCAGCGACGACGCGGTCGTCGTCCGCCTGCGAGGCCCCGGTCGGGCCGAGGTGGTCCACGACTTCCCCGGGAACGAGGTCACCGCCCTGACGATTCGGGACGGCGTGTTGGCTGTCGCCGCGAACGAGTTCCCGTCGCCACCGGCGGCGACGACGGGGACCAAGAACAAGGCAACCAGCGGCGCCCGCCCCCGGCCCGGAAAAGGGCGGCTCTATCGCGTCGACGGCGACGGGCGGACCGAGCGAATCCTCTCCCGGGACGACGGCCATTTCACCAGCGTACAGATCGCCGAAGACGGAACGATCTACGCAGGCGCAGGCAAGGACGGACGAGTTCACCGGGTGAGCCCGACGGGTGACTCCGCGACCTGGATCGACGTCGACGAACGACAGGTCCTGGCCATCGACATGGTCGGCGACGATCCGCTCCTCTTGACCGGGGACGGGGCAGCCATCTATCGCATCGTCGCCCAGGAGGCCCAGGCTGCGACCTGGACGAGCAAGGTCCTCGATGCCAGCTTCGTAGCGCGCTTCGGCGAGCTGACCTGGCGCGGCCGGGGGGCGATTCAGTTCCAGACGCGCTCCGGAAATTCGGAAGAACCCAACGAGACCTGGAGCGAGTGGTCCGCGGCGATGGCTCAGCCCGGGCCCATCCGCAGCGCGAGCGCCCGCTATCTTCAAATCCGCGCGCGATTCCCGCAAGACCCCGACGCACGCTTGCTGGCGGTGGTGGCTCACTACCTGCCGCAGAATCAAAGAGCGCGCATCTCGAGTGTCGGCCGAGCGCAAGCCAAGAAGGCCACGAAGAGCAAGAACGTCACCCGCAGCGTCGACGACCCGCCGGTGCCCTCGGCCAAGCTGAAGCTCGAATGGGCCGTGACGAACCCCGACGGCGACCGCATGCGCTACCGCCTCCGCTACCGAGCCGAGAGCCAGACCCGGTGGCGCACGGTGCTGCACGAAGACGAAGAGCTGACCAGCACCAACTATCAGTGGGATACGGGCGGACTCCCCGACGGCTATTACGTCGTCGAGGTCGAAGCATCCGACGAACTGTCGAACCCGGGGGCGGAGACTTTGCGCAATCGTCGGGCCTCCGAGCCCCTGCTCATCGACAACCATCCGCCGCGCATCGAAAGCATCCGGGCCGAGGGCGATCACGTCGTCGGCCGGGTCGTCGACGGCCTCGGGCCGATCGCTAAGCTCGAGGTCGCCATCGACGGGCGGGAGTTTCGGCCGTTCTTTCCCGCCGACGATCTGCTCGATACCCGAGACGAACGCTTCGACCTCGACCTGAGCGGCCTCGACCCGGGGGAGTACATCGTCGCCGTCCGGGCCTACGACGCGGGCGGCAACAGCGTCACCGCCGAAGTGACCCTGACACGCTAGCTACGACGGGAAATTCCCCCGTAGTTCTGCGGGCTCCGGGCGCGCGGTCCGCAGCGTGCTACATTCCCGGCCCCCGCTTGAAGCCCGCCGGAGCGCCGTGTTAGATACACGCCGATTCGAGTGGGTGCTTCGATTTATTACGGGGACTCACGGCAGGAGGCTTGTAAGTGATGAATTATGTAAAGGCAGCTCTTACGCTGATCTTGGCTGCGGCGATGGTCGGCGGCTGTGGCGATGACGGCGGCGGCACGACGGACGGCTCGACGACCATCCCGGACGCCGGTCCCGGAGAGACCCTCTTCTACGTCGCGAGCGTTCTCGGTGTCGGCCAGGCCGATCCCACCGGTGACCCCTCGATCGTCCCGGGCTTCAACCTCGACTCGCTCGTGAGCGACGCGTCGGACCCCGCCGGCTGCCTGCACGCCGACTTCACCTCCCCCTCCCCCGACAACGAGCCGGGCGTCGACAACCAGCTCGGCCCGATCCTCTCGTCGGTCGGTAGCTCCATCGACGTCGAGGGCTCGCTCTCGGAGAACATCCTCGACGGCAGCCTGCTGCTCCTCTTCGAGGTCGAGCGCGTCAACGACCGCGTCAACGACCCCGAGGTCGGCCTGAACATCTTCATCGGCCAGATGCCCGCGGGCGTCGACGCACCGGCGGACGCCGACGGCGACGGCCTCATCGACTCGGACCAGACCTTCGACATCAACCCCTCGTCCCTCGTCGGTGGGGAGCCCCTGGTCTCGGTCAGTGGCTCCATCATCAACGGCCGCGTACACGCCGGCCCCGTCGACATCGAGATCAATCTCCCGGTCGCCGGTGGCCTCCTCCTCAACATCCGGGACGCCGAGGTCCGCCTCAGCATCGCGGGTGACACCATATCCGCCGGCATCATCGGCGGCGCCCTCGACGTCGACGAGACGGTCGCGACCATCGTCGCCATCGACCCCGACGCCATCCCCGAGTCCCTCGCGCGCTCGGTCCTCGAGGCCCAGGCCGACCTCGTTCCGGATGCGGCCGGTGCCTGCACCGCGGTTTCCGTAGGACTCACCTTCGACGGCATCGCCGCAGTCCGCGGCGTCACCGGCATGTAGCCGACGCTTTCGCGTCAACCGTGAGAACGGGGATCGGCCGTGATGGCCGGTCCCTTTTTTCTTTAAGAGCTCCTTGATCTACATCGCGCCCATAGTCGCCGTGGCTCTCTTGTCTGTCTTGGCCGCCGGAACCGGGGGTTGCTCCGGGGAACCAACGCGAAACGAGCTTCGTTGCCGACGTCTCGGGGGGACCGAAGCCAAGGCCGCGCACGACGGGCTACGCATCCTCGTGGGCAGTCACGTGGTGGATTCCGCGATCACCGCCGGACGGGTGGCTCGATGTGAAAGCGCCGCGGCCGCCGTCTTCGTGGCCGTGGAGGAGGCGCGACGACGATTGCCGAGGGAGCTCCGGCGCCCCGTCGATGTGCACCTCGACCCCCGGGGCCATCACCCGCCCGACGGCGTAGAGACGTTGATCGCACACGGCGCACTGCTCGTCGATGGGCGTCGGGGCGCGAACCTCGACCAGTCCATCTGGCTCCACGAACTGATCCACGTAGCGGCCGCGGGGTCACGGCCCTCGGACCCCATTGGCAGCCGGCTCATTGCGGCCGTCGATGAGGCCGCGGCGGACTACGGTGCGGCGGTGGTCCTCGGTCGCACCCACCTCGGCCCGCCGGGCCCCCGGGGGGCTCGAGACCTGGAAGACGGCGAGGCGCTGCGGCCTGCGGCCTTCCACGCCCTGGCGGTTGGAGAGGGCTTCGACGCCCACGGCTTCGGCCTCCCCCTCGCAGCCGCCCTCCTGGACCAGGAAGCCGAGCCCGGCGCATTGCTCGAGGACCTGGTCACCACCCTCGGCGGACGCGGCGCTCCCTGGCCGCAGAGCGTGGGTGCGGCCGGCGCCGTGCAGGCCCTCGTCACACGCTGTCCTCCACGCTCCCGAGATGGGCTCGCCACGGCTCTCGAAGACTGGCTACCCCCGGAGCTGCTCCCTTGATTCGGGGTTCACTATCCCCAGTGGCCCAATTACGGGGGTTGTCACCCCCGGCTTTCAGCCCCCAATCGCATGAAAGGTGATGTCGGAGCAGAGGCGCAGCTATCCTACAAAAATTCGCTCGATATCAAAGGCTGCATTGATCGAATGGTCCGACGAGGGCAGCCTGACGATTGGAGGTCTACGTGGGTATGCCTAGCCCCACTGGGGGCGACAGACAACAGGGTAAGCGACCGAGGGTTATTCCGTTTGGGAAGTACCTGTTGCTCGAGCGCATCGCGATCGGCGGAATGGCCGAGGTCTATATGGCCAAGTCCTTCGGCATCGAAGGCTTCGAGAAGTTGCTCGCGATCAAGCGGATTCTGCCGACGATGGCGGAGGACGAGGACTTCATCGAGATGTTCGTCGATGAGGCGAAGATCTCTGGGCAGCTGAACCACGCAAACATCGCGCCGATCTACGAGCTCGGGAAGATCGGCGAATCCCACTACATCGCGATGGAATACGTCTGGGGCAAGGACCTGCTCCAGATGATGAACCGCTTTCGGCGGCTGCGTAAGAAGATGCCTCCGGCGATGGTCGCCTGGATCGGCGCCAAGATGTGCGAGGCCCTCGACTACGCGCACAACAAGCGTGACCGCCGGGGCCAACCGCTCAACATCATCCACCGCGACGTCTCACCCCAGAACGTCCTGGTGAGCTACGAGGGCGAGGTCAAAGTCATCGACTTCGGCATCGCCAAGGCGGCATCGCGAACGACGAAGACTCAGGCCGGCGTACTCAAGGGTAAGTTCGGGTACATGAGCCCGGAGCAGGTTCGCGGCCTGCCCATCGATCCCCGGTCGGACATCTTCGCCGTCGGCACCTGCATGTACGAGATGCTCACCAGCGAGCGTCTCTTCATGGGGCAGAGCGACTTTTCGACCCTCGAGAAGGTCCGCAACGCCGACGTCGCGCCGCTTCACCAGGTCGTCCGTGACATCCCGCCACAGTTGGCGGACGTCGTCATGCGCACGCTCTCCCGCGAGCCTTCGGACCGACCCGATGGCGGCGCAGATCTGCAGGAACAGCTCATTCAGTTCCTCGCAACCCAACGCCCGCCCTTCGGCACGAGCAAGCTCGGTGCCTGGATGAAGACGGCCTTCGCGACGGAGATGGCCCGGGAGAAGGCCCGCCTCGACGGCTTCGCCTCGATCGGCCGACCTTCGGTCCTCGGCGGGCCACGGCGCCCGGCCGCAGCGGGGGGCCCGGCGAAAGCGGTCCCCGCACCTCCCCCCCGCGCTCCCGTCGTCCCGCGACAGGCCGGACCCGCGCCCACCGACGCCCTGGTGACCTCGGACCTCGAGCTCCTCGAGGACGACGACATGCAGGGCGAAGCCACGGTGATGAGCGCATCGCCCTTCGACGACGAGGCGATGCCCCTCGAAGACCTCGAGTCGATGGCCGAGGACGAGCTCAACCAAGAACCGACCCAGATCTTCTTCAGCGCCGAAGAGGCAGAGGCGGAGCTGGGGCCGATCTACCCGACCGCGGCCCCCGCCGGCGCTCCGCCGGCCGCAGCACCCCAGCACGCAGCGGCGCAAGCGCCGATGCCGACCTTCAGGCCGGGCAACTCTCAACCGGCCGGGCCCATGGGCTCGCCGAGCCCGGGGTTCGCCCCGGCCCCGGGCATGGCCCCCACCGGCACTCCTTCGGGGGTTCAGATCGACCCCGCCCTCGCCGCGGCCGGTCCCACCGCCCCGACTGGCCAACGCAACCTCCACACTGTCGAGCTGAGCCCAGCTCAAGTGCAGGCGGCCACCCAACGCGGCCAGGCGAGCACTGGCAAGATGGCGCTCCTCTTCGGCCTCGCGGCGCTGGTGATGCTCGGGGTCGGGGTCGGCACGACCTACGTGCTCCTCGGCGGCGGTGGCAATTCGGTGGGCACAATCGAGCTGCGCACCGTTCCCCCGGTCGCCGCGACCATCACCATCGACGGCCTCGCCCGGGGCAACAGCCCCCTGCGCGTCGACAACATCGCGGCGGGCGATCACGTCATCCAGATCGAGGCGGTTGGCTTCGAAGCGACCGAGCGACGGATCCACGTCACCGAAGGAGCGACGGCCATGCTCGAGGTTGCGCTCTTGCGACAAAGCGCGACGCCGAGCGAACCCATCGCCCAGGCGAATACGACCGGAGACGCTGCGACCGCTGCTGCGGCTGCGGCTGCGGCTGCGGCCGCCGAACCCGAGCCCGAACCCGAACCCGAACCCGAACCCGAACCCGAACCCGAACCCGAGCCCGAGCCCGAGCCCGAGCCCGCGCCCGCGCGGGACACCAATACGGCCGCGGCGACGATGGAGCGCCGAGCGCCGCGGGAGCGGACCACGGACGAGAACGAGCCACGGGTACGCATGGTCCGCACCACCGAGATGCGAGCGGCGATGACCGCCGCCACCGGCACCCTCGTCATCAATAGCCTGCCCTGGACTCGCGTCTTCGTCGATGGACGGGATACCGGGCGCAATACGCCGGTCCGGTCGATGCCCGCCGCGGTGGGAACCCGACGCATCGGCCTCCGGACCCCCGATGGTGAAATGCACAACTTCTCCATCGAGGTCCGCGCCGGCGAAGAAGTCCGGATCTCGAAGCGGCTTTAGTTTCGGGGTGCGGTTCCGCGCGATGACGGCGTCGTGGTTGGACGCGGGGGAGCGCGATGACGGCGTCGGGGTTGGACACGGGGAGCGCGATGACGGCGCGCTTGGGGGTGCCTCCCGCTCCAGGGGCTTTGTTACGCGAGGGCCGGAGTTGGCGCTGTGGGGGGCGGGGATGGTGTCGCGGTTGCCGGGTTTCGCTCGGGGGCCGGACGCTTTGACTGTCGCGGGAGGCACCCCCAAGCACGCCTGATTGCATAAGCCGGGCGAGCTTCGGCTGAGATGGTGGTCTCCGGGGACCTTCTTGGTGGTGGTATTAGATGGGGATGCTCCCGGTCCCGGCGGGGGGCGTCTGCTCCGCTCCTAGCGTTCGGTGTTCCCAGAGGATGGTCGCGGGGGCGGCTGCGGTGACCGCTCGGCATGGCGGGCGCGGAGGCGCACGGGCCTCCGCATCCACCCCACCGCCGGGACCTCGTGACGCTAGCTGGGTGAGACGCCTTTCCATTCGCGAGGTGAGCTCACTGGTGAGGTTCCACGAGGGCACACCTGGCTCATCTAGAGGCTCAATTTCGTGCAGATGCGCCAGGCCCTCCGGACCCGTTGCTCTTCATACCGACGATCAGAGCCCTTTGCTCCATTGCCAACAGGGGGCTCGTCATGCCCATCCCCAAATCAAAGGCGGGGCGCACAGTACGAGTGGGAGGTTCCGGCGGTGGGGTGGCGGCGCAGGCCCGTGCGTGAGCACGTACACCATGCGGTACGGAATGATCCCAGCGCCGTCACGACCATCCTCCGGCGACTGCGAATGTTAGGAGCGGAGCAGACGCCCCCTGCCGGAGCCGGAATCATCCCCGGTTAGTACCCCCACCACCCAAGGTCACCGGAGACCACCATTTCATCGACAGTTGGCTCTCCTCAGGAATATCAGGCGTGGTTGGGGGTGCCTCCCGCGACAGTCAAAGCGTCCGGCCCCCGAGCGAGACCCGATACCCGCGACACCAACCCCGCCCCCCACAGCACCAACTCCGGCCGTCACGTAACGAGCGCCCTGGAGCTGGAGGCACCCCCAACCACGCCGTCAACCCAGCGCACACCCCACCGTTCATGCAAGGCGCCATCCCAGAAGTCATCCCATAAGTCATCCGAGAACGCCGTTCTAGCAGCCCATCTCCCGGCCCCAGCCTGTTATAGTCCAACCCCTCTGATGGCGAGATCGTCGGTCATGCCCCCGCCGCCGGGGTACAAGCCCCTCGACCAGCTCACGTTGGCCGACCTCGAAGCGATTCGCATCCTGCTGCGCGGTGGGTCGGTGATCGACTGGCACCGGCTCAACTTCGAGGACGACGAGGCGGCCCGGGCATTTTTGTCCGCCCAAGAGCACCAGCACGACGACCCGGCGGACCACGCGCGGGCCGAAGCGGTGAAGAACTCTGCGATCAGCTACCTGAGGCGCAACTTCGAATTCCCGATTCCGAAGCCCGTCGCCAACGCCGACGTGCCCGCCCTCCTGATGCTCGCGTCCAGCCGGGGGCACCGACAGCTCTGCGCCTGCACGATCCTGAAGGTGATGCACATCATCCATCACCTCGAGGCCCGCGAGCTGCTCTTCATGCTGCCGGTGTCGGACCAAGAGGTCTTCCACATGGTCGAGCAGAAGGTGTACCGCGTGATCGGGGCGATGCTCGCCCGGGGGCTACCGATCCTCGAGTTCATCGGCGGCCGCAAGAACAAGGACTCGCTCTACACCAAGCTGCTCTCGAAGCAGGAGACGGTCGCCGCTCAAATCTACGACAAGCTGCGCTTTCGCATCGTGACCCGTGAACCCGATGACATCTTTCCGGTTCTCAGCTACCTGATGCGCGAGGTCTTCCCGTTCAACTACGTGATTCCCGGGGAGTCGACCAATACGCTCTTTCACTTCCGCAGCTACTGCGAAGGGCACGAGAACCTCGCACCCAAGCTCGACCGGCTGCAGCTCTCCCCCGATCTCGAAGGCGATGAGATCTGGGTCGACAACCGATTCACTGCCAAGGACTACCGGGTCGTGCACTTCGTCGTGGACATGCCCGTCCGACTCCCCGACGAGATGATCGACGCCGCACCACCGGCGGCCTGGGCCCTCGGAAAAGTGATTTTCGTTCAGACCGAATTTCAGATCATCGACCGCGAAACAGAGCAGGCCAACGAGATGGGCACGGCGAGCCACGCCAGCTACAAGGACCGGCAAAAGATGGCCGTGATGCGTCGCCTGAAGGTCGGCCTCGAGGAGGCCCGCCCACGGCGCCGGAACGCCCCCGGGCCCCGAGCCACAAAGAAGACTCCGCGGGGCGGGAAGAAGAAATAGCGCCCGCTGGAACCCTGAGGCGGAACTGGCCTCGTGAACTCGCTAGCTCTGGGAGCTGCTGGTGCTGGTCTCGGCGTTGCGCTGGGTGCTCGATTTGGGAGCGACCCGGCCCAGGCTGAGGGTCGCGACGAAGATGCCTACGGTGATCCCGAGGACGAAGAGGTTCCCAAAAATGGCCCCGTGGCACCCACTGAGGACCAAGGGGAGGAGAACCGCGCTCGAAATCAACATCTTCTGCATCTGCGAAGCCTCGGGGATGGGGGATTTCCTACCTGTAGGTAGTTGTCCTACATCCCTAGGTGGTGGTCCAGTAAGTAGCAGATCTGTGTGCGATCGGAAAGCCACAACGGTTGAATCGCGGCGCAAGTGGGCGACACTACGCCCCTCATGAGTGACTCGGAGATTCCCGACGGCGAAGCCGTACTGCCGATCCTGCCCCTGCGCAACTCGGTGCTCTTCCCGGCATCGGTCGTACCCGTCAACGTCGGTCGTCCACGGTCGGTGCGCTTGATCGAAGAGGCGTTCGGTCAGGAGCGGCCGACGATCGGCGTCGTGGCCCAACGCAGGTTGGAGACCGAAGACCCCGACTTCCCGCAGGTGCATACCTTCGGCACGATCGCGCGAGTCCTGAAAGTGATTCGCCTGAGCTCGGGCAACTACAGCGTCGTGCTCCAGGGCGTGTCGCGCATGGAGATCATCGAGGGCATCGCCCAGTCGCCTTCCCTGCGAGCGCGCACGCGTCGGATTCATGAGACTCCGATGCGCAACGTCGAGATCGACGCCCTCGCGACGAACCTTCGGGAGTCGATGCGCAAGCTGTCGACGATCCTTCCCGGGCAGTCACGGGAGGCGAGCCAAGTCCTCGACAACGTCCAGGACCCGGGATCCCTCGCCGACCTGGTCGCCAGCAACCTGCCGGTCGGGACCTCCGCCAAGCAGGAGGTCCTCGAGCTCCTCGACGTGCGTGAACGATTGCGTCGAGTCACCGAGCTCGTCACCCGCCAGGCAGAGGTCCACCGCGTCAAGAAGGAGATCTCGACGATGGTGCAGGAGGAGATGTCGCGCTCTCAGCGCGAATATCTACTCCGCCAGCAGATGAAGGAGATCCGACGCGAGCTCGGCGAAGGGGACGATGACGACGACGACATCGATAACCTGCGCGAACGCCTCGCCCGGGCCGAGCTCCCCCCCGAGGCCGAGCGCGCTGCCAAGAAGCAGCTCTCCCGCATGCGGTCGATGTCCCCGGCGGGCAGCGAGTACCACGTGTCACGGCAGTACGTGGAATGGCTGGCCGATCTGCCCTGGGGCAAAGTCACCGCCGATCGCCTCGACGTCAGCGAAGCGCGCCGGGTCCTCGACGAGGACCACCACGGCCTCGAGAAGATCAAGCGACGCATCCTCGAATACATCGCCGTCCGCAAGCTCCGGAGCGACAAGAAGGGGCCCATCCTATGCCTCGTCGGCCCCCCCGGGGTCGGCAAGACGAGCCTCAGCAAGTCGATCGCCCGGGCGACCGGCCGAAACTTCACCCGCGTCGCCCTCGGCGGCGTACAGGACGAGGCCGAGATCCGAGGCCACCGACGAACGTACGTGGGCTCGTTCCCGGGACGGATCATCGGCGCCTTCAAGAAGGCAGGTTCGCGCAACCCGGTGATGCTCCTCGACGAGGTCGACAAGATGGGCCGCGACTTCCAGGGCGACCCCGGGAGTGCGCTCCTCGAGGTCCTCGACCCCGAACAAAATTCGGAGTTCGTCGACCACTACCTCGATGTGCCCTTCGATCTTTCGCAGGTGTTGTTCGTCGCGACGGCCAACCGGAAGGACACGATTCCCCGGCCCCTCCTCGATCGCATGGAGATGATCGAACTGCCCGGCTACACCCGCGAAGAGAAACTCGCGATCGCGCAGCAGTTCTTGATCCCGAAGCAGCTCTCCGAGCACGGGCTGTCTCCGGAGCGACTCGAGTTCCTCGAGTCGGGCGTCGACAAGCTCGTCGACGAGTACACCCGGGAAGCCGGCGTTCGAAAACTCGAGCAGATGGTGGCGGCCGTATGCCGCGCCGTCGCGGTGCGCCTCGCCCACGGCGAAGACGTGATGGAAAAGGCCGGCCCGGAGTTCGTCGAGGACGTCCTCGGCCCGCCGCGGATCAAGCCCCAGATGGTCGAACGTCACGGGAAGGCCGGCGTCGCGACCGGCCTGTCGTGGACGCCCTCGGGCGGCGACCTGATGTTCGTGGAGTCCCAACGCATGCCCGGGAAGGGTCGAATCCACCTCACCGGAAACATGGGTGGCATTCTCAAGGAGTCGGTCGCCACCGCGTTCACCTACATTCGAGCACGACCGGAGAAACTCGGCCTGCCGGAAGATTTCCTGTCGAAGATCGACGTGCACGTGCACCTTCCCCAGGGCGCGGTGAAAAAGGACGGCGCGGCGGCGGGCATGGCGATCTTCGTATCCCTCGCCTCGATGCTCACCCGCCTCGAAGCCCGGCCGGATGTCGCCATGAGCGGCGAAGTCACGCTTCGGGGCGCTGTGCTCAAGGTCACCGGCATCAAGTCCAAGTGCCTCGCCGCCCACCGTGCGGGGATCAAACACGTGATCCTCCCGAAGCGAAACGAGCCCGACCTCGACGATCTCCCCGATACGGTGCGCAAGGGCCTCACGATCCATCTCGTCTCGAAGGTCAGCGAGGTTCTCGAGCTGGCCCTCGTGATGGAGTCACCGGAAGCCACCGCGGCACCGGCTGCTCCGCCGGCCTGACGATCACTCTCGGACGATGGTGCATCTTCTCGAGACGACGAGCGCGAAGTTAGCGCTCAGCGTCGCGACGATCGCCGGACTGGCCATGTGCGCCTCGCCCTTGACCGGCGTACACGGCGTCGAGAGTGGTCTGGTCCTCGGGGTGCTCCTCCCGCCATTCATCGCCGCCGCGGCTGCGCGCATGACGGTGAGTCGGCGCCGCCGGGGGATGCCACTCCCGGCGCTCGACGTCGTCGCCTTCGCCGTCGGGATGGCGACGGTCGTGGTCGCCGCGCCGTTGCTCCTGCTTTTCATCAACACCGTGCGCTTCCGGCAGTGCACGCCGGGCCTGGGCCTCGCTTTCGTGGTCCTCGGGCCCGTCCTCGGCGCCTACGCAGCGGCAACCCTCGGAGCCCTGAGCGCCATCGTGATCCCCCGGCCGCGCCTGAGCACCTGGGTGGCGACGCTCTTGCCCCTCCTGGCTATCGGCACCGGGCTCTACCGGTTCTGGAGTACCCCGGCGATCTTCGTCTACGGACTCTTCGCCGGATGGTTCCCCGGGACGATCTACGACGAAGGCACGACCGTACCGATCGCGTACCTGACCTTCCGCGTGGGCACCGTTGCCCTCCTCCTGGGCCTGACCCTCCTAGCGGCCCGGGGCCTGACCCCGACCGAGGGGAGGATCTCACCACGGCGATTGCTGCGGACCCCCTTGGGCAGCGCCCTCGCACTGATGCTCATCGCCGGCGCCGGCGTCATCCACGCCGAAGGAGAAGCCCTCGGCCACCGGAGCTCGGCGGAGTTCATCGCAAGAGAGCTCGGGACGACGATCCGCGGCGAGCGGTGCGTCGTGCACGCGCCCCGGGAAATCCGCCGCGGGAACCTCAGGCGCCTGGTCGCCGACTGCGATTTCCGGGTCACCCAGGCCGAAGAAATCCTCGGGGTGAACCAAACGCAACCGGTCACGGCGTTCTTCTTTCGCAGCGCCGACGAGAAGCGCCGATACATGGGCGCCGGCCGCACCTACATCGCCGAACCATGGCGGAACGAGGTGTACCTCCAGCTCGGCCGATGGCCTCACCCGGTGCTCTTCCACGAGGTCGTGCACGTGGTCGCCGGAAATACCGCCGCCGGCCCTTTCCGGGTCGGAGGTCAGCTCGGCGGATACCTGCCCGACCCGTCGCTCATCGAAGGGGTCGCCGTCGCCGTCGCGTGGAATGAACGCGATGGGCTCACTCCCCACCAATGGGCCAAGGCGATGGTGGAGCTCGAGCTGATGCCGCCCCTCGACGCGGTCTTCGGCCTCTCGTTTCTCGGCCAGCCCGCGAGCAACGCCTACACCATCTCCGGCTCCTTCATACGCTACCTGCTCGACGAGCACGGGGCAGGGGTGATCCGCGACGCGTATCTACACGGCGACGTCGCCGCCGCCGCGGGCTTGCCCCTCGACGAACTCGAGCGGGGCTACCGAGCCTACCTCGACACGGTCGAGGTCCCCGAGGAAGCCCTGGCCCTCGCCCGGGTGCGCTTCGAGCGCGTCAGTATCTTTTCGGCGGTCTGCCCACACCTCGTCGCGCGGCTCCGGGGTCAACTCGGCGGGGACCTCGCCGCCGGGGATGCCGAGGCGGCCATCGCCACTTGCGAAGAGTTGCTCGCCATCGACGAGAACGATGTCGCCACCCGCGCGCGCTACGCCGGTGCCCTCGCCCGAGCCGGTCGGGACGACGAGGCCGCCGCGGTTCTGACACGCCTCGGCGGGGACCCGCCGGCACCGGCGCCGATCATCGCCCTCGGCGAGGAGGCCGTCGCCGACGCGGCCTGGCTCGCCGGCGACGGAGATGGCGCGGCCCGGAGATACGGCGCACTCATCCTTCGACCTCAGACCGAGGGCGCGCGGCGTAACCTCGAGGTGAAAATGCTCGCGGCCGACGCGGGCCCCTCGGCCGACGCGAGCCGCATCCTCGACATCCTCGTCGGTGCCGACGGCGTGCCCGCCGACCGCGCCGTCGCCGTGCACCACGACCGGGAGCTCGCAGTGAGCCGCCCCGACGGCCTCGGGGCCTACCTCGAGGCCCGCCAGCTAATGGCCAGCGGACGCTACGACCTGGCCCTCCCACGAATCCGCGAAGCCGGCGATCGGGGCCTCGCCACCCGCCTCTTGCGGCGGGAACACCAGCGAATGCTGGGAGCAACCCTCGTCGCCGTCGGCGACCTCGCCGAGGCCCGTCGAATCTTCGAGGCCATCCGCGACGGGGCGGGAGAAGACACGGGTGACCGCGTCCAGGCCAACGATTGGCTAGCCCGCCTCGACTACCTGAGCCGAACCCGCACCGCCTACGCGGGGCGATAGTCGGCTAACTTCCTTCTTGGAGGACCACGAAGCGCAGGTTCTTGAACTCCGATCGACCGAGCGTATAGATGACCTCGGTGAGGGTTCGGAACGGCGTGTGTTGGTCGGCGATGATCTGAACTTCGCCACGGAAGTTCTGCCCGCGGAGCGACGCGATCTGCTTCAAGCGCTCTTTGTGCTGCTGGAGCTCGCGATCGAGGCGGGTCACGAGGAATCCGGTGCCGCCCCCCTGCTTGTCGGCGGCATCGATCTGGCCATTGCGCAGCGTCAGCACCTCGCGGTCCTGGACGATGATCGCGTTACGCGAAATCCTCACGGAGAGGGCGTCGACCTTGACCGTCTCGGAGGTCGAGTAGGGCAGCCGCAGCTCGTCCGACTGAATGGTGTCGGCCACCGACGATGCAAACTGCATGATCAAGAAGACGAGGAGGATCGTCATCATATCCATCATCGGATAGATGTTGAGACCCATCTCCATCTCTTCTTCGTGCTTGCGCAGCTTGCTGCGGATGATGGCCTTCACCTGGCCCATCGAGGCGGGCTTCTCTTCGTGCCCGCCCCCTCCGCCTGCACCGGCTTGGCCCTTTTTGCCCTTGGCCGCCATCAGCGCACACCCGCCGCAATCAGCACATCAGGGAAGAGCTCTTCGGTGTCCTTGTTACGGAGTGCGTCGAGGGCCGCGATCAGATACTGATACTCGATGAGCGGGTCGGCGGTGACCTTGACCTCGTTCTCTTCGGGGAACTGCTCCTTGATGCGCGACGCGCATTCGGTGAGCCCTGCCCAGTCGTACTCGCCGTTGATGCGCGGCACGGTGATGACGTCCCCAGCAGCCGTGCTGTTGTTGACGTCTCGGCATCCCGGCGCGAGCTTGGCGCCGGACCCGGTCACGATCGCCCCTTGTTCGACGATGAGCACCGTCAAGTTGAGGGTCGGCTCCTCGTTCGAGCTCCTGCCGCCGATACCGCGGGAGTACTCGGGGAGTTGAGAGTTGATCTGCGCCAGCGCGATCGCCGTCGAGGTCGTCATCAACAAGAACATGATCAAGTTCATGACGATGTCGAGGAACGGGATGATGTTCAGCTCACCAGCCGTCTCGGAAGGATCGAGGTCGTGGACCTTCGTCTTCTTCCGAATGTAGTGACGCTGGGCTGGTGTCAGCTTTGCCATCGTATCCCCGACGCCCCGTAGGCCCCGTGGCTCAACCCTGCCGGCGGAGGGCGATGAGGTTTTCGAGCTTCATCGTCGCCCGCTCCATGTCCTGCTTCTGCTTCTTGGACATTCCATGGAGAATCAGGTGGGCGATCATACAAAGCACGGCGATACCGAGACCCAGGGCCGTGTTGTACATGGCCTCCGAGATACCTCGGGAAAGAATGGCCGACGCCTCTGCGGGGTCGGCGAAGGCAACGGCGCCGAAAGCCTTGATGAGACCCGAGATGGTGCCGAGGAGCCCGATGAGCGTCGCGATGTTGGCGAGCGACCAGAGAGCCCCGATGCGCTTCTCGAGCTCGGGGATGACCTCGCTCATGCGCTCTTCCATCGAAGCGATGACGGCCTCTTCGCCGCGGTTCACCTGGGTGAGCCCCGCCTTGACGACCTGAAGGAGGGGCAACGCCGCCGCCTCGCAGAGCTTGATGGCTCGGTCGATGTTTCCGGCCTGCACCAGCTTCCGGATCTGAGCCATGAACTCACGGCTGTTCACCCGGTACTTAGTGAGAATGAAAACAAAGCGCTCGACGATGATCGCCAGCACCAAGAAAAGGACAGCTGCGTTCAGGAAGCTGAACGGCGCCCCCTCGAGCATGAAATGCCAAATACCTTCCATCGCTCAACGCTCCTTGCGCCCTCTCTCGACCGGTCCACGGAGTGGCCAACTGCCGGGCCCCGCGGGGCCTCCAAAACATCGCCAAATCGGCGCCGATGCTCTGGAAATCAGCGACAGCCGCCGAAAACTCGCTGGACGCTACCCCAGTGATATTCGGCTTGTCAACGGAAGCGCGCGTCAGTTTTGTTCGCCGCGCGATGTGTAGTGAACAACAGCCAACCGCAGAGAGAGCGCCGAGCGAGTGCGGACGAAGGACGCCGGGGAACTTTTGTCCTCGGGGGAACACTAATGAGGAAGCCTCCGGGGGCCTGCGCCTCGGGGCCGGCCGGCGGCATCGTCAGAGCGGTCGCCGGATGGCTGGAACCATAAAAGGGATCACTGTTGACTTCATGAGGCGGGCCGGTATCATCGCCCGGTCTAACGAGCAAAATTGCGTAGGCCCTTAGAATCACGACAAGATTCGCTATTAGGAGCCGCGATGTGGCAGGGGGTGGCCGACCAAGAAGGTTCGGTGCCCCAGTCGCGTTTTAGGAGGACTGGGAACGATGTCGAGTATTGCGCACCACTTCGAAGAGGGCGGATGGATGATGTACGGCATCCTCTTTTGGCTGATCATCGCCGTCGGCGTGATCGTCGAGCGCGCCGTCTTCCTCTATAAGAGCTCCATCAACAAGGAAGTGTTCCTGGCGACCATGCAGAAGTGCATCCTCGCTGGCGACATTGGCCGGGCCATCAAGCTCTGCTCCGCTGCGAACGCGCCCCTGGCGCGCATCGTCAAGGCCGGTCTCATGAAAGTGAACCGCCCGGACGCCGAGGTTCAGGCTGCAATGGACGAAGCGGCACTCCGTGAGCTGCCGCAGGTCGAGGCACGCACGCCGTACCTCGCCCTCCTCGCCAACCTTTCGATGCTCTCGGGTCTCCTCGGGACGGTCATCGGCCTCATCATGGCCTTCGGCGCCGTGGCCAACGCCGACGCGTCGACTCGTGCCGCCGCCCTCGCGGCCGGCATTTCGGAGGCGATGAACTGCACCGCCTTCGGCCTGATGGCAGCGCTCATCGCGCTCATGGGCTTCGCCGCACTCAACGGCAAGACCCAGGGGCTCATCGATGACATCAACGGCGCGACCGTTCAGGTCATGAACCTCGTCGTGAACAACCGCTCGAAGGTCAACCTTCAGGGCTGACCTGAGCGCGTATCTGGCCTCCACCACCATGGTGGGGGCCGCAACGTGCATCGTTTGAAGGAGCAACCATGGGTGGCGTAAGCGTCGAAGGCGGACATAGCGGAAAGAAGAGCGTTGATGCGGAAGTTCCGCTGATCCCGTTCATCGACCTCCTGCTCTGCTGCGTCATGTTCCTCCTGGTATCCGCCGTCTGGAACCAGTTGGGGCGCATCAACGCAAACCAGCAGCAGCCCGGCGCCGCGCCGAGCGAGGACCAGCCGCCGCCCGAAGAGCGGGTGAAGCTGATCCTTCAGGTCCAGAGCACCGGCTACGTGTTGGCATCTACCGCGGGCGACCGCACCCAGATCGCCAAGAACGGCGACACCTACGACATCGCCGAGCTTCGATCGAAGCTCCAAGAGCGACGTCGCCTCGAGCCCAACCGTCGCGACATCATCGTCGCTCCGGAAGACGGGGTCCGCTACGAGGATGTCGTCGGCGCGATGGATCTGGTCGTCGGCGAAGGCTACCCCGACATGTCTCTCTCTGACGGCGCAGCGCTCTAGGAACAATCGATGCCCGTACACACCCCACAGAAGGTTCTCCTCCACCACATCCCGCTCAAATTCGTCGCGGGCCGGGTGGCGGGCGGGGGCCGCAAGTCGGTCGATACCTCCATTTCGCTCGTCCCCTTCATCGACTTCCTGATCGTGCTGGTCGTCTTCCTGCTGACCAACTTCGGTTCGCAGATCGTCACGGCGGCCCAGGACGATCTCATGCGGCTCCCCGACGGGGTCAATACCGAGATCCTCGAAGAGGCGCCGATGGTGACCATCAACCGTCAGGTGGTCATGCTCAATGGGGTCCGCATGGCGGACACCGCGTCCCTGGCCGCTTCGGCCGAGGTCGCACCCATTCAGCAGCTCGTCCAGGACCTCGAGACCCTCAAGCGCAACTGGAGCATTCTCCACCCGCAGCAGCCCTTCGCTGGCGTCGTCGTCATCCAGGGCGATATCAACACGGACTATCGTGTCATCAAGAAGGTGATGTTCTCGACCGCTCAGGCGGGTTACTCGAACGTCAGCTTCGCGGTGAACGCCCGCGGCGCCGACTAGCACCGCGAGGGCTCTGCCCCCTAAACGTCGAGGAGAGGGATGCGCTGGTCGCGTCCCTCTTTTTGTTTTAAGACGACACACCATGGCCGACGATAAAAAGCCCCTCGAGCCTGCCCGCCCCAGCACCGACCTCGCCGAAGAGCGGGCGTTCAAGCCGCGCTTCCCGTGGCGCTGGGTGATCCTCGGCACGGTGACCATCGGATTTCTCGTCGGTAGCTACCTCTACCGGCAACACGACAAGACCGAGACCCTCCGCGGCCAGATTCTGACGAGCTACCACGGGGAGCTGGGGCCTTTCACCGAGCGCTACGCTGACTTTCGCGACAAGGTCGAAGGCCTGATCTTGGATGCGGCCGAGAACGGCCCACCGGAGACCTACGCCGACCCGCGCCTCCAGATCAGCTCCCTCTACCAGGGACACGGCCTCTACCTGCGGCTCTCCCGCGAACAGGCGTCGACCCCCGAGGGCATCGCCATCGCGGCGAAGGACCTCCTCCGGGACGGCATCGGGCGCTGCCTCGGCATCGCCCCGACCTCGCTCCGCGGTTTCTACGAGGCGGGGGAGTTCCTCTTGCCGGCCTGGATCGAGGAGGCCGAGACCGCAGACCTCGCCCGTCTGCGAGTGCTCGAAAGCGATCTCGTACTCCGTGTCGACCGCGACCTGCCGGGCATCGCGACCGCCATGCAGGCCGAGTACCTCCTGGTCATCATCCAAGAGACGAATCTGCGCGCCGAGGCGCCGAGCGACGCCTACATCTGGGATCTGCGCGAGGGCCGGCTGCTCCTGAGCGTCCACACCGAGCCCGTCGGACGCCTAGTGCAGGTGAGGATCGCCCTCCCCGGCGTCGAGGTGGCACCGTCCCCGGGCATCGACATCAGCGACTCGATCATCGCAATCGACTGCGGCATCTCGGCCCAGATCAAGGAAGCCGCAGGGGAACCCGCGATGGGCTTCGACTCGCAAATGCCAAGCACCGAAGAGTCCGACGAAACGGACACGGACACGGAAACGGAAACGGAAACGGAAACGGGAACGGGAACGGGAACGGAAACGGGAACGGGAACGGGAACGGGAACGGAAACGGAAACGGAAACGGAAACGGGAACGGGAACGGGAACGGAAACGGGAACGGAAACGGAGACCGCGGACCCCGCACCGTGAAGCCCCTCCACACCGCCCTCACCGCCGCCTCCCTGGCCCTCGCCGTCTTCACGTTCGCCAGCCCGACCCTGGCCCAACAAAACGGCCCCGACGCCGACGCCTTGGTGAGCGCGATCAAGCTCCCCCTAGAGCACTTCGACTCAATCCAGTTCATCAACGCCTCCCGGGGCGCGATCACCGCCGTCTACGAGCTCTACTGCGCGGCGGGGATGTTCATCCCGGAGCCCGGTGCCGATGGGCTCACGGGGGTAGAGATCGGCCTCGGCATCGGCTGCCTCGTCGGCGCCACGTCACTCCTGGTGATGACGGGATACCGGATCGCTGCGATGACAGATTCCAGCGACGGCTGGGACCGCCTCGCGCGCTTCCGCCGAGCCGCGGATGACGGCCTCGACACGCGCGAGATTCATCTCTTCGAACGTGAACTCGCCATCGAAGCGAGCGCAGCGCGCTTCCGCCGCGGCCTCTCGGTGGGCATGGGCATCGCCCTAGTCATCGCGTCGGGACTGATCTTCGGCTTCACCGCTGCCGGCGAGATCGAGGAGACCGTCGGAGCCACGATCGGCATCGGCACGACCATCGTGGGCATCATGAGCCTCATCCCGGCGTTCCTCGACTCCCCCGCCGAGGCCGCAGAGCGCGCCTACCAAGAAGCTCTCTGAGCGGGATCCTGCGCCGCCGGGAACTTTTTGAGCCTTACGCACTCTAACGGACCGGGACGCCGCGGGGCCCCCGTTCAAAGGAGTGAGCATGGGCGGAGTAAGCGTCGAAGGTGGGCACGGGGGAAAGAAGAGCGTCGATGCGGAGGTGCCGCTGATCCCGTTCATCGATCTCTTGCTCTGCTGCGTCATGTTCCTCTTGGTCTCCGCGGTCTGGAACCAACTGGGGCGCATCAACGCAAACCAGCAACAGCCGGGCCCCGCGTCGACCGAAGACACGCCACCGCCCGAGCGGGTGAAGCTCATCCTTCAGGTGCAAAGCTCGGGTTACGTGCTCGCGTCGACGGCGGGTGATCGCACGCAGATCGCCAAGAACGGCGATGCGTACGACATCGCCGAGCTGCGCTCGCAGCTGCAGGACCGGCGGCGCATGGAGCCCAACCGTCGCGACATCATCGTCGCCCCGGAGGACGGGGTCCGCTACGAGGATGTCGTCGGCGTGATGGACCTGGTGGTCGGCGAGGGCTACCCGGAGATGTCTCTTTCCGACGGCGCAGCGCTGTAGGAATCGAGGTACCAACGATGTCAGTACACGCACCAGCCAGGGTTCTCCTCCACCACATCCCGCTCAAGTTCGTCGCGAACCGGGTAGCTGGCGGCGGTCGAAAGTCCGTCGACACGTCCATCTCGCTCGTCCCCTTCATCGACTTCCTGATCGTGCTGGTCGTCTTTCTGCTCACGAACTTCGGTGCGCAGACGGTCAACTTGGTCCAGGACGAACTGATGCGCCTGCCCGAAGGGGTCAATACCGAGAGCCTCGAAGAGGCGCCGATGATCGCCATCAACCGCCAGGTGGTCATGCTCGACGGAGTTCGCATGGTGGACACCGCGTCCCTCGCCTCATCAGCCGAGGTGGCGCCCATCCAGCCGCTGGTCCAACGCCTCGAGGAACAAGCTCGCAACTGGAGCATCCACCACCCGCAGCAGCCCTTCGCCGGCGCCGTCGTCATTCAGGGCGACGTCAACACGGACTACCGCGTGCTCAAGAAGGTGATGTTCTCCACCGCCCAGGCGGGCTACTCGAATATCAGCTTCGCGGTGAACGCTCGCGGAGACTGAAGCCGCGGCGCCGGAGACCGCGCGGCATCCGGGGAGGTGCCACCTCTCTGGTACGCTCTATCCAATGATCCCGTACCGACAGGTCTTCCTCCCCGCTCTCATCGTCCCCCTCATCACCCTGGCCGCATGCGGTACCGACGAAGCGGGGGCCACGACCTTTGTCCTCACCTTCTCCAACATCTCCTCCCCAGGAGCCCTCCCCCTCAGCGACGGGTCCGCGACGGACGTCGTCTACGCCCCCGGCGCCTGGGCCGTCTTCGAGGAGGGCGGTTCGCTCTTCTCCGAAGGCGAGGCGGCCACCGAGGGCCTCGAAGAGCTCGCCGAAGACGGCAACAACATCCCCCTCGTGGTCGCCGCCGACGACTTTCCCCGGGTCACCGCGGTCGGCACCTATGGACAAATGGATGAGGGCACCTACGAGGAGAACCCCATCGGCCCCGGTGTCAGCGTCGACCTCGAAATCACCGGGTCCCCGGGCCAAGTCCTGAGCTTTGCCTCGATGTTCGTCCAATCGAACGACGTCTTCGTCGCCCCGGCCGCAGGCTCCATCCCGCTCTTCGACGAGACCGGACACGCGAACTCCGGCGACGTCACGGAGCAGCTCGCATTCTTCGACACCGGCACCGAGGTCAACGAAGAGCCGGGCCTCGGCGCAAACCAAGCGCCCCGGCAGAGTGAAGCGGGAGCAGGAGTGGTCGAGACCGGGACCGTCACCCGCTTCTCGGGCACCGACGCCGCGGGGTTCGCCTACCCCGCCCTCAACGCCACCTTCAGGCTGACGATCACCGCGCGCTAGCCCCGCCGCAATCGTGGAACAGAGTCACACCGTGAGCCGACAGCGGCTCCGCCCCCGATCGGAGCTAGTCTCCTGGCCGCTCACAGTCGTCGCCGCTGGACATGGAGGGCATGTCAGATGGTCGGAGGTGGGGGACGGCCGACCACAGGTGCTCAATGACCTCGAGATCGAGTTCGGCGATCGTACTTCCGATCCCCCGTTTGATCTCACGACGGGTGACCTCATCCGAGACCCCGGCCGCGATGGTCGCCGCTTCGTCCAGCGCCTGGAGGGCTCGCCTGCACGCAGCAAGCATCTCTTGGGCTGCCACCTCGTCGATCTGCCACTTGTTCACGCACACAACTCCCAGCCCTGAGTTTTCAACTCCAAGCACCGCTCAGGTTGCTGGGCACCTTCGTGAATGCCGGCCAAGTCCTTGGCGCCGTAGTTGTCCACCGGCGATTCCAACATCACGAGCGCCCGAATGAGACGGTCCGCGGTCCGGCCGATCCTCCGCTGGTCATGCTCCCAGCGGGATACGGTTTCGGGCTCAACCCCCATCCGCATCGCGGTGTCTCGTCCAGACCAACCGAGATATTTACGTAGGAACCGAAACTCTTCTGGAGTGAGCGGTGCCTCCTTCCGAACCACGTCACTGGCTAGGCTCTCGTCGAGTTGCTCGATCGCGGGGATGGCCACGGCCTCTGCATCGCATTCGGGGCACTCGTGGAACGCGACGTTGTGCAGCGTGGTTCCGGGCAAGGACTGATACTCGTACTCGCCCCGCCGTACTTTCATTTCGCCGCGGTAGTTGCATTTCGTACAAAGCATCAGCGCATCCTCCGTTTCCACGCGGTAATCACAATCAACCCATCACGACTCTCGAACTCGACGATCACTTCAATTCGCTGGGTCCTCACGCGGTACCTCCAGGCTCCGTTCTCCCACTCTGCCGGATCCACGACCCCGCCTCTCAATACGTTCGTGATGTCTCGCTCGACGAGAGCGTCCTTTCCAAGTTCCGTCCGTGCGTGATCGGTGAAGACCACCGTGCCCGTCCGCAGGATCTCTCGAATGATCCGTCGCGCCATATGAGGATCCACCGGTTCATCCAGGTCAGCATCCTCCACTCTCACACGATACGCACACTTGACCTGAGGTCAAGCCGTGGAATTCATGGACGCGGGCGCGCGCCCACAATTTCGGCGCTGACCGCCGGAACATGGCGGCGGCGAGATCACCGCGCGCTAGCGCGGCTCAGGGCGCCGCTGGATCCTCGATCGGGTCCAGCCCGAACTCGGCCTCGAGGTCGTCGAGGGTTGGCTCGTCGCCTGCACCGCCGCCGGCCTCCACCGGCCCGTCGAGGTTGAACTCGTCGTCGCCTTCGTTTTCGAGGTCATCGAGGTTGAACTCGTCGCCGTCGTCGCCGCCCATGATGTCGTTCATCAGGTCGTCGTCGCCCATGATGTCGTTCATCAGGTCGTCGTCCGAGCCATCTCCGCCCATGATGTCGTTCATCAGGTCGTCGTTCGCGGCGTCGTCACCTGGAAGAGGCATGTCGTCGATGTTGCCTATCTCCTCCCGGCTATCGAGGGTGGTCGGGGCCACCGTGAGCCACTCGATGTAGGTCGTGAGCACGAGGGCGATGGCCAGGAGGCCGATGAACGGCAGCACCGCGCGATAAAGCAGGGTGACGGGCTTGTCGAAGCGGAAGCTGGCGATGAAGAGGTTCAGGCCCACCGGCGGCGTCAGGTAGCCGATCTCGAGGTTCAGCAGGAAGATGATGCCCAGGTGGTACGGGTCGATACCGATCGAAGGATCCGTCGCGATGGGCACGATCAGGGGCACGACCACGACGATGGCCGAGAAGATGTCCATCAACATGCCCACCACCAGCAGGAAGATGTTGAGCAAGAGGAGGAACATGAAGGGCCCGGTGATGATCTCGCTCATCAAGTCGAGGGCCATCGCCGGCACGTCCGCCGTGATGAGGAACCCCGTGAACCCGATGGCGGTGGCGAGGATCGCCAGGATCGCCCCAAACATGGTGGTCGATTCCCGGATGATGTGGGGGAGGTCCTTGCGGAAGGAGACGTCCTTGTAGATCCAGACTTCGATCACCAGCGCGTAGATCGACGCGAAGGCGGCGGCTTCGTGGATGCGCATCGCCCCGGAGATCAGGCCACCGATGAGCACGAGGGGGAGCGCGATTTCCCACTTGGCGTTCCACGTCGCCTTCCAGGCTTCCCCCGGTTCGAAGCGCGTGCGCGGCATCTTCTCGCGCACGCCGACGTAGATCGCGTAACCGCCGAGGATGGCCAGGGTGATGAGGCCGGGGATGATGCCGGCGAGGAAGAGCTTCTCGATCATCACCCCGGCGACGATGCCGTAGAGGATGAGGGGCAGCGACGGCGGGAAGAGCAGGCCCAGGGACCCGCCCGCGGTGACGATGCCGAGGGAGAACTTCTCCGGGTACTTGTCCGACATCAGGGCCGGGAAGAGCAGGCCGCCGATGGCGCCGATGGTGATGCCGTTCCCGTCGGTGAAGGTCGTGAAGAAGGCGCTCGCCATGATGCAAACGATGGCCAGGCTTTCGGGCAGTCAGCCGAGCCACGCCCGGGAGAGCGCGACTAGACGTTTGGGTGTGCCGCTCTCGGCCATGATGTAGCCGGCGAAGATGAAGAGGGGCAGCGTCACCATCAACGGCGAGTCTGCGAACTTCTCGGTGAAAACCTCGGCCGCGGCAAAGCTGATGCTGTTGGGCCGGGGGTCGAGGGAGAAGAAGAGCATCGACCCGGCGCCGAAGATCACGAAGAGGGGCGTGCCGAGGACGGCGAAGGCGACGAGGAGGACGGCGATCAAGGCGTCCATATCAGAGCGTCACTCCGGGGATGGTCGGGCCACCCTCGTCTGGGTCATCTTCGTGCCGAATGAGGAGCAACGTAGTGGTGATGAGGCGGGCTCCGAAGCGGACGGCCATCCAGAGAAACATCGCGGGCACGATCAGCTGCAAAGCGCCGACCGGTGTCTCGACCGGCGCTCCGAGCATCTCGAGGTAGTAGCGCGCACCGCAAAACAAGTCCTGGCGGGTGAGGCCCGCGTCGGCGACGAGCTGAGCTGAGCCATCGCAGATGTGGGTCTGCCCGGTGCTGGTGAGTAGCTCGTATTCGAAGGGTCGCTCCTGGGCGCCGAGGGCCGTCGAGAAGAAGACCCGCGCCAGGAAAAAGCAGGTGACCGATGAGATCAGGGCGACGGCCATCTTCATCAGGAGGTGAAGCCTGCCGGTGAAGATCCGATGCAGCACGTCGATGCCGATGTGCTGGTCCTTGTGGGTCGCGAGGGAGGCACCGAGGAAGGCGAGCCAGAGCGTGCCCTTCTGGAGGAAGTCGTCGATCCACTCGAGGTGCAGCAGCGCGCTTTGAGCCAGCTCGAGCTCGAAGCGGCTGGACAGGTTGTAGAGCAGGGCCTGCGTCGCCGCGAGGACGATCATCAGGAGCAGAACGAAGGCGGCAATCGCCGCCTCCCCGTCTGCCAGCCCGTCGTCGATCTTCTTGAGGGTGCCGGAGGCGCTCACGATGCGGGAAACTCTAGTCCAAAGGAGCCCCGAAAAGCCAACGTTTACCCAACGAGAAACGGCACCCTCGCGGGCGCCGTCTCGGTGCAAAGGGCGGGGGTATCGAGGCCTAGCGGGCCAGGCGCTCGACGCGGCGCAGCAGATCTGCCGGGTAGAGGCGCCCCGCGAGGCGCTGCCGGGTCTGCTGGGTGACCCGATCCCATTCCGCCTGGTGAGCCGAGATGTCTACCGCGGTCACGTTACGGCTGATGATGGCCTGGTAGGCGCGGTCGTCGGCCCGCCGGATGCTGCGGTTGAGGGCGGCGTGGGCACGAAGGGAGGTTTCCATGAGGGCGTTCTGGAGGTCCTCCGGCAGGGCGTCGACTTTGTCCTTCTTGATGACCGTGGCCCCGATGACGATGGAACTCGCCTGCTGCGTGACGTGGGTCACGTGCTGGAACCATTGGAGGCTGACCGCCGCCAGGGCGGGGGCCGGGAACGCGTCTACGCGGCCGGTCTGGAGGCCCGGGAGCAGCTCGTTGACGCCGAGGCGCTGGGGACTGACGCCGATGACGCTGTAGAACTGGTTGATGATGGGATCGTCTGGACGCGCCCAGGGGCGTGTCTGCCGAAGGTCCGAAGGCCCGTGAATCTCACGATTCGAGAAGAAGCGGGCGCGCCCCACGTCGCCCCACCCCATGAACTTGAAGCCAGCGTCCTCGAACTGGGCCGTGAACTCGGAGCTCAGGGCGGCACGGACTCGGTCGATCTTGCTGTACTCGGTGAAGAGGCCGGGGGCCGAGAGCACGAGGGTTGGCCTCACGATCTGGCCGAGGCCGGCGGTGGTGATCACCGCCCCGTCGAGCTGGCCGGACTCCATCTTGCGGATGTAGTCGCGCTCGTCGCCCTGGGCGCCGCCGACGTAGAAGTGCAACCGCAGCCGCCCGTTGGTCTGCTGGGAGAGGGTATTTCCCCAAGCTCGGAACGCCCGATCCCAGGGGGAGCCCCGGGGAGCCAAGCTCGCCATGCGCAGGGTGATGGTCTCCTGAGCATCGACGGGCTCGGGGCCCGTGCCGACGACAGCGAAGCCCATCATCACGACGGCAAGAATGGTTACGAAGATTCGACGCTTCATGAGAACTCTCCCTGGGTCCCGGTGGGGTACGCGACCACTCGCGGAGGCACGATAGCCCTCTGCTTGGCCATGGACGGCCCCGCGAAGCGAAGATTCAATCACGTCCCGCGGTGGCTGAGAAGGGGAGAAAAAAGCCCAGAATGCGGCCATCAGGCCTCAGAAGAAGTGATCGTCTGCCTGGTCGCGGAGCCAGCGGGTGCGGCGAACGGCGATCTTGTTCGACAGGCGGAAATCGTTGCTGATGTCGCCGGCGGTGAGGATTTCGTTCACCAGCTCGTCGAAGAGCTCCCGGTTGTTGGTCTGCATGGCATAGGTGCGCGCGTAGTTGTACTGAATCAGCAGGAACTTCCGGTCGGTCATCACGAGGGCCTCTTCGAAGAGCTCCCGGCCGACTTCGGGGTCACCGCCGAAGGCCGCACCCAAGCTCGCGTTGATGACGGCCATGAAGGTGACGCCACCGCCATTGAAGTAGCCCCGATCCAGTTCGACCTGACGCTCGACGAGGGCCCGGGCGAAGCTGAAGTCCGCGATCATGCTCGGGTCGTTCCGGGACACGTTGATCGCGGCGGCCCAGGTGTAGCCACACCAGAAGAGCACCTCGGCATCTTCGGGGTCATCGAACTCCTCTTGGAGATAACGCTGGAAGGGCTCGAGACCCGCCTCGATGGCTTCGGTGAAACCGTCGTGACGCTGCTTCATGAGCCGGAACGCGAAGTAGCGGGCGCGCAGGTACATCCAGCGGGCACGGCGCTGGATACGCTCTTCCTCGTCCATATCCATCGGATCGACCCGCATGAGGTCGTCTTCGATCCACCCGTAGGTGTAGCCCATGTAAGCCCGAGCCAAGGCCAGGTGGATGATCTCGTTTTCCGGGCTGACGCGGTGCAGACCCTCGAGCTGCATGGTGCTCCCGGGGGCAGCGGCGCCGGCAAAGTCGTAGTCCCAATGCTCTTGGAACGCCGGGCCGGCTCGCTCGAAGATATCCGCGGTCGAGTTGGCCGCAAACTTGCCGAGGTCACAGCCAGATCCGAGAAGACAAAAGGCTACGAGAGCCGTACCTGTGAAAAAGCCGAATGAACGCATGAGCCTTCACTACTTGGGGTGATGCGTGATTGTCAATCTGGTCGGCCAATCGGCGGACGATCGGCCCACGATAGGGGCATTCGGGTTGACGCCATGGGTCCGCCGTCGTCATCCTGTGACCGTGGTTCTCAGGCGCCTCGCCCGTAGCTTCGCTGCCCTCGCGCTGCTCATCGCCGCGGCCCCCGCTGCGGCTTCGGTAACGGTCGCCCTCGACCTCGACGAGCTCGTCACCCACTCGGAGCAGGTCGTCCTCGCCACGGTCATCGGCCAACGAACCCTCCGAGATGCGGACCGCCGCATCGTGACCGATGTGACCCTCCGGATCGACGATTCGATGAAGGGCGGACACGCGCGCGGAGAGGACATCGTGATCCGACGCCTCGGCGGCGCGATCGGCGAGCTCGGCATGCGGGTCGAAGGGGAGCCCGCCTTCACCGACGGCGAGCGCTCGGTGGTATTCGCCGAGCGCCTCGGCCAACACCTCCGGCCCACCGGGATGAGCCAGGGTGTGCTCCGAGTCCGCCTCGACGAGGGCGGCCGCGAACTGGTTCATCCGGCAGTCCGGGGGCTCGAGCTCGTTCGGCGCAGCCCGGCCGGTGCGATGATTCCCGCCCCCGCCTATCTCATCGCGGCCCGGCCCCTCAACGACGTGATGGACGAGATTCGTCAGGCCGTGGAACGCACCCGTGCGCGCTGACTCCTTCGTCACCCTCTCGATAGTGCTGCTCACACTCCTCGGCGTGCCGGCCAGCGCCAGCGCGTGGTGCCAAATGACCACGGGTCTGACGGGGTCCGTTCGCCCCGACGAGTGCGACACGGTCAATACCCCGCTGCGCTGGGAGCAGCCGTGCCTCAGCTACACGGTGCATCGGGACGGAGCCCGCGACTTCACCGACACCGAGGTCTTCAGCATCATCGATACATCGTTCCAAGCCTGGATGGACGTGCGCTGCGAGGCGAACCCCCTCGACTTCCAGGTGCGGCGCCGTGACGAGCCGGCGAGCTGCGATCACGCCGAGTACAACACCGGCGCCGGCAACATGAATGCCATCGTCTTCATCGAGGACTGGAACACCCGAGCGGGATATGACCCCCGGGCCTTCGCCCTGACGACGGTGTGGCACAACACCTCGACCGGCGAAATCTACGACGTCGACATCGAGGTCAACGAGGAGCTCACCGAGTATACCGACTGCGATGCCCTGGAAGGCTGCGACGACGGACGCACCGACCTGCAGAACGTGCTCACTCACGAGATCGGCCACTTCTTCGCCATGGCCCACAGCGACGCCACGAACTCGACGATGTGGTGGATGGCCGACCCCGGGGACGTCAACAAGCGCGTGCTGCGCACCGACGACGTGACAGGCATCTGCACCATCTATCCCCCCGGCGCCCTCACCGCAGCCTGTGACTTCACGGAGCGCGGGGGCTTCAGCAGCGAATGCGGCGGCGGCGGTGGCGGCGGCTGCGGCTGCGCGGCCGTCGGACTCGACGATGCCAAGGGCGTCACGGGCTGGGCCCTCGGCCTCCTCGCCCTCGTGCTCATCTCTCGGCGACGTCGCTAGGGCGACCGAGCCTGCACCGAGCATCCTGGTCTGTTGGGCGGTTGGCGCCGGACGGCCTTTCGGTCATCGTCGCACCCATGACAGACGTGCTCCGGGAGCTGGTCGAGGTGCTGAAGCTCGAACGCATCGAAGAGAACATCTTCCGCGGTCAGAGCCAGGATCTCGGGTGGGGTCGGGTTTTCGGCGGACAGGTCCTCGGCCAAGCCCTCTCGGCGGCGGAGCAGACCGTGCCGCCGGGACGCATGGTGCACTCGCTGCACGGCTACTTCCTCAGGCCCGGGGACGCGAAGAAGCCGATCGTCTTCACCGTCGATCCCATCCGCGACGGTCGGAGCTTCACCACCCGGCGGGTGGTGGCGGTCCAGAACGGACGAGCGATCTTCAGCCTCTCGGCGTCGTTTCAGAGCGACGAGGTGGGGCTCGACCACCAAGCAGAGCAGATGCCCGACGTGCCGGGGCCGGACGAGCTGCGCAGCGAACAGGAACTCGGCCGGCGCTATCTGGAGAAGATGCCGGCGGACATCGTGGCGAAGATCCCGTTGGGGCTGCGCGAACGGATCACCTCTGAACGTCCGATCGAGATTCGCCCCGTCGACCCAGTCGACCCGATGAACCCCAAGGTGCGGCCGCCGACCGAGCGGGTGTGGTTCCGCGCCAACGGTACCCTCCCGGACGAACCGTCACTGCACGCCTACATGCTGGCGTACGCATCGGACTTCCACCTGCTCTCGTCGACGATGCTGCCCCATGGGGTCACGTGGTTGACGCCCGGCCTCCAGGTCGCGAGCCTCGACCACGCCATGTGGTGGTATCGGCCTTTTCGCCTCGACGACTGGCTGCTCTACGACATCGAATCGCCGACCGCACGGGGAGCCCGGGGCCTCGCTCGGGGCCGCTGGTTCACACGGAACGGCGAGCTCGTCGCCGCGACGATGCAGGAGGGACTGATTCGCGACCGGCGCCCCTGAGGCCGCCGGTCACGATGTCGAGCTCAGGGCTCCGCGGGCGCTTCCGCACGCTCGGAGATCATGAACTGCACGCGGCGGTTTCGGGCGCGGTTGGCCGGGGTGATGTTCGGCACCAGGGGCTCGGCCTGGCCATAACCCCGGGCCTCGAGGCGGCCCTCGTCGATGCCGTGCTCGATGAGCCACTGGCGAACCGAGTCGGCCCGACGCTGGGAGAGCTCGGTGTTGTGGGCGGCACCGCCACGGTTGTCCGTGTGACCCTGAATCTCGATTCGCGTGAGCTCCGGGGTGCGGATGACGACGTCGGCGATCTCGTTCATGAGCGGGAAGCTCGTCGGCAAGATCTCGTTGCTGTTGGTGGCGAAGTTGATCTGCCGGCGAATGCGAATCTGCCGACGCTGGACCCGCACCAAGGGGCGCCGAGGACGCTCGACGAGGTCGATCTGAATGTTGGTGACCTCCCGGACCGCGATCTCGAAGGTCTGGTTCTTGATGAGGTAGCCCTCGGAGTCGACCTGCACGTGGTAGGTGCCCGGAAGCAGGCCGCCGACCGTGAAGGCGCCCGCAGCATCGGAGTTGATGGTGCGGTGCTCGGGGCCGGTGATCTGAATCGCCGCCGCGATGGCTGCGTTGTCTTCTCCGCCGACGACGCGACCCTGGACGCCGCCGACTCGGGGAAGCGCGACGAGCTCACACCGAACCTCGACGTCGGTGGTGTTCTCGTCGGCGATGGTCGCGACGCAGGTGCCCGAGTTGTAACCCTCGTGGCTGATCTCCATCTGAATCACGCCCGGGTCGAACTGGTAGCTGGTGAAGCGACCGTCCTCGGCCGTGACGATGGGTGACAGGTCCAGGGCGACGTAGCGGCCCTGCTCGGTCCCGGGGTCCGCGGCCGAGGCTGCGGCCGGTGCGCCATCGGCCCCATCCGTATCGGTACCCGGTGCGCCCTCGGAGGGAGCGGCCGCCGCAAGGGAGCCGTCGCCGCCCGCTTCGGCTACATCGGTCTCGTCTTCGTCGGTTTCGTCCGCCGCGGGACCAACCGCAGCCACCGTCAGGGTCATGCTCGGGAAACGGACGATGGCGCCGTCGATCGGCGTGCCCGTGCCCTGCTCCACGACGACCGCGTTGATGCGACCCTTGGGGGGCGGCGGCACGCGGACCTCGACGCGACGCTCGACCTCCTGGATGACCGGCTCGGGGATCGGCGGCTCCATGACGTCGTAGGCGTAGCTCATGCCGAGGAAGACGTTGTAGGGGCGGTTTTGCGCGAGCTCGCGCACCGCATTTTCGATGGTGGCGCCCGAGAGCCCGATGTCGACGCCGAGGAGGAAGCCGAGGCCCGCGACCGGGGGAAGAACCCGCACGCCGAGGGTCAGGTCCATCGGGAAAGCGCCAGCGCCGGTCTTGTCGAGGCAGCCGTCCTGGCCTTCGACGGGACGGTCACTGCCGTCCGATCCCGGAATGAAGAGGCAGTCGTAGCCCTGCCGGTTGACCGGGATCCACCAGTTCCACTCGATGATCGGATTGATGAAGAAGTCTTCGGCCACCATCAGCGGTGACTCGAGGCCGATGCCGAGCTTGAAGAAGTCGGTGCGGTTGATGTTCAGGGCGAAGCGCTCGACCCGCGTGATCAGGTGCCGGTCTTCGAGGGCAATCGGCCGGGGGTCCGGGAGAGCCGCGTAGCGTGCCTCTTCGACATCGGAGATCAGGTTGGCCGAGTTGTCGAAGTAGTACTGAAGGTTGAAGCGGGAGATGAACGGGAACGGGTCTTCGAGCCCGCGGAGGTCGAGGGTCGCGTTGGCCCGAATGCCTACGCTCGTACTGCCGAAGACCAAGCCGATGTCTCCGACCGTATTGAGGAAGCCGAGGTTGAGGTCACCACCGATGGTGAAAATCGACGAGAGATCGTAGCCGAACTTCACACCGAGGAAGGTGTCCCCGAGGACCTGAAAGAGGTCCGGGACCTCTGTATTGTTCGCGTTCGCGTAGCTGATGATGGACGCGTAGACCTCGACCATCTCGTGAACGGTCCAGCTCAGCGTGAGGTATCCGCCGATGTGGTCATTCTGGTCGCCGATGTTGAGGAAGTCCCCAGCGAAGAAGAAGTCCGTCGTGAGTCCGACACGGAACGACTCGGCCGCGCCGGGGCTCGCGTCGACGACGTGCACACCGCCAACCACACCGCCGAGGGTCGGGTGATAGCGGAGCCGCTGATTTCGGAGCTCTTCCGGGGCCCGGAGGTGGGTCTCGCCAGCGGCCGCCGCGGCGCCGGCAGCGCCTGCCGCACCCGCCCCGTCTGCGCCGCCCGCGTCGTCTCCGAAGTCACCGCCGAAGTCGTCGCCGGAATCGTCGCCGAAGTCGTCGCCGGAATCGTCGCCGAAGTCGTCGCCGGCATCGTCGCCAAAGTCGTCGCCGAAGTCGTCTCCGAAGTCGTCATCGGCCGAGCCCGCCGCGTCTCCGGAGCTTCCCCCGGAGTCATCGCCGAAGTCGTCGCCGAATTCATCGTCGAAGTCGTCCTGGGCGAGGGAGCGGGTCGGCAGCACGAAGCCAATGGCCATGAAGGTAGCCAAGGCGAGGGTCAGGGTCGCAGCGCGCATCCGATGCTCCTTACCGGGGGTAGTCTACGGGGTACACGACCCCCTACATCCGGGCGCTTTTCATACAACGGCTCGCCCGAAACGTCCATTGTTCCGCGGACTACGCCCATCTCCGGCCAACGATCTGGGCCCTAATTTGGGTACCCGGGCGGAAGGTGGGTCGGTCAGTTGCCGGTGGCCACGTGGAGCGTGGCCGTCCCTGAAGGGGGGATCATCGCTGTCGTCGGGGAGGGCGCTTCACCCTCATCCGGTTGAAATCGCACGGAATAACTGCCTCCGGGGACCCCATTGATCCGACAGGTGCCCTCCTCGGTGTGGCAGCTGTAGGACCCCTCACCGCGCCGCGGGGTGAGGGTCACTTCGCCGTCCGTAGGGTTCTCACCGCGGAGCTGAACGACCACGAGGGCCTCGGCGAAGGCCACGGACGCCCAGAGGACGGCAGCTACGAGCAGACTCGCGGAGAGGAATAGGGTGGTCGCGTTGCTCTTGGGGGTCATTCCAGCGTCCTTCGGGAACACGGGGCAGGAAGGCGGGGTAGGGACGGCGGATCGACCCTTCCCATTCACCCGGACCGTATCGCAAGGGGCCCCCGACCGAAAGTAGGGGGCCAACCGGGGGGGGTGAGCGCCCGATGGCAGCTGAATCTGGCCAACTGCGAGGGCCCCGGTACTCTCCGCCCATGGCGCGTTTAGCCCTTCTCTTCTGTATGTTCGTGACCGCTTCCTGTGGAAGCGCCGCGGGCGGAACCGCGGCCCCCGGGGACCACGGCCAAACGACGGATCTCGAGCATCGGGAAGACCGAGGAGACCGGCGGGGCCAGGACCCGGGTCCGCCGCCCGCAGCATCGGCGGCCGAGCCTCCCGCACCAGCCCCGGCCCGGGTGCGCTACGACCTCGCCGCGAACGTCGAGCGCGCGGAGATGTTCGAAGGCGAGACCCGGATCATCGACCTCCGGGGCTCCGCCGGCGCAAAGTACACGATGGGGGGATGGCTCTCGGGCATGCGCTCCGGTGAGGTCGTCGACGGTGCGAGCACCGGAGTGGTCCTCGGGACCCGGGGTCGCCTCTCGTTGCCGATCGCGGCCGCCGCCAGCGATGAAGGACAGAACCGCGGCGTGTCGATCGTCATCTCGGCGCGGGCGATGGTGCCGGGCGTCGTCCGGGCCTACCTCGGCGAAGAGCAGGTCGGTGAGTTCGAAGTGCCGCGCGATGCGTTTGCCGTCGTGTCGCTTTCCCTCCCCGGCGACGCGCTACGGGTGGGCGACAATACGCTCCTGCTCCGAACCAGCGGAACGCGGGAAGTCCCGGACGTCGGGCGCGTCGGGCTGCTCGTCGAATGGGTGAAAGTCACGACGGCGAGCAATGCCGGAGACCCCGACGAAGCCCGAGGCCCGCTGAATGAGACCGCCCCGGCCCACCCCGCGGTGCGCCTCGGAGACCACCCGGCGCTGCGGCTCCGAGATGGAGATCGCCTCGGCTTCGCCCTCGAGGTCCCCGAAGGGGCGCGGCTCCGCGGGGTGGTGACCGGCACCGGCGAAGGGGAATTGGGGGATTTGGGGGAGCTGGTCGTCGAAGCGGCGCTCGATGGCGAAGCGACCGTGTCCCTCGGCGCCACGTCGGGGGGCCCCATCGACCTGGATCTCGGCGCCCTCGCGGGCAAGCTCTGTCGCATCGATCTGCGAGGTCGCGGGGGCGAGGTCACCATCGGTCGACCCACCATCGTCACCACCGACGTTGCCCCGGACCGCGCCCCACGAGAGCCCCCGCGAAACGTACTGGTCTACGTCATCGATACGCTCCGGGCGGACAAACTCGAGCCCTACTCTCCCGACACCCGCGTGCGCACCCCGGGCCTCACCCGGTTCGTGCAGTCGGCGGCGACCTTCCTCCGCGCCCATACCCAGGAGAACTGGACCAAACCCAGCGTGGCAACGCTGATGAGCTCCTTGATGCCGTGGCAACACACGGCGGTGACCGGAGAGGCGATTGTCCCGGCATCCGTCACGCTCTTGCCGGAGATCTTGAAGGAAGAGGGCTTCTACACCGGGTCGTTCATCGCCAATGGTTACGTCTCCCAGGCCTTTGGGTTTCGCCAGGGGTGGGACACGTACCGCAACTACATCCGCGAGAACCGTCGCACGGCGGCGGAACACGTCGCCGGGGACGTGCTGCGATGGCTCGACGATCGTCCCGAGGACCAGCCCTTCTTCCTTTATGTGCACACCATCGACCCCCACGTGCCCTATCGGCCGCCGAACGAGTTCCTCGAGATGTACGAGGAAACGCCGTACCGCGGGCCCCTCAGCTTCCGCCGCGACGCCACCCTCCTCGGGGGGATCAAGACGGGGCGGATCCGCACCAACGCCCGGGACCGAGCACACCTCGAGGCTCTCTACGACGGGGAGATCAGCTACCACGACGTGCACTTCGCCGCGATCCTCGACGGCCTCGAAGGGCGGGGCCTCGCCGATGACACGATGGTGGTGGTCACCGCCGACCATGGCGAAGAATTCTGGGACCACGGCTCGGTCGGCCACGGCCACAACGTCTACGAGGAGCTGCTGCACATCCCGATGTTCATCCGCCTGCCGGGCCTGACGGACTCCTCTTCCGGAGGGTCCTTCGTCGGAGCTCGCCGAGTCGAAGAGCCGATGGGCCTCGTCGATGTGGTGCCGACGGTCCTCGATGCCCTGGGCCAAGACATTCCCGAAGACCTCGCCGGCCGCTCCGTGCTCCCCGAACTCCTGGGCGACGACCTCCCGGCGCCTCCCTATGCCATCTCTGGCTTCATGGAGAACTGGCGCACGATCGTGATCGGCCAGACCAAGCTCATCCAGCGAACCACCCGGGCCTCGAGGCTCTACGACCTGACCGCGGACCCGGGAGAAGAGCACGACATCGCGGCGGACCGCCCCATCGCCGTGCGCCACACCCGGGGCCTCTTGGGCCTGGGCCTCGCCGCGACGAGCGACCGCGCCCACCGAGGCCAGCGCCGCCGCCGGGCCCCACGCCACGAACCGGCCAACGCCCAGATCGACAGCGAGCTAGAGGCGCAACTGGAAGCCCTCGGCTACGTCGCCGGACACCGCTAACCCGCCTGGGGGGAGGTCACTCAGGCAGCTCGACGTCCATACGTGTCTCGGCGTCGTCACTGTCGATGAGCGGCTCGTCGAAGGCCTCGACCGGGGGCTCCGCGGACTCGACCTCGGTCCCTGCGTCGTCGAAGGCTGCGGCGTCATCGGGGGCCGCAAATTCTTCGGCGGCGACTTCGACGGCCTCTTCCGCCTCTTCGGCGTACTCTTCGGCCGCGACTTCGACGGCCTCTTCCGCCTCTTCGGCGTACTCAACGGCCTCTTGGACCTCTTGGCCGTCCGCGACCGCGACCGCCGCGCCCGGCTCGACGGGACGGGGTGCCGGCTGAATGCAGTCCGACGGGTCCAGGTCAGGGCGCGGTGCGCGGCCCGGAACGGGCAACTCGCCGCCATAGGCGAAGAGGCCGCTCGGCGCCCGGGGCTCCGGGGCGAGGGCGAGGTTCGGTTCCCAGGTCGCACCGTGGGACTGGCGCGTGAGGGCCCCGTTCATCTGCTCGAGGGTGAAGCCCGGGGGAGCCGTCGGTGCTTCCGGCAGCGGCGCCGAGGGGGGGGCGTCGATATCGGCGATGTCTTCGACGTTGGCGAGGTCGATCTCGCTCGTCCCCCAATCCTCCGCCGGGGGCGCCTCGACGTCGTCGGTATGCGCGTCGGCGAAACCTTCGGACTCGGTCGCCGCGGGCTCGTAGCCATCGACATCGGCCTCGGCAATATCGTCGTCCGTGGCGTACTCGGCGACGTCTTCCAGACCCGCCTCGGCGTCCACATCCTCTACGGCCGCGGCGTCCGCGTGCTCTGGACCGGCCTCGTCGAAGGCGGCCTCTGCTGCTTCGCCCACGTCCTCGTGGTCCTCGTGGTCCGCGAAGACCTCGGTCGGCCCGGCATCTTCGTAGGCTTCGGGGGCAGCTTCGGGGGAGGCCCCGGGGTCGTCCTCGGACAGAGCCTGGGCGACGACCGTCGGGCCCTGCCCTTCCATCTCCGCATAGCCAGCGTCGGGAACGTCCTCGGTGATTTCCTGAGGGACCTCTTGCGCTTCTTCAGCGTCTGGGACGTCTTGGACGTCTGCCGCGTCTTCGGCGTCTGCCGCGCCTTGGACCTCGCTCGCGGCCACGTGCTCGGCGTATTCGTCGGCGCTCGCCACCATGGTGGACTCTTCTTCGACTTCACCGAACATCTCTTCGCCCGCGGGTGCCTCGGCCGCCGCGGCTTCGGCAGCGGCCACCGCATCAGCGCTGACCTCTCCCGTAGCGGGGCCATCGAAGGCCCCGGCGCGGTAGGCGAGCATGCGTTCGTAAACGACTTCGCTCATGCCCTCGAGCTGCAGGTTGTCGAGGACGATGTCGTAGCGCGCCACCTCGGGGCGCTCGGCGCCGCCATCGATGGAGGCCACGGCCCGGCCGACGCCTTCGAGGGCGACCGATTGATCCATCAGCAAGATGGAGAACCGTAGCCAGCTGTTCTCTTCGACGGCGTCGGGGCCGTAGAGCATCAGGCGCTCGTCGTCGACGCGGTCGGACATGCCCTCCGCAAGCTGAGAGATGTCATTGAATGCGGTCGGGACCGTCAGGGTCGGAGTCTCACTCATCGGGATTCCTCGTCGGGAGCGGGCGGGTCTCGAGGCCCTCGTCATTTGAGAGCAACTGCTCGACCCGCGCCTCCGCGTCGTCCAGTCGCCGGGCGCCGAGTCGGGACAAACCGACCCCCTCTTCGAAGATCTCGAGAGACCGCGAGAGCGTAAGCTCTCCTCCTTCGAGGTGTTCCACCACCTCGGAGAGGCGCGAGAGAATCTCCTCAAAGGAGGGCTCATCCGCGGCGGGCGTCTGGCTCGTCGGCACCTTTCCCACGTTCCGGGAACGATGCCGGAATCCGAGGCCCCGGGTCAATGGTTCCGAACGTGAAACGACACGTGAATTTCAGATGCCGCTCAGACGAAGGGAGAACGTGCCCATGGGCGTCAAAGACCCAGGCGCAGGCGAAACACCCACAGATCGAAGCCAAATCCGGCCATAGACACCCGTTCATAGCCAAAGGAGAGGCCGATCCAGAGGTTTCGGACCATCACCAAATCGGCCCCCACCTCGATCCCGCCCCCCCCAAAAGCCCAGGCCTCGGGCGTACTGAAGCGCTGGCCGAAGACGACACCGACGCTCACGGTCGCGGCCGCATAGGGAGCAAAGGGCAGCCAGCCCAGGTACTGATAGCCCCCGAGGATCGCGCCGCGGACCACCGCATCGTCGCTCCCGAGGGAATAGCCCCGGGTCCCGATCTCAGCCCGGGCGCCTACGCGGATGGGGCCCGTTGGCAGATAGCCGCCGAAGGACCCGGCGTTCACGGAGCCCCCGGTGAACCCGTCCGGGAGCTGGAAGTGGGTGTACCCGAGCTCGACGGCGGGGCCGCTCCAGGGCTCCTCCCCGTCTTGGGGGTCATCCCCCTCGTCGGCGGCGGGGCCCGCCGGCACGGGGTAGTGGAGGTGAGGATCGGAGAGCGACGCCGCGGCCTCGATGGATGGCGCGACGTCGGTAATCGTGGGAACGCCCGCTGGAGACCCGGGCCCCAGCCCGGACGTCGAACTCAACGAGCGGCCCGTGGACGGCGGCGGCGTGAGGTCGCTGTGCACGTCTTGGGCTGCAAGGACCGCCGCCCCCCCGAGCCCGCCGAACCCCGCGAGGTGCCCCCAGAGAGCGAGGGCGAAGACAAGCCCCGGGGCTATCCGGGGAACCTGGGGCGTCATTCGACGTCGACCTCGAGGTCCGCGATCATGACGTCGACCTGCGGGTCACGGAGGTCCGCGCTCGAGTCGAAGTGCAAGTGCACGACGCCGGCGCTCCGCTCGACGTAAACGAAGCGCTCGAAGCGACTGCCGTCCGTAGCGGTGTGGTTGGTGATCATCTCCCAGCCGGTCGCACCCTCGAAGGTCGTGAACTCCCGGGTCGGCACGAGGACGTCGTGCCCCGCCGCAAGGGCTGCGCCCTCTTGTAGGCGGGCCTGGTTTTCCGCCGAGCCTCGGGCCGTGGTCACTTCGAGCGCGTACTTCGGTGGGACCGCGCCCACGGGCACATCGCCGAACCGCGTCCCGTTGGCTTCGATCTCGAGGTTGAGCTGGTCGTCGACGGCCAAGACCAGAGTCCACGGGGGGTCTTGATACCAGAGCCGATACTCGCCCCCCGGGGCCTCGTAGACCGCGAGCAACTCCGTGCGATCCGGATTGCCACAAGCGCTCGCCGTCGTCGCCAGGGCGATCGAGAGACCCAGAAAGGAACCGACGGACAACAAGGGGCGCACGGTGTTCCACTCTGCTTTTCACTCGCCGTGGGGTCAAGTCGCATCGCCGACGCGCACGCGCACATCGGCTGAGCCGGCGGGAAGGTCGACGAGCAGGAGTTCCCCCGTCGAGAGCGTGCTCATACGCAAGTAGCGACCATCCGGGAGCACGACGTCCACGGGAATGCCGCCCGAGGTGATGCCTCCGCTGGGCACGATCCGAATGCGCAGCACCTGGTCGCCGAGGAGGCCCCGGGCCGGGAAGGCCCTCCGGGTGCTCACGACATCGACGAGGGCCTGGGCCACGTGCTCGTCTTCCTCGACTCGGTGACGCCGCGTGACCGCCGCCGCCACATTCCCGGCGCCCAGGGACGACAGAGCCCGGGCCGCACCGTGGCGGACCTCCTGGGCCGGGTCGTCGAGGGCGGCGGCGAGGGCTCGCCGGGCGCCGGTATCACCGGCCCGCGCCAATGCCCAGGCGGCGCCGGTGCGGACTCGGGGGTCCGGTGAGCGCAGCGCGCTCCGGAGGGCGTGACCGAGGCGCCGTTGGGTCCAGCGGTCCGCATCACCGTAGACGTCGGCGGCGAGCAGCATCGCCTCGGGGGCCACGTCGAAGTCTTCGAAGCGCAGCCTCAGGCGTCCCAACTGGGCCAGGCGATCGAGGCGGTCGACCGAGGCTTCGTGCAGCAGCAGCGCGCTCGCGATGCGTCGAAACGCCTCGGCGTCCTCCTCGTCCGCGAGGGCCGCCATCAGAGCCCCGGCGAGGGAGGGCGAGGGATGCACCTCGGCGGCGAGGGCGGCGACGGCCCGGTCTCCCGGGTCATCGGAGCCGAGGCGCGGGACGAGTAGTTCATGAACCGAGTCGTCGCGGGCGATGGCGCGCAGCAGCAGTGCCCGGTTCCCGTCGTGAGCCGCGAGGGCCCGGTACCCCGCGGCAGCGACGTGATCCTCGACGGATCCGGCGTAGCGGCGCAGACAGACGGCGATGGCCCGAAGTACCCCGCTCTCGGGAGGCTGCCCGTGGGCGGCGTGGACCAGGACCGCCAACCCCGCCCCACCCTCGAGCTCCGCGAGGGCGCTGGCCGCCTCCTCCGAGCGACTGCCCTCGGTGAGCAAGCCGTGCAAGAGGGGAGCAGCCCCGGCCGTGCGGAGGCCCAGGACGAGATCCACGGCCAAGGGGCCGAGCTCGGGGCTGCCGTCTGCGGCGAGACGCTCGAGGTGAGCGATGGCGCGCTCCGGCGAGAGCGCGACGAGGGACTGGAGAGCCGCCCGTCGCACCCGCACGACATCTCGCTCGTCTTGGCCGTTTTGGCCGTCTTGGCCGTTTTGGCCGTCTTGCCCGATGAGCACGGCGAGGCGCTCGACGTGGGGCGGCCCGCCCACCACGCCGAGGGCCTCGATCGCGGCGAGGCGCACTTCGAGGGACTCGTCGTCGAGGAGACCGGCGACGGAGGGCCCTGCCCGCTCGGCACCCATGGTCGCGAGGGCGGTGAGGGTCACGACCCGCACCGGAACCCGCTCGTCGGAAAGCAGCCCAACCAATACCGGCACCGCGCGCTGATCGCCCATTTCTCCGAGAACGACCACGGCGGCCCTCGACGCGGGCCGCTCGCGGGCCCTGAGGATCAGGTGGGGCACGGCCCGGGGACCGAGGCGAACGAGGGATCGCCGCGCGGCACCCTCTACCTCTTCGTCCTCGAGGGCCTCCGTCAACGCACGGACCGTGGCTTCCGTCGGGAAGCTCCCGAGGGCGTGGGCTGCGAGGGCGCGGCTCGACGTGCCCGCCGCAGCGAGGGCTTCGATGAGGGCGGGCACGGCAGAGGGCTCCCCGCGCCGGGCGAGGGCCGAGATCAGAGCGCGCCGGACGACCGCGTCACGCTCCGTGGGCAGCGCTGCGACGAGGGCGTCGACGGCGGCCCGGGGGGCGCCGTGATAACCGAGGGTCCTCGCCGCGGCAGCGCGCACCGACGCATCGCCGTCATCGAGACCCGCCCGAGCCCGGGGCCCCGTCAGTACCGGCCACTGGGCGCCGACGGATCCGGGCAGCAGGAGCGCCACCAAGAGGACGGTGGGCCCGAGGGCCACCATCAGCAGCTCAAACAGTGCCGGATGGAGCGTGAGACGCAAAGCCCTACCGGTGTAAACCGAATGACGGGGCGGGGACAGGTCAGAAAAGCGTCGCGAGGACCAGAGACGCCGCCGCGAGCATGAGCACCGCCCCGAGGCCGCGCAGGAAGGTCGTGGTCTCGTCGACGAGGTGAAACGACAGGGGCACGGCTCGGTAGCCAACCTGGGGTGGGAGCCCGTCATCGTCCACCGCCTCCCAGGCGAGGGCGAGGGCCCGGTAGGGGCCATCGCCGGACTCCGCCTCGCGCGGCGAAAAGCGCGCGATGACCTCGACCTCCTCGCCGACCCGGAGGCGTCTCTCGGCGAGCAACCCTTCGTCCTCGGTGAGGGTCAAGGCGTCGACGATGGCACCCCGGGGGTCGACGAGCACCCGCCCGGTACCGTCGTCGACGAGAAACGGATGACCATGGACTACGTGAGAGACCTGCTTGAGGAAGGGCACGAGCTCCGAGCCGACGGTGCGATAGACGGCGCGCTCGATGAATACGCAAGGGCTCTCGTCGATCCGGGAGCGCGACGTCTCGAGGGGCACGATCTTGCCGACGACGCGGAAGCGGCCCGCCGTGAGCTCGGCGACGGTTCGCCCCCGGGCCGTGTCACGCAAAGGGCGCCCGGCGCGGACCCGAAGGTGAGCCCAGTAAAACAGGCCAAAAGCCGCCCCACAGGCGACGGCGACAAACAACCACGCCATCAAACTCAATTTTGCCAGCGGCCGCCCCACCCCGCAAGGCGACCCGAAATCCGCACGCCGATTCAACCGCCGGGTTGCCAGCGGGGGCCGCCGATGGATAATCGGCGCCGATGAGTGCCAAGCCATCCGTCATCGTGCCCGGCAACCACGATGGGGTGCACCTCGGGCACCGCGAGCTCCTCGCCGCCGGTCGACGCCGCGCTCGGGAGCACAATGAAGAGGCCGGCCTGGCGATGGTGGCCATGTTCTTCGACCCCCACCCCAGCGCGGTCCTCGCCCCGGAGCACGCCCCTGGGTCCCTGACTACGGCTACCCGGCGAACGGAGCTGCTCCTCGCCCTCGGCGCGGACCGCGTGCACCGGCAGCACTTCGACCGGGCCTTCGCAAGCCAAACCCCAGAGGAGTTTGTCGAGCAGGTCTTGGTTCAGGAGCTCGGGGCGAAGTCCGTGGTCATCGGCCCGGACTTCCGCTTCGGGAAGAACCGCGCCGGGGACGGCGAGATGCTCGCGGCTCTCGGAAGTCGGTTCGGTTTCGACGTGCGCTCTGTCGCGCCCCTCGAAATCGACGGCGCCCGGGTGTCGTCGACCCGCATTCGTTCGTGCCTCAACGCGGGAGACGTAGGCCTCGCGACTACCCTCCTCGGCCGGGTTCCGGACGTCGCTGGGCGTGTCGTCCATGGAGACCATCGCGGACGTACCATCGGCTTCCCGACGGCGAACCTCGACTGCGAGGCGGTCACCATCCCGGCCGACGGCGTCTATGCGATCGTCGCGAAGCGCATCGGCAAAGGCTCCCCAGCAGACTCCCGATCAGACTCCACGGACACGGGCCCCCTGCTACGCGGCGTGGCCAATCTCGGAGTGCGCCCGACCTTTGCGGCGGGACGCTCGGTCGAAGTGCACCTCTTCGATTTCGAAGGCGACCTCTACGACCAGACCCTCCGCGTAGGCTTCGTCGGGCGGCTTCGAGGCGAGCAGAAGTTCGACGGCCTCGAAGCCCTCGTCGCTCAGATCGGCCACGACGCCGATGCAGCCCGGGAGCTCCTCGGAAACCAAGATCGGGAACAATGGCAATGGCTGTGAACGACGACGAACGACGAGGGGCCCTCGGGGCGGCCCGGGCGTTGCTGGGGAAGGTGGTCGACAAGGTGGTCGACGCAGCCTTCGGCGCCGAGTCCGTGACCCCGCCTCCCGCCCAGGAAGCCAACAAGGAAGCCAACAAGGAAACAGACCCCCCGGCCGACCGAGAGCCGATCCCCACGCGAACCATGGCGGGACTGCTCGTCGCCCAGGGGCACCGGGACCGGGCCCTCGCGATTTACGACCATCTCGTCGAGGCCCACCCCGATGACCGAGGACTTCGGTCCGAGGCCGACGCATTGCGGGAGACCGTGCCTGCCGGCGGCCAGGGGGCCGACGAGGACCAAGATGCCCCGGTGGTGGCGGTCGCCGCGGGCAAGAACCGCCTTTTCCTATCGTGGCAGGTCCCGGCCGAAGCCCTCGACCGGGCCCGACGGATCCTCGGTGGCCAGGGCGAAGTCCGACTGCGAGTGATGGTGACGGCCACGAACCCCGACGAGGTCGTCGCCACCGAGACCGTCGAACGCCGCAGCATCCAAAGCGTCGGCGACTGGGTGATCACCGCGCCGGCCGGGGCGCTCTGCACCGCCGCCGTCGGCGTCGCCGAGGGCGAGCGGTTCGTGTGCGCGGCGCACGCGCCGACAGTCGCCGTCTAACCGACGGCGTGTAGAAAGCGTTTGAGCAGAAGCGCCTTGGCAGGACTCAGGTTGGCAAATTGAAGGCCCGCGGAGTGGCTTCCGTCGTCCCGGGGGCCGGCCCACATCACGGACGCGACCGCCTCGAAGGGCTCTTCGTCGGGGTCTTCGATACCGTCCTGGGTGAGGAAGAGCGTCACGCTCACGTTGCCGCCTTCGGGGACCGGCCGGTCCAGAACCAAGCCGACCCCACCGGTCGAGACGTTATTGGTCTCTGCCGCCACCGGCAGGCCGTCGAGGATGACCTCGGCCGCGACGGCAACCGCGTACCGCCGGAATTCACGCTGCTCATTTCCGCTCATGGGGGCCTGAGCATGCGCCGGAACCGTCCCCCGGTAAAGGCATCGAGGAGCGCCGTTGCCTCTTGGATGCGCACGGTGATGACCACACCGTCGACGCCGAGGAGATCGCGTTCCAGCATCAGGCGCCGGCGCTCGAAGTAGAGTCGGACGACAGACTGCACCAGGTCCCGGCGAACGAGCTGGACCGCCCGGAGCTCCCGCGAAAGGGGCACCTCCTCGCGAGCAAAGAGCAGCCGGTCGAGGGAGAAGACCGCCTCAGCCCGGATCGAGAGCTGGTCGTCGGTGCCGAGCTGAACCCGCCCGTTGTCGTCGAGCCGCTCCGAGAGGTCCCACCCCGTGCCTCGCCGGGCCCCGACCCGCAGCGACGGAAGGAGCCCCGAGAGCCGGGCCCGGGTCGTGAGGGAGTCGAGGTCCGCAAGGGACGGAGCTCCAGCGCGGAGGGCCGCCTGCACTACCCGATCGACGCTGGGCTCGATGCGGGTGTAGCGGGCGATCGCCGACGCGAGGGCTCGGGTATCGACGTCTCGGGTTTGACTCGGGTTTCCGCCGTGGTCCTGGGCTGGGTTCTCGTCCGGATACGGTGCCTGGGCGCGGGAGGTCGTGGAGGTCGCGAGAACCAGCGACAGCCCAGAAAGCATCGAGAGCACGAAGAGCGCAACGACCGCTCTCATCGCGAGGCTCCGATCAATCGTCGCATCGCCCGCCGTGCGCTGCCGGCCTCCCAGGCGCAGAGCGCGGCGCTCGCGCATGGGAAGGGGGTATCTCTTCGTCGGCGCCTCGTCCTGGGAGGCAGCTCGGGGGCGGCATCTCGGGCTCCCATGCGCAGAGCGACGAGGCCCGAAACATCCGAACGAGCACGTCCCTCCCCGGGGTCCCGGGTCACGACGCTTTGGTGGTAGCGGACCCCGACGACGAGGTCCGGGACGGTGAGGTGTTGCACGCTGCACCCCGAAAGGCCGGCGTAGGTGATGAGGATCGATGGAGCGACGAGACGGTGCATGACCCTCTCTCATCGGCTCCCGGCGCCGCGAGTTGCGGAAAATCGTTCACCGAAGGCTCTAGCTCAGGCGAAGAGGACGGGCCGTGCGTGCTGGCTCGCAGCGGGCGAGGGCCGTACCGCATGGGAAAGGCCGACGACGAGGACGACCACGAGCACGACGTTGGCGACGGGACCGACGAACTCCGCGGGCAGCGCGAGGGCCGGATAGAGGAGCGAAATGCCGGCCACCAGAGCCGCGGCCAGACCGAGGAAGGCCCCGAGCACGCCGACCGCAAGAGAGCTCCGAAACGCTCGACGCAGACGAAGGCCCACAACCAGCACCGCGAGGGCCTTCGCGACGAAGAACGCTGCGGCGAGGGCCCGGAGGGAGGGGGCGCCCACGAGCGGGTCTCCATCGACGAAGGGCAACCGCCAGGCGCCGAGAAAGACGATGGTGATGAGGCTCGAAGCGATGAAGAGGCGCACTCCGTCGAGGACGTGGGCGGTGGCCCCGTCGCGGGGGGGGCTCGGTGCGAGAACGGCCGACATCATCGCCGCCGGGAGGGCGAGCAAGCCAGCCGGGGAGGCCAGGCCGGTCCAATGCCACGGCGCGCCCCCCTGGGCGCCGGCGAGAGCCTCGAGGCCGACGGTCCCGGTGCCGATGGCGACGGCCCCGATGGCGAGAAGCAGGGGCGAGGCGACCAGGACCTCGTAGAAGACGCTCGCGAAGCGGGGAAGAAGGGGGACCTCTGCGGGGACGGCCGCGCGGACCCCGGCGGCGAGGCCGACGATCATCAACGCGAGGGCACCGGCGTCGACGGCACCGGGGAGGATTCGTGCGCTGAAGGGCAAGGCACCGAAAGCGACCACCAGGGCGGCCAGGGCGACGACCATCCAGAGGCCGTGGCGCAGCCGAGCCATTGCGGACTTGGGCGCCGTTTTCGGGGGGGGAAGAG
>Ga0164313_10000117_pt1 | contig 51131 bp, 45 predicted proteins | sample GuaBasSedimGuay4_FD_113735 | JGI IMG/M metagenome (GOLD analysis project Ga0164313, IMG submission 113735) | Subseafloor sediment microbial communities from Guaymas Basin, Gulf of California, Mexico - Guay4, Core 4569-4, 0-3 cm | ecosystem: Environmental > Aquatic > Marine > Hydrothermal vents...
CTGCCTGCCTCAGGCCTGATCCAGCCATGCCTGAAACATCAGAATACTCCACAGCACGTCGCTGTGGTCCTGCCAGCCGCAAAGGTGCTGCCGCCATAGTGTCGTAACGGCGTTTGCGTCCAGCAGACCGTCCTGTTGCAGGCGCTTTGATCCGAGCAGGTCCTGCGCCCATTCTCGAAGGGGGCCGCGCAGCCAGTCGGCAATAGGCACCCCGAAGCCTTTCTTCGGGCGATCAGTCAGTTCCCGTGGCACATGGCGCTGCAATAATTCGCGCAGCACCAACTTGCCGCCATCTGGGCCATAGCGCATCGCCAGCGGCAAGCTCCAGGCCAGCTCGACAATGCGGTGGTCCAGGAAAGGTGCGCGCACCTCCAGGCCAACCGCCATACTGGCGCGATCGACCTTCACCAGGATATCGTCCACCAGGTAATTGCAGAAGTCGACCAGCATCATTCCCTGCATGGGTTCGGCCAGTGTCGCGGCTGCGGCCACACCACCAAGGGCCAGGCCTGAGCGCTGCGCCCCGGGCACATAGTCCGCGCCGTTGGCAATACGTGCCCGTTGGCGCGCAAACAGGGTGACCTCGTCCGCGGCCAGCAGCGCCGCCACGTTTTTATCCAGTTTGGCCACAAAGCGGCGCCACGCCGGCATGCTGGTGGTGCCCGGCGCCGGTTGCAGCAAATTCCATCCCTGTGCCTGGCAGGCACTGAGTGTACGAGCCAGGGTGGAGCGCAGGGCGCGTGGCAGGCCGGCCCAGCGCGCCATGTCCCGCGCCGGCCTGCGGTAGCGGCCATAGCCGGCGAACAACTCGTCGCCACCATCGCCGCTCAGTGCCACGGTCACTTTGCTGCGTGCCAGCCGCGATACGATATGTGTCGGCATCTGGGAGGCGTCAGCGAAGGGTTCGTCGTACATGGCAGGCAGGCTGGGAATGATATCCAGGGCATCCTCGGCGGAGACAAAAAGCTCTGTGTGCTCGCTGCCCAGGTGTTGTGCAATGTCCCTGGCGTAAGTCGATTCGTCATAGCGCTTATCGTCGAAGCCGATGGTAAATGTCTGCACCGGGATATCGCTGTTGTGCTGCATCAGGGCCGCGATGGTGGTGGAATCGTAGCCGCCGGACAACAGGGCGCCGAGGCCGACATCTGCCACCATACGGCTGCTGACCGCCTCCTGCAGCAGATTTTCCAGCGTATCCGCTGCCTGGCTGAGGGTTCCGGCAAAGGGATGCCGCTGGCCCGCGAGCGCTACCTGGGTTGCCGACCAGTAGCAGTGCAGTTCTTGTTTGCCGTTGGCGGTGACCTGCAGCCAGTGTCCCGCGGGCAGTTTTGCGATATCTTCGAAGATGGAGCGGGGGCCGGGTACCCAGGCGTGCTGGATGAACAGGGCCAGGGCATCGCGGTCGATACTGGCGTTAAATCCCGGGTGAGCGCGCAACGCTTTTAGTTCTGACCCGAAGAGGAAGGTCTCGGCGCACCAGCCGTAGTACAGCGGTTTCTTGCCAACCCGGTCCCGGGCCAATATCAATGACTGGTCCCGCTGGTCCCACAGGGCGAAGGCGAACATGCCCTGTAGGCGTTGCAAAGCGCCGCTAATGCCCCACTGCTGTAGCGCCGCAAGCATGACTTCCGTATCACAGTGACCGCGAAAATGGTGACCTAGTGCCTCTAGTTCGCGACTTAAGGCCGAGAAATTGTACACCTCGCCGTTGTAGCTGAGTACAAATCGCCCATCGTGAGAGGTCATGGGCTGGGCGCCCGCGGGAGAGAGATCCTGAATCGAAAGTCGACGATGCCCCAGGGCAATACCGGTGCGCGCGTCAGTCCAGCTGCCGCCGGCATCCGGCCCGCGATGGGTCAGTGTGGCGGCCATCTGTTCGACCAGGGTCCGCATGTTGCTGTCATCGTCACGGGGAGTCCGCAGTAGATAACCTGTAATGCCGCACATGTAAGTGTACCCCGTACTAGCGCCGCCGCGCCGCCGCACCGAGTTCCTGGTAGAGTTCTGCGTAGCGGTCAAGGCTGAGGTTCTGGTCAGCATTGTCAACGACGTAGCCCCGCCCACTGTCCCCCTGTGTCGCTCTCAACTCGGAGCTTTGCAACAGGCTGGCAAGCGCTGTGGCGATGGCTTCAGGGTTGCGGTCCACCAGTTGATAGTGCTTCCCGGCCAGGCCGATGCCTGTGGACATTCCGATATAGGGAGTGCACAGTGAAGGCAAACCGGTGGCCATAGCTTCCAGGAGTGAGTTGGGTGTGCCCTCCCGTTTTGAGGCGAGAATAAAGAGATCGCTGGCGCGCAGGTAGCATTCCACATCGTCGACAATGCCGGTAAAGTGCACCCTGTCGGCGGCGCCTGATGTCTCGATCAGGTGCGTGACCCTGCCGCCGAATTTTTTCAGTTTTGGATCGTGGGTGTCGGCCCGGGGTCCTACGAAAAGCAGGTGCGTATTTGGGAAATGGGGTAACACAAGGCGCCACCCCTGGATAATCTGATCCGAACTTTTGCGCGGCATGACCGCACCCACCACGGCAATGATCTGATGGTCCACAGGAATACCGAGCCGCTCACGCAGGATCAGGCGGGCTTCAAGTTCCTGTGTTGATTGCGCCGGGTGAAAACGCTGCAGGTTAACGCCGTTGGGAATGTATTCGATGCGGGTGGTGACGCCGATCTCCCGCAAGAACTCCACAATCGCCTCGCTGTTGGTGACCAGGGCATCGAATGCGTTATAGACCTTCTGGTAGCCACGGCGCCGATAGATTCGTTTGGTGGGGTTCTGTGGCCAGGACGGAAACTGGGAGACCGAGTACAGGGTGGCGACACCACTGTTTTTGAGTCGGCGTACCCAGGGTAGTGCCTGTGGCCGCATATTAGTGAGCAGTTGTGCCACCATCGGGCCATCGCAGGGGCGCTGGCACACTTCGAGAAGGGCGTCATAGTAGATCCGGGTGCGAGAGCGTTTTTTGCAGTCCGGAAGGCGTATACGGTCCAAAGGAACGCCATCGAGTGTCGTTTGCGGCAGCCAGGACCCGGGCTCCGCTCGATACCAGTTTACCTCCGTATCCTCCTCACTGCGCTCTCCAATCTGGGGTGTACCTGTCATGATGTGCACATCCAGGCCACGTTGTAGAAATCCAGGGATATAGCTGCGATAACGGTTCTGGGCGCCCCCATAGGTGGGGTAAAAGTGGGGTGAAGTGAGCCACAGTCTGGTGCGCTTGTCATTGGTAGACGAAATTGGAGTTTCTCCTTGGATTCAGAGCAGCGCAGTAACGGTGAGCCGTGAATGAAACCTGGGAGTCTGTCGGACTTAACCGTCCGCAGTAAGACAGTGTTAAGTCCGACAGACTCCCAGTAATGCATTCTATATGATCGCCTTCAATCCGAAAAGGACTGGACTCTTAGCAGCCTGGAGCAAATCTATGCCGTTCCCCCGAGCAAAATAAAGTCATCCGCTGCATAACAGCACAAGAAAGCGGCTTGAAGAGCAAAAACGAGTGGCTTACAATTCGCGGTTAGGTTGAGCGACACAGAGGTAATAGCCCGTTCGCACTTACTCGTAGCACGGGAATTTATAAAATGACGCTCGATACAGATCAGGTACTGCCGCAACGAATCGCATTCCTGATGGATAATCTCAAAGGCGGCGGTGCTGAGCGCGTCATGCTCAGTTTGGCTTCGGGCTTTTCGGCCCTGGGGTACGACGTTGATCTGTTGGTCTGTGAAATGCACGGCGAGTTATGCGACAGTATCCCCGACGGGGTCAACCTGGTCGTGTTGGCGCCTACGCGGCTACTGGCGGGGCTGTGGACAGCCCTCAGCTCTCATCGCGGTGTCGCCGCCAAAATACTGTCCTACATTGTTTCGAATCGCAAAGTTCCCCGCAGTTTCCGCTTTATTCGCGCCATAAGCGACCATCTGCTGCTACAGCGTCCCGCAGTGATTCTGTCGACTCTATCGAAGGCGAATATCAACGCAGTGCTGGCTGTGGCGCTAGCCGGGGTGGAAACCCGGGTTTGCCTGGGCATCCAAAACTCAATGTCTACCCGTTACAAGCAGGGTGTTAAACTCGACCAGGGGCAGTTCCACAACATGATTCCACTGTTGCGGCACTGCTATGCCCGAGCGGACAGTGTCATTGCCTCCTCGCGGGGGGTTGCCGAGGATGCCACTGCTTTTCTCGGCCTCAACCCCAAGCGGCTCCATGTCGTCTATAACCCGGTGCATGTCACCGAGCTTGCCAAGGTGATGGAGGAACCGCTGCGGCACCCCTGGTTCACGCCTGGCGCTGCCCCGGTTCTCCTGAGCATTGGTCGGTTCGTGGATCAGAAGAACTTCCCCCTGCTGGTCGAGGCTTTTGCGAAGGTGCGACAGCGTATCGACGCCCGCCTTGTTATCATCGGGGGCGACGAGTCCTCCAGCGACCAGATGGTTCACCGGCTGCGTTTGCAGGCGCTGGCGGCGGATCTTGGTGTGGGTGATGATATCGACTTGCCGGGTTACCAGCCCAACCCCTATCCCTATCTCAAGGCGGCGGGGGTGTTTGTTCTGTCCTCTGATTACGAGGGCTTTGGCAACGTGTTAATAGAGGCACTCCTTGCCGGTTGTCCGGTGGTGAGTACCGACTGCCCGAGTGGGCCATCTGAGATTCTCCATGACGGGCAGTACGGTATCCTGGTGCCGGTGGATGATAGCGACAGCCTGGCCGATGCCATTCTTGAGGCCCTGGCCATTGCGCCACAGCGGGACAAACTACGTCAGCGGGGACGCGAGTTTTCGCTGGAGCGGGCGGTGGACGGCTATCATCGGCAATTCTTTGGCGAGCCTCCTGTGCGCGCTGCCACCACTTCCGTGGATTCTCACCCGTTAAACGCCGTTCGTAGGCCATCTAAGGTGGCAGCCAGGCGTTGCCCTTCCGCATAAAATCGGTAAGGTATGCAGCGATAGTTTGATACCCGTGGGGGAGGGGTGACAGATATTATCAGAGCCCTCTTCCTAAAGATTAAATTTTATCCAATCGACACCCGGAGACTCGGCGACGTCACCAAGCAACAGGCTCTGGGTAGGTCCATAGCCCTCTACCCCGTGATTAGCCACCGAAACACCAAGCAGTTTTGAAAGTCTGGCCGGATAAGTTTCATTGTCATTGACTTCATCGCCATTGGTATACAAATCGCCGACTATGAGAACTGCTGTTTTCTGCGCATCGAATCCGTCGTGCAACCGCGCGCCGGCTGCATCGTAACGGTATTCAACCGGCTTGCCCAGGCAGTTTGTTTCCTCGCGAACCTGCGGCCCATAGCTGCGCCAACCGGGGTCGGGTCCAGTTTTATCGCGGACTCCCAATCGATAATGGCCGGTTTACCCGATGCATCCCAAAGTCCGTTCTTGTGATCCAGGTCGCCGTGGCTGATCACTCTGCGCAGGCCACGACTCGGTGTGCTAAGACCAGGTAGAGCGCTACCTGGCAGCGATTGCAGAGGGGCGCCCCTATGGCCCGGAGGTCAGAAAAGATGAAATAGGTGGTTTAATTCCAGGACGGTATTTATACTTCGCAAGCTCGTCTGGATATCGAGCTACATGTCGTTGGCTCTAACCCCATCGACGTTGTGGAGGCTCGCCGGAGTGAGCAGGTCGTGGTGTATGGTTATCTGTCCGATGAGCAACTCAATGCGCTGTATCGCTGGCTGCGTCTGGCTTGCGAGAAATGTTCCCTAAAACCTCAAGGACACGTCACGTAATTGCCAATCTGTCCAGTTGAAGGATTTTATCGACTCCATGCGTTGTATCATACACATAGGTACGGAAAAAACTGGTTCCACGTCTATTCAGAAGTATTTGCACACAAACCGTTCCCGGCTCAATAGTGATGGAATACATATTTGCACCTCTGCTGGTAAAGGCAATAACAGGGCTTTGCCGGCAGCATTCATGTCCCTCCATAAGTCAGATGATTTTATTAGAGGCATGAACCTGGACCGTATTGAAAAACGGAAGTCCTGGAGAGCCAAATTACTGGGTAAGTTATCCAGGGAGGTACGCAAAGCTGCGCGTTCGGCCAGTGTATTCCTGATTTCTTCAGAGCATTTTCATTCTTGTTTGTTGACGACAGACGAGGTTCTGGAGTTGCATGCTTTTTTGTCGACACTCTTTGATGAATTTGAAATTATTTGCTATTTGCGACGTCAGGATAAGATGGCGCTCAGTCGCTATAGTCAGGAGTTGCGCGCGGGATATGCACCGGCTGCACTGTTGCCGCCGCAGAATATAGCAATGGAGGAGAAAAAAGTATTACCGCCTTATTTCGATTTTGAAGCACTATTGTCCCGCTGGTCTCAAGCTTTCGGTGAAGCTTCTATTAGACCCCGTATATACTCGAAAATAGACTTTGTTGGCGGCGATGTTGTCGAGGATTTTCTTCGTGCAATTGGCCTGAAGGCCAATTATCCTGTGAAGGCAGTAAGCCGTAACGTGGCCTTGTCTTCTGAGGCGCAGGCAGTGCTGTTGAGTGTAAATAAGGCGCTAATGCACGAAGATACGGCGGAGGCAAAGCGTTTGCGTTCAGCACTGGTCAAATATCTTGAGCAGAATGCGCCTGGAAAAAGTTGTCAACCAACAATTGCTGAAGCTCAAGAATTTTATCACCGCTTCCTGGCTTCAAATAATGCTGTGGCGCGGCGATGGTTTGGAGAAGAACCTCTGTTCGATGCCGAGTTTTCCGAATACCCTGCTGAACCTCAATCTGCCTGCACCGACAGGCTTATGGATATCATAACGGGATTCATGCTGGACAGGCGGGTTTAATCCGTCTTGTGGTTGTCATCTGCGCGCGCGTCCGCGTCCTTCGTGTCCGGGGTTTTCTCCCCCGTCAAACCCAGTTCGCAAGCCATCAGGCAGGCCAGTGGTAGCCACAATATCACCCAGAGTTCCCGGGGCCGGGTCACAATTTGATCGACATCGACCAGAACGCAGACCAGGCCGAACACGAACAGACAAAGGTAAAGCGGGTTGTGGTCTGCGAGGGCCGTTCTCAGGGCTGAGCGCAACGCGAACCCGTAGACCAATAGCAGCAGGAACAGGCCAACCAGGCCGCCATCGCGCAGGGTTGAGAGAAAAACACTATGGGCATAATTAACGATACTTGGTGTTCCATTTTCTGCCAGTACGATCACCTTTTGGTAGCCATGACCAAAGACAGGTGCGGCTTGCCATTGCTCCACTACGTGTTGCCAAATCGGCAAGCGTTTGCTGAAGCCGACATCAATGGCTGCGTTCAGTAGCCCCATAGACCAGGCCAGATAGGCGGCGGTGACCAGGCCAAGTACGAGACCGATGAACAGGGCGGGCAGGGCGCGTCGCTTGTCGACAAGAAATAGCAATGTGCAGGCGGCGGTGAGCGCCAGCAGACCAGTATTGCTTTCGGTCAAAATTACGAAGAGAAAAATCGTGGCAAAGCCTACGGCATAGACATAGGCTAACTTCCCGCCCCAGTACTTGTGCGCGTAATCCAGGGCTATCACCGCGAAAAAGCCATATATGAAAGCACTTGGGTTCGGGTTGTCTGTAGTGCCCAGGCCGACCAGACGCTGATGCAGCGATGCGGGCTGTTGAGTCACCGGTTCGAATGTGGCGATAGAGATCGCCGCCGCCACGATCACTACCAGGGCGACCAGTTGCATGATGGCCGTTGGCAGTAGACGGTTGCGCTCGAAGAAATAAAGTGTCACCAGGGTGAATGAGAGTATATAGCCCGTGTAACGGACGTCGCGCCACAATATGGCAGTAGAGAAGTTATCGCTCCACAGCGAGCTCAGGAGCATGTAGCCAAGATAAGCGAGCAGGCTTAGCCAGATGAGACTGTGCCGGGCCTGTTTCAGCGCGGTAGGTAGCAGCAGCAGGCCCGGAAAGAATACTGCCGCGATGTAGAATTTATAATGGTCCACGGCGTTGGGCACAAAGTAGAAACCCGCCAGGAATGTGATATATGTAACGAAGACCAGATTCGACAAACTCCAATAGCGGTCACTATCGGGGCGGCACAGGTTCAGCATTCAAAACGCTTTGGGCGATAGTGTCGGTTGGGGATCTGCAGCACACCTGCTATTGTGCCCAGGCTGTCAGCGACGTTCAATGCGTGGGGCACCCAGCCTCGGTGCCCATGATGGCCCAGGCAAGCCAATATCGCGCCCAGTAGATCGCGCCCTATACGCCCCAATGAGTACACCGACAAGCGTATTGCAATCCATAACGAACGCAGCGCAGAGCGAGATTTAAGCCGTCGCTTGACAAAGTATTTCACGCAACCTCGGCGGTAGGATTCACGCCACATGTAAATAAAGTTGGCACGTTCGGCCGGGATCGACTCCCTGACGTGCGCATTGGCGGCCCAGGCGAATTTGTAGCCGCTCAACTTAAAAGACTGGAACAGCAGTTTGTCCTCGCCTCCGCTCAGCGCCAATGCCGTGTCGAAAGAGGCCGCGGAGTCGTCGAACAGGGTGGCGCGTACCAGTACATTACAGGTCGCTGCCGGTGGGTCAGAGTCCAACTCACGCAATGTATCCGGATTTTGCGGCTTGGGGAAAAAACCGCTGCCGGATACCCAGTTCGGTGTTTTCGCAGGAAACACCGGTGTGGTACGCCCGACGACTATATCCGCCCCGCTTTTCAGCTGAGTATCCAGCAATTGGTCCAGCCAGTCGGGGTCCGGTATTTCATCGTCATCGATCATTGCGATAAAGTCAGTACCCGCGGGTACCGCCGCCAGTGTCATATTGCGCGCATGGGAAATCCCGGGTCGGGGCTCGTGCAGGTACTGTAACGGCCAGGCCCACTCACCCGTTTGACAGGCCTCGGACGCATCCCCCTCCAGAGAATTATCGACCACGATCAGGCAAATGGACGGGGTTGGCACGGCAGAGAATATCTGCTTATCGAGCCCCTTAAGCAGGCACCGCAGTCCCTCGGGTCGCCTGAAGGTACAGATACAGACTGCGAGCGAACTGTGAGTGTGTGCAGAGGTGGCGGCTGTGTTCAAAGCTTGTGGGCCTTGGGCCAGCGCCGTTTCAGACAGATCCACTGCCCGGGGTCTTCCCGAATCCAGTCTTCAAAGTGGCGATAGATAAGCTCAGTCAGGGCCAGCGCCTGTTCGTCGATTGGCGCATCGGGGTTGGGGCAGATGATTGGGTCGTACATGGTAATGCGAAAGCGCCCGCCCGGAAGGCGCTCCGCCCTGCCCGGCACCAGGGCCGCTCCTGTGCGCAGGGCGAGCCTGGCCGCGCTGGTGCTGGTCAGGGCGTCACGGCCAAAAAACGGCACCATTTTGCCGCTGTCCGGCCGTGTATCAATGGCCATATTGATACTACGTCCCGCTCTCAATTCCTTGATCAAGGGGCGTGCGCCGGCATCCGAGGCGATCAATTTTTCCCCGAAACTCTTGCGCAGATCAAGCATCAGTTTAGCTACGATGGCATTGGACTCGGGTGCATAAATGGTGCTGGTGGTGATGCCGAAATTTTTGGACGCAAAGGGGGAGATTTGCCAGGGGCCCACATGAGCGGTCACGAATACGGCTGCCCCTTTGCACGCCATTAGTTCGCGGGCCTGGGGGTGTATCACATATTCAAGGCGTTGATCCCGCTGGTCCCAGATTTGTTCCAATTTGATCAGCTCTGCCGCGGAGACACCCAGGGACCGGAATATCTGCCGTATCGTCTGCACGCGCCACTGTTCAGAGGTATCCGGAAATGCGGTGGCAAGATTGATTTTAGCTTTCCTGGCCTTGTCCCCGTAAGGCCCCACCAGGCCGAACGCAAAGGCCGACAACTGGCTGGCCCGTTGCAGCGAGAGCTTGCGCATAATCCAGAAGATAAAGCGGAACGCCAGCGCTTCCAACCACTGGGCTATGGATACCAGAACCGGCGCTTTGCGCGCGAGTTTCTTAGGGATGAGGTAAAACTGAGGCATTCAATCGGGCTCAGTTGCGGCCCGGATCGGTGCCGAAAACCCAGTCCCATACGGGGGAACTCACACCGAAACGACCGCCTTCTTTTGAAAAGTGATGCTTGAGGTGGTAGTGCTTGATAAACTTCGCCAGCGGGTTGCGCATGGGGAAGTGGTGCGTTGAATAGTGGATGTAGTCGTAGATCAGGTAGCCGACGATGAAGCCCGCACAAAATGGCTGGATCCACGGCTGTGGAATGACCAGCCCGAACATCAGGTAAAGCACCGCCATAATAGGTATGGCGCCGGCCGGGGGCATCACCAGGCGAGTTTTGTCCCTGGGGTCCTCGTGGTGGTTGCCGTGAAACAGGAACACCAGCCACTTCCCCAGTTTACTGTGCGCCGGGTAGTGAAACACAAAGCGGTGCAGGCCGTATTCAATCAGGGTCCAGGTGAAGGTGCCGGCCAGGGCGATGGCCAGTACTGGCCATCCCGGTAATTGGTACAGAGAAAAACTGCGCCAAAGCAACCAGACGACTATCGGCCCCCACATCAGTAGCGGGGTGATCGGGTGCACATGGGACAATCGCTCAAGCAAGTCATTCTCGAACAGGCGAATGGATTGATGTTGTTTCTCAGGCTGCATGGGAATCGACACCGGGGTTACTGCCGGCCTCCTTTATTTGGTTTCGTTGAACCTTCGCCCACAGGCGTTTTGAGCAAAACCAGTCTTGTGGTTGCTGGCGGATCCAGCCCTCGAATAGGTGATGAACTTGCTGGATCATATCGATGGCCTGGGCGGTTCCATCGACGCTTGTGTCGGTGGGGTGTACAGGAGGGTGAAAGGTAACGCGATAGCGGGCGTCCTGTAATCGTTCTACTTGTACCGGGACCAGGTCGCAGTGAAATTTCTGGGCGAGCCTGGCCGGCAGGATGGTTGACAGTTTGTCATGTCCGAAAAATTTTATAGGTTCGCCTGCATCAACCCGGCGATCCATCACCATACCGGCTGTTTGACCCTGCTTCAGGGCACGCGCCAGCAGGCGGACGCTGTTTTCTCTTGGCAGCAGTTCACAGTTGAGCGCACGGCGTGAGTCCAGCAACAGGCGGTCCAGATAGGGGTTGGTTGGCGGCGAGTAGAGGCTGACATTGGGTATGCCCATTCTTGCCATGGCAGAGCCCACGACTTCCCAATTGCTCTGGTGGGCGCCGACCATGACACAGGGCTTGCCGGGGTTCGCGTAGGTTTCTAAAGGCTCGCGAATGTCGATGACCATGCGCTCGGGCTCGTTCAATATAGTGGAGAGGTGGGGGTACTCACCCATTACGCGGCCAACACGCCCCCAGGCCCGGGCAACCAGCTGGTCGAGTTCCGCATCGTTTAATTCGGGGAACGCCGTCGCCATATTTGTGCGGAAAATTGCCGTTTTACTCGTCAGGCGCGGGCCTATCCAGGCGCCAACCTTCTCGCCAAATCGGGAGGCCGTATCAATGGGGAGCCGCTTGGCCAATGTCGCTATCAGCCAGACAAGTGCGAAATCCACTCGCCACAACAGTCGCTGCAGGTACTGGTGCTTGCGCGCCAGCTTGCGCAGTGGATTGCCGACAATAAACTCTGGCACGGACAATTCTACCTAAAAATGTATCGAATTCAGCCAGCAATTATAGCGCACATGCGGCCTTGGATTCCCTGTCATAGTGCCGAATTCCCGATCTCTGCCAGGCCCTCTCGCAGGCTGATAGCCGGGGTCCACTCCGTTATGCCAGAGATGGCCTCGTTATCCACCACCCAGTCGGTGTGGCGCAGTTCACGCAGTTTTGGAGGGGTCAGCATGGGTGCGCTGCCGGTGATTCCAGCAACGCGTATATTCAGTTGCGCCACGGTATCAAGCAGCCATGTCGGTACACGCCAGAGGCGCACACGTCGGTCCCAGGTCGTAGCGGCAATACTTGCCATTTCGCGCCAGTTGTAGCCGTCGGACTTGCCATCACACAGGGACAGGGTCTGGTGTCGGGTCCTTGGGGTGTACAGGCAGGCCATGATGGCTGCGACCAGGTCCGCTACATGAATCAGGGAGATGCGCGCCTTGGTTGATCCCGGGACGAAGGCGATGCCGCGCCCCATCCACTGGAATATGGGTAGCATCTCCTTATCGCCCGGGCCATAGACCGGGGGAGGGCGCATAATGATCCAGTCGAGATCCGGTTCCTGCTCCAGCAGCTTCTCACTGTCGCGCTTGCTGTGGGCGTACCACGAGAGGCCCGGTTCACGTGCGGCCAGGGAGGATAACAGTAGCAGGCGGGGGCGGCGGGTTTGCGCTTTGATGGCGCTCAGCAGGGCGGCGGTCCCGGCCACGTTTACCTGGTCGAAGTCTGCCTGGGAGGCGCCCCTGACCGCGCCTGCTGCATGGATGATGGCATCGCTGCCGGCTACGAATTGCTGCAGTGCAGCGGTGTTTTGCAGGTCTCCCACGATGAGTGAGGCGCCCTGTGTAGACAATTCTCTAGCTTTGTCGGGGTTTCTGATCAGTGCGCGTACGCGAAAACCCCGCTCCAGTAAGCGGGCGCACAGACTGGCACCAATGAATCCGCTGGCGCCAGTGACGGCGACCAGGCTGCCGCGGGGAATCAGGCTGAAGCCACCTTCAGGCGGGCTTCTTCTTCGGCGGCGTTGAGCTGTTCTATATCATTGGCATTGATATAGTCGAGTCGCGCCTTGGCGCGAGACAATTTGCCCGATGATGTGCGTGGCAGGGAGCGGTTGGGAACCAGATGTACGAAGCAGTCCAGGCTCATTTCCATGCGCACCAGAGCCGTCAGGCGTCGTACCAGGTTGTTGCGCTTGGCGGGGTCTCTCTCGCGACACTGCACCATCAACACGCAGAATTCCTCTCCTTCGTGGTCCGGGGCGGAAAATGCCACGGCGTCACCGGGCCGCACTTCAGGCTGGGTCTCGGCAACATGTTCGAGGTCCTGCGGCCAGATGTTGCGGCCGTGGATAATGATCAGGTCTTTCTTGCGACCGGTGATGGTCAGCACGCCATCGACCAGGTAGCCTATATCGCCGGTGTTCAACCAGCCGCCTTCACACAAGGCGTGGCTGGATTCTTCAGGCAGATTGAAATAGCCGGACATGACGCTGGGGCCGCGCAGGTAAATTACACCGCTTTGCCAGTCCTTCAACACCTGGTCATCATCGCGAATCTCTACTTCAAAACCCGGCAGTGGCGCGCCGCAGTTGACGAAATGACGGCCGCGGCCTTCCGTGCTGTCCTCTTCCAACAACACCGCTTCGTGGTGATCCGAGAGGTGGTCGCTGTCGATATGGTGCGTGGTGAAGCCTATCGACAGGGGTGAAAAGCTGATGCCCAGGGTGCATTCGGCCATGCCATAGCAGGCCAGGAAAGCGCGGCGGTCAAAGCCACAGGGCTCCATTATCTCGGCGAAATACTCCAGCGTTTCCGGGCGAATCATTTCAGCGCCGATGCCGGCTACGCGCCAGTTGCTGAGATCGTAATTTTCGATGTCAGTGGCACGTACTCTGCGCGCGCAGAGGTCGTAGCCAAAAGAGGGTGCGAAGGAGATTGTCGCGCGGGTCTGCGTCATGAGGTTCAGCCACTGACGTGGCCGCATGGCAAATTCGCGGGTATCCAGGTAATCAACGGAGACCTGTGCCGTCATGGGTACCAGCACCATGCCCACCAGGCCCATATCATGGTAAAACGGCAGCCAGGACATCATTCGATCCTCGCCATTCATCTCCAGGCCGTGCACGATCATGCTCTGCAGGTTTGCCATGGCGGTATGGTGCTTGATAACCACACCTCGGGGGAACCGTGTGCTGCCGGAGGTGTACTGTATGTAGGCAATGTCTTCGGGAGTGATCTGAGGCAGTTGCTGTTGGCCTGCGGGAAGTGCGTAGAACGCCTCCGGCGCACCCACCATGCGCATTGTCAGGCCTTCACTGGCCTCTTGCAGGAAGGGCAGATAACCTTCAGATGCCACGCCGATGGCCGCATCACTGGCCTCCAGCAGACGCTGCAGCTGTGACACATAGGCGTTGTGAGCACCAATTTTGACGGATGCTGGTAGTGCCACGGGAATCAGGCCAGCGTACTGGCAGGCGTAGAAAAAGCGAATGAAATCGGGGTTGGTTTCAGCGACCAGGGCCACGCGGTCACCTTTGTCCAGGCCCAGACCGAGCAATCTGTGGGCCAGTTCAATGGCCTGTACACGCAGATCGCCATAGGAAACGCTGGCGTAGATGGCGCCGCGACCAGTGTAGAAGTTCGAGCCGGTTTCACCCTGGGCAGCGTAGTCGAGAGCATCAGTCAGTGTGGTGAAGTTGGCCGCGCGAAATGGCAGTTGGTGGCGTGTTGGCGTGGCACTTACGTTAACTTGTGACAATAGATTTACCTCGTTTTCGGCGAGCCTTTTCGCCGCGCTAAATGTGGTATAAACACAACGCTGTTCACTTCCTCCAATACGGAGGAGCGATTCTCAATTCAAAAACTTCCCACCTGGTTTTTCGGGCCACTCTTATTGCTCTATTTCTGTACAAGTGTATGTACAGGTGGATACCCCTATATTCGGGCTCTGGCAGTGGTTACCTGACGTGGAATGATACTAGCATTTTGGCACTGTGGCTTATAGGTAATAATACCAATGGCTAGAAGTCTGTCGGACTTAACACTGCCCGCCCCAGGGAGAGGGTCATGGCGCGGCCAGACGGCTGCGCTGCATTTTCTGCTGCCTGGGCATGAGTACTGGTGATGGCCATTGTCTTGTTGAGCCTTTTTCACTGGGGAGTGCTAAAAACGTCAATGCTGTAAAGGTGACATTTCGGCTGTATACTGCCGCCTCGGCGTATATAACGAGCACGCACATAAGAAGCCATGAGCGATAATGACGATTCGCCCGTCTCCCTGGAGGTGGTAACCCAGCGCCAGCAGTGGCGCCAGTTTCTGGCCCTGCCGCATCGTATCTACGCCTCAGATCCCGCCTGGATCGCACCGCTTAATGTTATGAAGCGCGAACAGCTTTCCCCCGCCAACCACTTTTTTGAGCATGCGCGTTGGCGGGCCTGGATTGCCTATAAGGATGGTGTACCCGTGGGGCGCATCACCGCACAAATTGATGAGATGCACCTGCAACAACATGACGATGGCGCCGGCTATTTCGGTATGTTGGAGGCTGATGATGACCCCGCTATCTTTGCGGCGCTGCTGGGCGCGGCGCAAGACTGGCTGCGCAGCGAGGGTATGCGGCAGGTGCGAGGGCCCTTTAACCTGCATGTCAATGAAGAGGTGGGACTGTTGGTGGACGGATTTGCCACGCCGCCATACTTCTTGATGGGCCACGCCCGCCCCTGGTATGGCTCCGGGCTGGAAACGCAGGGATACCAACCGGCGAAAGATCTTCTGGCCTACCATGTACGGCCTGATTTTGAAGCGCCCAGGGTGATGGAACGACTGGCAAACCGGGTGTCAAACCGGGTCGTGGTGCGCCCGATACGGCGTAAACAGTTGCTCGAGGATGCCGCTATCATGCGCGAAATCTTCAACGACGCCTGGCAAGATAATTGGGGCTTCGTGCCGCTTGCAGAAACCGAGTGGGCCGACACGGTAAAAACCCTGGCCAAACTGATGCCCGATGACTATATCCAGATCGCGGAATATGACGGCGAGCCTGTTGCCTTCATTGTGGCCCTGCCCAACCTGAATGAGGCAATCCGTGACCTCCAGGGTAAGTTGCTGCCCTTCGGTTGGCTCAAACTGCTATGGCGTTTGAAGGTGCGGCACCCGCAGACTGCCCGGATACCGCTGATGGGGGTGCGGCAGGAATTTCAGCACTCGCGCCTGGGACCGACCCTGGCATTCATGGTCATCGACGCTGTCCGCAAGCCCCTGCACGCCCGCGGCGTGAAAGATGTTGAGATGGGCTGGATACTCGAGGACAATGACGGCATGTGCAATATCATTGAAACCATTGGTGGCACGGCGTATAAACGCTACCGTATCTACCAGAAAGAGCTGTAGCCAGTGTGCCTCGTCACTCTGGGTATTACATTATGAGTGACGAGGTATACTAATGCATCTAGACCCGCAAACACACCAAATGACGGCCATTGTCCTGGCGGGCGATCGCACCAAAGCTGATTCCCTGATCAATCATACCGAGGCCGGCAGCAAGGCCATGATCGATATGGATGGTACGCCCATGGTGCGCCGCGTGCTGAACTCCCTGCGCGCATCCCGGGTGATCAAGAGGATATGCATGGCGGGCCCGGAGGCGAGTGAAGTCGCTACTGATACCGTCCTGTCCCAGTGGATTGACGCGGGGGAAATAGACTGGTCCGAACCGGGTAAAAGCCCCAGTACCAGTGCCTACCAGGCGATGCTGGAATTGGGCCCGGAAGAGGCGGTATTGCTGACCACGGCAGACCACCCGTTGCTGACGCCTGAAATTGTGGATGCTTTTGGCCGACAAAGCCTGGTGGATGACGTGGATGTTACCGTGGGCCTGGCGCCGTATGCCCTGGTTGCTGAGGCCTATCCCGGTATCAAGAAAACCGTGTTGCACTTCAGCGACGGCGACTTCTGTGGCTGTAATCTGTTTGCCTTTATCACGCCGGAAGGCCGTCGCGCCGCCAGATACTGGCGCAAGATCGAGCAGCAGCGGAAAAAACCGCTGGTGGTGATAGGCCTGCTGGGCTGGTGGGCGGTTATACGCTACCGCCTGGGATTACTGTCGCTGGAGGAAGCGCTGACCAAACTGAGCAAGCGACTAGGCTTGCGCATGCGCGCGGTTATCCTGCCCTACGCCAATGCGGCCATCGACGTGGATTCCATCGCCGACCTGATACTGGTTAAAGGTGCACTGGAGAAAGCGACAGCCGAAGACGCCTAGCGCTTCAACAATACCATTTTGTTCTCACCCTGGATAAATTCCCCGGTGGTCGGCTGATAACAGCGAGGCATAATTTCCAGCCGCCAGCCACTGTCATCGCGGTCCACGCTGTAGCAGTTATACCGGGCCACATCGGCCCCGTGTAAACCCAGGGCGGAGGCCGAAGGTACGGCGACAACGGGTGCGACCCCGTCTCGCGTGCTCAATTCGTTGTAATGTGCCCGGTGCCCGTGCCCGTGCAGTATCAACTCCACCCCGTGCTCGCTAAGCACCGCCTGCACCGCCGCGGCATCTGTCAGCCGTTTGCGCCATTTTTCCTTCCCCGGTAGCGGAGAGTGATGCAGGAACACAACCCGGAACAATTTTTTAGTGGCGGCCTCTTCCAGTAGTGCCGGCAAGCGGTTTAATTGGCTGGTTCCGACGGTTCCCGTGGCCATTAATGGTGGCTTGGGACAACCTGTGGAAACCCCGATGAAAGCGATATTTTTGCGCACGCGCAGGCTGGGGAATACGCTGGCGTGGCCGGCGCCATCGATTGGCCCGCCATCCGATGTCATGTAGTCACGCCACAGGCCGAAGGTTTTGTCCCAGTCGGCCCGGACGCAGGTGTCGTGATTGCCCGGCACCAGAGCGACTTGCCCGGGTTCGCCCAACTGCTGCAACCAGGCGCGTCCCTGTTCGAATTCCTGTGGCAGGCCGATGTGGGTCAGGTCGCCGGTAACCAGTAATTGATCCAGGCTAAAATGGCGCAGGTCACGCTGCAGCGCTTGCAGAACCTCCGCCCGGTGTTCAAAGCGACGCTTGCGGCGCCAGGACAGGTAGCCGAACACCCGCTTATTGAGCAGATCCCGCGCATGTACACCTTCCAGTGAGCTCAGGTGGGGGTCGGAAATTTGTGCGAATGTCTGACTCACAATAATGTTGATTCCTGCAGCCTATACTCAGATGCGGCGGATATCGGCTCCGAGGTCGGCCAATTTCCCGTCGATATTGTCATAGCCCCGATCGAGGTGATAGACCCGGTCGATGGTGGTGTCCCCCTCGGCAGCGAGTGCCGCAATAATCAGGGAGGCCGAGGCGCGCAGATCTGTGGCCATAACCGGTGCGCCCTGCAGTCGTTCACGCCCGCGCACGATGGCGGTATGGCCCTGCAGCTCGATATCGGCACCCATACGCTGCAGTTCGGCGACATGCATGAAGCGGTTTTCGAAAATGTTCTCGACCACCGTTGCCGTGCCTTCGGCCAGGGCGTTGAGCGCCATGAACTGGGCCTGCATATCGGTGGGAAAGGCGGGGTAGGGTGCGGTATGAATATTGACCGCCTGACAACGCCTGCCGCCGGTATCCAGGTGAATCCAGTCCGGCCCCAGCGCCAGGCGGGCGCCAGCCTGCTCCAGTTTGCCCAGTACGTGGTGCAGGAAATCGGGGTTGGTGTCCGTTACCCGGATATCGCCCCGTGTTGCCGCGGCCGCTACCAGAAAGGTGCCGGTTTCTATGCGGTCTGGCGGCACTCTGTGCTGCGCGCCGTGCAGGGTTTTGACACCCTCGATAGTGATTGTACTGGTGCCGGCACCGTCAATTTTCCCACCCATGGAGCGCAGCAAGCGGGCCAGGTCCCCGATTTCGGGCTCCAGGGCGCAGTTCTCCAGCACGCTTGTGCCGTCCGCCAGCGCCGCTGCCATTATCAGATTTTCAGTAGCTGTTACCGAGGGCACATCGAAGGCGAAGTGGGCACCGCGCAGGCGGCTGGCCTCGGCCTTGATATAACCCGCTTCGATGTGGATATCGGCACCCATGGCTTCGAGCCCGGCAATGTGCTCATTGACTGGTCGGGAGCCGATGGCGCACCCGCCGGGCAGGGAGACATCGGCCTCGCCAAACCGGGCCAGCAGTGGGCCCAGCAGGAGAATGGAGCCGCGCATGGTCTTGACCTGCTCGTAGGGTACGTGGACCGAATGGACATCAGCGCTGTGGATTGTCAGGTCGGTGCCGGAGCGTTCCACCGCACAGCCGAGCAACTGTAGCAATTGCAGGGATGTGTTTATGTCGCGCACACCCGGTACATTACTGATCTGCAGCGGTTCAGTTGTCAACAATGAGGCGGCAATAATGGGCAGGGCGGCGTTTTTAGCCCCGGCGACGCTAACTTCACCGCACAATGGGCCATTGCCGGTGATCAGTATCTGTTCCATTAGTATACCTCGCCATTCCCTGCGAACTGCGCCTTGCAGCGAACGAATCGGGAAGCTCTGAATGTGAGAATATGAGTGACGAGGTACACTAGGCGGCCTGGGATGGATTGATCAGGCCGGCATCTTTGAGACCGGAGTAGGCGGCAATGATGGTATCGATCTGCTCGCGCGAATGAGCCGCGCTGACGCTGTTGCGTAGCAGGAAATTGGTTGAGGGTGAGGCCGGCGGCACCACCAGGTTGACATAGACGCCCGCGTCCATCAGTGCTTTCCAGCAGTCAATGGTCGCCGAGCGATCATCCATTGCAACAGCCACTACCGGGCTGGCGGTCGGCCCCACGGGCAGCCCCAGGGACTTCAATCCGTTGTAGAGGCGATTGGCGTTGTCCCAGAGCTTTTTTCGCAGCTGCGGCTCCTGGCTGATGATACGCAGGGATTCTCGTGTCGAAGCGATCACCGAGGGTGATGATGATGCGGTGAATATGTAGGCGGTGATGCAAAAACGAATCGCCTCGAGTTCCGCGTGGGGGCTTACGCAGAAACCGCCGATAGCGCCGAGGCTTTTGCTGAAGGTGCCAACCGAGAAATCAACATCGGCTTCCACGCCGGCCGCTTGTGCGGCGCCGCGGCCGCTGTCGCCCAACACGCCCATGGAATGGGCTTCATCCACCAGCAGGTAGCCGCCATATTCTCGTTTAACGGCGGCAATCTCCTGCAGCGGGGCGACGTCACCCAGCATGGAGTAGATGCCCTCGGCGATAATCAGCGCCTGGCCGGCAGCCCGGTCACCCAGGCGGCGCATGCGTTTGGCCAGATCTTCCGGGTCGCTGTGCTTGAAGCGAATAACCTCGGCGCCACTGAGCTTTACCCCGGCGTAAATGCTGGCGTGACTGTCGCCATCCATGAGGATGACATCTCCCGGACCGGCCAGGGTGGAGCACATGCCCATCGTCGCGGCATACCCGGTGGAGAACACAATGGCGTGGTTAACGCCGTAAAATTCCGCTATTTCCTCTTCCAGGGCCTGGTGTTCGGCGAAGGAGCCATTGGCCAGCCGTGACCCCGTGGTGCCTGTGCCCCAGCGTTGGGCGGCGTCCTGGGCAGCTTTTATGCAGCGCGGGTCGTAAGACAGGCCGAGATAATTGTTGGTGCCGGCCAGTATAACCTTGCGGCCCTGCACCACGCCCTCGGAGGCGGAGAGAATTTCCTCTGTGACGGCGCCAAAGGGGGCAACCTCTTGCTCGGCGAGGGAGGCCTGGAAGTCGGCCATGGATTGAAATTTGTCAAACAGCATAGGATCTGGACCTCAGAAGTTCAGTTCCCGGACTTTTTGCGCCAGCTCGCCAATGGTATTCACGTCAGGGAGTATATTCAGTGGTATAGAGATGTCGAAATGGTCCTCGATCTTCTCAATGAATTCCATGACTTCCAGGGAGCTGAGGCCGATATCACCCACCAGTGTCGTGGTTTCAGACAGCGTCAGTTTGCGTTCGTTCTTCGATTCCAGGGCGGTGTAGAGGAAGTCCAGATATTCTTGGTAATCGGTCATTTGGTTGCTACCTTTGCCTTATTCAAGGTAAATCGCCGGGAGTCTGTGGGCTTAATCATGCGTAGCGAGGGGAAGTAAAAATCAGCCATTTTTTACAGTCGATTGAGGCGCATAGTGATGCATGTGACGAAATTGACTGTAAAAAATGGCTGACTTATGCTTTGCCGCAGCAGGACAGTATTAAGCCCGACGGGCTCCTGAATTTCAAAGGCTGGAACTATACTCTATGGAACAATGGTAATGCCAGTTATTTGGCTGATAGACGCCTACCGGGCGGGGGAGCGGGGGCAGGTGCGAGCCCTGGTCGACGCTCTGGGCTGGCCCTGCGAAATCAAAGTGTTGAGCTACCACAGCCATTTGTTTTGGCCCCATGTGCTGGGTCAGACCACGTTGCGGGGTATTACCGCCGAGTCTGCCGCTACGCTACGGCAGCCCTGGCCTGACCTGGTGGTCTCCTGCGGTGTGCGCAATGAGCCGGTTTGCCGCTGGATTCGCGCCCAGTCGGGTGGGCACACCCGCTATGTGCATGTGGGGCGTCCCTGGGCGTCACTGGATTCGTTTGATCTGGTGATTACCACGCCCCAGTATCGGGTACCGCAACACCCCAATGTTCTTAACAACATGCTGACCCTGCAAAGTGTGACGCCACAGAGCCTGGTGTTGGCACGGTCGGAGTGGGCGGCCGCTTTTGCCGAATTACCCCGTCCTTACTTCGCGGTCATTGTCGGTGGCGATAGCGGGCCGTTTACCCTGGGGCCCAAAGCGGCTGCCCGCTTGGCGCGGCAGGCTTCTCGCCTGGCCCGGAAGCATGGGGGTTCACTGCTGGTGTCCACCAGTTCACGCACCAGCGAGGCGGCGGTGGTTGCCCTGCGGGCGAATATTGATGTGCCCAACTATTGTTATCGGTGGCAGAGTACGGCCACAGCCAACCCCTATCTGGGCATACTGGCCTGGGCGGACCGGCTGATTGTAACCGGCGACAGTATCGCCATGCTGTCAGAGGCCTGCGCTACCGGTAAGCTGGTACAGATGTTTGATCTGGGTGGCATGCGCGGAGGCGGCCCCGCCAGCCGGGATTTCCGTTTGAGTGGCGTCCTGTACGCGGTCCTGATGCGGTGGTTCTGGCAACCCCTGAGCCGGGATCTCACCCTGGTGCACAGCCAGCTGCGTGAGTCCGGTCGGGCGGTGTGGCTGGATGAGGAATTTGCTGCCGCAATGACCCCGGTGGAATCAGATTTGCAGCGCGCGGTTGCGGCAGTGCAGGAATTACTTGAAGAGGTCTGACTGACCCTCGGCGTCCAACAGTTGGGCACGGCCATTGGTCATCTGGTATACATGGTCCGCGGCTTGCACCATGGCGCGATTGTGGGAGATGGCCAGAATAGTGAGCTGACCCTTGAGGGCTTCCATGGTTTGCCGCACGGCTTCTTCAGTCTCCGGGTCCAGGGCGCTGGTGGCCTCGTCGAGAATGAGCAATCTGGGCTGGTTGACCAGCGCCCGCGCGATGACAATGCGCTGCCGCTGGCCGCCGGAGAGCTTGCCGCCGCGCTCGCCAACGATGGTTTCCAGGCCGTGGGACAGCTGTGATATGAAGTCCCAGGCGCCGGCCGCGCGCAGTGCCTGTTTTGCGTCGTCGATACTGATCGCGGGGTCACCCAGGGTGACATTGTGCAGAATGCTGTCGTGCAGCAGTATCGTGTCCTGCGGCACATAACCTATCATGCTGCGCCAAAGTTTGATGTCGATATCCTGCAAGGGCGTTCCGTCCAGCAGTATCGAGCCCTGTTGTGGTTGCAGCAAGCCTATAGTCAAATCGACAATCGTGGTCTTGCCCGAGCCGGAGGGGCCGACCAGGGTGGTCAGCGAGCCAGCCTCAAACTGCAGGGACAGGCCACTGAATACCGGGTGCCCGTCGTAGTCGAAACTCACATTCCTGAAGCTTATGGCTTTTTCAAAGTGCGGCGTGATGGTGCCGCCCAGGTGCTCCTGCGCATTGTTCGCGCCATTGATGGAGTCCATCAGTGACCAGTAGGCGCTTTCACCCTGCGCCAGCTTCTGGTACTGCTTCTGCACTTTGCCGAAGAATGAAAAGGCCCGCCCCAGGGCGACCACCAGTACCATGACCATGGCCAGGCCCATGGCGTATTTTTCTATCGCGACATAGACACCCAGGCAGATAAATCCGGTGAACATCAGCTCCTGGGCTGAGCTCAATAAAGCGCTGCTCAGTACCTGGCGGCGCAGGGCTTTGTTCAGGCGGTTGGTATCGTAGGCCAGTACCTGGTCCGCCAGGTGTTCGCGCGCCATCGCCTTGAGAGGCTTCACCGACTGCAATGTATCGGTGAGGTTAGCCATCAGGGAGGTCATCAGCCGGGTCTGTCTTTTGCCTGCCCGGCGGGTAATCCTGACCAGGAAGTGTGACAGGCCGATTACTATGACGCCGGCAACGATGGCGACCAGCGAGGCGCGCCACGACAGGGCAAAGGCGATGGCGCCGTAAATCAGCGCCTGAATCAGGTAGGTGATGGCGGTGGCGCCGTTGACAAAGGCCGTGGAGGAGCGGGTTGCCTCGGAGGCCAGTGCGTTGGTCAGTTTGCCCACGGGCTGGTGTAAAAAATACTCCCATTTGCAGCGCAACACCGAGCGCAGCATTTCCAGGCGCAGGTCGGTGCTGACCTGGGCGGCGGTATAGCCCACCTGCCGCTGGGCCACCAAAAGGAATACGCTTTTGAAGGCCACCCCGCCGAGGATGATGCTGAGCATATTGCCCAGGGTCGGTGCGATGCCCATGCTCGCCAGGGTGTCGAGTACGGTGCGCTCAAACTCACTCTGATCCGCGATGGACGCTCCCGGCAGCATGTTGGTCGCCTCGGGGCCCAGGGCGATGTTCAGCAGCGGCAACAGGGCGGAGAGCCCGATCCCCTCGGCGAGACCAGAGAGCAACAGGGCGATCAGCATCAGCACGGTTTGCCAGCGATAGGCGCGGAAAAAGCCGAGCATCATGCCCATGTGAGAAAGGTTCCCATTAAGTGTCTGTAAAGCGGCAGATTATGCCTACACTGGTGTCTGATCACAATTGGCATCACCAGTGCATGCGTTGCAGTAAGACTGCGGCGCACAAGAAAATAATGATTGTCGGCGATATTGCCACCAGCGGAATACTAAACTGTAGCAACTGCCCCAGCGCAAAAATGATCTGTGTAGCCAGGTAGAACAGTATGCCGACCACAGCGCCAATACCCATACTCAGGCCAAAACTGCGGCTGCGTGCCGAGCCCAGGCTGGCGCTGATCGGCGTGGCTAGTAGTACCATGGCGGCAACGCTTAGTGGCATCAGCAATTTCTGCCAGAACACGCTGAGGTATTGCTCCATCGGCTGTCCGTCGCCGGCGAGGTATTGGCTATACTGGTACAGCACTGACAGCGCCATGCTGTCACTGGACAGGGTGAGCGTGGGCAGTTCACTGGGGGCCCATAAATTGGCTATTGCCAACTCCTTGCGAGAGCGAGACCTGAACTCACCGTCCACCATCCGTTTTTCCCTGACGCCCTGGAACAACCAGCTCCGGTCGGGGCTGACTAGGGCGGTGCGGGCGTGCAGGGCGCGGATCAGCTGGCCGCTTTGTTCGAACTCGAACAGGCTGATATCGCCCGGTACAGTGTTCTCGAACATCTTACCCAGGTGGATATAACGGTGCCCATTGGTGGACCAAACCCCGCCACCGGGGATTATGATGTCGTTGCTGTAGCGAGCCAGGCGCCGTTCCCGCTCCGCGTTCTGCGCCAGCTGCGGCGCGAAGTATTCCATGCAAAGCCACAGACAGACCATCAACAGCAGCGTTGGCAGGGCGACGGCGGTGACCAGTTTCCGCAGTGAGAAGCCGGTGCAGCTGATGACGGTAAGTTCGTTGAAACGTTGGAGATTTGCCAGTGCTACGATACTGCCCAACAGGGCGATAACCGGTGCCAGACTCACCAGTTGTTGTGGCAGGCTGAGCAGTGTATAGCGTGCCACGGCCGCCACATCATAATCGAGTTGGGTATGGCTAAGTTCCTCGATGAAGCTGATCAGGCCGAACACGGTGCCCAGGACCAGCAATACCAGCAACCAGCCCTTGACCAGACTTAGGCCAATGTATCGTCGCAGAATCATCGTCGCTTCAATCGTGGTTGAGTGACCAGCAGCGCCAGCACGACGGCCTGTATGGTGTAGACGCTCCAGAGGCCGGGTAGCGCTCCTATCCTTTCCTGTTCAATCCAGGTGCGCGTGATACTGATCATGCTGAACAGGGCGATATATACCAGCAGTGCGATAAAGAAATTGCGCATGCGGGATTCGCGCGCGGCTGAGCGAGCCAGTGGTACGGCGATCAGTCCCAGCAGGACCGTCGCCAGCGGCGTGGTGATACGCCACTGATACTCGGCGATATCCCTGGGCTCGGAGGATGCGGACAGGTTGAGCGTGGTCTCAGCCTTGCGCCGGTAGCGCTCCCGGGCCTCCTCGTTCGGGAGCCGTACGACCAGCTCTTTGAATTTGAGGGCCATATCCCGCCGCCGGTGTCCGTCCAGCAAGTAGTTATAGCCGTTGTAGAATTGCGCCTGCATGGCCTGCCCCGGATTTAGTGTCGGCAGAGAGGCCGATTCCGCGACGATAATTTCCGTACGTTGGGCTTTCGGATGTTTTTTTTGCAGGAACACATGCTTGTGCAGGCCTCGTGCAAGATCGATGTCTTTGGCAATGAAGGTATAGTCACTGCCACCCAGATTGACAAATTGCCCGGCGGCCATTTTTTTCAGGTCAAATTTGGCCTCCGCCGCCGCCTCCAGTGCATAGCTTGTGCGATAGGCCCAGGGGCGTCCCAGAACAGAAATAAAACCCGTGATAAGGGCGATAACCAGGCCCAGTTTGAGTACCGCCTCCAGAATACGTGCCCGACTCACGCCGGCGGCGTAGTAGGCGGTCATTTCAGAGTCCCGGTAGAGTCGGCCGATCGCGGCCAGCACCGAGAAAAAAAAGGCGGAGGGGAGCAGTATCTCCAGGGTAATCAGTGTGTTAAGAGCGATCAGTTGGAAGGCTGTGGACATGTCGAGCTGCCCTTGTGCGGCGAAAGACAGCTGTCGCGCTGCGGAAAAACCGATAAAAATCAGTATCAACAGGCCCAGCCCGGTGCAGAAAGGCCGAACAATTTCCCAGCTGAGGTGGCGGTCGATGATCAAGGGGGTGGCGTTCCTGTCATAACTGGGGGGGCATTGTACATCAAGCGTCCGCCATCTGGTTATTTTGGGTGGTTTGACGCATAATTGCACGCTTTTCAGCAGCTACCCGGTCCGCTCCACGAGTACGAAAATATGTTTAATCTCAGTGATGGCGTCAAGAAGGCGTTAATTCTCATTCCGACTGAGCCCCTGCCAGCCAACACCCGGGTAGCATTGCGTCGCAAGCACCTGGCCGTCCTGGAATTGGCCAAGGCGCATCGGGCCAACTTCCTGATCATAGGCCACCCCAAAAGCGGCAATACCTGGCTCAAGGTGATGATCTCGCGGCTGTACCAGCTGCGCTACGACCTGCCGGAATCCAAGTTGATCAACACCGATGAGTTTGCCCGCAAAATACCTGAAATACCCAGACTGGCGGCAACCAATGGCTACTACAGCTATGAGGGTGAAGTCGGTAAATTGCTGGCCAGTGGCGCCGCTGACAATCCGTTGCGCCATAAGCCGGTGCTGTTCCTGGCGCGCAACCCGATCGACATAGCGGTGTCCTGGTATCACCAGTTCACCAAGCGGCAGTCCCGCGCCAAGCAGGAGTTGATCAATCACTTTATAGACCACCCGATTGACCGCCATACAATCAGTATGTGGGACTTCGTGCGACACTCGGACATCGGGCTGCCCAGCCTGATTGAGTACCAGAATACCTGGGCTTGCAATGTGCGGGACCTGGAACATGGCATGTTGGCCAAATATGAACAGCTGCGCTCAGAGCCGGTGCCTACATTGCACAAGATCACACAATTGATGGGTGAAAGTTTCAGCGAAGATGAGATTCGGGCGGCAGTGGAGTGGGGTTCTTTCGACAATCTGCAGAAGCTGGAAACCAGCGGCACCTTCAGCCAGGGTGGCATGAAGTTGGTCAATGCCAATGACCCCAGTACGTTCAAGGTGCGCCGCGGCAAGGTGGGTGGTTACCGGGATGACTTCGAGCCGCAGCAGGTGGCGGAACTGGAGGCCCTGGTAAGGGACAATATTCTACCGGAACTGGGTTATTGCCAGGACGGCGTGGTGGATTAGGTGGCTCCCTGCGGGCGAGCCGCTGAAAGTTACATTATGAGTGGCGAGGGGTACTAGTGGCTCCGCGTACTTGGGTTATGCTCAGTGACAAACGTGGCGACAACGGCCAGGTCGATACCATTGTCGATGCGCTGCCCTGGCCGGTAGAGCACAAATACGTGCACATGCTGCCGCAGTATGTGCTTGGTAAGCCACGTTACAGGCCTTCTCTTGACCATCTGGACCTCAGCCAATCGGATCCTATTGAAGGGCCGTGGCCTGACCTGATACTCACGGTTGGCCGGCGCCCTTCCATGGTGGCCCTGTGGGTGCGCAAGCAGTCGGGGGGCAGGACCAAAATCGTTCTGGTGGGTAAATCCTCCGGTTATATGCTGGATTTCTCCCTGGTGGTTGCCAGCGCCGAGAACCAGATGCCCCCCATGCACAACTTCCTGCCCACAACCCTGCCGCTGATGCGCGTTGATGCACAGGATGTGGCAGTTGAGGCGCAGGCCTGGCGGCAGCGGTTCGCGCCGTTGGACAAACCGCTGATCGCCATGCTGATAGGCGGCGAGACCAACCCGTTCATCATGAACCGCCAGGTCGCGGATGACCTGGTGGCGACCGCGCACTGGATTGTCGATAAGTTGGGCGGCACTCCTTATGTGACGACCAGCCGACGCACCACGCCTGAGGTTATCGAGGTGCTGCGTAAGGACCTGCCTCCCCAGGCGGTGTTTTACCAGTGGTCTGCTGACGCGCAGGAAAACCCCTATCGAGCCCTGTTGGGCAGTGCCGACGGCTTTATCGTTACAGCGGACAGCGTGTCCATGATGGTGGAGGTGATTTATCTGCACAAATCGCTGGCTATCTTCCCCCTGCCGGGGGGCTGGTTGGGCAGTATTGATCAGCTGCGACGTTCACTGGCTCACTGGTTATTCAACCCGCGGCAAGAGTCGATGTGGGACCGCTGGCGTCATCGGGTGGCCCGGGGCGTGTACTACCTGGACGTGTTCAAGCTACTGTGCGCCACGCGCGATTTTCGCGCTTTTCACCGACTACTGGTGGAGCAGGGGCTCGCGGTATGGTCGGGCGAGGACTTTCGTAGGCCTGAGGCGGAGCTACCGGACGATGTGGGTGCGGTGGTCAAACGCATCGAGGCGTTATTCCCGTAGCTTCCTGCAGAAAGGATCAGCACCAAGGTGCGCAATGCGCACCCCACACCGGTAAGCCCAAGCCCCGCTAACGCACCCCAAGCACGTTCTTCATAAAGTGCGTGCCGAAGCGGCTGATACGTTGTGCAGCGACCGAGAGTGGGCTCTGGTCCAGGAAGTTCACCTGCACCATACGACGCTCCCCGACAAACCGGGTATGCCCATGCCAGGAGTGGTCGGTGCGGCGAAAAGCCAGCATTGTGCCGCCCAGGGGGGGCACCTGGGCCACATAGTCCTCGATATCGCCTTTTGAGCGCAGCATGCGCAACTGCCCGTCTTCGTGATCCCACTGCTCATTGAAGTAGACCAGTACGGTAATCACCTTGCTTTTGTGGTCGGTGTGAATATTACCATCGGTGCGCTCGCAGAACTTGCGCACGGTCACCGTGGTGGGCAGGGACACCAGCTCCATATCAAAACGCTCACCCAGTACTGTGGCAAAAGACGGAGCCTGCAGTTCTTCCATCAGCGTGGCGAAGGAGGCGCCGTACTGCAGGCCTTCCAGAGCATGGTTGGCCGCGGTATCTATAGCGGGGTAATCTGCATTGACCTGCGCCAGCACTTCCGTGCTGAGAAAACCCGGCACCACCAGGAAGTCGAACGGATCGGTGTGTAATTGCGCCTCGCGCAGTGCATTGAGGTTTATCAGTGACATTGGGACATTTTAGTATGGCGTGGTTGAGCCGGGCAAGGCGTCCGGGCCGGCAAACATGTTAATAGTGCGGTAAATTCAGTGGCAATAATACGGCACATCCAGCCCTGTGGCGGTAATGCGATAACAGGAGTTTTACGGTATTATTTGCCGCCTTTATTACACTGTCGAGGATAGCTTCGTACATGGCCGACAAGGCACGGGTTGTAGTACGCCACATCATTATGCTGCTTTGCTTCTGGTTGCCTGCGTCGCGCCGCAAGAAAATAGAGCGCTGGCTGCGTGGCCGTGAGGAGTACAAGAAACTGCAGCGCAGTGACTGGGTGTTGATGAGTTGGGGCAAGTCCGGCAGGACCTGGTTACGCGTCATGTTGTCACGCGCCTACCAGCTCAAGGGCGGCCTGGATGCCAGTGAATTGCTGGATTTTGACAACCTGAAGCAGAGCGATCCACAGCTGCCGGCGGTATTTTTTACCCACAATAATTACCTGCGTGATTACACCGGTAACGCGCAATCCAAGAGTCACTTTCGCGGCAAGCGCATCGTGCTGCTGGTGCGCGACCCGCGCGATGTGGCGGTGTCGCAGTTTTTCCAGTGGCAGTTTCGCATGCGTCCCAACAAGAAGTTCATCAATGATTATCCCATCGACGGGGCTGATATCAGCACCTGGGATTTCGTGTTGGACAAGGAGGCTGGAGTGCCGCGCATTGTCGAATATTTCAATGGCTGGGCGCAGGCCATTCCCGAATTGAAAGATGTGCTGGTTGTTCGCTACGAGGATATGCGTACAGACCCCGGCACCGTGTTGGCAAAAATCATGGAGTTTACCGGCACAGCGGTAACGGCGGAGCAGGTGCGTGAGGCGGTGAATTTTGCGGCCTACGACAATATGAAGAAGATGGAGCAAGATAAGTTCTTCAAAGGCAGTGGCGCCCGGGTTAAACCCGGTGACAAGGACAATCCCCAGTCATTTAAAGTGCGCAAGGCCAAGGTGGGCGGCTACCGGGATTATTTCACCGACGAGCAGTGCCAGCAGCTGGAGCAGCTGGTGGCGCAGTTGGATCCGATGTTTGGCTATGGAGGGGAACGTGCGTGAAAATGACCATCCAGAATCTGCGACAGGGCTGGCAGACCGGGCGTAAGAAATTGTCACGCAGAATTTTGCACTGGCGTATGCGCGGGGAGTCTGAGGCGGACATTCTCAAGGCCGAGCGGAAAATGCGCGGCGTAGAGCAGTTCGACAAATTACAGCGCGCGGATATCGTGGTCGTATCTTTTGGGAAAAGCGGCCGCACCTGGTTGCGGGTTATGGTGTCTCACCTGTTCCGGGTGATGTACAAGCTTCCTGAGAACGCTATTCTGGGCTTCGACAACTTCCACAATCTGAACAAAGCTGTGCCCAAAATATTTTTTACCCACGACAACTACATCAAGGACTTCACGGGTGATTTTGACAGCAAGCTGCCGTTCTACAACAAGCGTGTGGTCCTGCTGGCCCGTGATCCCCGGGATGTCGCGGTGTCACAGTTCTTCCAATGGAAATTCCGCATCAAGCCCACCAAGGTGGCTATCAACAACTATCCCCCGCGCGATAGTGATGTCAGCCTGTTTGATTTCATTATGAGTGACAATGGCGGCAGTATGCGGGCCGTAACGGATTATTTGAATCTGTGGGCCGCGGAGGCTGACAAGGTGGAAAACTTCCATCTGTTACGCTATGAAGACCTGCGCAGTGAGCCCCACCGTGAGCTGCGCGCCATGCTGAATTTTATGCAGATCGATGCCAGTGATGGGGATGTCGATGCGGCGGTCGAGTACTCTTCGTATGAGAATATGAAGAAGATGGAGAGCAAGCAACAGTTTCGTTTTGCCGGTGGCCGCATGATGCCGCGTGACAAGGATAACCCCAATAGTTTCAAGGTACGTCGTGCCAAGGTTGGTGGGTATCGCGATTACTTCACCGATGAGGAAGTGGCCGCCATAGACCAGCGGCTGGCGGAAACCCTGGATCCCTTGTTCGATTATAAATAACAGTGGTGCTGCGTGATGGTGCGCGGTGCGCACCCTACGTGGATTTGGTGCGCTGTTGTAGTGACGGCGCGCACCGCGCACCGTTGATGCTGTCGAAGATATCCCATCAGGCGCCAATTAACTCCAGCGCATCCGCGCGTAAGTGCCCCTGTGCCATCTCATCCCGGAGTTGGGCTTCGGTAAATGCGCCATCTTCCAGCCCATCTCGCACCAGGCCAAAAAAGAACGCCTCCTGCCGCGGGTCGGGGTGGGCGGCATAGGTGCCGGCGAACCTGTAGTCGCCAAACAGGGCGCGACGCCCGCGGCGCAACCAGTGCCTGGGGGGAAACAGCTGGAAAGTATCAGCCATGCGATAGTCGATCTTCAGGCCGGTTTTCCAGGGTTGGGTTTTGCGTTTGGTATTGTGTAGCAGCCTGGTGTTGTCAGTCAGGTTGTCGAAGTCATTCCATTCGTTCTCGAGCAGGCCAATGGTGGCCGGGTCTTCCAGTTTCAGTGACACCCAGTCCATGTAATCGCGTTTGACTGGCTCGAACATTTCTGTGAAATCGTTTTCGAACCGCCAGTGCTTGAGTTGCGCACAGTCGAGCAGCATGACACTGCTGGCGAACGCGCCCTTGCGCCCTTTGCGGCCGGACTTGGGGCGACACACGATAGTCGATCCCGCCATATCGCGATTCAGTAACTCCCAGATATCACCGATGGCGAAAACATCGGGGTCGATTATCACCGCGCGACCTTCATAGTTCATCAGCTCTGGCGGTGCGAAGCGCAGCGGCGTGAAGGATTGCAGGTCCTCGTTCAGCCAGGGCCGCATATCGCCGTCGCGCAGGTAACGCCGCCCCTCGTGCCGTAGCATGCATGGGTAGTTCTTCACCTCGATAAACTGTATATCGAACTCATCTGCATGGGCGGAATTCTTGCGCAGGGAGTAGCGGCTCACCAGTGCACCCAGCATCTGCTTGTGATTGGTATGTATGAAAACGGTGGGTTTCAAAGGGTTTCTTCTCACGAGTAATTTGTGGGATAGTCTACCGCCAGCGCGGATTTGCATAAACGGCTGGCTTTGGCAATATTTGGAGCGATCGCATTAGTGAGTGAGGGCAAAATTACAGTCTGGTGCCTGCTGGGCAAGAAGGCTGGCGACAATACCCAGGTGCTGGCCCTGGCCCGGGAGCTGGGTTTTGGCTATATAGAAAAGACCATTGTGGCCCGTCCCTGGGAATTACTCACGCACCTCACTGCGGGTGCCACTCTGGCCGGCATTGAACAGCCCGATTCCAGCCCACTTGAGGCCCCGTGGCCCGATTTGGTGATCGGTGCCGGGCGCCGCAATGAGCCGGTCGCGCGCTGGATCAAACAGCAATCCGGGGGCAGGGCCCGCCTGGTCCACATCGGGCGCCCCTGGGCGCCCCTTGCCACCTGGGATTTGGTGGTGACCACACCGCAGTATTTTCTGCCGCAGCAGGACAATATCCTGCACAACACACTGCCTCTGCACCGCATGCCGGAGGATGAGCTGGCGGGGGCCGGTGAGCGTTTGCGCCCGCAGCTTGCAGGCTTGCCGCGCCCCTGGATAGGAGTTTTGATGGGCGGTGACAGTGGGCGTTTTGTGATGACGGTAGAAAAAGGTGAGCGCCTGGGCGCCATGGCCACCGATCTGGCGGCGGCTGCCGGTGGTGCGTTGTTAGTCACTGATAGTCCGCGTACTCCCGGATCAGCCGGCGACGCGCTGCAGGCGCAGTTGAGCGGCCCGCACTTTTGCTATCGCTGGGGCGATGCCGGTGATAATCCCTATCGTGGCCTGTTGGCGCTGGCCGACGCCTTTGTCGTCACCGGCGAGTCCATGTCCATGCTGGGAGAGGCGGCGGCCATGGGTAAGCCCCTGTTCATATTTGACCTGGGGGATGGTGAGGCCAACTGGTGGTCACTCGCGCACAGTTATCGCTACAAGCCACTCAGTCATCGCTTCGCCATGCGCTTTGGCCCGCACCGTATGCGGCGTGATATCGGTAATATCCAGAGTGCGATGGTTGGCAACGGGAGTGCCGCCTGGCTGGAGCCGGCAATGATTTCCGCAGCCGCGGCGGGTTTGAAAGAGCCGTCAGCTAGTTTGAAAGAGCCGTCAGCGCTGCCAAAAGAGCGGCAATCGGCCGGACCCACCGCCATCAGGGAAACGGCCTCAGGGACGGCAGGAGATGAACTGCATCGAACGGTGCGAGCCGTCAGGCAGATTGTGATGCCACGCTGAGCGGGTGCAGCGGCGGGGGGGGCAGATCCGGCGTATTGTCCAGTACCTGCAGGGCATCGTGGCGCACGTGGTTTTGTGCCATCTCGTTGCGCAGAAATTCCTCGGTGACCGTGCCCTCGTTGAGGCACTCCTTGAGCAGGCCGAAAAAAAAGTTTTCCTGGTTCTTGTCCGGATGCTGCTTGTAGTTGCCCAGGAAGGCGTATTCGCCGAACAGTTTACGCCGCGCGCGCATCACCCAGGCCGCTGGTGGGAACAGGCGGAAACGCTCCGCGGGACGCCAGTCCGTGGGCAGGCCGGTCTTCCAGGGTTGGGTCTTGCGCCGTGTGGTATGTAGCATTTTGGTGTCCAGTGTGAACTTGTCGAAGTCATTCCACTCGGACTCAAAGAAATCGATGCTGTCGCGGGGTTCTTCCCTGAGGCAGATCCAGGGCTGGTAGTCCTGAGTGAAATCAAACATGGCCTCGAATTTCTTTTCGGCGTCCCAGTGCTGCAGTTTGGCGCAGTCCAGCAGCATTACACTGCTGGCCATACACTTGTCGATCAATCCCTTGGGGCCGGAACGCATACGGCACATGATGGCCTTGCCGTGCATGTCGCGGCTGAGCAACTCCCAGATATCGCTGGCGGCGAAGATGTCAGGGTCGATCACCACGGCCTGGCCTTCGTAGCTCATCAATTTGGGTGGCATAAAACGTGTGGGAGTGAAAGACTGCAGATCGTCGTTGAGCCAGGTCCGTTTGACGCCGTCGCGCAGGTACTCCTGACCTTCACGAGCTGCGAAAAATGGATAGTCCCGGCTGTTCATAATCTGTACGTCAAACTTGTCGTTATGCAGGGAATAACGGCGCAGGGCGTGTTCGGCCACAATGGCGCCGGTGATTTGCTTGTGATTGGTCTGGATGAATACGCAGGCTTTCATAGGGTCGCTATTCTCGGACAGGCTCCAGATGGCTTCATTGTGGGGGGAAACTATAAAGGAAAGCGTTAATCATTGCCATTTCAGCGGGCCAGATTCCACCGTGAATAATACTTGATGCTGTTCCCAATAAATAGAAACTATCAATAAAATCAAAAGGATATAAGATTATTAAGAAGGCGGCGGCAAACTGTTATTTGAATAGACCCCGGCGGTACAGATCCCAACAGAAGCCCCACAGGAATATCATCGGTACCCGCCTGACCTTGTCCGGAATGACGATTTTTTCCCCGGTATGGCGCTCCAGTTTCCAAGCGAAATAGTCCAATGCCCCGTCGAATGTGAATAGCGCTTTGAGCACTCTCATAATGGATATCAGTTTGCCCTGGCCGCGGCGCAGGGACCAGGCCAGCGCGCATAAGCGACGCTTTTTGTGATCGATCTGGCTTATGTATCGCAGCTCTGTGCCGTCGTCATACACTGTAAAGGGGAATCCAAGCGAGTTAGCGTGATGCCGGGCAATGGTGGTGTAGAACTCTTGCGAGGATTGGGCCAGTTCTTCGGCGCGGCCCTTCCGTTCGGAGCGCAACTCGGTGGCATAACTCAGGGCCAGAGCCTGCTCCCACAGGCCTGCCAGGGAGCCCTGTTCCGGCAGGGCCGGAACTGCACGCTGCAGGAGGGTGTGAACCGCCTGCAGGAGTGCATCTTCTATTGCAGAACGCGATTGCTCATCGCGGCTGTAAATTATGCTGGTCGGTTGCGCAAAACGACCCCAGATATAGGATTCGAAGCGCCCCGGGGAACAGCCGCGCTGGAAGTCGCGCAGGGAGATGATGGTGACTTTGCAGTGCAGTGTTTTGGCGTCCGGTGTTTTATCGTCTGGCACCAGCTTGGCGTAAAACACGTTGGGGGGCAGTATCCAGTTTGCCACCGCCAGCCATGACCGGCCGTAGGCTGCCTGGTAGCTGTCACAAATCAGGTACAGATCCACCAGCCCATCGTAAATATTGCCATTGCGCAGGCAGGAGCCGTATAGCAGGGCGCCACAGACGGCGTCATGGTGGCGTGTACGCAGCCGCTCAAGTAACTGCCCCAGTGCGGGATCTGACTCCGCACTCGGGCCGCTTACATGAGGGTAGTTGCTCACAGTTTCAGGAACTCCAGAGGTATGCTGGCGCTGATCTCCACTGGGCCCTTGGCCACCAGAATTTCTCCATCGAGGTTTAACTTGCCATCCAGTTCGATGCGGATTTTTTGTGCATTATGACTGATATAGCCCGAGGAGGGAACCGCATTGCCGCTGGGACGGCCGCGTACGATGGAGAAAAATGTGCGTGCGAAGCGGGTGCACTGTTGCTCTATCAAGGTCAGTCGGATATCGCCCTGTTCCCGTCCCCAAAAAGGGTGCATGCCAAAAGCCAGGCGGTGCAGTGTGCTCATGGCCAGTATTAATGTGTTGTGTTGTACCGGTTCAGCGTCATCCAGAAACAGGTTGACCGCCACATGCCGGTTATACACCGGGTCATTGCGCAGTACGCCCCACACGGTGCGCAGGGTGCTCAGAGCGAGACTTAAACCGTCGCGAAAACCCCGTGAGTGAATTTCTCTATGCGCATATTCGGTACCCTGGATTATAGCACCGCCGCCGAGAAACATGCCGTAATGTGGGCGCTGGCCGTGCTCTGTTACCACCCGTAGCAAGACGCGCTGCGCCACTTTGTCCGTGGTGTCGCGCCCGCTTTCACACCAGTTACAAAAGTGTGACGTCGCCTTCCTCAGTGAGCCCCTGATACCGATGTCACCCGCATTCATATTGGCGGTGCCGCCGGGCAGCAGGGCAATAAGTGGCGGTGTTGCGAACAGCCCGCTCTCCAGTAGCTCGCCCAGAACGCATGATGCCGTGCCGTCGCCGCCATTAATGGCCAGTACGCTGATACCCAGGCCGGCCAGTTCAGTGAGAGCGGGCTTTACGTCAGCCGGGCTGTTGGTCACGATATGGTGGATTTGTGGGCACTGCCCTATGCGTGTGCGGATGCCCTCGAACTTTTTGCGATTGTGCCCGCTGCCTGGGTTGCTGATTAAACCCACTGGTCCCGTATGGGTCTTCATGGCAGGGGTTTCCTCAGGGTAACTGTCTTGAGGTTGATTTCAGTAGACCCCAATTTTGGTGCGGTACCGCGTAATTGCACGACTATCGAGGATTCCTTATCAAATAACAGGGTGATTCTGCCGTGTAGCCCCAGCAAGCTGAAATCCGGTTTTTCCACCAGGGGAACCAGTGGGTTGACCTCCAGAATCACCGAGCGCATCTCACGAGTGCCGGTGACGCGCTGGCCGCCGATAACCTGGTAGTCGACGGCAATGGCCGTGTCGGCGCCGTGTGTCATGCGCACGTGATAAAAATTGAAGTCGGTGAGCACTACCCATTCGGCAGATCCATCGGAACCCGCCTGAAATCGGTCTGCCAGTGGTAACAATGCGTAGACATCGGTGATCACCAGGCCATTGGTGAGTTCCGGGTAGGCAATTTTTTTGCGACTTGTGACAGGCCATTCAGCTGTGGGTTGGTTGGAGTCGTCCTCCGGGACACGTCGCTCCCGCAGTATATAATCCGCGAGGTAATCGAAAATCTTATAGCGCTGTTGCTTGCCACGGCTCAGGCGCGTGCGCTTGATTACTCGACCATTTTGAGGGTCGAGGGTCAGTGTGACCTGCTCGGAATTGCCGACAACTGAACTGGCGGCAATTATTTGCCACTGTTGTTCATTGGCGGAGTCGCGGTTGATTTCTACTTGAGATCGCGCGGTGACCCAAAACGCCTGATGCTCAAATTCCAGAAGTTGCCAATCGGGGAGTGGGGGTGTGGGAGCCGGTGTGAGAGGGTCAGCCATGACGGTGCCGCTCCAAAGGCCGAGGCCAATTATTAGCAAGAGGCAGCGATGGAGCAAATCTCTGTGGTATGAGTGATTCAAGAGTGTGACCATGGCAGTGGATCAGCTAGAGGTGCCTCATTTGGGATAGATGGGCATAATACAGCAAATCGCTGGCGATAAAGGTGGCATAAATACACCATGCCCCTGTCTGGCGGTAACCTGTGAAAATTACCGATTTTCATGAAGATCAGCTACTTGCAGACGGCGAGCTAAAGCCGTTAAAAATACCACACAATCTTGAGCATGGTCCGATCATCCTATACCCTTCGCTGCACAATCCGCCCTGATCAGGGGAATTTATATGCACATGGATATCAAGCGGCTAATCAAATGGTTGGTACGCGCGATTTCGGTTTTTTTGCCAGAAGAAAAAGCCCACGACCTGCAGCGTTGGCGCCGTGGACGCGAGGAATTCTGGAAGTACAATCGCTGCCAGTACATTTTTGCCTCCTATGGGAAGAGCGGGCGTACCTGGGTGCGGGTGATGATTTCCCGTTACTATCAATTGGTGTATAAGTTGCCCGACAATATTTTGATGGGCTTCGACAACTACACCCGTTTGAACAAAAATATCCCCCAAATCTTCTTCACCCACGACAATTACTTGCGTGGTTACACCGGTAACGTGGATTCGAAAAAAGACTTTTATAACAAGAAGACGGTGTTACTGGTGCGCCATCCCCTGGACGTCGCGGTGTCACAGTTCTTCCAGTGGAAGTATCGTATGCGCCCGGAAAAAAAGGCCATGAATAAATACCCGGCCCACGAGGCGGATATTTCGGTATATGACTTCGTTGTGGATGATAACCAGGGTCTCACCCATATCATCGGGTTTATGAACAACTGGGCCACAGAGCTTCCCAACATTGAACACCTTCTTGTAGTGCGCTACGAAGATTTGCGTGCGCATCCCGAACGGGAAATGTCCAAGATTATCCAGTTCCTCGGTCTTGAAGCGAATGATGAATACCTCAGGGATACGGCGGAATTCGCTTCGGTGGAAAACCTGCGTAAAAAAGAGCAGGAGAACTATTTCTGGCGCAGCGGCAGCCGGGTGCAGGCCAAGGATGTCAACGACCCCAACACGTTCAAAGTGCGTAAGGCCAAGGTGGGCGGCTATCGTGACTATTTTGACGATGATCAAGTGGCGCAACTCAACGCTGTGATAGATTCGCGGCTACTGCCGGTATTTGGCTATACCAGCGCCGAGCAAGCCGAGACTAAGGAGGTTACATGATGGATAAGTGCGTGTTCATACACACCAACGAGCGGCAGTGGCTGGGAGCCCTGGTGGCGGAATATTCCCTGCGTCGCAACTCCCCTAACGCCGACAAATTTGACGTCAAGTTTATCCATACGCGGGATTACCCCTATCTGGCGGCCAGGGAAGGGCAGACTTTCCTGCGCGGTGGCACCAGCCGCGTCTGGCGTATGGAGGACTTGCAGTCCTTTACACCCCTGCGCTTTATGCCGCCGAAGTTAATGAACTGGCAGGGCAGGGCGGTGGTTATCGACCCGGATGTATTCGCGGTGGGCGATGTATACGAGTTGCTGGATCGTGATATGGCCGGAGCCGCTGTTATGGGACGTCACCGCTCAGGAAAATCCGAGAAGGAATCCCAGGTTGCTACCAGCGTGATGTTGATGGATTGTGCCCGGCTTAAGCATTGGGATGCGGAAAAAGAGTTCGACCAGTTGTTTCGCTCTGAAAAAGACTATAAAGAGTGGATGGTATTGGCCTATGAGGATCCGGCCAATATCGGCTACCTCGAAAACTGCTGGAATGATTTTGACCATTTGGACGCTAATACCCGCCTGATACACAATACAAAACGCAAGACCCAGCCCTGGAAAACCGGCTTGCGGGTGGATTTCACGCCCGCCAACAAGTTCAAGAACAAGCCGCTGCTGGCCTCCGCCAACCGCCTGCGAGCGAAAGTTTTTGGTGAGTATGGCCTGTTGGGGCGCTATCAGGAGCACCCTGACCGGCAGCAGGAGCAATTTTTCTTTGGCCTGTTGAAAGAATGCATCGAGTCAGGGTGTGTCAGTGAAGACCTGGTGCGGAATGAAATCAGGCAGAATCACGTGCGTCACGATGCCTTTGAGGTACTGGGCCGTACCCCGAACCTTGCAACAAGAGCGGCGTGAAATACCTCGATATCGAGAAGTTGCGCAACCTGAAGCTCGATGATTTTCTGGCGGTCAAGCCCTATCCTTACTTCAATAGCGAAGGTGTGCTGACAGAATCCGGATTCCAGGATCTGTTGGAGAATATGCCGCCGCTTGATATGTTCGAGACGAAATTTGGCGGCAAACGTCGCGCCGGACAGGTCCCACACGACCGCTATTCTCTGGAGTACACCCCCGATATGGCCGTGCCCCGGCCCTGGAAAGAATTTATTGGCGAACTCTGCAGCGATGCCTACCGCAAGGAGATTGAGCGATTACTGGGGGCGAAAAAGGCGGAGTTTCGCTTTCACTGGCATTACACGCCCAGTGGAGCCGATGTGTCGCCCCATTGTGATGCCCGTCGCGAACACGGTTCCCACCTGTTTTATTTCAATTCGAAAGACAACTGGGATCCCGCCTGGGGTGGGGCCACGCTGGTGCTGGATGACGGCGGTCGCCTGAATTATGATTCCGCTCCTTCTATGGACGAGTTTGACGCCGTTATCGAGTGCGACTCTATCGGCAACTACAGTTCCCTGATGCTGCGCACGGACCACGCATGGCATGCGGTACACCCCATCGAATGCCCCGAAGACCGCTTGCGCCGCATATTTATCGTGGTGGTAAACCCCGACAACCTGTTCTGGAAGGTGCGCGACCGCGTTATCGGCAAGAGCATTCAACGTTTCTGAGATAAAGGCATTCAGCGTTTCTGAGATAAAGGCTTCCAGCATTTCTGCAATACCACTGCCCCTGGATGTGCAAGACCTGCACTTGTGGCTGTGCTCCCGCCATAATATTGCCAACTCTGACCACTTCAAGCGGCAGGTTTTGTCGCGTTATACCGGTGTGGCTCCGCAAGACTGGCGTTTTTCCCTCGGCCAACACGGCAAGCCAGGCCTGCTGGATTCTCTGCGGCCACTGGATTTTAATCTCAGTCACAGTGGGGATTGGCTGGCCTGCGCTGTCACCGCCGGTACGGTTGTTGGGCTGGACCTCGAGCGCTACGACCCCGACAGGGACGTGATGAAGTTGGCGCGGCGTTATTTTCAGGCTGACGAGATCGTGGCCTTGCAGGCCTGCGGCAAAGTAGATCAAATCGCGAGATTTTACGATTACTGGACCCTCAAGGAGGCTCGTATCAAGGCCCGCGGTGCGGCGCTGGGCCTGGAATTGGAATCCTCAGGGTTTAAACTGGATTTCCCCGCTAACGCAGGGGGTGTGACCGGGTTGGGGGAGATCAGGGAAAATCCTGACGATTTGGCCAACCAGGCCTATTACTGCGTGTTGGACCCGGTGGCGGCTTATCGGTTGGCAATTTGCTGGTTGCGACCGGCAGGTGTGCTGCCGCGGCTGCGCTTGTTTGAACTGCGCGGTGCAGACCAGAGTGAAAGAGAACCCTCACAATTGTTGCGTGCTGTCTCCACCCCTGGCTAATGTACCTCCTCACTCATAATGTTACATTATGAGTGAGGAGGTACATTAGCCGTGACAACACGGCCCTGTTCATTTCCTGCTAAAATACGCGACCATGTGGGAAAACCGGCTATCCAGGCAGACTATGTTTCTCGATCAATATTTTAGTGAGCACAATGGCAAGATTTCTTTTACCCGAGAGCAGGGTAGTGACTTTGCAAAGTGTGTCGCCGACGATTTCAACCCACTGCACGACGCTGATGCCAGGCGCTTTTGCATTCCGGGTGATTTATTATTTTCAATTATGTTGTCCAAGTATGGACTCAGTCGGCATATGGAGTTTATTTTCTCCGGGATGGTTGTTGCGGGGGTAGAGCTTGTTTTGCCAGAATCATTGCCAGATTTGCATATCAAGGACACCGACGACAGGGAATACCTGAGTATTCATCGCTCGGGCGATAATTCTACAGATGAATCCATGATTCAATATTTGACTCGTGATTATGTCGAATTTTCCGGGCATACTTTCCCTCATATCCTGGTGCCATTGCTTGCCGAACAAAACGTGATGATTAATCCTTACCGCCCTATGGTTATGTATCAAAGCATGATTATTGACCTCGACACGCTGGACATAAAAAAGCCGTCATTGGAGATAGACCACAACGAACTGCAAATTACCGGTAAGCGAGGTAATATTTTACTGGCGTTTAACCTGATGGATTCCGGTAAAGTTATCGGGCGTGGCAAAAAGCATATGCTAGTCAGTGGCCTGTGCGAGTATGAGCAGTCCGCCGTGGAAGAACTCACTGCCAGTTTTGACCGAAGGAAGCAGCTTTTTTCACGCGATAGCGATGTGAACTGAAATAATATCGGCCTGCCCCTATGGAGTAGCCCATTACGGGGCTTTGGACATCTCCATGATTTTTGCCTCGATAGCGGCCAATTCATCGCGCAAATGATTTTGCAGAATGATGAAGGCTGCATCGGCCAGTAAGCGCTCGGCAACCAGATCAGCGAAGGCGGCCCGGCGCAGTTCTTCCAGTGCGCCCTGCTGGGTCACCAATTCATTATGGTTCAGTTTCTGGTAGTTCTCCGCCAGCTTTTCCACCTCCAGCAGGTAGGCGTCCACCCGGTTTTTCATGCGCCGGCGCATCCACTCGCGCAGCGCGATAAACACCGAGTAGACCGCCAGCATAAGGGTCAGGCCCAGGCTGAGGGCCTCCGCATATTCAACGAAAAATGGTGGTTCCTCGCGATGGTAGTAGGCGGTTGCTCCGGGATGATAGGGGATGGTCCCGCTTGCCGGGTCGTAGTCCTCACGTATCTTGCGCGCCACCTTGAGGTCGCTACCCTCCAGGCCGGATGCACCGGTCCTGTTTCCGAACAGGGTGGCGGTGATGCTGCGAACCAGGTCTTCACCCAGATCCTTGCGGGCGATCAGCATCGCCGTGACGCTCACTGTGTGCACCGCTTTTCGGGGTAGTCTAACGTAAGTGGAACGGGGGATGATATCGCGCTGGAGTCCGGGAATGACCAGTTCCAGGGCGTGTGCCTCGTCACCCACCTCCCTGATATCCCCCAGTGACAGAAAACGAATGGCATCCGCTTTCGCCAGGTCAAAAATCAGTGCTGAGGGGATCGCAGATAGCAGGAAAGCCGCATCGATAGTGCCACTGGCAAGGCCCTGTACGGTGTCCGCCGTCGACCAGATCAAGTCTTGTTTGACTTCAATGCCAAAATGCCGGAGGACGCGCAGGGACAACTGCCTGGTGCCTGAACCCGCAGCACCCAGGGCCACCCGTTTGCCCTGTAAATCGTAGATGGTCTGGATGTCCGGTGCTGCTGACTTACTGACCAGAATATGCAGGACCTCGTCATACAGTGTTGTCACCAGCCGGGCATTGGTGCTGGGGGAGGCATCCCCCTGCACAAAGGCCAGGTCAACATGGGGATCATGATCTCCCCCTATCAACCGCATATTCTCTGCGCTGCCATCAGTGGCCTGAACAGCCACCGAGTCAAAGGCGTTGCTGGTTTCGAGGACTCGCTGCAGGGCCTTACCCAGGGCGTGATAGGTTCCCGATTCCGAGCCGGTGGCAATCACGATCTGGCGGTATGCCACTTCCGTCGATACCGAGCGGTACAGGTAGATACCACCGATGATGAGGGTGACCGCGACCAGCGAGGCGATGATGGCCAGGCCGGGAACTGATGTTCCCACCCCCCGACTGTCGGTTTGTTTTTCCACCTGCGGATTCCCCTGCCTGATAATAGCGGTGTTATCAATATCCTGGAGATGAAGACTATCACATACCCGGAGAGGCAAAAGATAATCCTGGATAATGGGCCGTTCCCGTATAATTATCTGCCACACTGCCAGTTTGATTCGAACTTCAATGAGGCCCGCAGGGTATGCTTATCCCCGAATACTTGCCATTGTTACAGAGATACCTGAAACAGCTTGAGCTTGCAGCGAACCTTGGGCCTGTTCTGGATTTGGCCTGTGGCAGCGGCCGCGGCGGTCTTCGATTAATAGCAAATAAACTCCCCGTTATCTTCGCCGACATAAGCGCCGCAGCGCTTCTGCAAGTTGAGTTAAGCCTGGCACAGGAGCTCTATAGTAAAAATGCGTCCTTAGCCACGCTGTGGCCGGTAGATCTTGAACAGCCAGGGGTCAGCCCTCTGGATGGCCGAATGTTCGGCGCAATCGTGGCATATCACTATTTGTACCGGCCCCTTCTCACAAGTATCAAACAGGCCGTTTATCCCGGTGGCATGGTGATATACGAAACATTTACTGTTGACCAGCCACAATATGGCCGGCCCAAAAATCCGGACTTCCTGCTGCGGCACGGTGAATTGCATGATTATTTTTGCGACTGGATTATCCTGCACAGCTTTGAGGGAGTAGTAAAAAAAAGCTGTGGAGAAGGCTCAAAAGCAATTGCGCAACTTGTGGCCAAAAAGCCCTCGTCGCCAATCAGATAGTTGGCTGCTGTAGAGCTTTTCACGGCGTAGGTAATGCGCCAAGCTCACCGCGCTTGCAGGCATCGACCTCCGCGATAATACGCAGCTTGTATTCTGGACTGCCTTTGGGTAGACCTGGTTTTGCCCCAGTCTTTCCCATCTGTACCGGCGTGGAGATGGGGGGATTATGCTACGATCCCCTTCTTGATATGAACGCAAATCCACTTGCAGATATTGACGGAGGGCGCTACGCTTATAAATGACAACACCCGTAACGCCTCTACATTATGCGTACCAGTGCGGGTTTTTTATGCCTGAAAATTGAATATTTTCAAAAAACCCTTTCCGTATTGTAAGTCGGCGTGAGGTTTTGGCCTACTTTCGGCGCTGATTGATCTGCTGTCAAATCACCACGCCGATATACAGGAAATTGACGAAATTTAGTTTAGACGTTAGTCGGAACTGTGTGAGGGATGGTGGGAAAAAGTTGGTTTGGGCTGGGAATCACCCACTAAATTGGTGCAGTTAGTTTGTCTCGGTAGCAAGCATGGAGGGATTACAAAAAAAATTTTAATTATCAGAGCAGGTGTATAACACCGAGTGTAACAGCCGCGACAATAGCACCGAATCGGTCGGCCATCTCTTTCACAGCTGGGGGAACCGTGTCGGTACTACCTTTTTCATTCCAGCCTCGAAGGTATCCAGAACGAAGGCTGTCGGTAAGTTCCGAACTTTATCGATTTCCTCTGGAACTGTGGCGAACACTTTGGCTCATTTGGAGTGAGATGAGTAGAAAAATATGAGGCCAGATAGGGGAGAAATGGGGTGGTCTCGCGGTTATTTTTACTCATCAAATTTGTCGAGCTAAAGATCATAAATTCAGGTGGGGAATTTTGAGAATTTTCAAGTTGGTCCCCCGATGGTCCCTATTTGGTCCCCGGGGTAAATATATTAGTACGGGCTTACTTGGGAGAGGGTGTGGTTGTGGCCCGCCCGAGAGGATTCGAACCTCTGACCTCTGCCTCCGGAGGGCAGCGCTCTATCCAGCTGAGCTACGGGCGGAACGGGCGCATAATACCTGTGTTGCCTGGTAGAGTCTACGCTCGCTCGGTGAGCGGTAGGGGTGTTTGACGCGACGGTGCATTGATCTTGGAGTTTTTTAAAAGGCCGCTATTGATTCGGCCTGGCTGGCCTCTGACACACATGGTTGCTGAATGGTTTTGAGTAATTGTACATGCCAGCCTGGAGCAGCTACCAATTTCGTGAGCCGTGCATTCCTCTCACTCTCCCAGTTGCGGTAGTCAGGTGGCAGTGCTGAGGATAGCAGCGTCTCCAGTGCCTTGACGGGCGGTAGCAGTGTACGGTAGCGCCGGTCCAGGTCGGCTGTGCCGGCTTGTATCTCTGTAATAAAATATTTGTGGATGACCCCGGGCAGGATGTCGGCTGCCGCCGGCCTGATGCCGGGTGTGCACAGGGGGCCTTGCTTCATGCGCTTTGCGATTATGGCATCGGCACCGGCCAGCCAGGCATCCTGACTGGCCAGGGCCTGTAGCAGGGCGCCGCCATCGCCGGCCGCGACTTCGCTGAGCAGGATCTCGAACGCGCGGTTATCCGCCCGGTAATCCCCGGCCAGCCAGCGCCGGACATCGCCATTGACAGCCTGTAGTGCGGAGATTACCTGGCTGCTGCTGGTGGCAGAATCACTTTCCCCGGGCGTATATGCAGGCGTATGCCACAATGCCCGGTACTCGGCGCCACCCAGGGTGGCGTTGAAAATCAGTGCCGGCAGTTGTCGGTGCTGCAGTTGCCAGGCCCGTGCCAGTGCATCGGCCAGAGGTGTTGCGCCCCGCTCGCGCTGGTAGGTGATGCACCGGGGTGCCAGGTGCAGGTATTCCAGCACCAGTAGCAGGCGCTGCGCATCCCGGGCCGTGCGGCCCAGGCTGCTGTTGCGTTTGCCTATGGTGCTCTGCACCGCGCAGCCGCTCAGGGCGAGAAGATCCAGCGTATCCAGATTGCTGTCGGGAATATCAAGGTGCAGTTGGTCGGTTCCGGGTGGTCCGGGCAGTGCCGACTGTTGGATGACGGGGATATTCACCGACAGGGTGTGTCCCAATCGGACCAGGTAGCGCTTGTACTGTGCCTCTCGCCCCTGAGGTTCACAGCCAGCCAGCAGGCACAATGCGACACAATGCGCCAGTGATCGCCACAGGCCTTTTACCCTCGATTTGTTTAGCCGATCACTCACAGCCTGCATCCGCTGAGGCAGTGGTCCAGTTATAGCGCAACTGGCCAATGGGTGCGGCATCATTTACAGCCTATTACAGACATACAATCTATCGGACTTTTTGTTTACACTGCCATTACTACACTATGGGAGAGAGCGCTATGCGCAAATGGATAATAATGTTTGGCCTGTTCTGGATGCAGGGCGCGCTTGCGGAGGATCTGACAGCGGTGGACATCATCCGCAAGGCCATGGATCACTATCGTGGCCAGACCTCTTATTCACAAATGACCATGATCATCCACCGCTCCGACTGGCAGCGAGAGATTACCATGCGGGTCTGGACCGAGGGTGACAAGCAAACTCTGGTGCGGGTCACCGATCCGCCCAGAGACGAGGGCAATGACACTCTGTCGGTAGACGGCAGTATGTGGACCTACACCCCCAAGACCAACCGGGTGACCGAGATCACGTCCTCCATGGTGAGCGAGAGCTGGATGGGCAGTGATTTTTCCAACAGGGATGTCAGCAAGGGCACGGCTATTATCGAGCAGTATGATCACACCTTGCTGGAGTTACGCGAGCGCGATGGTCACCAGATCTATGTGATTCAGTCCATACCGCACGGGGACGTGGCGGTGGAGTGGGGCAGGGAGGTGCTGCATATTCGAGACGATTGGATCGTGCTGGAACAGCAGTTCCGGGATCAGGACGATGTGCTGGTGAAAACGCTGCGGGCGCTGGAAATAGGCATGATGTCGGGCCGTAGTGTCGCCACCGTTATCCGCATGGCGAACGAGGCCGCCCCGGATGAATGGACAGAATTGCGTACCACTGTGGTGGAGTTTGACGTGGAACTCCCCCCTAATCTGTTCACCCTTTCAAACCTGAGAAATTCATCTGAGTGAGGTATAACTGGTGCGCGATGGGGGCGGGGTCATAGGTGTACAGTTTCATGGTCATTGTTTTCCTTACTGCCTTGAAGAACCGATACCCGGCTGCCAATATCAGGCTTTAATTCCACCCCGCACCAGTGAGCGCCTGATTCCCGGGTAGAATTCTTGTCACTTCTCAGTTTTACCGCACCTGATAAGTGGCTATAATGCGCGCCTGATCAATAGAGGAACAAGCCGTAATGACTCGTATAGCATTCAGTTTAATTGCCGCCGTGCTGGCATTCAGCGCTTCCGCCGTGGATTTGAGCGACAAGCAGCGCGCCGCCATCGAGGAGCGCATCCAACCGGCGGGCGAAGTCTGCCTGGAAGGGGACAGCAGTTGTGGCGGTGGCGCTGTGGCGGCGGCCGGCAGTGGGTCGCGCTCTGGCGAAGATGTTTACAATGCGGCCTGTATGGCCTGCCACAGCACCGGTGCCGCTGGTGCACCCAAACTGGGTGACGTCGCAGGCTGGGCTGATCGCATCGCCAAGGGTAATGACGCCCTGTACAGCAGCGGCATCAATGGCATCGAAGGTACCGGTATGATGGCCAAGGGCGGTTGTATGAACTGCTCCGACGAAGAGGTCACGGCGGCGGTGGACTACATGGTAGCCGGCAGCCAGTAAACCAAAAAAGGCCAGAGGGCACGCCCCACTTTATCAGGTACTTGTGCTTGTGCAATGTCAAGTGTGTGCCTTAAGTACCGCTGCCGGCGCGCGTTAACCATCTCCGGCGCGGCCAGCCCCCGCAGCGCGATCCGTTGCCAGCTTCGTTTGTCGATTCCGATCATGGTTAACCCCTTCCGGGTTCAATGTAGAGCACGTCCGCCGGGACTCACGCTACATATCCTCGAGCATCGCATAGACCGCGCTGCGCATGTCGTCACGCAGCGGTAAATAGGTTGCCAGGAACTGCGTCATCAAGACCCCGACGAGCTGGTTTTGCGGATCAACCCAAAAATAGGTTCCGGCCGCTCCTTCCCAGCCAAATTCTCCAACAGCGGTGAGGCTCATCGCCTGCCCAAGATCCTGCATGACCCGACCAATCAGGCAGAAGCCATAGCCGGGAAATTTGATCGATCCGATCGTTAAGGGCAGTTGAGACTCGGGTATGCGATTAGCCAGCATCATCTTATACATGGCGGGCGCGATTAAAGGCGCGCCATCCGGCGCCCGGCCAGTCAACAACATGGTTGCGAATTTGCTGTAGTCCGCACAGGTGGAAAACAGGCCGAGGCCCCCACGCAGGGCGTTGTGGCCGGGCCTGGACGGATAAAACGCCTCCCCATCCAGCAGTGTCAGGTCATGCGGCGGCAGTATCGGGTAGGAGAAATTAATCGTCTTGAAACCAAATAACGGCAACAGGCGGGCCTGTTTGTCCCCGGGGACGTAAAAATCGGTGTCTGCCATGCCCAGCGGTGTGAAAATATTTTCCTCTAGCAATTGGTCCAGGGGTTGGCCGCTGGCGACCTCCAGAACCCGCGCCAGCACGTCAGTCGATAAAGAGTAGCGCCACTGTGACCCCGGTTGGGATGCCAGTGGAAAGCTGGCAATGAGGTCAACAAATTCAGCAAGGTTTTTGTCCGTGTGATTGAGCAGGTCAATTTCTGCGTATTTCCGGGCCACGAGGCAGTCGGGCAGGAAGTCATAACTCACCCCTGATCGATGTGTGAGCAAATCCTCAATAGTCACCGGGCGCGTCGGCGCCTCGGTGCCGCCGTCGCACAATACTTGAGTACTGGCGAAAGCCGGGATGTAGTGCATCACAAAATCAGACAAGCGCAACTGACCGCGTTGCATGAGGATAAGCGCCATAACGGACACAACCGGCTTGGTCATGGAATAGATCCGATAGATCGCATCGTCGGCTAGCGGTACCTTCGCGGCCTCATCGGATGTGCCGGATGTCCCGTTGGCGATAATGTTACCCGCTTTCTCGACCCGCCAGGCGACTCCGGCATAGAGCCCCTTATTTGTATAGCCGTTGGCAATAGTTTGCAGACGTGTGTTCAAATTTCCCATTACCTGTATCCTTCACGTTTATAACGAACCGGTTGTGGCTCTCACGATTAACTGTGGCAACAGTTTAAACTGTTGCCACAGAGTTTTATCCAAATAAATTCTTTAACCCTGCCAGGGTTTCTTGCCCGCGCTCTTCATTGGCCTCCCGGCTCTCCGCACCACCACCCTGCCAGTGCAGGTCGTCCTGGGGTAATTCGTCGATAAAGCGACTGGGCTCACAGTTGATGGTTTCGCCGAACTGGCTCCGCTTTTGCGCCAGGGTCATGTTGAGGGTCTGTCGGGCGCGGGTGATCCCGACGTAGGCCAGGCGCCGCTCTTCCTCGATATTGTTTTCCTCCATACTGACCCGGTGGGGCAGCAGCTTCTCTTCCATACCGATGATATATACATGGGGAAATTCCAGGCCCTTGGATGCGTGCAGGGTCATCAGCTGCACGCTTTCGGGCCCCTTCTCCTCCTCGTCCTGCTGTTCCAGCAGGTCGCGCAGCACCAGGCGGGAAATGGCTTCATCCAGTGCTACCTTTTCATCCGTCATCACCCGGTGGAGGCCGTCGACCAGGAAATGCACGTTGCCCATGCGCCGCTGGGCCACGTCTTCGCTGGAACTGAGCTGGTTCAGCCACTCTTCGTAATCCATGTCACGGATCATCTGTCGCACACCGGAAACGCCACTGTTTCGCGCACATTTTTGGCGAACTGTGTCCATCCAGTCGCAAAATTCACGCAGGCGTTTGAGCCCCGCTTCCGGGAGTTGGTCACTACCAATATGGCTACAGGCCTGGTTCAGGCTACTGTGTTGGGCATTGGCGAAGTTACCCAGTGCCTCCAGGGTGGAGGCGCCGAGTTTACGCCGCGGCACGTTGGCGATACGCAGAAACGCGTTGTCGTCGTGTTCGTTCATCACCAGGCGCAAATAAGCCATGATGTCCTTCACCTCGTTGCGGGCGAAGAACGAGGTACCACCGCTGAGGTGGTAGGGTACTTGCTGTTGTTGCAGGGCCAGCTCGATCAGGCGCGACTGATGGTTGCCCCGGTACAGAATGGCGTAGTCGCCGTAGCGGGTGCGCTTGCGCAGTTTGTGGTCCATGATTTCAGCCACCACCTGGTCCGCCTCGTGTTGTTCGTCGGTGCAGCGGATAATGCGCAGGGGGTCGCCGTAGCCCAGCTCGCTCCACAATTTTTTGTCGAACACGTGGGCATTGTTGGCGATCAGGGTGTTGGCGGCTTTGAGTATGCGCGAGGTGGAGCGGTAGTTCTGTTCCAGTTTTACGATTTTCAGTCCGGGGAAATCTTCCTGCAGCAGCACCAGGTTTTCCGGCCGGGCGCCGCGCCAGGCGTAGATGGACTGATCGTCATCGCCCACCACGGTGAGCCCGCCGCGCAGGCCGATTAACTGCTTCACCAGGAGGTACTGGCTGGAATTGGTGTCCTGGTATTCATCCACCAACAGGTAGTGGATGTGGTTCTGCCACTTTTCCAGGATGTCCCGGTGGTGCTCGAACAGGATGGTGGGGAGCAGGATCAGGTCGTCGAAGTCCAGCGCATTGTAGGCCTTCAGGGCCCGCTTGTAGCGCAGGTAGGCCTGGGCGCAGAGCATGTCCGCCGGACTGGTCGCGGTTGCAACGGCTTGCTCCGGCAGTACCCGGTCATTTTTCCAGCTGGAGATACGCTGGGCGATAGTGCGCGCCTGATCCCCCTCGGCACCGTGCTCCTGGATCAACAGGTCGCGGATCAGGGTCTGGCTGTCCTCGGCGTCGAAAATGGAAAAGCCGGCTTTAAGCTCCAGGATCTTGCGCTCGGTGCGGATGATCTTCAGCCCCAACTGGTGAAAGGTACTGACGGTGAGACCTTCCGCCGAATTCCCCTTGAGCAGCTTGCCCACCCGCTCTTTCATTTCCCGGGCGGCCTTGTTGGTGAAGGTCACCGCCGCGACGCGGCTGGCTTTGATACCGCAGGTTTCCACCAGGTAGGCGATCTTTTGGGTAATCACGCTGGTCTTGCCGCTGCCGGCGCCGGCCAGTACCAGCAAGGGGCCGTCGATATAGCGCACGGCTTCACGTTGCAGGGGGTTGAGTTGGGTCACGCTGTCAGCTGCTTTGAGACTTGAAGGGCAGTGATTTTGCGCTTTTTTTGCCGCTAAAGTAAGGGGAAACCGGCCGGAATTTAACGTTTATGGCTTTCACTGATAATTAATGTATCGAGGTGGCTCTTTAATTCGACTCTTGTTAACGGGCTCCATGCCCATCACTTGCTTTGGGGTCATCATGGAAGGCTTGTCTTCATGGAAAAAAAGTTTAAAGCCGACCACTTTCGTCAACGACGCGATATTAAAAATGGTATCGCGTGTCATCATTTCACGCTGCGGTACCAGTGCGCGGTAACCATAGGTACCTACAAAATCGATGTTGTTCCGCTCAATCAAAAGCACTCCACCGGGTATGCCTCCCGAGGCAATGGTCTCGTTGATGGTCCGCTCCATCTTGTCGAGCACATCAGTGTGAAACGTTGCGACAACGTGTTGTCGCGCAAGTGCGTCCTGGCC
>Ga0164313_10000118_pt1 | contig 51037 bp, 39 predicted proteins | sample GuaBasSedimGuay4_FD_113735 | JGI IMG/M metagenome (GOLD analysis project Ga0164313, IMG submission 113735) | Subseafloor sediment microbial communities from Guaymas Basin, Gulf of California, Mexico - Guay4, Core 4569-4, 0-3 cm | ecosystem: Environmental > Aquatic > Marine > Hydrothermal vents...
CCCCCCACCCTGTATTGGATCGCGCCGATTCCGGACCTCTGGCCGCGTTTTCCTCCCTCCGCTCGGTCGGGATGGCCGGACGGCCTATCCCTCCTCGCTCCAGTCGGAGAAACGCACCCAGAGGCCCAAACTCGTCGCGATCGCGGAATCTCCTCTTCGCTGCGATTCCGCGGGGCCTGGTTCAGTCCTTCAGCACCCGAGGTCGGCGTGGCGGCTTTGCCGCCCCTGCCTCTGCTGCTACGAACCTCTGCTGCGGCCCGCAAAACGCCGCAATCTGGCGGTCGCAAGCGACCGCCATCTCACGACGCTTCGCGGCCCTCGCGACGAGGCTCTCCGCAACAGCGGCACGCCGACTCATGGCTCCGGGTGGAATGCGTAATCCGGTGTCCGTAACTCAAAACTCAACACTGTCCGCGGGGTGGATGGGCGGGAATTCCGAATTCCAAATTCTCCTTGTGGCATCGGTGGTCGGCCCCCTGCTCGTCGGGTGGAATCCACGTCCCACGGGAGTACAATGCCCACAGGTTATGAGTTGGCGAATGCGGGGAGGCATCGACGATGCGACGACTCTTGGCTGTTACGGCTTATGTCCTCCTTCTTGCGGCTTCCGTGATGGCGGCGGAGGATGTCCTGCGGCTTGAAGGCATCGCGTATACCGAGGGCGCTGCCGACGAGATCCAGGTTCAGGTCTGGGCCCTTGGCGGGCAGGTTGCCGAGCACCCAGAGTGGCAGCTCGAGGCGGTTTTTGATGGCAACGTGACGGCCGGCAAGGCGTTCTCGATCGATCTCGGTGAGGCGCGATTGCCGGTACTTGTCGAGTTGGCGGCCAGGGGTCACGCGGCGGTCTCGTTACAGGTCGTCCTGCCGGAACAGCTCCAACTGCCGCCGGCGTGGCTGCGCAAAGGCGAGCCGGTTCGCCTCCGAGTCGGCCGGCCCGACCGCGGAGACGAACGGTTGGTTGTTTGGGGCGGTGCCTGGGTGGACAGGTGGGGCTGGGACGCTCGCCGCTGGCGCGTGGCCATTCCTCACCTCGAGGTGCCGGCAGACGGCAGCCTCGGGCCTTTGTTGCCTTCGAGTGCCCAGGCGCTGTGGGTGATCGGCGCTGGCGAGAGTGGGGCGTTCGGAAACGCTCGAACCCGAGGCACACAACCCGGGGATGTCGTGAACCTGAGGATCGACTCGGCGCCGATGGCGGTCAGGGTGTGGGACGCGCGCAAACGGCCGGCGTCTGGAGTGAGACTGAGAGAGGCGAGTTCGCCGTTCCAGACAGCGGCGGTCACGGACGACGAAGGCCGAGCGACCGTCCAGGTTCCGACGAAAGCGGAATGGAAGATCGTTGCGATGAGCGCCGACTCACAGGGGATCAGGGTGGGCCGGGGCCGGTCGGATCGTGAGGTCGATCTCGACCTCGAGCCGCGGATTGACATCGGTTACCGATGGCCCGAAGAGCTGGGAACCGTGGTGATTCATGCGGGATTCGAATCCGACCCGTCGCACGGCGGACCGCGGGTGTTCTCAGACGGCGTTGCCTCGCTGCCGAAAGTGGCGATCTCAGGTTTGGTGGAGTACTGGGGGCCCGGTATCGCGTCCGGCCGCCTTCAGCCGAGCGACTCGACCGGGCCGGTGCCGCTGAAGGCACGGGCGGCGATGCAGATCGAGGGCCGAGTCGTGTCGGCGACCGAGTCGTCGGTTGCCGGGCTACCGGTGTGGATGCGGATCAGCCGGTCGGCGAATTCCGGATACCAGAGCTACGGAACTCGTGGGCTGGCCACGCCGCTCGAGCGTCCCTGGCTGCCGTGGGCAGTGACCGATTCGGCGGGACGTTTTTCGATCGCCGGCCTGCCGCCCGGCGAGTGCGAGGTCGAGGTCAGGGCGCCCGGGTTTCCGGCGGCGCGCAGCGAGCGGCTCGAGGGTGAGCCGGGCGCGGTGCTCGAAATCACCGTCACGCTGCGAGCGGGTGCGGCGCTGGACCTGCGTGTGACCGACCCCAGCGGGTACCCACTTTCGGGAGCCACGGTGGATCTCTATCGATCCGCCGGAACGAGCGGTGGGCCGAGCATGGCGATTGCCATGGGCCATAGGGAGGCACGGGGCGACCCGGAGCTGACGGCCTTCACCGACGAGGAGGGGTTAGGACACTTGGCGTCGGTGCCGGTGGGCGCGGTGCGGCTGCGGCTGAGCCGGCCCGGCTCGGTCAGTCGCACGATCGATACGATCGAGGTTCCGGCCGAGGGGATCGATATCGGCGACCAGGTGCTGGAGCCGGGGGTCACCCTGACCGGTACCACCCTCGGTCCTGACGGTGAACCGGTAGGCGAGGCAGAAGTGGCCCTCGAACGCAACCCGCAGGTGCCCTTGTTCCGGGTTGAGGTGACCAGCGACGAGGATGGCCGTTTCTCGATCCCGGACCTCGATCCATCCGGGGGGGTCTACCTCCAGGCCCGTGCCGAGGGCTTGGTGCCCGAGGCGCCGCTCAAGGTGGAGCTGCCGCCCGAAGGCGAGATCGAGGTCGCGATGGCGGAGGAGAGGATCCTCGAAGGCCTCGTGCTCGATGCACGCAGCGACTCGCCCGTCGAAGGGGCGTCGGTCAGCCTTGGTTTTCAGCGGGAAACGTCAATCCCGGGTGTCGGCAACTACGGGCGGTTCAGCATGGGCGTTGGAAATTCTCAGACCGATGCCTCGGGGAGGTTCCTGTTCGATGGGCTCTGGGACGGCGAGTTCGAGATCTACGCTCACGCCGAGGGCATGCGGCGTGTTCAACAGAAGGTGATGATAGGTGCCGCCGATCCTGAGCCCGTCGTCATCCGGCTCGAGCCGGGTCTCGAGCTGAGGGGCCGGGTGGAGACCGCCGACGGGGAGCCGGCGGTGGGCGTGGTGGTGACCGCAAGCCCCGCTTCGCGGAGCCGGAGAAGCGGGATGACGGATTCATCGAGGACCCAGTCCGACGCAGACGGCCGCTTTCATTTCGACGCCCTTGGTCCGGGTACCCAGCGGGTCTGGGCCCGATCGGAAGAGGGGCAATCGGCGCAGGCAACCGCCGAGGCCGGCCAACCGGACGAGGTGGTGCTGCGCCTTCCGCGCGGCGGAGCGATCAGGGGGACCGTGTCCGGCCCCGACGGCTCACCGTTGGCTGGCGCCAGGGTGAGCGCGTACGGCAGTGGTGTTTCCCAGTCGGTGAGCGACGAGACCGGGGCGGATGGTCGTTTCGGGCTGACGGATGTGGGACCCGGGAGCTGGACTGTGTGGGCGTCGGCGGAGGGTCTGGCCCGGGCATCCGAGGATGTGGAGGTGCCGGAGGGCGAGACGGTCACCGTCGATCTGCGCCTGGAAAGGGGCGCCACGGTCACCGGTGAGATCCTCGGTCTCTCGGCCTCGGAGCTCGAAAGCTGCATGGTCCGGGTCGACGGTGGCGGCAGGGCCGGCCCCACCCCCGACGGCGCCTTCCGGATCGCCGGCGTGCCGTCCGGCGAACGTCAGGTCGTTGCCATCGAGATGACGACTCGCCGCAGCCGATCGGTAGGCGTGTTTGTCCCGGAAACGGGCGAGAGCGAGCGAGTGGTGATTGACTTCGCTGCGGGTCTGACGGTGTACGGCCGGGTGCTTCGTGGTAGCACCGGCGTGCCGGGATTGACGGTATCGGTTCACGGAGTGGCCACCGCCGCCTCGGGCGAGACGGTCAGTGGGCCCGACGGAGGTTGGCGGGTCGAGGGGCTGGAACCGGGCGAGTACCAGATCGCGGCGCACTCGCGCTCGGGCGAGGTCCTGGCCGGCGACCACGTGCTGCTCGAAGTGGACACCGAGCTCGATCTCTTCGTGTCCTCCGGGTCCGTTACCGGCCGCGTCCTCGAAGCGGACACCGAGCGACCGATCGAGGGCGCCGCGGTGGCGGTCACCGGCTCGTCCATTCCGCCGGTCCAGCGCACAACCACCAGCGACGCCGCAGGCGCGTTCGAGGTCTCCGATCTCGGGGATGGCGAGTACACGGTGCTGGCCGAAGCGCGCGGACGTACGCCTGCACGGCAAAATATCATCGTGTTGGACGGCGCCGCGCACGATGTCACATTGCTCCTCGAAGGAGAAACCACGACGGTCCTGGTGGTGCGGGAGGCGAACGGCTCTCCGGCGACGCGAATCTGGATCCAGGGCCTCGGTGGTGGAGTGCTGGGCCCGTCGATTTCCTCCACGTGTACCGTCGAAGGTCACTGTGAGGTGAACGACCTGCCGCGGGGCCGGTGGACGCTGCTGGTGAAGGGGCAAGGCGCAGCGCTTGTAGTTGCCGATGTCCCCCGGGCCGAGATCCCGGTTCAGCTCCGCGCCACTGGAGGGCTGAGCCTTGTGGCGCCCGCCGACGAAAGCGGTGCTGCGTGGCAGGTACGTCTGAGCGAGGCGGCAACCGGCATCGTGGTGCCTATCCCCCAGTGGTCCAACCCCGGCCGCGGCGAGTGGGTGCCGGTGCGGGCGTCGGGCCTCGAACTCCACCTGCCCGAGGGCGCTTGGCGGATCGAGGCCTACGCCCCGGACGGCACCCTGTCGACTCGGGAGGCGATCGTCCCCGGCGGCGGCAACGTCACCGTCGAATTGGAGTAGGCGAGAGCAGGGCGGAACGAGGCGCCCCGCCGCACGGGGCTCGAATCCCAACGCGCTTCCCGAGAGGTGCCACCCTTGACATTGTTTGCTCGCGATCCTCTGCGGGGCCTGGAGGAGCGGGCCTCAAACAATATCAAAAATGGCACCTCCGCCGCACCGTACGGTGGGGGGCTGGAAATTGAGAATCGAGAATTGAGAATTGAGAATTCAGGATTCCTCCTCCTCCTCCTCCTCCCAGGGCATCACCGGTCTGCCCTCCCCCTCGTCGGGCAGCGCCCACTTCTTGACCTTGACCACGTCCATCATGTGGTCGATAACCTGGAGGCTGATGTCCTTGGCCAGGGACTCGAGCTCGGCCAGGGCGGGGCCGTAGAAGAGGGCCTCGAGGATCGAACCGGCGACGGCGGATACCGCCTCCTGCCCTTCGGGGCTGTCGAGGGTCGCCTCGATGGTCTCGAGGGTGGTGTCGAGGATGACCTCGCCCACCGCGCGGACGATTGGCTTGACGACGATGTGCGGGAGGGGGAGCGAGCGAAGACTCTCCGATTCCTCGACCGCGTTGTCAAGGTTGAGCCTGAGGAGCTGCCGAAAGCGCGCGATGGTCTCCTCGTCGGTGAGGATGGTTTGAATTTGCCCCACCAGGACCTGTTCTATCTCCTCGCGCCGCGGCTCGACGGTGGCGCGGGCGATTCTGATGTGGGTACCGTCCGCGATCTCCTCCCCGAACTCACCGAGGATCCGCACCGCGACCCGGTCGGAGACCTCCTCGGTGATGATGTTGGAGATGTATTCCACCGCGCGGCTAATGAAGTCCTTGCCCACCCGCGACAGCTCCGACTGGCGCAGACGCATATAGATGGAAACCACGCGCAGGAGGCGGAGTGGGCGCAGGGTCGTGACCGGGATGAGGCTGAGCAGGTCATACCAGTAGAAGATCGGGAAGAAGTACCAGCGGGCGTATGTGTGCCGCCGGATGGCGAGGGCCCACCGCACCATGAACTCGATCCAAAAGAGGATCAGGAAGGGCAGGTCGATCTTCCAGAAGTGGCTGACGAGGTGTCCGTTGAGGTCGAACTCGCGGAAGTAGTTGACGGCCAACAGGGGTTCGAGGTTTTCGTTGTAGAGCGAGAATCGCGGCGGCAGTTGCTGTGGCGGGACGATCCAATAGTCGCGTGCAATCTTCGCCAGCTCCTCCGGGTTGTTCAGGTGGGCCGTCGAGTGACCGGTCACACGGGCCATGCTGTCCTTGATGCCATCGAGATCCTTTGTCTGGCCCGATCGTTCGAACGGGTTTTCGTCAAGAACCCTGAACGTCAAGGCGCTCAGCTCTTCGAGCATGGCGTAGAGGCTCTCGGAGCCGGGGTCGAGGAGGGAAAGCTGCTCTGCCGTTGCGGCCTTCTCAATCAGCTCCTCGGTGAGCGGGTGGGGCTCGATTCCGAGTACCGGATCCCACACTCTGGTCACGATGGGTACGTACTTGAAGTAGGTGGGCCGCAACCAGAGGTAGGTGAGATCGAAGAGGATCAGGCTGAGGTTGATCAGCACCACCCACACCATGAAGAGGTCCCACAGGGTGCTGAGGGTGAGCCTGCCGTACTTTCCTTTCCACTTGCGGGAGATGAACATGCGATCTATTGTAGGTGCCACCCTTCGCATTGTGTGATTTTCCTCAGGAAAATCACACAATGCGAAGGGTGGCACCTTGGGAGGTGCTCATGCCGGAGCTTTCAGCCAAGTCCTCGATGATGCAGGCGTCGCCGATCCGCAAGCTGGCGCCGCATGCCCGGGCCGCCGAAGCGAGTGGGACCAAGGTCATCTATCTCAACATCGGCCAACCCGACATGCCGACGCCCCCCGAGATGATCGCCGAGCTCCACGGTCTGCCCCTGACCCGATTGGCCTATGCGCCAAGCGAAGGACTGCCCGAGGCGCGCGAGGCGTGGAGCGCCTTCTTTTCGAGCTGGGATATCGATTTTGCGCCGGACCAGATCCTGGTCACTGCGGGCGCCAGCGAGGCCATCACCTTCATCCTCGCCATCGTTGCCGGCGGTGGCGGAGAGGTGCTGGTTTTTGAGCCCTGCTACACCAACTACCTGAGCTTTGCTGCCCAGGCGGACGTGGCGTTGGTGCCGATCACCCTCAGGGTGGAGGACGGGTACCACTTCGGTTCCATTGACCGGCTGCGTGCGTGCATCACACCGAAGACCAAGGCGATTCTGCTGTGTAACCCATCGAACCCCACCGGCACAGTCTACACCGCCGAGGAGCTGGAGGCGGTGGCTAGGGTGGCGGTCGAGCACGACCTCTTCGTGATCTGCGACGAGGTGTACCGCGAGTTTGTATTCGACGGCGGCGAGATCCGCAGCTTCACGCAGTTCGGCGATCTCGCGCAGCGGATCGTGGTCGTCGACAGCGTCTCCAAGCGGTTCAACGCCTGCGGCGTTCGCATCGGCTGCATGGCGACCCACAACCGCGAGATTCTAGATGTGGCGCTCCGCTTCTGTCAGGCCCGACTGTCGGTGCCGACTGCCGAGCAGCTCATGGTCGTGCCGATGCTGGAGCACGGACGGGCTTACTCCGAAAAGCTCTGCGGCGAGTACGAACGGCGGCGGGACGCGGTCTTCAAGGGTCTGGCGGCCATTAACGGAGTCACCCCGAATCTCTCCGAGGGCTCCTTCTACATCATGACTCGGCTGCCCATCGACAGCTGCGAGGAGTTCGCGGTCTTTCTCCTCCGTGATTTCGCGCTCGACGGCGAGACCGTGTGCCTGGCGCCAGGCGAAGGCTTCTATGTGACCGACGGCCTTGGTGTCGACGAGGTGCGAATAGCCTTCATGTACGACGCCGACACCCTCAGCCGCGCGATGCGGATCCTCGACGCCGCGGTCGCGGCCTATCCCGGGAAGCTGGCGACCACCACCATCTAAGCCGCTTTTCTCACCGGGTGTCTACTGCGGGCGACGCATCCGCAGCTCGCGCTGCCAGCGGCGCCCCATGGGCCGTATCTCGATCTTCCACCGTCGGTGAATCCACAACCACTGATCGGGATGGTCCAGAACGAATCTCTCGAGCACTTGGTTGTAGCCGAGGGTGTTGCGATAGATCTCCTCCCTGGAATTGTCGGCGGAGATCCACTCCAGGGGCGGGTGGAACTGCATGACGTGACGGCCGTCCGGTTTACGATAGCTTGACGCTGGAATGACTGGCGCACCGCTCTGTCTGGCGACGAGCGCCAGGCTACGGTTCGTTCCCGCCTCTCTGCCGAAGAACTCGACGGCGATGGCCTTGGACCCCAACACGGCGTGCTGGTCCATGATGAAAATGACGACGTCGTTCATCTCCAGCGCGTCGAAAACGCCGACCAGGGCGTTGACGGGCGAGATGATCCTCAGACCCGCCTTGCGGAAGCGACCGAAGACGATGTCTTCCAGACCCGGGGTAAGGGACTTTCGAATCACGTGGAAACGGTTCTGATACTTCTTGAACTGCAGCATGGCGGCTATCGCCGACAGCTCCCAGTTCCCGAAGTGGCCGGTCAGAATCAGAACCCCATTCCCCAGTTCCGCCGCCTTCAGGACGTGCTCGATCCCGACCACATCGACCTTCGCCGCGATGCGCCGTACCGAACTCGCCATCATCGCCAGGTTTTCGCCGATCGTCGTTGCAGAATGACTGTAGAAGCACCGGGCCAGCCGTCTCATTTCCGGCTCACTCAGCCGGTCCCCAAAGACCTGTCGCAGGTTCTCCATCACGATGCGCCGTCGAAACGGAACCAGGGAGTAGATCGCGGACCCCAGCAGGGACGGCTTCAGCTCGGAGATCCCCGCAAGGTCTCCGGCGCCCCCCGGGAGGGCCTCGGTGGAGTCGGACCGTGTTTCCTTGACCCGCATATCTCACCAGGTTCCGTTGCGAGGGCAGCGAGGTGCTGTGCTCAGTGGGGGTTTCGACCTAGAGGTCCGGCCGGCGCCCCCAGTGCCGTCCGCCGATGGGGCTCGCCGGCCAAGGTCAAGGCGCGAGGAGGAGTCGATGCCCGAGCATCGTTGACGACGAGCAACGCAGAGATTGGCCGCGACCCCCATCGGCCCAAAGGGTTGCGGCGGCATGATCCCCTCTTCTTCGTTGCCGCTCCTCGGCGATGGAGGAACATCGCCGTCGTCGCGGCGCCTGGAATCCGGGGCCATGGCGCTCGCAACGGACGACGCTGGGGGCTCCGGCCGGACCTCGCAGGGCGCGGAGGCGTACTCGACAGTACGCCGAGCACCCCGAGGCGAGAACACACCGCTGGGTGCGGTGCATCGCCGGCCGCAGCAGGAAGCTGGTGAGATTCGCGGGTTAACCATTCGTCGAGAGCACGATACACGAGTTGAGCCCTGCAAAGGCGCGACTCACCACGATGCCCACTGAGGATTTCGGTTTCTGCTCCACGGCGCTGGCTCTGATGCCCTCGCAATCAGGCGACAGCTCCTCGAGGGTGGGGATCCCGGGGACCCGGCCGTCTGCCAAGCATCGGAGAGTGAGGATGCTCTCGATGACACCGCTGGCTGCGATAGTGTGCCCCAGCGACCACTTGAAGCCCGTGACCGGAATCGACGATGCTCCGAAGACATCGATGAAGGCGCGAGCCTCGCTGGCGTCGGAGACCCTGGTGCCGTTGGCGTGGGCCGAGATCATCCCGATCTCGTCGGAGCTCTTTTCACTGTCCTCCAGGGCTGAGCGTATGGCCTGGCTCACGCCCGCGCCGTCCTCGCGCACCGACAACACGCCCTCGGCCTCGGAGACCACCGAGCTGCCCAGCACCTCGCCGTAGATCGTCGCGCTGCGGCGTTCGGCTTCGTCCCGCGTTTCCAGGAAGAGCGCGCCGGCTCCTTCCCCCAGCACCGTGCCATCCCGGCTCCGGTCGAACGGTTTCAGGCCTCGAGAGCTCAAGAGTCCCACGGAGGCGTAGTAGGGCAGCGCCTCGAGCTCCGAAGCGGAGTCGTAGCCGACAACGATCGCCCGATCGATCGCGCCGTCCCTCAGGTAGCGGCAGGCCTCGGCGATGGCCTGCGAGCCGCTGATCCCATGGGCGGTGACGTTGGCGTTGGCACCCTTGAAGCCATACTGGATTCCTGCATAGGCCAACACGTTGTTGGGCAGCGCCCGCAGCAGCCACATCGGGTGGACATCCTCCATTGCGCGGATGCCGAACTCCCGGGGGTCGCCCGCCGCCTTTGAAAGCGACGACAGGTAGTCGTGCTGGGATCGGTACTTGGTAGCCGGCGAGCCGACAAAGACGCCGGTGCGGTCGTTGAAGGAGGAGGGGTCCGCGAACCCGTCGCGGTGTTCGATGATCTTGCTGTGGGCGACGGCCTGGGTTACGGCGTTCAACCCGATCACGTCCTGCCGCGTGATGAACTTGAGGAGCTTTCGGTCCGCAACCAGCTCCCGCGGGTTGTAGTCCTTGATCTCGCCCGCGAGGTGGTACGGCCACCCGGAGCTGTCCCAGGTCTCCGCCTGCCGGATCCCGCTCTCCCTCGCGAGGATCGCCTCCCAGGTCATTGCCGCATCGGCCCCGGAGGCGGTGAGGCAACCGTAGCCCGTGATGACGACGCGGTCCTGCACGGCTTATTGCCCCCGCGACTCGGCGCGCTGCGGACTGCGGAAAATCAGACAGCTGTTCGAGCCGCCGAAACCGAACGAGTTCGACAGGGCCACGTCGATCTGAATCGTTCGGCAACCCTCCGTCACGTAGTCGAGATCGCACTCCGGGTCTGGCGTCCTGAGGTTCGTGGTCATCGGGGCCGTGGAGTGTTCGATCGCCAGTGCGCAGATGACGCCCTCGACGGCGCCCGCCGCGGCGATCAGGTGTCCCATCTGGGACTTGGTCGAGCTGACGGCCAGGTCCCCTGCGCGGTCGCCGAAGACCGCTTTGATGGCGTTGGTCTCGCTCAGATCGTTCATCGGGGTGGACGTGCCGTGGGCGTTGACATAGTCGATCGCGCCGGCGGACTCTCCGGCGTCGGCCAGAGCGCCGCAGATGGCCTGGATCGGCCCGTCTCCGGAGGGCGGCGAGTCCGTGATCCGGTACGAGCTCAGCGAGTTTCCCTCGCCTGCGAGTTCAGCGTAGATCTTCGCTTCCCTGTCTCTGGCCCGCTGCCAGTCCTCCAGGACCATGAACCCGGCCCCCTCGCCCAGAACAAACCCGTTGCGGGTCAGGTCGAACGGGCGGCTGGCCGAGGCCGGCCGATCGTTGTCAGTCGAGATCGCTCCGAGCAGGCAGAAGCCTGCGAGTCCGACCGGGTTGATCATGGTGTCGTAGCCACCCGCCAGCACGTAGTCTGCCTGCCCGCTGCGGATCACCCGCATCGCCAGACCCAGGGCCTGGCCGCCGGAGGCGCAGGCCGTGTGCAGGTTGGCGGAGTAGCCGCGGATGCCGTAGCGCTTGTGTAGCAGGGCCTGGCCTGCGACCGTCCGGTGGCGGGCAAACTCGGGAGAGGAGATGAACCTCTCACCCTCCGCGCCGAGGCGGGCCACGTCGATCTCCCCGTCGGCGGCGAACTCCCGCTGGAAGCGCTGCAGGAAGTCGAACTCCTGGGTCATCATCCCGCTGCCGGACACCAGTCCCCAGCGCTCGGCCGTTTTCTGGGTCGGCCGGACGCCTGCGTCTCGCACCGCCTCCTCTGCCGCCGCGAGGGCAAAGAGAGAGAAGGGGGTGGCGTACTTGAGGGACTTGCGATCCTCGACCACCTCTTCGGCGCGGAGGCCCCTGACCTCCGCCGCGATCCGCGTCGGAAACCCCGATGCGTCGAAGCCGGCGATCTCGCGCACTCCGGACTCGCCACCGAGGAGGGCGTTCCACGTCGATGTGACGTCGTTCCCCAACGGCGTCACCATCCCGATTCCGGTGACGGCCACCCTTCTCGGGGCCGCTCTCACGAGCTTTCCCCGACGGCCACCGAGTAAACGGCTTCACCGACGCAGACGCGGCCGCCGTCGACCTCGCAGCGGAATTTCAGTAGTGCATTCTCGGCGCTCCGCTCCACCACCCGGATCTTCGCCACGAGGGAGCTTCCCGGCTCGACAAACCGGGTCATCTTCACCTTGCGGGCCCCGGTCGGAACGAACCCTTCGCCGCCGTCCTCGACGAGCAGCTTCTGACCGAGCTGGAGCAGCGATTCCAGGAGTAGCGACAGGGGCAGGACTGGTTTTCTTGGGAAGTGATCCGCTAAGAAGGCCTCTCGACCGGAGACCTGCCGCACCGCGGTGGTCTCCTTGCCACTCTCCAGGGAGAGAATCTCGTCGAACGACATGTCGAACGGAACAGCGGGATCCCCGTCAGGCTGCGGCGCCTCGGTCGGAGCACCTGGTCGATGGATCCGCTCAAAACGCTCCCGCAGCTCGTCCGGATCGTTGAACTGCTCCATCGGAAGCAAAGGCCCGAGCGTGTTCTCCAGCCTCAGAACCTCGGTCCCGTCGACCGACGCGACGGCATGGTAGAAGACCGCGTCGTCGGTCACCGAGTCGATCGTCGTGTCCAGCAGGACGGTGTCCCCCACGGTGGCTTCCCCGGTTATCACGACCTCGCCGACTACGCCGGCCACCGGACGCATGGAAAAGTCCTTCGCGGCCATCACGTTCCAGGCGCCGAGTTGGCCCAGCGCTTCACCGATGATGCACGAAAGCAGTGCCGGCTCGCCGCCGGCGGTCGGCCGCACGAAGGTGTCGCCGGGCGTCACGTGCTTGACCCCAAGGGCGTGGCGCCCTGGGTCGAGCTCGAGAATCTGATCGACGAAGTGGAACACTGTTCGGGCTAGGTTGACGCGGCCTGCTCGGCCCGCTCCTGCTCGCGGAGCACGATCTTGCAGATCGTTTCCACGGTGAACAGGGTGGGGATGAGAGCGACCTGCATCCGCGGCGTGAAACGATCCTCCGGCACCTCGGAGAGGAACGCTCTCAGCTGCTCCAGCCCCTTGTCCGTGAGCCGTCCGTTTTCCTCGAACTCCTCATCGGAGAGACCGTGGCGTGCCTCCTGCTCGATCATTCCGCGGGGAATCTTGATCTTGAACTCACGCTCGAGCTGGTACACCAAATCGAGAAAGTCGATCGACTCTGCGCTGTAATCATTGACCAGGCTCCCGTCGCGCTGGATCTCCTCTTCGTCGAAGGCGAGAACGTCGGCGACGATCTCGCGCACCTTTGGGTAGATAGTGTCGGTTTTCATCTTCTCCTCGCTTGGCAGGCCTTCACTCCATCTTGAACCCGCCGTCGACGTGAATGATTTCGCCGTTGATGTACTCACCATAACGGGAGGCAAGGAAACATACCACGGACGCGACCTCGGCCGGGGTTCCATAGCGGCCCAGGAGGATGCGGCCGAGAGCCTGTTCTCCGGCCAGCTCTCGAACCTCGCGGCTCATTTCCGTGTCGATAAGACCCGGAGCCACTGCGTTTACTCGGATCTTGCGCGGGGCGAGTTCCACCGCCAGCGCGCGGGTGAAGGCGTTGATCGCTCCTTTGCTCGCGGCGTAGTTGGTCTGGCCCCTGCCGCCCTTCTCGCCCGAAACCGAGCTGATATTGATGATTGCACCGCCGCGCTGCCGCATCATCACGGGGGTCACTGCGCCAGTGATGTGAAAGACGCCCAGTACGTTGGTGGCAAGGACGTCGCTAATCTCGTCCTCGGTGAACGCCGGCAGCAAGTTGTCCCGGATCACCCCGGCGTTGTTGACGAGAATGTCGATGCGGTCCGTTCGATCGAGCACTGATTCCACGGCTCGCCCGCACTCCTCGGCATTTCGTATATCCACCGGCAGGCCGGTCACCTCAGATCCGGAGGCCCGGCACTCCGTCTGCAGAGCCTCGGCGGCCTCACTGTTCTGGAGGTAGAAGAAAGTGACGTCGGCGCCTTCGGCGGCCAGCACCTTGACGATCTCGCGGCCAATGCCCCGGCTCCCACCGGTAACGATGGCCGTCTTCCCGCCGATCCCCGAATCTCTGAAGATCATTCCCACCTCATCCGGCCACGGAGTAGCCCGCGTCGACGACGATCGTCTGGCCTCGGATCGCCTCGGCCTCGGGCAGACACAGAAGATAGGCCACATCGGCGACATCGGCCACCGTCAGCCCCCTGCCGAGTTGGGACTTGCTCTTGAACTCCTCGAGGAGCTGCTCCCGGTTGGGGAAGTACTTGATGGCATCGGTGTCGACGACACCCGCTGAGATTGTGTTCACAGAAATCCCGAGAGGCGCCAGCTCCATGCTCAGGGATCGGACCAGCGCCTCCAGCGCCGCCTTCGATGCGCCGATGAATGCGTAGTCGGGGATGGCGCGGTGGGCTCCCAGGCTGGAGAGCGCCAACACCCGGGATCCTCGTCCCATGAGAGGCATCGCTTGCTGTACGAGGTGGTTCAGCGCCAGGGCGTTGGTCTCCATGCACCATCGCCAGTGCTTGGTGGACATCTCCAGTGCCGGCCTCAGGACACCGCTCGCCGCGTTGCTGACGAGAATGTCGAGCTTGCCAAATTCCTCGCCAATCGCCTCGAACATCTCCTTGACGGCCGGCAGGTCGGTGACGTTGGCCTGAAAGGCGAACGACCGCACGCCCAGCGCTTCCAGATCCCGACACAGCGCCTCCGCTTCGTCGGCACTCGAGAAGTAATTGACACAAATCTCGCAGCCGGCCCGGGCCAGCCGTCGGCAGATCGCCTCACCAATTCCGCGCGCCCCACCGGTGACCAGTGCCGTCTTGCCTTGGAGCGATCGGGACTCGAGTTCTCCGCTCATGGTCGTGATCTTCTCATATCCTGCGGCGGAGGAGAAAGGGCCTTCACGGCGCCCGGAAGGCACAGCTGGTTCTATTCCCTAAAGGCTTCTAGTTTGGCGTGTACCAGATGGGCGAGGTGTAGGCTCGCTCCTGAGTGGTCATCGGGATCTTGTCGTCAATATCCTTGAGGTTGAAGTACTTCGCGTCGTATGCCGTCCAACGTGGAGTTGGAATCTCCAGAACCCGAAGGTAGTAGAAGGCCCGCTGGCCGGGATCGAAGTCCGGGTCTTTCCAGACCGAGATCAGCTCGGTGTCGCCGATCGAGTTGCTCCAGGTCGCGTTCTCGACATCCACGGTGTTGCCGACCGGTGTCTTGCAGCGACCGTCGGCGCCGATCTCGCGTCCGTCAGAGACCGCGATGTCATACACCCTCTCGTGCAGCTTGCCCTTGGCGTCCTGCCATCCCTTGATGATCTGGATGCGATCAATGTTCCCACCGATCGGGTCCTTGAGTGCTGCGACCAAGAAGGTCGGCGCCTTGCCCGCTGGTGCCTGGCTCAGATCGCCACCCATCGGCACGCCTTTCCGGTAACCGACCGCCGCCGGCTGCCGCGTGTTGGCGTCCCCGTTCTCGAAGTCCCAGCCGCCGAAGAAACGCACCAACATGCGCGGTCCGGTTGTCCCGAAGACTTCCTTGCGCTGCATCGCGTCAAACAGCGCCTCGCGCGTGTTCTCGCGCGCCCACACTCCCGCATACCCCGACGCAAGCGTCTCCCAATTCATGATCTCCAAGTCGCCGAACTCGGCAAACGCATGCTCCATGCGTTCCGGACTGGGCTCGGAACCTGCGTGCTTGCCATAGAAGTTGTCGTCGTCTGCAGTCGAGAGCGCGGTGTGGCTGTCGGTCGAGCCGATCATGCCGAACTTGTAAGGGTTCGTGCCGAGCTCGTTCTCGAGCTGCATACCGAGCTTGAGCGCGCTGCGCGCGTACTCGTACTGCAGCATGTCGTCCGTCTTGAGCTCGCTCAGGTTGAGATTCCCCTTATCCCAGGTTCCGAAGTCGGCGAACTCGTCGTTGGGCGACAGAAACGGGTGTGCCTCGCCGTCTCCCTTGATCTGGGTTACCTCGTAGAGCGGCTCCCAGCGGGCGCGGGTCTCCACGTAGTCACGTGTGAGGGGCTTGTTGTCGACCGGATTGATCAGTGGGAACATCAAGCCATTTGACAGGTTGCCGTTGTGGGCGATAGCGAGCACCTCACCGCCGGTCTTGTCCTCGAATACCTGGAGAAGGTCCCATAGGTATTCTGGATCCGTCCTGCCCTGCGGCGGATATGTGGTGGCGGGGACGGTTTGGCTGGCCTTGTCAGCACCGTCCCGGTAGATGACAACCCGATGCAGGTTTTGACCCGGCGGTACCTGCGAGGTCCATTCGTAGCCGATGAAGGCGGTGAAAACCCCAGGTTCGTTGTAGGCTTCCGCCGCTGCGATCGTCTTCGCCCATGTGTCTTTGTAGGCCGTGGTGTCCGGCCAGTACATCAGTGCCTCGGGGAATGTGCCTCGAGAGAATAAGTCGATGATCTCGAGGGCTACTTCCATCCCCTGCTGGCCGCCTGCCTGCACCTTGTCGTACCACTCCCGCCCCTTGGGATCGGCGAGGATGTTGGGATCGCCCACGAAGAGATCCGGGAAGAACCCCATATTGTCCGAGTGGTCCGCGACCACCAGGAAGTCGAGTGGCCGGGCCAATCGGACCGGCCCCGCGGTATTGGACTGGATCTCTTCACCACGTGCAAATCGATAGGCGTCCTCGGGGCCCAGGCGGGCGCCGAATGCCCCGGCGTCCATCGAGAACGAGGTGTGGAGATGCGTATCGCCCCAGAAGACCCGGGTCGGGACGGCCCCCCCCGCATAGGGAGAGTAGGGCCTCTTGAATGTCTCCTTCGCCATTTCCTCGTTGGGGGTCCATGTCTCCTGCGCCAGCACGGTGGCTGTCATGGCCACAAGAGCGGCCGAAAGCGTGAGAACAAGTCGCAACCTGCTGATGGGCGACGTTGATTTCTTCATGATCCTACCTTTCATTCTTGGCGGTTAGCGGGGCACAGTATACATCGCCGCCGCCTTGCGCTAGGCAAAGCGCCTCAGTGCCGGTGTGAGGCCGAAGTCAGGCACTTCCGCCGCACGGTGGCCTACCCACCCTGAAGAGCGTGAAGAATTATCTATGCGGTGGGATGTTGAACGGAAAATTCGAAATTCGAAATAATCCGGCGGGGTTTGGGCCGGAATTCCTAATTCCTAATTCCGAATTCCTAATTCACTGAGTTGCCTGCTCGATTCGCTCCAACGCCTGGAGTGGGCCGAGGGCTACGAGCACGTCGCCGGCCTCGATGCGCTCGTCCGGTCCCGGGTTGAAGGTGCTTTCTTCTCCCCGTTTCAGCGCCACGACGATGATCCCGAATCGCTGCCGTACCTCGGCCCCGGCGAGGGTCTTGCCGGCCAGATCGCTCGAGGGGTGGACCACAACCTCGGCCAGTTCGAGGTCCACTGATGAGCCCAACAGGGATGCATCGATGAAGTCGGTCACCGTCGGTTTGAGGGCCGTCAGGGCCAGGCGTGTACCGCCAACCCGGTAGGGGTTGAGGACCCGGTCGGCGCCGGCCAGCCGGAGAAGTTCATCGGCGCCATCGTCCACGGCGCGCGCGATGACCGTGATGTCGGGGTTGAGCTGGCGTGCCAGGAGAATCGAGTAGACGTTGTGGGCGTCGTCGGCGAGACAAGCGATCAGCGTTTTCGCGCGGGCTACGCCGGCCGCGCGCAGCACCTCTTCCTGGGTCGCGTCGCCACGAACCACCGGCAAATGGGCTTCCTCGAGATCGCGGCAGCGGTCGGCGTCCATCTCGACGACGGCAAAGGGGATGCCGCGTTCGCGTAAGACCTCCACAACCGCGTGCCCCATCCGGCCGTGGCCGCAGACCACAATGTGCTGGTTCAATTCCTTGATCATGCTCAGATCCCTTCGCAACCCGATGATTCGGCGGATGTCGGTGTCGAGCACGGCTCGCGCGAACTCCGTGGCAATGAGGAGGATGGCTCCGACTCCCATGAACGCGAGCAGGACGGTGAATGACTGTCCCGCCGGCGACAGCGGAAAGGCCTCGCGAAAACCGACGGTGGTAACGGTGATGGCGGTCATGTAGAACGAGCTGAGGGCGCTCTGGCCTTCGATCACCATGTAGCCGACGGTACCGCCGGCGAGCACCGACAGGCCAAGCGCGATCGACCTCAGAACCATCCGGCGACGTTTGGCTTCCACGTGCACTATCGTACACGGGAAGCGGGGGCGTCGAGGAAGAGGGGAGGGGGGTGAGCCTGGATACCGGATACCGGATGCCAGATGCCGGATATCAGATGCTAGAGAACGCAGTCCAAGATTTTTGGCTTTTGTCGCATCGAGCATCGAGCATCGAGCATCGAGTGTGTGGGCGGGTCACACCAACTCGAGCATCTCCAGCGAGTGCTGTTCGGCGTCTCTGCCGTGGCTCTTGACGCCCTCGGCGGTGATCTCGAAGGTGGCCTGCTCACCCGCAGTGCGCGAGAAGTAGAGCCGGTGGCGAACACCCTGGACCTTCATATCGAGAGCACACAGCTCGGGGGCTATCTCAGCGATCAGACTGCGATTGCACACCGGGCACGAGAAGTCCCACATCGACCCCTCCTGGAGCTCGAACTCCGGCGGCAGGTAGGCGCGATAGTTCCCGGGCTCGGCGTGGAAGCCGATGAGGATACGGTGAGGACCGCACTCGCCGATCAGCACCACCGTTTCGTCGGGGTTGAGCATCGCCTGACAGTGTGGACACGCGTAAGTCCAGCGCATGGTTGCCCCCTTTCTCTGACGATATTCTCTTCCTGACAATATGGGTTCTGGCCGGAGGATTGCCAAGACGTATCGGCAACAGATGCCGGATGCCTGATACCAGATACCCGATTTCCGTCAACCCTGACTAGTGAGATCCTCATCTGGTATCTGGAATCGGGTATCCGGTGTCCGGGCTTACCCCGCCTCGTCGGCTTCGTGGTACATCCTCCGGATCTCGTCCATGTCGACCGATGGCTTGGGGTACCGCATCTTCAGACCCTCCATCGCCTCGACCACGATGTCGGCAATCGCGAGGTTGCGGAACCACTTGTGGTTGCCCGGGATCACGAACCATGGTGCGTCATCCGTGCTGCAATTCGAGATAGCATCCTCGAAGGCCTTCGTGTACGCATCCCAGTACGGCCTCTCCGAGTAATCGGCGTCGCTGATCTTCCAGTTCTTCTTCGGGTTGTCCATCCGTTTTTTGAAGCGTTCGAGCTGCTCCTCACGATCGATGTGGAGGTAGAACTTGAGGATCATTGTGCCGTTGTCGGCGAGCAGTCTTTCGAAGGCGTTGATGTGATCGTAGCGCTTCGACCACACCGTCTTCGGCACCAGGTCGTGGACCCGTACCACCAGCACATCCTCGTAGTGCGAGCGATTGAAGATGCGGACCATGCCCCTTTTGGGCGCCGCGATATGGCAGCGCCACAGAAAATCATGGGCGGATTCAATCTTCGACGGGACCTTGAAGCTCGTCACCCTGCACCCCTGCGGGTTCATCGGACCGAAGACGTGGCGTATCGTCCCGTCCTTGCCGGCGGCGTCGCGTCCCTGGAGGACGATCAGCAGCGAGCGGCTGTCCTCGGCGTACATGAGGTGCTGAAGATCGCGGAGCTTCTCGGTGAGATTCGCAAATTCGGCCTCTGCTTCGTCACGGCTCAACCCCTCGGGCTTGAAGTCCGCGTCGATGTCGTCGAGGTCAATATTTTCCCCTGGCTTGACCCGAAACAACTTGGTGCAGTCCATGTTTTTTGCCCTTCTGATGCGTTGGTGAATGCATCATCTCTAATTCCCAGGTCCTGATTCCGAATTCGTGCCCCGCCAGGTGTACACAGCAGTCGCTGCGACAATAACGAGGCCGCCGGCAATCGCCAGCGTTCCCGGCTTCTCGCTGTGGACGAGCCACGCCCACACTGGGCTGAGAACCGGTTCGAGGAGCAGCAGCAGCGAAACCTCGAGAGCACCGACGCTGCGTACACCGCGGACCAGGAAGACGTACGCAACGGCAATCTGGAAGATGCCGAGAAACGCGAGCACTGCCCAGTCGACCGTTGTCGCGCCCGATATCGGGAGTGCGGCGGGCAGGGTCACGAGGCAGGCGATCAGATTACCGCACGCTACGGCCGAGACGGCGGTGGACGGTGAATCGCCGGCCGCAACAGAAATCCTCTGAGAAGGACGCGCGAGCCACCGCAGACCGACGATGGTCAGCGCCCAACAGATCCCTGCGACGATAGCGATCACATTTCCCCGCAGTGGGTCGGGGGCGGTGTGGAGGGCCGGCTGGGCGCCGGCGAAGATCATCGACATGCCGGCGGCCAGTGCGGCGATGAACCAGATCTGGCGACTGCGGACGGGCTCGTGAAGGAGGAGCGGGCTCAGGAGGAGGATGTAGAGTGGTGCAGCCCCTTGGAGAAAGATGGCGTTGGCCGCGGTCGTGAGCTTGTTGGAAAGGACGAAGCAGATCATGGTGCCCGCGTACGCTGACCCCACGAGCCACGTTCTCCAATTCCACCTCCGGCGGGCGACCGGCAGGAATGCGAGGAGGGCCGCGGCCGCGATGCCGGAGCGAAGGCTCGCCACCTGCCACCCGGTCAGCGAGCACAGCTTGATCGCTGCGCCACCGGTGGAGAAGAGCAGCGCCGCGGACAGGATCATCAGCCGATCGGCGAACCGCGGATGGGGGTGCTCGGTCATCGACGGACATCATACCCGCCAACGAGTTAGGAATTAGGAATTAGGAATTAGGAATTAGGAATGCCCACCCAAACTCCCGGGAACGATGGATCGGTGGGCGAGCGTCACGACGCCCGCAGGACGTCCGTAACTCAAAACTAAAAACTAAAAACCAAAAACTTGAGTTATGTCTGTTGTGCTACGATGCCGCGGATGCGAGATCGAGCAACAGGAATCCGCACACACTGCTTCCCGATAGGGGAGCTTTTTTGTGGGTATCGGGTGGGGGTGAGATGACGGACGACCCCGGCCGCACGGCGCTGCATCAGGTTCTGGACAAGAACGGTATGGCCCATACGGTGGCGCGGATGGCCGCGGAAATCCTGGAACGTGACGGTGACGACGTGATACTGGTCGGCATTCACACACGCGGGGTACCCCTGGCTGACCGTCTGGCGTGCGCGCTCGAGGAGGTGACAGGGCGCAAGGTGGCTGTCGGCCGACTCGACATTTCGCTCTACCGCGACGACGTTGGCCCCTGGCGACCGGCTCACCAGCAGCCGGTGCTCAAGGAGACCGTGCTCCCGGACTCTATCGACGAACGCATCGTCTATCTGATCGACGACGTCATCTTCACCGGACGCACGACCCGCGCCGGCCTCGATACCCTGCTCGACTGGGGCCGCCCGCTTGCGGTGCGGTTGGCGGTGCTGGTGGATCGCGGCCACCGCGAGCTGCCGATCGCTGCCGATATTGTCGGCAAGGTCATCAATACATCGAGGGACGAGGACGTGCGGGTGCGGTTTGCCGAGGTCGATGGCGAGGACGGCGTCTGGATCGGCCGCGAGGTGAAAGATGCCGGTTGAGTCGGCAACCGCCCTCGGCGGCAAGGATGTGGTCGGGATCAACCACCTGAGTGCGGGCGAGATCCAGCTCATCCTCAACACCGCGGAGGAGCTGCTCGACGTGGCGGAGCGGCCGATCAAAAAGGTGCCGGCGCTGCGTGGTTCGACTGTGGTCAACCTTTTCATGGAGCCCTCGACCAGGACCCGTTTCTCCTTCGAGGTGGCCGAGAAGCGGCTCTCGGCCGACACTCTCAACTTCTCGTCTTCCGGATCCTCGGTGAGCAAGGGAGAGACGCTCCTCGACACGGCCCGCAATCTAATGGCGATGGCGCCAGACTTCATCGTCATTCGTCACCCGAACTCGGGCGCGCCGCACCGGCTTGCCGGCGTTATTCCGGTGTCGATCATCAATGCCGGTGACGGCATCAATGAGCACCCGACGCAGGCCCTTCTCGACGCCCTGACAATGCGCCAACGTTTCGATACTCTCGAGGGTCTCAGGGTGGTGATCGCGGGCGACATCCGGCACTCGCGGGTGGCGAGGTCCAACGCGTTCCTGCTTACGAAGATGGGTGCCGAGGTGCGCTTTGTTGCTCCCGCGTCACTGCTGCCGCTCGATGTGGAGGACCTAGGGGTGAGTACCTTCCTGCGGATCGAGCCGGCCCTCGAGGGGGCCGACGTCGTGATGATGCTGCGTATCCAGCTCGAGCGTCAGAAAAAGATCAACTTTCCATCCATGCGCGAGTACTTCGATTTCTTCGCCCTCACCCCCGAACGGTTGCGGCTGGCCGCGGATCACGCGGTCGTGATGCACCCGGGTCCGATGAACCGCGGCGTCGAGATCGACTCGTCGGTGGCGGACGGCGAGCAGTCGCTGATCCTCGATCAGGTGACCAACGGTGTCGCGATCCGCATGGCCATTCTTTACCTGCTTGCAGGAGGACGCAGTGAAGCGGCTTCTGATTCGTAACGGCCGCGTGGTCGATCCGTCCCAGGGCCTCGACCGGGGGATGGACATCCTCGTTGAGGATGGTCATGTGGCGGCAATCGGCGAACGCCTCGAGGCGCCTGCCAGGGTGAAAATCATCGATGCGGCGGGGCTGGTGGTCGCTCCCGGTTTCATCGATCTTCACACCCACCTGCGCGAACCGGGATTCGAGTACAAGGAGACGATCAAGACGGGCTCGAAGGCGGCGGTGGCGGGTGGGTTTACCGCAATCTGCTGCATGCCGGACACAGATCCTGTCAACGATGATCCGTCGGTGACCTCATACATTCGTGAGCGGGCCGAACAGGCTGGTCTGGCAAGGATCTACCCGGTGGGTGCGCTGTCGAAAGGTCTCGAGGGCAAGGAAATGGCGGAGATCGGCGAGATGGCGAGGGCCGGGGCGGTGGCAATATCGGATGACCGGCGCCCGGTCGGCAACGCCCAGCTCATGCGGCGTGCGCTCGAGTATGCCAGGAGCTTCGACATCCCGGTGGCGGCCCACGAGGAGGATTTCGATCTTTCGGACGGTGGATCGATGCACGAGGGCGCGGTGTCCACGAGAATCGGTTTGCGCGGGATGCCGACCTCGGCCGAGGAGGTGATGGTCGCGCGAGACGTGTTGCTCGCCGAGCTCACCGGCGGCCGACTCCACCTCTGCCATCTGTCCACCTCGACCGCGCTCGATCTGGTGCGGATCGCCAAACGACGGGGGCAGGCGGTGAGCTGCGAGGTCGCGGCCCATCAGTTTGTTCTCACCGACGAGGATGTGGCCGGCGCTGACTACGATCCCAACTGGAAGATCAACCCGCCGCTTCGGAGTGCGGTAGAGGTCGAGGCGATCCTGCAGGCGGTCTATGATGGTGCGGTGGACGCCATCGTCTCCGACCACGAGCCCCATCACACCGATGAAAAAGAGCTCGATTTCGCCGATGCCCCGTTCGGAATCGTCGGTCTCGAGACGGCGGTTCCCCTGGCTCTCGATCGTCTGGTGCACGCGCGGGTCATCGGTCTGACGCAACTCGTGCGCCTGATGTCGACCCGGCCGGCGGAAATTTTCAACCTACCCGGCGGCAGCCTGCGCGAAGGTGTGCCGGCCGACATCACCATCCTTGACCTGCGGGCTCTGCGCACGGTTGATCCCAGCTCATTCAAATCACTGGCCCGCAACACACCCTTTGCGGGCATGCGTCTCAAGGGTTGGCCGGCCGCCACCATCGTTGGCGGCAATATCGTCTGGCAAGCCGGCTAGTGCGAATTAGGAATGAGGAATTAGGAATGAGGAATTCCTACCCGTTCTCCCCCAAAGCCGGGTGGATGGGTGGAAAATCCGAAATCCGAAATCCGAAATCCGAAATTCCTAATTCCTAACTCCTAATTCAACGTTGTGCTATCCTTCCGCTCCCGTGCACACGGTGCTCGGATTATCCGCCTGCGAGGCCTGCCATGATCGAGGAATCCAACGATATCAACGAGTTCGAGCAAGCTCTCCGTGAGAGTTTCGAAGAGGAGCTCAAGCCTGGCGATGTGATCCAGGGCATGATCGTCGCTATTCACGGCGATGTGGCGCTGGTGGACGTGTCCGGCAAATCGGAGGCCGTCCTCGATCGGACCGAGCTCGACGAGCTCGGAACCGGCGATCCGGTCGAGGTAGTCGTGGTGTCGGCCGGCGAGGAAATCAGGGTCTCCCGAAGGATGGCCCTCGAGGCCAAGCTCAAGGAGAGGCTCAACCAGGCGGTGGCCTCGGGCGAGCCGGTCGAGGGCAAGGTCATGGGTCGTCGCAAGGGCGGATTCGACGTCACCGTTTCCGGGGTGCGTGGCTTCTGCCCTATGTCCCTCATCTCCGATGTGCGGGTGGACGATCTTGACAGCCACCTTGGCCAAACCTACACCTTCAAGGTCCTCGAGTACGAATCCGACGGTCAACGGTTGGTCGTTTCGCGGGCGGCCCTTCAGCGCGAAGAGAGGATGCACCTTCGCGAGCAGGCATGGAGCACCCTCGAGGTCGGTGCGGAGGTCGAAGGCCGTGTGCGGTCGCTGACCGATTTCGGCGCGTTTGTTGATCTCGGCGGCGTCGACGGTCTCGTCCACGTGACTGAGATCGCCCACCACCGGATCGGCCACCCGCGCGATGTGCTGCAGGTTGATCAGGATGTTCGGGTCAAGGTGCTCGATCTCGATCGCGAGAAGGACCGCATTTCTCTGAGTATCAAGGCGCTCGAGAAGGACCCATGGGACGGCGCGGTGGAGCGGTTCCCGTCCCGAGGCCCCTTCGAGGGAACAATTGTGCGAAAAACCGACTTCGGATTTTTTGTGCAACTCGAGCCGGGGATGGACGGGCTGCTGCACGTCAGCCAGCTGCCGCCGGGCATGGAAAAGGACGCTCCCGAGCTCGAGGTGGGGGAGGGCATCCGCGGTTGGGTGCGCGAGGTGGACCTCGAGAACCGACGCATCGGGCTGACTATGAGGCAAATGCCTGACCGCGATCCGTGGGAGCGTATCGAGATGCGCTACCAGGAGGGTCAGACCGTTGAGGGCACGGTGGAAAACGGCGCCGACTTCGGTGTTTTCGTCGAGCTCGAACCGGGCCTCAGTGGTCTGATTCCGATCGCAGAGCTTGGGATCGGGCGGGACGCCGACCCGCGTACGGCTTTTGCCCCCGGTGAGAAGATTCGGCTCAAGCTCGTCGGGCTCGACCCCAATCGCCGCCGGATCAGTCTTTCAGTGAGTGCCTTGAAGCGCGACCTCGAGCGGCAGGAGTACAGCGGCCACATGGACTCCGCGGGTGATGAGGCACCGGCGGTCACAGGATTTGGAGCCCAATTGGCGGCAGCTCTTGACAAGACCGAGAAGCAGAAGGCGCCGCCGACCAAAAAGGCGGCGACAAAGAAGAAGACAACGGCCAAGAAACCGGCGGAGAAGAAGGCGGCCCCAAAGAAGACGGCGGCGAAGAAGACGACTGCCAAGAAGCCAGCGACGAAAAAGGCAGCAGCAAAGAAAACTCCAGCAAAGAAGACTGCGACGAAGAAGCCTGCTGCGAAGAAGGCGGCGCCAAAGAAACCAGCGGCGAAAAAGCCTGCCCCAAAGAAGACCACGGCGAAAAAACCGGCGGCGAAGAAGTAGCCGACCGTCCCTACGTCTGGTTGGGTGGGGGGCGGCATGTATGCCGCCCCTACCTCGGTAACAACCCCCACCCTGGTGGAGTTGTCGACTTCGGAAGTACCGGCGGGCCGCGAATGAGTTTCCTCAGTTTCAATTCTCGGCCGACGGACCGGCGTTGTCGTGTTCCGATTCTGAGATATACCTCACAACGGTCCGTCGGCCGAGAATTGAAGCTAGACGAACTCGGGCTGCACGATCGGTCCCTTTTTGAGCAGGATCAGCCCCAGCATGAGGTTGCCGACGGCGTCGATCAGGAAACCGAGCGGGGCGAGGATGAAGGTGGCGAAGCAGATTCCCGCGGCGATGTTGAGGAAGGCGTAGGGCTTGAGAAGGCCGTTGAGGTCGTCCTGCAGCTCGAGCAGCTTGATGCCGAAGATCACCGACAGGATTCCCAGCGGGATACCAACGACCACGAGGGCGGCGATGAACGCGAGCAACACGGGTGTGGGAGCGCCGAGATAGGAAACGAACTTGCCGGAGAGGCCGATGGTGGTGATGGTGATCGCGCCGGCGATGATAATGATGATGAGAATGTCCGTTCTGTGGAACTCGTGGCGTTCGTTAAGGTACACCTTGAATCGGTAGAAGGCATAGATGATCAGCGCGGCCTGGGCTATGCCGAGCCCCACGTAAAGGATGGGGAACAGGGGGTGGAGGCCGTGGAGCTTTTTCGACACGATGTCGAGGACCAAACCCATCCCCATGAGTGGCAGAGTCATGATCGCGCCGGCGATCGCCATCCAACCTGCACGTGCGAATTCGTTATCGGACATTCAAACCTCCTAGACGTAGTCAGGTATGTTCTCGAGAAGATCGCCGGGTTGGCACTCCAACTCTCTGCAGATCGACTCCAGGGTGCTGAATCGAATCCCTTTCACCTTGCCGGTCTTGAGCAGTGACAGGTTGGTGATGGAAATCCCAATCCTCTCCGAGAGCTCGGTTAGCGACATCTTGCGCTGGACAAGCATCAGATCGAGATGAACTTCAATGGCCATGAAATCAATCTAGGGCGTGATTTAGTGTTTGTCAAGGAAAATTTTATGTTTTACATAAAAATTTTGTCGGATATCATAATGACGAAGAACAGGAATTTTGGCCAGGAAAGCCCAATTCAGTCCTCTATTTCAATACTCGGCCGAGGGATCGCCGCGTGCGACCTGCCGTTTTCGAAGGGTGATGCCGGCGATCCCACGGCCGAGAATTGAAAATGGAGGCGACGCCCGGATTCGAACCGGGGATCAGGGCTTTGCAGGCCCCTGCCTTAGCCACTTGGCCACGTCGCCGGGGAAGCCGATTTTATGGTACCCACTCATGGGGGTCAAGAAGCCGCCTGTGCCCGTTTGACCCAGTCCTTTTTTCCAATCAACCTGAAAATGAAAGCCCGGCCTCAGGCCGGGCGGATTTTCAGGTTGATTGGAGCGGGAGACGGGAATTGAACCCGCGACGTCAACCTTGGCAAGGTTGCACTCTACCGCTGAGTTACTCCCGCTCAGCACCCCGAAGTGGGAGCGACAATTTAACAATCACTTTGGACGGTGTCAACTCCCTTGTTAGCGATCAGCAATCAGCGATCAGCAATCAGTTGGGGCCAGCCTTCCGTCAGCGTGCTCCTCATGGGTGGGTGATGGGGTTGATAGCTGATAGCTGAAAGCTGATTGCTGACAGCTAACCGCTTTCGTGTTTTTCCTTCATCCCAGCCATCATCCACTTGCGGGCGAGGATGAGCGCCACCGGTGTAATCATCGCGATCATGGCGTAGATGAGCCACATCACCTCGGTGTTGGTCGGCAGGCCCGTCTCAGGCCTCGGGATGTACGTCGCTACGAAGTAGCCCGAGTAGAGACCGGTGACAAACTTGGTGAGGAACCACGGGAACTGGCCGATTCCCATGTAAAGACCGGTCTTGCCCGGCGGCGCGACCTCGGCGATCCACTGCAGGAACCGCGGCTGCCACATGGCCTCGCCGATCGACATCAGTAAGATGTAGGCGAGAAAGGGAACCAGGTACGGCCCGATCACCAGGAGGAAGGTGGGGAGCGCCATCACCAGCGTGCCGATGACCATCATCGTATAGACATTGGCACGCGCCGTCAGCCCGGCGACCAGCGGTGCCAGGATGAAGATCAGGATTGGGTTGAGGTTCGAGAAGAACTCGAAGTAGTTGCTGACCACGGAGCCGCGGAATGCGCGGTCGAGGTAGTAGGGGAGGGTCAGCCAGTTGTGGGCGAACAGGGTCTGGACCGGGATCAGAATGAAGATGAAGAAGGTGAACCGAGCGTCGCGGAACGGGTGGTCCGGGCGCACCCTCAGAAACTCGTACACCGCGAATGAGACGAGAACGGCGGCGATGACGTAGGTAATGGGCGGTGCGATGGCAAGACGGCCGGCTGCTGTGGCGACCACGGCGCCGATCGAGACCGCCGCGAGGGAGGCGAGCACGATGAACCGAAGGTTGCTGCCCTGCGGTTTAACCGCGATGATTTCCTCAACCTCGTGGTCCTTGCTTTCATCTGTGCCATTTCCTTTTGCGAACTCCTCCGCCTCCCGCCGAACCCGTTCCACGGCCGCTGCATCGGTCGTGCGGGTGAGGATCACCAGGGTGATGAGTAGCGCCACGGCGCACAGCGCGGTGTAGGTCCAGAAGACTGCGTTGAGGCCGTTCGGAGGGAAGGTGTTCACGAAGCGGTGGCGTATGGCCGGCGACACGAAGCCGGAAAAGAACGCGCCCAGGTTCATGAGACCGTAGACGACCGCATAGCCCATCGCGGCCGTCTTGGGGCTCGTGTACCTCTTGACTCCTGCATAGGCTGCCGGCTGGTACAACCCGTACGCGATCAGCGTGATCAATAGCCCGACGATCATCGTGAAGAACATCGGCGAGCCCAACCCTTGTCCGAGCGAAATGGTTCCGGACAGGGCAATCAGTCCTCTGCCGACGATGAACATTCCAAAGGCGAGGGCGAGGGCCCTGGGGACGCCGATCTTGTCGCTGACGCCGCCCAAAAAGAGCATCGCGAAGGTGATTCCGGCCGTGAAGACCGAGTACACCCATCCCGCCTGAAGATCACTCAGACCAACATTTTCTGAGCAGTACTTGCCGAGGATTGTCAGGATCCCGAAGTAGACGAGTCCCTCGATGACGTATGGGATGTTGACGCCCCACAGGGCCTTTGGCGCCTTGACGAAGGCCACCAGAGTGGTTCCGAGTTCGTTGAAGGCCTCCGATACGATCTGGCTGGCGGTCTTGGTCTCTGTGGTCTGTGCCGCTTCACTCATGTGGCGCTCTCCTCCCAGGCTATTGTTCGAAGGCCATCCGTGATTCTACACTGCCGTCAAAGGCAAACGTCTCCTCGAACCACGGCACCGTCCAGAAGCGCCGCTCCTCCTTCTTCGGTACCGACGACGGCGTCCCCTTCCACCACCACCCCGGCGCCGAAGGAGATATCGCCCTCGACCACCAGGCTCGAGCAGCGGCGGAGAGACGGCGGGCCCGCGGGGAAGCGGCGGTCGAATTCGTCGATCAGCTTGTAGAACCGCTCGTCCAGCCGAATCACCGGCGGTGTGAGACGGTCGGGATGGAGCACGACGCGCGAGTCGTCGGTGAGCTCATACGCGTCCGACCGAACCGCGAGAAGGTCATTGGTGTTCTTGACCGGCGAGAAACGGCGCCGGGGAACCCGGATCGCGGCGGCTCGTGGGAACAGTGAAATAGCGGTTCCCATTGCGGTCTCGAGCTGAAAGACCGGCGGCGACGAGGGGTCGCGCGGATCGAGGGTCTTGTGGTTGACGATGGTGGGCAGGGGCAAGAACCCATGGTGTGCGGTGAGCAGCTCCGCCAGCGCGGGGAGGTGCAGCCACACGTTGTTGGTGTTGAAGTAGCGGTAGCGGCTCACGTCCTGGAAGGCGGCCTCGGCCTCGGGTGGGCACTGCGCCGACTCGCGTAGGGAGAGACGACCGTTGCGCAAACGGCAGAGATGGCCGCCCTTGCGGTCGGCCGCCGTCCGGTCGGCCGCCTCGAGCAGAAAATCAACCCGTTGCGCAACCATGAAACCGAGGATCGCCGGCTCGAGCACCGCGCCCAGGTTGTCGGCGTTCGAGACGAATGCGTACTCGATGCCGGCCTCGAGCAACCGGTCAAGGAGGCCGGAGGCGGCGATTGCTGTGAAGAGATCACCGTGGCCGGGTGGGCACCACTCGAGCTCCGGGTCGTCCGCGAAAACCGCCGGAACCATCCCTTGGGAGAGGATCTTCGGCACCTTGTTTTGGAGGAATCCGAGCCCCACGTCTTCACTCACGAGGTCGGGGTAGTCGGCGAGGGCCCTCTCCGAGTCTTCTTCGGTGCGAAAGCTATTCATCAAAAGGAGAGGGATCCTTGCTCCGATCCGTTCTCGCAGGGTGAGCACCTGGCGGGCAATGAGATCGAGGAAATTCAGCCGGCCGCGCACCGGGAGGAGGGATTTGGCGCGGTTGAGGCCCATCGAGGTTCCGAGACCGCCGTTGAGCTTGATCACCACCACCGTGTCGAGCCGGGCCGTGCCGGTCTCCCGATGCGCCTCGAGGTCGTCGGCATCGGACAGATCCGATACGGGACGGATCTCGTCTTCGGCGATGGTCCCGCGGTCGCCACCAAGAAGACGCCGGACGTGCATCGCGAATGAGGCGATGGCTGGATCGGACAGCCCTTTCGCACGCATCAGGTCGACAAAGGGTTGGAGGGACCCGGGTTTGGGGTCTGCGGACGACACGATCATCTCCTCTGTCATAATAGTAGCGTGAGAGTTCGTTGCATGGTGCTCGCGGGCATTCTGGTCCTGCCGATCGCGGTCCCGGCCGCGGCCAACGGCGCTGCCGAAGTTGCCAAGGGAGGCTCTGTATCGCTCGATCGCAATGAGCTGCGACAACTCATCAACCAGGTCAGCCTCGAGTACGGGGTGGATCCCAAGCTCGTTGATGCCCTGGTGCGGGTGGAATCGGGCTATGACCCCAGGGCGGTCAGCCGGAAAGGCGCCATGGGATTGATGCAGCTGATGCCCGACACGGCCGATCGCCTCGAGGTAGAGGATCCGTTCGATCCTGAAGACAATGTGCGCGGTGGGGTGAAGGAGTTCTCGCGGTTGGTGGACCGCTATGCCGGCAACCTCCAGCTCGCGCTCGCCGCCTACAACGCCGGTGAGGGGGCGGTTGCCCGCTACCGCGGCGTCCCGCCCTACAACGAGACCCGGAACTATGTATCCCGGATCCTGACCCTTTACACCGGGAGGCCGTTTCGGGTGGCCGGCACATACCGGGCAAAGCCGGTTCGCATGGTGCGCGACCGAAACGGGAACACGGTCATCACGAACGTGTCATCGACGTCGACGACTGTCACGGCGTCGATCCGCGCATCGACTCTTGGCGGTGACGGACCGCTTCGCGGCGGATTCGGGAGCTCGAATTAGGCCAGTCAAGATCGCCGCGAATACCGTACAATCGAATCATACCGAGGACGAATCAAGGGGGCGGTTCAAGGTGGGCGTGCAGCCATGAAGGTCGATCGGTCAATTAACCCCGGATGGGCCGTCCCAGTCGTAGCCCGCATATCTCACCGGGTTCCTGCTACGGCCGCCGATGCACCACACCCAGCTGGGTTTTCTCGCTTCGGGGTGCTCGACGTACTGTCAAGTACGACTCCGCGCCCCTTAGGTCGAAAACCCAGCTGGGCACGGCGCCTCGCCGCCCTCGCGACGAAACCCGGTCAGATATGCGGCCTAGCGGCGATTGCGCTCTGCACTTGCGGTTGCTCATCGATCGTCTCGTCGGCCACCGGCAATCTCGCCGACAGCCTGACGACCGCGGTCCTCGAGCAGAACGACCCGGAGACGGTGCGCCAGGGGGCTCCGACCTACCTGCTCCTGATCGATGGCCTGATCGCCGACAGTCCCGAAAACGTCGATCTGCTTCTGGCAGGGGCGGGCCTCTATTCGAGCTACGCCAGCGCCTTCGTCGACGACCCCGAGCGGGCATCGAGGCTTGCCGAAAAGGGGAGGGATTACGGCTGGCGGGCGCTGTGCCAGAGAGACAAACGGGCCTGCGGCAGCTGGTCCGCGCCATACGACGACTTCGAACGGATAATCAACGACATGGGGATCAAGCGAGTGCCGGTGCTTTACGGAAGCGGCGCCGCGTGGGCGACCTGGATCCAGAAAAACACAGACGACTGGAAGGCCATTGCGGACAAGGCGCGAGTGGACGCCATGATGCAGCGGGTGGTGGCCCTCGACGAGACCTATGAAGGTGGCGCGGCGTATCTCTACCTGGGAATTCTCGCCACCCTTTTGCCCGAGGCCATGGGTGGTCAGCCGGAGAAGGGCAGGGCTGATTTCGAACGTGTGATCGAGCTTTCGGATGGGCGAAATCTGATGGCCAAGGTGCTGCTCGCCCGGAATTATGCACGTCTGGTCTTTGACCGGAAGCTCCACGATCGTCTGTGTCGCGAGGTCATCGATGCCGATCCTGTGGCTCCCGGCTTGACGCTCGTCAACACAGTCGCCCAGGGTGAAGCGGCGGCGTTGCTCGAGACCTCAGAAGACTACTTTGGAGATTGATGAATGTCGAAATCTAGACTCCTCCTCACCCTTCTCATCGCGCTGCTGATCGCTCCGGCGGCGGGCGCGCAGGGTCTGCGCCTGAAGATCGCCAGTATGGCTCCGGACGGGACCCTCTGGATGAAGGAGCTGAATAAAGCCGGCGACGAGATCGAGGAAAGAACCGATGGCCGCGTCAGCTTCCGTTTCTATCCCGGCGGGACGATGGGTACCGACTCGGCCGTGCTCCGCAAGATCCGCATTGGACAGCTTCACGGCGGCGTCGTTCTTGCCGGGGGTTTGGCCGACATCGAACCGGATTTGGAGATCTACAGCCTGCCGCTGCTCTTCCGCTCCAACGGGGAGGTGGACTATGTCCGCGAGCGGATGGACCAGATCCTGATCGACAGGCTCGAAAAAAAAGGCTTCGTGGCCTTCGGTTTCACCGAAACCGGGTTCACCTACCTGATGTCCGCCAAGCCTACGCGGACCTTCGACGATCTCAAAGGCCGCAAGGCCTGGATGATGCAAGACGACCCGGTCTCTCTCGCCATCGTCGAGGCGGCCGGATTGTCACCGGTGCCACTGCCCATCTCGGATGTTCTCACGGGTCTGCAGACGGGGCTCATCGACACTGTCGCGGTGCCACCCGTCGGCGCCATCGCGCTGCAGTGGTTCACCAAGGCCAAGTACCTGACCGACCTTCCGATCACATATGTTTGCGGCACGACAGTCATAAGCGCGAAGGCATTCAATCGAATGAGTGCCGGAGACCAGGAGATCGTCCGCGAGGTGATGGGCCGGGCGAATAGGACTTTGGACGAGACAAGCCGCAACGACAACGAGGAAGCGCGAGAGGCGCTCGCCGACCAGGGTGTGGAGTTCGTCGACCCGACGATGGAGACGCGGGCAAAGTGGGAGGAAATCGCAGCCGCAGCAACTGAAAAGCTGATTGCGCAACAGGACTACGACCCGGCGACCGTGGCGATGGTTGAAAGTCTCGTGAAGGCCTACCGGGCTCAGCAGTCGGCTGACACCACCGGCGACTGAGAATGGATCGGACCGATCAGTCCGTCGTGAGTCGTCTCCTGAGAGCGACGGCGCTCGTCGAGGATGCTGTCCTGGTGCTGATCCTGGCTGCCATGGTACTTCTCGCCACCACCCAGATCATCCTCCGCAACGTCTTCGACGACGCCATTCTGTGGGCGGGCCCGATGCTTCGGGTCGGCGTGCTGTGGGTCGGCATGATCGGTGCGATGGTGGCCACGCGGAGCGACAAGCAGATTTCGATCGATGCCGTGTCCCAATTCCTGCCGACGCGGTGGAAGGCCCGAGTACGGGTCCTCACCGATCTCTTCACAGCGATTGTTGCAGCGGTGGTCGCGTGGAGCGCCTTCCGCCTCGTGCTCGACGATCGGGCCGCCGGAGTGACGGCGATCGCCTTCGTACCTTTGTGGGTCTGCGAGGCAATCTTGCCGGTGGCCTTCGGCGTTATTGCCATTCGGTACTCCCTCTTCGCGATCAGGCATTTGAGGACGAGTATCGTTGGGGAGGACGAGTCGTGATCCTCGTGGGGATCGCACTGATTCTGCTCGCGATCCTCGGAGCGCCGCTGTTTGCCATCATCGCGGCCGGTGCGCTCATCGGCTTTGCGGGCTCGGATATCGACCTCATGGTCGTGCCGATGGAGATATTCAGGGTCTCCGAGATCCCGGTCCTGATCGCCATTCCGCTGTTCACGTTTGCCGGCTACCTGCTCGGCGAAAGCCAGGCTCCGCGCCGTCTGGTCAGGGTAACCAACGTTCTGCTGGGGTGGATGCCGGGCGGGCTCGCCGTGGTCGCACTCTTTGTCTGCGCCTTGTTCACCGCTTTCACCGGTGCGTCGGGGGTGACCATCATCGCCATGGGCGCCCTGCTTTATCCGGCGATGGCCACAGCGGGATATCGTGACCGGTTCAACCTCGGCCTGATCACCACCTCCGGTAGTCTCGGGCTGCTCTTTGCACCCTTGCTGCCCCTGATCCTTTACGGCATTATCGCCCAACAGTCGGTGGATGATCTGTTTGTCGCCGGCATCCTGCCCGGCCTGCTGATGCTCCTGCTGCTCTCGATTTACTGCATGCGCGAAGGCGGTTTCGTGCGCGCCCGTGTGACTCGGCAGCCGTTCGATCGGCGCGAAGCACTGGTGGCGCTGCGTGAGTCAATTTGGGAGATCCCGCTCCCGGTCATCGTCTTGGGTGGGGTCTACAGCGGTTTCTTCGCGGTTTCCGAAGCGGCGGCCGTGACCGTCGTCTACGTCTTCATTGTCGAGGTGCTCATCTATCGGGATATCCCGCTTCGGCAATTGCCGGCAGTGATGCGGGACTCTATGATTCTCGTCGGCGGGATCCTGATCATCCTGGGTGTTTCCCTTGCGTCGACGAACTACATGATTGACCAGCAGGTGCCCATGAGGCTCTTCGAGTGGGTCACCGCTCACATCTCGTCCAAGCTGGGCTTTCTGATCCTGCTCAATCTCTTCCTTCTCCTGCTCGGGATGATGCTCGACATTTTTTCGGCGCTGGTTATCGTGGTGCCTCTGATTCTACCCATCGCGGCAGGCTATGGGATCGACCCGATCCACCTCGGAATGATCTTCCTCGCCAACATGCAGATCGGTTACTGCACGCCACCCGTAGGCATGAACCTCTTCATTGCCAGCTACCGTTTCGACAAACCGATCGTCCTTCTCTACCGGGCGACGCTGCCGTTTTTGGCGATCCTCCTGCTGACCGTGCTGATCATTACCTACTGGCCCTGGCTGTCCCTGGTCCTCGTCCGATAACGCGAAAAACCAAAGTTGTTAGCAGTTAGCTAACAGCTCTCTAGACATGCGATCGGCGAGAAGAGCGCGTTACCTGTTGTTGCCGAGATCGACCTGACGCTGAATATGCGTGACTAGCCGCTCCTCACAGCCATCGGCGAAGGAGTTGAAGCGGGCTCCCATTCCATCGACGCCCTCACGCATGGGATTGGTTTGGCGGACGACCTCGGCCGAGCCTTCGACCAACCCACCACCGGGAAGCCGAAAAAGAAAGTCGAATGCTTGTCCGGGGTCGAGCTGGTCGGAACCCTGCAACAGCGCGCCGGAAATCGACACGTTGACAGTCTGAAATATTGCTTGATCCGCCGTGCTCTGAACCTCGACTTCGGCGTGCATGAGGACCCGCATGAAAACCCTGGGGGCGATTTCGAGTAGGTCGCCGATCGACTGCCACAACCTGGCATCGCTCCAGTCCGTGCAGATAGCGCGGTTGGCGCCGAGGTCGACGTGGGCCTGGGCATCGTCGAGGAGAGCAGGGTCGGCCAGCAGCAGAAGCCCGGCGCCGTGGCAGGCCGAGCCTTCGTTGCGAATGGTATCGACGAGATCATCCAGCGGCACGGGGTCCATCGGGTAGCCGATGATGACCAACTCAAAGGAGGTACTCAGAACCAGATCGAGGACGAACGGAGATGGGTCTACCGAGTGAACGCTGAACTCGGCCCGCCGCAACATCGGCGCGACGCGCTCAAGTCCTGCGTCCTTGGCGCCGACTATCAATACATGCTGCCGAGAATCGGTCATGAATTAATCATACTCCTAAATCCCGTCAAGACAGACAATATGCTAGGATTCGTCGGTCTTGGACGGTGGTGGCAACCGCCGATCCGACCCTTTCGCATGGTCTTCTTGTCGGGTTTTTGACGAGGACGGCGAAGGGTAGCCAGATGGTGGAGATTGATGGACAGCAACCCTGATATGAGCCTGACCGGAAACGGACGTCCGCGTCCGAGGGTCAGTGGCGTGATCACCTCGTTCAACGAGGAACACAACATCGGTGACTGTATCGAGTCCCTCGAGTGGTGCGATGAGATCATTGTGGTTGACAGCTTTTCAACCGACCGAACGCCGGAAATTGCGCAAGAGTACGACAAGGTGCGCTTTTTTCAACGTAACTACTTTGGTGCCGGCGCGCAGAAGAACTGGGCGATGCGGCACGTAGGGTGCGACTGGATCTTTCTGCTCGACTCGGACGAGCGGTGCACGCCGGACCTGCAGCAGGAGGTGGAAACACTGCTGGCAGATGGGCCGGAACACGATGCCTTTATGATGAACCGTGATGTCTACCTGCTCGGGAAGCGGATCAGGTACTCAGGGTGGCAGCACGACCGCGTCGCTCGGCTCTTTCGGAAAGGCGCGGCCTATTACGAGAATCGTCGGGTCCACTCGGTTCTTCACACAACGGGTGAAACCCCCATCCTCGACCATCCGATCGAGCACCACATGGTGGATCGAAGCTTCGATGAGTACGCCTTTCGGTTGGCGAAATACGGTTACTGGAACGCGGCACAGTGCTGGCGGGACGGTGATCGAACCAGCGCGATCGAGGTGTTGGCGCGCCCGGTCTGGAGATTTTTCCGAACCTACATTCTCCAACTGGGGATTCTTGATGGCTCGATCGGGATCGTCTTCTGTCTTCTCCAGTCGTACAGCACCTATATGAAGTTTGCAATCCTCTGGGGATGGCAGACCAATGACGCCCGGGGAATCCCGCCGGGCCTACCAGAGTTCGACGAGGACGAGAACACCTGGGAGGGTCTGCATGAGCTCGAAGAGCAGGGCGAGAAATGAGTTGAGAGTAGAGAATGAGCAACACCAGACCACGACGGCCCTCAACTAAAAACTAAAAACCCTCAACTCTCAACTCACTCCCGCTCGAGGACTGTCGGTCATCGAGTTGCTCCGCTGATATGAAGCCGGCGAACAACGCGAACATCACGAGCGTCACCTGTTTGTGGAAGTACGGCTCACCGAGGAAGCCGAGCAGATACACCGCAGCAAGGACGATGGCGTAGGCATCAGTCTTCCGGTTGGGGTAGGGCCCGCGAAGCAGCTCCCAGAAGATCCAGGCGAAAGCCACCAGTCCAGCCATACCGAGCTCCGTGGCGATTTGAAGGTATTGGTTGTGAAAATGGCGGTACCAATAGACTGCCGGTTTGAGCTCGGGGAGATCGGTGTCAAGGATCTGCTGGAGGGCAGAAATATTTCCACCGACCCCGGTGCCGAGGATTGGATGTTGACGGAAGATCTCCCGGGAAACCACTATCGCCGCCACTCGTCCGCCGAGATTACTGTCGTATCGTTGATCGACCAACGTCGCTCGCAGCTCATTTCTGCTTTCGATGACCCGCGACCGGAAGCCGGGCGAAAGAGCCAAGACCAGCAGTAACGCGGCGAGAAGGGCGGCGACAACGCCGGTGACCAGGCGCCACGACTGCCCGCGAGCCCAATGGGTCACCAAAATGAGGAGCCCGCCGATGAAAGCCAGATGACCGCCGCGTCCTATGTTGATTGCGAGGCCAAAGGTCACGAGGAGGAAGAAGCCCGTCCACAAAAGCCGCCGACTCGGGACCATGGTTTCGTAGAGGACGCGGGTCAGAATCAGAAGAGCCGCCATCGCCAACACCAGGCTGTAGTCGAGATGGGCCATTGCGGGCGAGGGGTTGCCAGGGTGCGCGCCTCCGATCCTCAGAAGCCCTGCAAACACCGCAAGGGACAGGAACACCGATGCTGCGGCCGCGATTTGAAAAACGATGAGGGCAATGTGCCGATACCTCGATCGCATCGCGGTAGCAGCTACCGGGATGAGCAACAGGTAGCGGTACTTTGCAACGTATCTGAGCCCTTCCGCCGGGTTCTCCGACCATAGAAGTGACAGAAGATTGAGAGCCAGAAACGTGAGTACCGCGAGAGTCAGCCGGTGATGTCGCAGCCGGGCGACGCGCCGCCGTAATCCGCGTGCGAAGAACCACAGCAACAGGATCAGGGTGGTCGCGAGGGTTATCCAGGGCCGGTAGAGGGGGAGGGAAGCGGCCAGGACCACCGCCAACAACCCGACGTAAGTGTCGAGTCTCGTTTCGCCGGTATCTGTGGTGATCTCTGGCATGATCCGTCCGGGACGGGACTATAACATCAGCCTCGCGCGATCCCGGTGAAATACGCGCGGGAAAAAGGCGGAACGCCGGGCGGCGTGGGCCACCCGGCGTTGAGGGTCAAGATTGGGTTTTCTTTACGCGTCGGCGGGGGCTTCGGCCGCCTGCTGCTTTTCGACCTCGGCGCGCACCTCTTCCATGTCGAGCTCCCGCACCTTGTCCATGAGGTCGTCGAGGGCCTCCGAAGGCAGCATCCCGGGTTGGCCGAAGATGCCGATACCCTCACGGAACACAACCAGTGTCGGGATGGACTGGATCTGGAACATCGCGGCCAGCTCTGATTGTTCCTCGGTGTTGCACGAGGCGAATACCGCGTCCTCGTGCTTTTCCGAGGCCTTTTCGAAGATCGGCTTGAAGGTCTGGCACGGTCCGCACCAGGGGGCCCAGAAGTCGATGAGCACTATGTCATTGTTGTTGATGGTGTCGTCGAGGTTCGTTTGTGTTAGTTGCGTGACTGCCATGTGAGTCTCCTTTTCCGGTGATCCGCGGATCACCGGTTGGTGGTTGGTCTATATTCAACTACATAACCATTCAAGAATATTCTAATTCATAGTCGTTCTTATGTCAAGACCTTCTACATGGCACAGGTTCAATTAATGTCGTCGTCGTGGTTCGCTTCGTCGACAAAGGCGGGCAATCGGTAGCGTCCGCCCTCCGGTAGGGCGTCGAACCCGTCGGGCTCGTGGTCCTCCGCGATGGCGACCAGCTCTCGGACCTCGGAGGGCAGCTCCTGGAGGAACCGTGACGACTCGACGATCGTGTCGATGCGGTAGCGGTCGCGCGCTATCTCGGGGCGCACGAGGAAGAGCCTGTCTCGGGCCCTGGTCACGGCGACGTAGAACAACCGCCGTTCCTCCTCTTCGTCGTCCGCCCTGAAGCTCGGGAAACGACCCTCTGCGAGCCAGATGACGAAGACCGCCCGCCACTCGATGCCCTTTGCCTGGTGGACGGTGGACAGGGTGAGCATCTCGTCTGGCGGGCCGGCGACGGCGTCCTCACCGGAAAGGTCGTTGAAGAGGCTGACCTCGGCAAGGAAGGCGTTGACATCGGGATAGCCATCCGCGAATAGGGCGAGCTGCTCGAGGTCCTCGAGACGGGAGCCGGCGTTCTCTAGGTGGGAACGTACCCACTGTCTGTAAAACGAATCCACAACCGTGCGGATTGACTCCCCGGGCCGGCCGAGCTGCTCAGGCGAGGCGAGCTGCGTCGCCAGCTCTTTCAACTCAGAAAGGGATACGAGCGGGGCGCGCGGGAGGTCGAGTGTTCCGGGATCGAGGTCCAGGAGGCGACGGAGTCCGTCGGCGCCGCCGAGCCGTTCCCACACCCGAGCCGCCAAACGGGGCCCAAAGCCGTCTCGGAGCTTGGTGATGCGGGCAAAGGCGATCTCGTCACGCGGGTTGTCGATGAACCGGAGGTGGGCGAGTACATCCTTGACGTGGCGGTGCTCGAAGAAGCGCAGACCGGAACGGATGCGAAATGGGATGTTGCGCCGAGCAAGCTCTACCTGGAGTTCGAGGGAGTGGGCGTGGTTGCGATAGAGCACCGCCATGTCCTCGAACTCGAAACCCTCCTCGCGGAGAGCCAGCAGCTCATCCGAGACGTGCGCCGCCTGGACCTCGGGCGTCGGGACCGCCACCTCCTGTGGCAGTCCGCCGCCCGTACGGACCGGACGCAGTGATTTCTTGAACTGTTTGGCGTTGTTTTCGATGGACGCGTTGGCAAGCTCGAGGATGGGCGGAAATGACCTGTAGTTCGTCTCGAGCCGAAACACCGCGCAATCCGGATGGCGTTGAGGAAAACCGAGGATGTTCTCGAAGTCCGCTCCCCGAAAAGCGTAAATTGACTGAGCGTCATCACCGACCACCATCACGTTTCGGGCGGAGCCGAGCATGGCATCGACGATGTCCGCCTGCAGCCGGTTCGTGTCCTGGTACTCGTCGACCAGAATGTGGCTGAACTGCTCCCTCAGCGCTTGGCGCGCGCGAGGAAAACGAGTCAGGAGGAGCAGCCAGTTCAGCAGCAGATCGTCGAAGTCCATGAGGTCGGCTTTGCGCTTGCGCTCGAGGTAGCGCTTGAAGACGGCAGCGACAACCTCACCCTGATCGATGAACTGCGGCGCGCGATCGGTGAGCACCTGTTCGAGGTCGTTGCCGGTGTTGATGACGAAGCTGTAAAGATTGACCAGCAGGCGCGGTCTCGGCATCCGCCGGCTCGGCACCTCTGGACTGACGTCGGCAAGCGCCGCGCCCATGAGCTCGGTCGAATCCTCGCGGTCGAGAATGGAGAAGCGGGGGGAGTAGCCGAGCATTTCGGCGTAACGCCGGAGGATGCGATGGCCGGCCGAGTGGAACGTACCGCCGGTAACCCTCGATGTCCCGCGTTCCACCAGGTCGTCGACGCGGCTCATCATCTCCCGCGCCGCTTTGTTGGTGAACGTGAGGAGCATGATACGGGAGGGCGGCATCCCGTCTTCAATCAGCCGGCAGGTTCGGTAGACCAGGGTTCGTGTCTTGCCAGTGCCAGCGCCGGCAAGAGCCAGCATTGGCCCACCGGGGTGCATGACCACCTCGAGCTGTTGTGGGTTGAGCTCCTCCTCGTACTGCACCCGATAGTGCTTTCCACCTCTGTCCCCACGGTTCATGGCAGGCAGATTGGGCCGAAGGTGCAGCGGTCGAAGGACAGGGAGAGTCCCTTTCCGTAGAGCAGGAGCGTCGCCCGCAGTTGTGCGCCGGAATCGAGGAGAACCTCGACGGCGGGTCTGAAGTGCGCCGGTACCCGCAGCTCGAGGTCCCCGGATGGTCCGGCATCGATTGCCGCCGTGATCCCCCACCCGAGGGCTGAAATGGCGGCCTCCTGGGTGCTTCCGGCCACGGGCCCGACCTGGTCCCGGCCGCCGTACGCGTATGCTGCGATTCGTTCTCCCTGGCGTACGAAGGCTGCCCGGAGTTGCCTTTCCTTGAGCCAGAACTGGTGGTCGGCATCGCGGGTGATATTTCGAGTGACCCGATCGATGCGGTCGAGGTCGGCCTGGCCGCGAAGACTGAGGAGATCGTTGGTAACGTCTTTCCCGGGAAGCAATCGGATCAGCGTGGACGCCAGCCGTGCAGCCACCTCGTCGGACATGCTGAACAGGTAGACCGGCGTCAGCGGTTCGAATCCGTGCCCGAACAGCGTCGCCTGGATGCCTGGTTCGGTCGGGACGATGGCGAGGAACTCGCGTGCTCCGGACCTCTCGCCGTAGGCCAGTACTCGTGACAACAGAGCGTCTCCCGCGCCGTGGCCCTGGTGTTGGGGGAGGACCCAAAGCTCGGAAAGAATCCACTGCCTCGATCGGACTTGCGCAGCGGCGAACCCAAGGGTCTCCTCGCCCTGGTAGGCGGTGAAGAAGCCGTCGGGATCGTGGGCCAGGAGGTGGCGCAGGTTGGGGTCGATGTCCATGTCGAGATCGAGAATCCCGCGGTTCGACGGGAAGGCCGCAAGGTCCGCCGCCACCGCGTCGCGCAAGATGGCGGCGCCGGGCAACTCCTCACGGTTGATCCTGCGGACCTTGATCTTGGCCATAGAACTCCAATCGAGACCGCGAGTTTAACAGAGCAACCATCGCCCCTTCCGCCGCCGCCCGCCCACCTGTTGAACCACAGAGGCACAGAGACACAGAGAAGGAACACAGAGAGAAGAAAACGTGGTGACCCGGAGCCGCAGAGACGCCCGCGCACGTCGCAAACACGAAGACACAAAGGCACAAAGGCCACCCACGCAAAGGAGAAACCGCAGATGACGCAGATAAACGCAGATGTTCTCACCGACGTGATGCAGCGGTGCCGGAGATTGACGGCCGAACTGTCGGCGATCTGACGATCGCCGCCTGCCGGTGGGAAACCCGTCAGCTCTGGACGCAAGCGTCCGTCGCAGTCAGGCTTCCCACCGACCGACACGCCGGGGGCGCGTCGGTTCCGTGTCTTCTCTGTGCCTCTGTGTCTCTGTGGTTCAACCCGGGGATGGGTGGCCATTCCGAAATTCGAAATCCGAAATTCCTTGGGCCAGCTACAATGTCTCGTGCAAGGAGTGCCCTCATGCCCAAGGTCCTCGATCGCAAACCGCGTCGTGATGTCATGTTCGAGACCAACCGTGATCACTGGAGAAACGAGTTGCGGATCCTCGAGGCCCAGCGGCGCGTGATCGCCGAGGGCGGTGGCGAGGGCGCCACGGCGAAGCAGAAACAGAAGGGCAAGCTGCTGGCTCGCGAGCGGGTGGAAGCGCTCATCGACGACGGTACCGAGCTGCTGGAACTGGGCGCGTTTGCGGCGTGGGGGCAATACGAGGAGTGGGGCGGCGCCCCGGCGGCTGGAGTCGTGGTAGGGCTCGGAACCGTGAGCGGTCGCGAGTGCGTGGTCGTGGCCAACGATGCGACCGTCAAGGCCGGTGCCTGGTTCCCGCTGACCTGCAAGAAGATTCTCCGCGCGCAGGAGATCGCGATGGAAAATCGCTTGCCGCTGATCTATCTGGTGGATTCGGCGGGGGTCTTTCTGCCCATGCAGGAGGAAATTTTCCCGGACCGCGACCACTTCGGCCGGGTGTTCTACAACAACGCGCGTCTGTCGGCCGAAGGCATCTATCAGATCGCGGCCATCCTTGGTTCCTGCGTTGCGGGAGGCGCCTATCTGCCCATCATGTCCGATGAGGCGCTGATCGTAGAGGGCAACGGTACGATTTTCCTGGCCGGGACGCACCTGGTGCAGGCTGCCATCGGGGAGCGAACGGATAGCCAGGCGCTTGGCGGGGCCGAGGTGCAGGTCGATATCTCGGGAGTCGTGGACGATCGCTTTCCGGATGATGCCGCCGCCATTGACCACATCCGAACCCGAATCGGCGAGCTCGCCGCTTCTCCAACCGCGCCGTTTGATCGCATTGAATCCAGGCTCCCCAGCGCTGATCCCGAGGATGTCCTCGGTCTGTTGCCGGTGGATCGAACGCGCCCCTATGACATGCGCGACGTGTTGGCGACCATTCTCGACGGGTCCGAGTTCACCGAGTACAAGGCGACCTACGGTCGAACGCTGATTTGTGGTACGGGGCGCATTGACGGCTGGGCAGTCGGTGTCCTCGCCAACCAGCGCCAGGTCGTGCACCGGCAGCGCGGCCTCTCCGAAGCCGATCGCGAAATGCAGATCGGCGGAGTGATTTACTCGGATGCCGCCGACAAGGGCGCGCGGTTTGTCGAGTTGATGAACCAGAAAGGGATGCCCATCGTTTTCCTGCAGGATGTCACCGGTTTCATGGTTGGTTCAAAATCCGAACGTGAGGGGATCATCAAGGACGGTGCCAAGATGGTCAACGTGGTTGCAAACTCGGTGGTGCCCAAGTTCACGGTTTTCATCGGAAACTCCTTCGGCGCCGGCAACTACGCGATGTGCGGCCGGGCGTACGGTGCGCGTTTCTTCTATGCCTGGCCGTCGGCTTCGATTGCGGTGATGGGTGGGCAACAGGCGTCGGAAACGCTGCTCGCCATCCAACTCAAGAATCGTGGCGATGAGGTTTCCGAAGACGAGAGGATGAAACTGCTGGGCGAGATCCAGGCCCGGTACGATGCGGCGACCGATCCTCGTTATGCAGCCGCGAGGCTCTGGGTGGACGAGATCATCGATCCGCGCCTCACCCGCCAGGTGCTTGCCCGCTCCATTGCCGCAGCAGCCCACCAACCGAAAATCGCCGACTTCAAGGTAGGCGTCCTACAGACCTGAAGCCAGTGTCCGTGCCCGCCCGCCGGCCACGGTCTTCGACCGCGGCTCTGCCCGTTTCCGTACGCGCGTCCGCGCTTGTGCTCCGGAGAGGCGCTGCCACGAGAGGAGCCACCTTCGACATTGTTTGCCCGCAGCCCCCTGCCGAAAAGGAGGATCAGGGCTCAAACAATGTCAAAAATGGCACCTCCGGTGAGCGCAACAGCGCCACGCCGACTGTGGCTTCCCGGCGGAGGATTCAAGCAGAGGGACGGCAAATCCGAAATCCGAAATCCGAAATCCGAAATTCCATGGAGATGGATGGGCGGCATTCCTAATTCCTAATTCCTAATTCGAACCCCGCGCCCGTGGGGCGCGAGCAACCCCCCGCCACCGTGTCCGTACTTCCTTCAGTGACGAAAGGTAACCAGGAGTTTCGCAGATGCATATTTGGGAGCGATAACGGCCCTCGTTTCGAGACATCGGGCGATGCGGATTTCTGTTCGTACCCGCTGGATTGTGGAATTTTCCACGCTACTCTATTGAGGTGAAAACCGACATGAACGGAGAGCCCGGAAAAAGGTGGCGGGAAATTCCCTCTCGGTTCCTGGTGTGTGTGCTGTGCTTCGTGCTCTTCAGCCCTTCGGGAGCGGCCGGCGGCAGCAATAAGAAACAGAAGGTGAGCAAGAAGGAACAGCAGATCCAGCTCTTGCAGCAGGTGCCCCTTCGTTGGCGCATCTGGCTGGACGAAGAGGTTTACCCCTTGATTACCAAGGAGCAGCGGCAGGCCTTTCTTGCATTGGAGACCGATGCCCAGCGCAAGTCGTTTGCCGAGCGTCTGTGGATTCTGTGGGGTCGGCAGTCGGGTCTCGGCAGCGCATTTCGGGGGATTTACGAGGAGCGGGTCGAACTCGCTCGCCTCGAGTTCGGTAATACGGTCGAGGATCGTGCTCGGATCTTCCTCATCCACGGCCCTCCGACCTTTCGCCACGATCCGCGATGCCATTCGTACTTCGTGCCCATGGATTTCTGGGTGTGGCCCTACATTGAGGGGATCGGCGAGGACGTGGTGGTGCTCTTTTATGAACGGGACCTCCATGGTCATTGGCAAATTTGGACGTCAATGGACGGATACCAACGTCTGAAGCCTTTCGGCGCTCAGGTGGGAGCCGGTTCCGCGATGGGGGGTCGATTCGACGATCCGACTTTCCGCTGCCCGAATGGTGATGTCACCATGCGGCTCCTCGCCGCGGCCGCGGCGTGGAGCCGGGACGCCAGGTACTTGAGGGCTATGTACCACTTTCCGGAAGTCTATGGCGGCGGTGGGAGGCTGGAATCCACTTCCCACCGTTTCATGGAGTTTTCCGCGTTGCTCGATGAGGATGCCGAACCGCTCGGTTTCTCGATAACCAACAACGAACGCGCCGCGCGAGGGGGGCTGGTTCAGGTTGGGTTCGCTGTCGAGGTGGACGTGGATGGACTCGGAACGACGCCCGTGGGGGATATCGATGTCGTTCAGCTCGACGTGGTCGGAGAAATCACGAGCCGCGAAGAGGTGATGGTCGACAAGTTCCGCTACCTCTATTCCGTGCCCCATGCCGGAGACAAGGTGGGTTTGCTCTTGGATCGGCTCGTCCGCCCCGGAAGATACCAGCTCCGCCTCAAGGTGGAGGATGTCCACTCCAAGCACGCCGCGATCGAGGTGTACGATTTTGATGTAGATCCGTCATTGGCGGCGGCTGAAGCCGACGACGAGCACGGGGATTTCGCAGATGAGTATGGAACCGGAATGCTCATCGGAGCCGCCAATGAGGTCCCGGCCGAGCCCGAGGAGGAAGAGGAACAGCCAACGCTTCGCCTCGTGGGCCCCGAGGGCGATGCCGTTAGCGGAATCGTCCGCTTCAATGCCCTGGCTCGTCCTGAGGTTGCGAAGGTGACCTTCTTCATCGACAACGATGCGGTTCTGACAAAAAACCGGCCGCCGTTCGACATCGACCTGAATATCGGTCCGCTGCCAAAGCTGACCGCTGTCATGGTCGTAGGATTCGATGCATCGGGCAAGGAGATCGCCCGCGACGGCTACACCCTGAACGTGGGTCGAGAACGATTTTATGTGCGTCTGAAACCGATCTCCGAATCCGACACCGAAGGCGACAGGATTCGTGTGGCCGCCGAGCTCAACATTCCGTCGGACGGCGAGCTCGAAAGCCTCGAGTTGTTCTGGAATGACGAACCTCTCACGACGATCCATGAGCCCCCCTATGAGGCGTCGGTGGTCTTGAACGCCGCCGAGCAATTCGGATATGTGAGGGCGCTCGCTACTCTAGGCGACGGTTCGCAGGCGGAGGACATCCAATTTGTTAATTCGCCGCAGTTCGGCACCGTGGTCAAAGTCACCGCGATCGAGCTTCCGGTCACCGTCCTCGACAGCCACGGAGATCCGGTAACGGACTTGACGATGGAGGACTTTACGGTGTACGAGGACAAGGTCGAGCAGACAATCTCGCACTTTTCCCTGCACCGGGATCTTCCGGTGCGAATGGGGATCGTGATCGACACCTCGGGCTCGATGACGGACACGTTGCCGACGGTGCAGCGCGTGGTGATGGGATTCTTGCGCGACCTCCTGCGTCCACGAGATCGCGCCTTCATCGAGACCTTCTCGGATCGGCCGGATATCATCGCCGGTTTCACGGCCAACTTCAATATCATCGAAAACGCCCTCCTCGCCCTGTACGCCGATCGTGCGACGGCGTTATACGACGCGGTGATCATGGGTCTGTTTCAGTTCTCCGGGGTCACTGGAAGACGCGCGATGATCGTGCTGTCCGATGGCGATGACACCGCGTCCGAAAACGAGTTCAGCGACGCGCTCGGCTATGCCCAGCGGATGGGCGTGACCGTATACGTCATCGGCATCGACATTTCGACGACCAAGATCACCACGCGGTGGCAGATCAGCAAGTTGGCCAGCGTGACCGGTGGGCGAGCGTTCTTCGTCTCTGAGAAATCGGAGCTTGGCTCCATTTACGACGAGATCAACCGTGAGCTCAGAACGCAGTACCTGATCGCCTTTACCTCGAAATCGGAGAGGCCACCCGACGAGCTTCGCAAAATCAAGGTCGAGGTGGATCGCAAAAAGGTCAAGGTCCGTACGATTACTGGATACTATCCGGTCGGTGGCTGAATGGAGCTGGTCGGAACTCAGGAGGTGCAGTCCCGTGCGAAATGAACGAAAGTCCAAATGGACGGTGGCGACGCTGGTGACGTTGGCGATGCTTGTCACCGGTGCTGTTGTGGCAGGGAGTCCTGCGGCCAAGGAGGCGGCGGCGGACATGGAGTGGGGCTATAAGACCGCGCGACGCGGTTACTGGCAGGAGGCGCTGGCGCGGTTCGAGCACGCCAATGAGCTGACGCCGGATCAACCGCGAATCCTCAACAACATCGCGGTGGCCCAGGAGGCGAATGGGTTGTACGAACAGGCACTTCTGACCTACCAGGAGGGTCTGACCATCGCGCCGAATAACGATGCACTGCGACGGAACTACATGCGGTTCCAGGAGTTCTATTCGAGTTACATTGCACCGCCGGAAGAGAGCGGGGATCTGGGTACCGGCGGCGAGGGGGCGGACGATGCGCAAGACAATAGCTGAGCTGCTCGTCGTGATCTTGGCTGTGGCTGGCATCTGCAGTGCTGGTGCACGTGAGGTTCGAATAGAGTTGCATTTGAAACCCGAGCTCGCAATCGACGGGACCGAAACGGTCTTTGTCGGTCCGATCATGATCGAGCCCCGCGAGGGCGAGGACGTGCAGTCGGTGGACGTCACCGCCGCGCGCGAGTTCGAGATCTTCCTGCGCAAGATCCTGCGCAGGGAGGCCGAGCTTCGACTGCTTCCCGAGATGGACGATCTACAGCCCCCGACGAACAATCTCGCGGTCCTTGCCCAGCAGCCGGAATTCTGGACGGCGATCAACGAAGAGACCAACGCCGACCTGATCATTGCGGCATCGATCGATGTCAAGGTGCTCGATCGTGCCGGCTACACGACGGAAGAGTACATCTCTCCGCAGGACGGCAAGACGTACTTCCGGCAGGTCCTGGTCGAGGAGACGGGTTTCAGCTACGACATCTTGCTTGTCGTTATCGATGGCAAGACCCGCGCCATCATTCACCAGGAGCAGATCACCGACTTCATGCCGAAGGATGAACGCAAGCTCGAGGAGCACACCGACATGTTCACCGACCTGTACACGCTCCAGAATCGGCTCGTCGGGATTTTCGTGCCGCGGGTCGTGCAGGTCAAACGCGCACTCTTCACCAATTGAGACCGCGTGACCCCATACGGAGGATAAGAATGAGGACATGGATCCCGATTCGCCAGTCTCAGCACGTGGCGATAGCGCTCTTGACCTTGCTGTTCGTCGCTCTGCCGGTTGCCGCCCAGCTAAACCCGTACAACCCATACATTGGTGGTAAGAACAAGGTGCGGTGGGACAAGTTCGAGTGGTACACCTACGACACGCCGCACTTCCGGATCTCATATTACGACCGGGTCGAGCCATCCCTGGAGAAGATCGCGTCGTATGCCGAGAGCGCGTATGACGATATCGCCCGCAAGCTCAACTTCCAAATCCTCAAGCCGGTGCCAATGATCTGTTACGCAACCCACGCCGAGTTCGAACAGACGAATATCATAGTGGGTTTCATTCCCGAGGGCGTCGGCGCGTTTGCGACGCCGGTCCGTAACCGCATGGTGCTACCGGTCGATCTCCCGGATCGAGAGTTGCAGGCCCTCATCCAGCACGAGCTCACCCACATCTTTCAATATGAGATCTTCTTTGGCGGGAGCCGGGGTCGGGCCATCTACGCACGGCCACCGCTGTGGTTCATGGAAGGTATGGCGTCCTACTTTGGCGACGACGAGGACTCGCGAGACGAAATGTACATGCGCGACGCGGCCCTGTCCGATCAGGTGCCGTCGATCATGCGACCTCCCCGAGGATTCCTTGCCTATCGCTTCGGCCACAAGGTTTTCGAGTACATCGAGGAGGAGTGGGGTGAGGACGTGGTCCGCGATTTTGTCTTCTCCATGCGCGGCAACTTCGGTGGCAATGTCGGGCGACCGCTGGACAAGGTCCTCAACCTGGACCCTGAGGAATTCGACGCCGCCTTCCGCACCTGGCTTCGCCGAAAGTACCAGCCGTACGGCGATCGCGGTGTTCCGGGCGAGTTCGGGCGTAAGTTTCGGGTACCCGGTTTTTTGAATTCAAACCAAACTTCGCCGGCCATCTCGCCGTCAGGGGACTTGGTGGCAGCCTTTACCACCTACAAGCAGGATGTCGACGTGGCGATCTTCGGGCTTCCTGATCGAATGCTCTACAAGAACCTCACCAAGGGTCTGACCACCAAGTACCAGTATCTCGTGGCGCAGGGACTCACGGTCGGGCCCTCGGAGGGTCGTGATCTCGCCTTTTCTCCGGATGGCAATTACGTTGCCGTGTTCGCGCGAACCGAGAGGACGAGATCTCTGCTATTGCTGAATGTCCGCAAGGGAGGTATCGCCCGGAAGTACAATATCGAGCTGCCGGTCGACCAGGCGGCGCAGCCGGCTTTTTCGCCGGACGGTCGTTACGTTGCCTTCCACGGCGTATCGAACGAGCAGTACGATATTTTCCTGCTCGACATAGAAACGGGCGAGGTCTCGAATTTTACCGACGACCCTGCGTACGATGCGGCACCCACGTTTTCCCCCGATGGGACGAAGATGGTCTACACATCGACGAGGGGTGGGGCCGGAAAGCTGGTCGGCCTCGATTTCTCAGATCCCTCGAAGCGAGAGCAGCTTACCTTCGGGCCGGGAGAGGATGAAGGCGCTGCATTCTCGCCCGACGGTGAACGACTGTACTTCGCTTCGGACCGAGAGGACGGAGTGTTCGACCTCTACCGGCTCGATCTCGACACCCGCGAGCTCACGCGTCTCACCTACATCATCGGCGCCGCCATCAACCCCGTCGCGGCGAAAACTCTCGAGGGCGAACGGGTCGGTTTTCAGGCGTATTCCAACGGGATCTGGGGTCTGTACGGCGCCGATGCCAACCAGGGGGAGGACAAGGGTATCTCGGAACCTCCGTCGGAAGAGGTCAAACTCGAGCCCTTCGTGCCGGCGGTCAGCATTGCGGTGGATCCGGAAGATGGCAAGAAGGTCAAGCGCCGCAAGTTCTTTCTCGAAGATGCGGGTGGGGCGATCGGCGTCGACACCACCAGCAACATCCTCGGCCAGGCATACATCACTCTCGCCGACCAGTATGGCGACCGCCGTTTCACCATCCTCCTGGACACCATCGACACCTTCTCCAACTTCCAGCTCAGCTACTTCAACCTCGAACCGCGCCTACAGTGGGGTGTCACTGTGTACGACTCGCGGACCTTTTACATCACCGGTTTTGATCCGACCAGCTACAGGGTGACTGACAAGGAGCAGGCCTACCAATTCACGGCGGCAGAGTTCACCGTTCGATACCCTTTGTCTACCTACTACCGGCTGTCGGCCAGGGGCGGTTACCTCACGCGCAGTTACAACCAGCCCTTCATCGACGAAAACGGCGATGTCGGGTTTATCAAGAACGACAGCCAGAGCCCCTACGTGGGTCTCGGGGCAACCGGCGACACGACATTCTGGAAGCCCTGGGGCCCGCATAACGGCGCTCGCTGGGAAGCCCGCTACTATTACGCATACGATATGGACGACGGTGGCACACTGACCCAGAATGTAGAGTTCGACGCACGGGCATATGTCCCTCTGTCCCAGCGCAACGAGCTGGCGTTTCGCGGATGGTTCGGGTTTGCGGAGGGCAACCAGCCCTGGATCTACTCATTTGGCGGTCTCGACACCATGCGCGGCTATCCGACACGCTCGCTGAGCGGAAACCGGACGTGGTTCATCAATGCGGAGTGGCGCTTCCCCCTCGTTGATCGGATGGATCTGGCGTTCATGAGGATCGGTGGAATCCGCGGGCGCATCTTCTTCGACGTCGGCGCGGCCTGGTGGGAGAATAGTAATGGAGACAAGTTCAACATGTTCGGCGAGCCGGGTTTCTCCTTCGTCGAGGACGGGATCCTGGTGGATGGCGTGTCGTCCTACGGATTTGGGATCGATATTATGCTCTTAGGTATGCCCATGCACTTTGATTGGGCGAAGATCTGGAACTTCGACGAGGCCCTGACAGGTTTCGAAAGCAACTTCTGGATCGGAGTGAGATTCTAAACCCGTTTCCGTCTTCGTGCCCGCCCGCCGTCCGCGGTCTGCGACCGCGGCCACGCGTTCTCGGAAGGCGTGCCCTCGGAACACAAGTGTTCCTCGGTCTCGCCATCCTCCAACGCTGCGCGCCTTAGGCGCGCCGGCGGGCTACCCCCTACCGAACGACGCCCCCCCCACCTTGTGTGTGATCGCGCCGATTCCGGACCTCTGGCCGCGTTTTCCTCCTTCCGCTCGGTCGGGATGGCCGGACGGCCTGAGCCCGCATTTCTCACCAGCTTTCTGCTGCGGCCAGCGATGCACCGCACCCAGCGGAGTTTTCTCGCCTCGGGGTGCTCGACGTACTGTCAAGTACG